>ERZ809074.482-NODE-482-length-63795-cov-21.696329_pt1 | contig 63795 bp, 54 predicted proteins | sample MGYA00520795_ERZ809074 | MGnify/ENA primary metagenome ERZ809074 (study PRJEB31570, sample SAMEA3212989) | Homo sapiens | biome: human-gut; feature: human gut; material: fecal | place: Sweden | collected 2011 ...
CCTGACTGACCCAGCCAAATTTACGTCCGTATTTGACAAGCGCCCAGCCGGGGGCAGTGCTCAGGGCGCCATACAGGCGCACCTGCGCGGAATCGGAAAGCTTGTCGAGAATGTCGTATTCCAGCCCCGGCCCGGTACGCACGTTTAGACGCTCACCGGCAGTATCCACCGAGAAAAATACAATATCCGTCCGTGCGGGCCGCGTGTCGGGTGCGACAATGCTTTCCGGCAGGTCGTCCAGCGGGTCGGGCTTCGTCACGCCGGGAATAGAATATTCGTGCCAGCCGTCGCCCAGCCTGACCCAGGCCGTGCCGCCGTCCCACACAAGGCCGTCATACGCGCAGGGGACAAATTCTGCTCCCGTGGAATCCAGCAGACCGAACTTTCCGTCCCGGCTCACCGGCGCATAGCCGTTCAGCAGCGGGGCGGCGCGGCGATAGACCAGGGGTTCCTCTGTGTAATAGTCTGGGGCATAGACGCTGTCATAGCAGGGTTCTGTTACCTCGCGCCCGGCAGTGTCCAGATATACCCATTTGCCGTCGCGCTGGGCGGGGGCCAGCGGTGCATCAAAGAAAAAATCTGCGGCTGTATAAATGGAATCGTTGGCGGCAGTGCCGTCTTTATAACGGTAGGCGTATTGCCCATCGCTGACAAAATAATACCAGTCGTCGCTCTCGCGGTGTATTGTACCGCCGCAGGTGGGCACAGGGCCGTTGGCGCTGCCGCTGTACCGCAGCAGATCATCCTCTGTCGGGGCGCTGAACTCGCCCGGGCCGAGGCTGCCGCTGTATATGGACACAGTATGCTCCTGCAAATAGACAAATTCCAGATAGCCGTCGCCGTCGTGCCCGTCACAGATCACACCATCGCCGCAGGCTTGCAGCTGACGGGCATATTCCTTTCGCAGCGCGTCGGCAGCCTCCCACGAAAGACCGTTTGTGTAGTCGTGCCAATGGCGGTTGCCGAGACCACATTCAAACAGCGGCTCCGGCGCGCGGCAGGGCAGAACCTCACTGCCGTCGCTGCGCATCAGGCCCCACTTGCCGTCCTTGCACATCGTGTAGTATTCGACCTCGGGGTAGGACTGCAATTCCCGAGAATAGCGGAGGAGCCGTATCTCGTCGTAGTCCAGCACCGCCGCGCCGGTCTCCACGAGTCCCTGGGGTGGCTGCACAGCGTCAGCTGTGGGTGCGGGCGTCGCCGCGACCTCGGCTGTTTCCCCGGTCTCCGTAGCGGCGGGGGTGGGTACAGCAGTGGGCGTTACGCTGCCGGGCACATCCGTCCCGGCGGTACAGCCCGCCAACAGCAGGGCAGACAGAACGCAGAGCCAAAGCTTCATAGCAGCACACCGCCTTTATTATTCCGCTGAAATCAAATACGCCGTACTGACCCAGCCAAACTGCGGCACATCGTACAGCGGGTCATACCGCACCAGTGCCCAGCCGGGGGCGGCGGAGGAATACCCGTACACGCGCAGGGTGGAGGAAGAAATTTTGCCGAGGATGTCGTACGCAAGCCCGGGTCCGGCGCGTAGATTCAGGCGGTTGGTGCTGTCGGCATCCGCCATGAAAAACACCGCGTCCGTCCGCGCGGGGTAGGTGTCGGGGGCTGTAACGCTGTCGGGCAGGTCGGCCAGCGGGTCGGGCTTCGTCACGCCGGGAATTGTGTACTCGTGCCAGCCGTCGCCCAGCCTGACCCAGGCCGTGCCGCCGTCCCACACAAGGCCGTCATACGCGCAGGGAACAAGCTCTGCGCCGGTGCTGTCCAGCAGACCGAACTTTCCGTCCCGGCTGACGACTGCATAGCCGCTCAGCAGCGGCGCGGCGCGGGCAAAGACCAACGGCTCGTCCGTATAGTGGTTGGGCTGATATATGCCGTCGTAGCAGGGGGCGGTCACTTCATGGCCCGCTGTGTCCAGGTACACCCATTTGCCCTCGCGCTGGGCGGCGGCCAGCGGCGCGTCAAAGAAGCAGTCAGCCGCGGTGTATACAAAATTGTTGGCTGCACCGCTGTTCCGGCAGCGATACACGTACAGCCCGTCGCCGACGAAGTTGTACCATTCGTCGCTTTCGTGCGTGGTGGTGCCACTCTGCGCGGGCACAAGACCGTTGGTGTTGCCGCTGAACAGCCGCAGGATGTCGTCGGTGAGCGTAATGAACTGGCCCGGCCCCATGCTGCCGCTGTACAGGTAGGTTTTATCGTCCTGCAAAAAGACAAACTGCCGGTAGCCGCCGCCGTCGTGTTCTGCACAAAGGCGTCCGTCGCCGCTCTCTGTCAGCGTTTGTGAGGCTGCTTTATACGTGGCTTCATAGCCCGGTGAGCCGAACAGGTCGTCCAGGTACCCGTGCCAATGGTGGGCGTTCCAGCTGCATTCAAAAAGCGGCTCGGACGCGCGGCAGGGTAGTACCTCGGTGCCGTCGCTGCGCATCAGCCCCCACTTGCCGTCCCTGCACATCGTATAGTAATCAGTGTCGGGGTAGGGCTGATATTCGCGAAAATAGTCGATCAGCCGTATCTCATCGTAGTCCAGCACCGCCGCGCCGGTCTCCACGAGTCCCTGCGGCGGCTGCACAGCGTCAGCCGTGGGGGCGGGCGTCGCCGCGGCCTCGGCGGTTCCGGCGGGCTGCGGTGTCCCGGCAGTCTCCGCAGTTCCGGGCAGAGGGGCAGCCGTGGATGGCACAGCCGACGAGGAAACCGCCCCGGCGGCACAGCCTGTCAAAAAAAGCATCGACAAAACGGGAAACAAAGATCTTTTCACGGTCACACACCGCCCTTCCTTTTTATAATACCAGTATAGCATAACGCCCCGCACCGGGAAATACGGTGCGGGGCGTTCGCGCAAATTTTACAAATTTATCCGTAGATATGCCGCCCGGCAAAGACGCACAGGGGGCGCTTGGCCTTGCCCATGCCCAGCAGCTGCACGGCAGCGGCGAGCGTCGCCCCGGCGCTGGTGCAGGCGGGCACGCCGTCAAAGAACAGCACCTCCCGCGCGGCGCGCTCAGCGTCGGCGGTGGTCACGGTCAATACGGTGTCCACGACATAAGGGTTGTAGTTCTCCGGCACAAAGCCCGGCCCGATGCCCGAAATGCCGTGCTGGCCGATGAACCCGCCCGAGATGGCGGCGCACTCGGCAGGCTCCACGGCGACGATGCGCACCATGCTGTTCCACGCCTTGATGTACTCGGCCACGCCGGTGATCGTGCCGCCGCTGCCCACGCCGATGACGATGGCGTCGATGGCATCCCCTGCGTTTTTATAAATCTGCGGCCCCGTCACGCGGCGGTGGTACTCGGGGTTGTCGTCGTTGGAAAAATAGTGGGTGTAATATCCGCCGTAGCGCTTGGCGGTGTCCTCGGCTACGCGCTCCATGGCGCGGCGCCCGCTGCTGCTGCAGGCGATGATATGCGCACCCAGGTCCTGCAGCCGCTTGCGCTGGGCAATGGGCAGGTTGCTGGGTACGACCAGGATGCAGGGGTGCCCCGTTGTGGCACAGCTGACGGCCAGCGCCGCGCCGAAGCTGCCGGAGCTGGCCTCCACCACAGGCATGCCGGGCTGCAGCGTGCCGCGCTCGGTGGCAAAGGCAAGCATCGTCTCGGCCAGGCCGTCCTTGGAGGAACCCGTCGCGCCGCCGAAATCGAGATACGCGAGGATGCCGGTACTCAGCCCGTGCTGCGCGGAATAGCCGTCCAGCCGCACGATGGGGCAGCGGTAGACGTCCTGATAATAGCTGTGCAGGATGGGCATAGCGGGGCACCTCACTTTCCGTAAACAAAAGTATTCTTATTATAGCATAGTTCGGCAGGGTTTGCCACGGGTCTGGCAAAATATTGTGAGGCAATGTTGTAGGGGCCGCTGCGGAAGGTCCGCGGATTTCCTCAAAAAATCGCAGGAAATCGGCACAAAATCCGCCCGGACCCCTTGACTTTTCCTCCTGCGCCTGCTATAATTCAAAGGCTGATGTAAAGAAAAATACTTTACACGGCCTTCACAAGCAGCAAAGGGGGCGCGGGCATGGCCGGCAAGCCGCAGAAAAACCTTGCCTACTCCGTCCTGCTGGACTTCTACGGTCCGGTCCTGACGGACAAGCAGCGCGTCATCCTGACAGAATACTATGATGAGGATCTGTCCCTGGCCGAAATTGCCGAGAACCTCGGCATCACGCGGCAGGGGGTGCGGGACGCCATCAAGCACGGTGAGGCCGCGCTCGACGAGCTGGAGCAAAAGCTCGGCAACGCCCGCCGCCACACCCGGATGCAGGCCGACTTAGACCGCATGCGGCTGCTCGTCACAGAGATTCGCTGCTCGAACTCCGGCTCCTTCACGCCGGACCCGCGGATCACGAACGACACCGCGGAGATGCTCACGATCTTACACCGCTTGGACACGCAGGAGGATGCCGATGGCCTTTGAGTCTTTAACAGAGCGCTTGAATGGCGTTTTCAAAAAGCTGCGCGGCAAGGGCAAGCTGAACGAGGCCGACATCAAGGCCGCGATGCGCGAGGTGCGCATGGCCCTGCTCGAGGCCGACGTCAACTATAAAGTCGCCAAGGACTTCTGCGCACAGGTCTCGGAACGCGCCATGGGGCAGGAGGTCATGGAGAGCCTGACCCCCGCCCAGCAGGTCGTCAAGATCGTCAACGAAGAGCTGACCAATCTCATGGGCGGCAACGAGCCGAAGTACCTGCGCCTGAAAAACAAGGGCCAGACCGTGCTGATGATGTGCGGCTTGCAGGGCAACGGCAAGACCACCCACGCCGCCAAGCTCGGCAAATATTACCGCAGCCAGGGCCGCCGCCCGCTGCTGGTCGCCTGCGATATTTACCGCCCCGCCGCCATTGAGCAGTTGAAGGTCGTCGGTGAGCAGGCCGGTGTCCCGGTCTTTACGCTGGGCACCGAAAAGCCCGAAATCATCGCGCAGAAGGCACTTGCCTACGCGAAGGATCACGGCAATGACATTGTTATTCTCGATACCGCAGGCCGTCTGCAGATCGATGACCAGCTCATGGATGAACTGGTGCGCATCAAGCAGACTGTCGAGGTCGATGAAACGCTGCTGGTCGTGGACGCCATGGCCGGTCAGGAAGCCGTCAACGTGGCCAAGACCTTTAATGAAAAGGTCGGCATCAGCGGCGTCATCCTGACCAAGACCGACGGCGACACCCGCGGCGGTGCGGCACTCTCGGTGCTGGCCGTCACCGGCATGCCGATCTACTTCCAGGGCACGGGCGAGAAGCTCGAGGATCTGGAGCCGTTCTACCCGGCGCGGATGGCGAACCGCATCCTTGGCATGGGCGATGTGCTTTCCCTGATCGAGAAAGCGCAGACGCTCCAGAACGACAAGGAGGCCGAGGCCGCCGCCAAGCGCCTGATGGAGAACAAGTTCGACATGAACGATTTGCTCGCCCAGTTCCAGCAGGTCAAAAAGATGGGCGGTGCGTCGGCGCTGCTGGCCATGATGCCCGGCGGCGGCCAGATCGACGCCGATTCCCTCGACGAAAAGGCACTGCCCCGCATCGAGGCCATCATCTACTCGATGACCCCGGCAGAGCGCGCCAAGCCCGACATCATCAACCCCAAGCGCAAGCGCCGCATTGCAGCAGGCTCCGGCACCACGGTGGAGGACGTCAACAAGCTGCTGCGCCAGTTTGAGATGATGCAGAAGATGATGAAAAAGGTCAAGCGCAACCCCAAGGGCTTTATGCGCAGCCTGGGCAGCTTAGGCGGCAGGGGCGGCGGCTTCCGCGGCTTTGGTCGCTGACACAATTTCGGTATGACCCGCTCGGCTTTACGGCCCACGGGATGTACAATATAAATCAGATGCCCCGCAAGGGCCGTAAACAATTTTTGGAGGAATATTACTATGGTTAAGATTCGTCTGCGCCGCATGGGCGCCAAGAAGGCTCCTTTCTACCGCGTTGTTGTCGCTGACAGCCGCTTCGCTCGTGATGGCCGCTTCATCGAGGAGATCGGCTACTACGATCCGACCAAGGAGCCCTCTGTCGTTAAGATCGACGCTGAGAAGGCTAAGCAGTGGCTGGACAACGGCGCTCAGCCCACTGACACCGTCCGTGAGATCCTGAAGAAGGCCGCTGTTCTGTAATTTGTTCGCTTTTCAGGGAGGGAACGCCACATGCAGGAACTCTTATTAGCCGTTGCCCGCGGCCTTGTCGAAGACAAGGAGGCCGTGCAGGTGACTGTTGATCCCATGCGTGAGGACGGCACTGTTGTGTACCACCTCAAGGTGGCCGAGGCCGATATGGGCCGCGTCATCGGCAAGCAGGGCCGTATCGCCAAGGCGATCCGCGTTGTCATGCGTGCCGCTGCCGTCCGTCAGGGCGAGAAAGTCATCGTTGAGATCGACTAAGACCCGTTACAAAGCACTTTGCCGCAGGGTAAAGTGCTTTTTTCAATGTAGGGGCGAACATTGTTCGCCCGCTGCAGCCTTGCGGCAGCGGAGACTTCCGCGGGTAGATGCCGAGCATCGACTCCTACACCGTAGGGGCGATTCTATATCCGCCCGGGACGTTTCCGCTGCCGCAAACAGACCTCTACAACACATCAGGAGGAACTATGCAAAACTATCTTCCCGCCTGCAAGATCGTGTCCACCCACGGCGTGCGCGGCGAAATGAAAGCCCTGCCGCTCTGCGACGGCGCGGCGTTTCTGGCAAAATTCAAGCGCCTGTTCACCACCGCCGACGGCGCAGGGGAGACCCGCGTGCTGGGCGTGCGCGCTCAGGGCAATGTGATTTTACTGCGCCTCGACGGCGTCAACGATATGGACGCCGCCCGCGCCCAGGTGGGCCGGGTGTACTATCTGGCTAAGTCGGACGCACGCCTGCCCAAGGGCCGCTTCTTCATTGACGACCTGCTGGACTGCGAGGTCGTCGATGCCGAAACCGGCCGCGTGTACGGCAGACTGACGAACGTGGACCGCCCCGCCGCGCAGGACATCTATACCGTCACCGACACCGCTGGCGAGGAGCACATGCTGCCCGCCGTGCCGGAATTTGTCAAAAATATCGACATCGAGGCGCGCAAAATTCTGGTGACGCCCATCGAAGGCATGTTCACCGAGGCCGTCAACGGCGACGAGGACTGAACCGATGCGCATTGACATTGTAACGCTTTTTCCGGAGCTGTGCGACAGCTTTCTCTCGGCCAGCATCCTGGGCCGCGCCCGCGCCAAAAATCTGTTTGAGGCGCACTGCCACCAGATCCGCGACTATACGAAAAACAAGCAGAAGCAGACCGACGACTACCCCTACGGCGGCGGCTGCGGCATGGTGCTCTACGCCCAGCCGATTGCCGACTGCCTGCGCGCCGTGCAGGCCCAGTGTGCTGCGCAGGGCCGCGCGAAGCCGCACGTCGTCTTTCTGACCGCCGCAGGCCGCCCCTACAATGAGGAAAAGGCCCGCGAGCTGGCCGGCTATGACGCGGTGACGCTGGTCTGCGGCCACTATGAGGGCATCGACCAGCGCGTCATCGATGCGTTCGGCGACGAGGAAATTTCCATCGGAGACTATGTGCTGACCGGCGGTGAGCTGGCAAGCCTGGTCGTGGCCGACAGCGTCCTGCGCCTGCAGCCCGGCGTCCTGGCCGAGGAAAAGGGCTATCAGGACGAGAGCTATTGGGACGGCCTGCTGGAATACCCCCAGTTTACCCGCCCCGAGGTCTGGGAGGGCCGCGCCGTGCCGCCCGTGCTGCTGACCGGCGACCACAAAAAAATTGACGAGTGGCGCGGGGCCCAAAGCCGGGAGCGCACCCGCGAGCGCCGCCCCGATTTGTACGACGCCTGGTGCGAGAGCCACCCGCTGACCGAGCTGCCCAAGTGGAAGCGCGGCGAAAATATGCGCCTTGTGAAAAATGACGAACAGCTCGCCCTCTGCGCGGCCCTCATGGCCGAGGGCCGCCGCACGGTCTGTGCGCCGGTCTGCGACGAGGAATATCTCGAAAAAATGACGCCGGACTTCTGGCTGCCGGACCTGACAGACGAGAAAAAGAACGGCTGGGCGTTCTATCTGCACTACACGAAGGACGCCGCCGACGGTATGGTCGGCGTCTGCCACAAAACCGGCGAGATCGGCCATCTGTTTGTGACCGAGGCTGCCCGCGTCAAGGGGTACGGTGCGAAAATGCTGGACTTTGCCCGCAAAAAGCTGCCGGAGCACGACCACCCGACGATGGGGGTCATAAGCACGAACACCCGCGCCATCGCACTGTACAAGCGGATGGGCTGGCGGCTGACGGGCACAGTGCTGCACCGCTACGACCCCGCCGAGGAAGGCACCTTTGCAGCGGTATATTGTGAGGAATTGGAGATGCAGTATCGGGGCTGACCGTTGTTTTTGTCGTCAATCCACAATCCTGTTGAAAATAAACTAGCAATATTGCACAAACGAGAGAACGAAGATTTGGCGGAATTACAGAATCCTGCCAAAATTGCAATTTTCCACTGTACAAAATCGACTAAATAGGATAAAATAGAGGCAATCAAGGCGGCGTATTAACACGCAATAGACCGCCTGGAAGTCGCCCACGGTAGATACGCAGGGGCATATTATTTTCAAAAGTAGGAGAGAATAACTATGTACGTTAAAGAAGTTACCGTTGAGAATCAGGTTGGTCTGCACGCACGTCCGGCTACCTTCTTCATCCAGAAGGCGAACGAGTATAAGTCTTCCATCTGGGTCGAGAAGGAGGAGCGCCGCGTCAATGCGAAGTCTCTGCTCGGTGTCCTGAGCCTGGGCATCGTCGGCGGCACCACCATCCGCATCATTGCTGATGGCGCCGATGAGCAGGCTGCAGTTGACGGCCTGGTCAAGCTGGTCAGCTCCGGCTTTGCCGAGTAATCTATTCCAGAACAATCAGCGGTGGGGCGACCCGCCGCTTTTTTTGTATAGGAAAGGCAACACCCTATGACAAAAGCTGAACTTTATAAAAAGGCCTGTATGCTGCCGCTGCTGCCCGGCGTCTACATCATCCGGGACAAGTCGGACACGATCATCTATATCGGCAAGGCCAAGCGCCTGAAAACCCGCGTGTCGCAGTATTTCCGGGAGGGCGTGCCCCACGACGCCAAGGTCAGCCAGATGATCGCCCACGCCTTCACGTTTGACGTCATTGTCTGTCAGTCGGAATTTGAGGCGCTCGTCCTCGAGGCCAGCCAGATCAAGGCCCATACGCCGAAGTACAATATTTTGCTGAAAGACGATAAGGGCTACAGCTATGTCAAGGTCACGCGCGGGGCCTGGCCGCGCATCTCCGCCGCGCTGCAGAAGGATGACGACGACGCCGACTACATCGGCCCGTTCACCTCGTCGTTTGCCGTGCGGGAGATGGTGGAAACGGCGCAGGACTGCTTCCTGCTGCCGCGGTGCAATAAGAGCTTCCCGCAGGACTTCGGCAAGGGCCGCCCCTGCCTCAACGCCCACATCGGCAAGTGCATGGCCGTGTGCAGCGGCAAAATCACCTGTGCTGCTTACAACGACGCTGTGCAGGGCGCACTGCGGATGATCCGCTACGGCAAAAAGGACATCGTCAGGCAGCTGCGGGAGAAGATGGAGGCTGCGTCGGAGCGGCTTGACTTTGAGACGGCGGCGCTGCTGCGCGACCAGATCATGGCCATTGACCGCGTGGCAGCCGGGCAGAAGGTCGTCATGGAGAGCGACACCGAGATGGACGTCATCGCACTGGCGGGCACGACCCACGCGGTCTGCGCCGCCGTGCTGCGCTACCGCGACGGACGCCTGACCGACAAGCGGGAGTTCCTGTTCCGCGACACGACGGACATCGACGCCGTGCGGGAGGAATTTCTGCCGCAGTATTACCTCGACGGCGAGACGATCCCTAAAACGATTGCCGTGGACGCCCTGCCGCCCGACGCGGAGGCACTGAATGAAGCTCTGAACCAGGCGCGCGGCACGAAGGTGGAGCTGTACGTGCCCCAGCGCGGCGACGTCGCGAAGCTCGTCACGATGGCCTATACAAACGCTGTCGAGCGTCTGGGCCGCGAGAGCGGGCGCTATACCCGCGAGGAAAAGCTGCTTGAGGAGGCTGCGCAGGTGCTGGGCCTGAAAAAGCCGCCCCGCGTGATTGAAAGCTACGATATTTCCAACTGGGGCGACGGGTCGAGCGTCTGCGGCATGGTCGTCTTTCAGGACGGCAAGCCCCACCGCGCGGGCTACCGCCGCTTTAAGATGAAAACCGTCGCGGGCACCGATGACTACGCCTCGCTGGCAGAGACGCTCTCCCGCCGCGCGGCGGAGTACGAGATGGCCCGCCGCGGCGAGAAGCCGGACGGCCCGCAGAACCAGTTCGCGACGCTGCCTGACCTGCTGCTCATCGACGGCGGCAGGGGACAGGTCGGCGCGGTCAGGCAGGCTCTGCGCGGCACAGCGCTGGAGCATGTGCCGACCTTCGGCATGGTCAAGGATGACCACCACCGCACCCGCGCCATTGTGGATGACGAGGGCGGCGAGATCGCCATCAACCGCCACCGCAATATCTTTACGTTTGTCACGAACATTCAGGACGAGACCCACCGCTACGCCAACGACTACCGCAAGCGCGCAATGAAGAAAAAGTCCTACGCCGCCACCCTGACCGCCATTCCCGGCGTAGGTGAAAAGACGAGCGCCGCGCTGCTGGCGCACTTCAAGACCGTCGCCGCCGTCAAGGCTGCCTCCATCTCCGATCTCGAGGAGGTCAAGGGCATCAGCCATGCCAAAGCGGAAATGCTGTACAACGCGCTGCGGAATGGTATATAATGAAAATGTAATCGCCGCGCTGTAGGGGCCGGGCATGCCCGGCCCTCAACTGTACGGAAAAAGGCATTTCCGGTAAGGCCGCGGGCCGCACATGTGCGGCCCCTACAGCGCAACAACAATTCAAAATGGATGTATCCTTATGCTGATTCTAACCATCCTCCTCTCTCTCGCCCTCGCAGCCCTCTTTACACTCCTGCCCGCCCGTATCCATCACCGCCGCCCCGCCTGCGCGGACCTGTACGCCGGGGCGGGGGTGTCGGCGCTGGTCTGGCTGTGGGCGGTCTGCGTCTGGTCCAAGCCCGGGCTGTCCGTCGGCTTTGACGCCTTCCGGCTGGCCGCGATTGTAATCATGCAGGCAATCGCCTGCGGTGCGGTCTGCGGCTTCCGGCTGCGCGGCACACTGCCGCGAAAGCTCCGCACCCCGGCGGCTGTCGGACTGCTGCTGGCCGCCAGCCTTGGAATAGAATTATTCGTCGGCAACCTGAACTGGCTGGCGACCCACAGCTACACGCCGGTTGACCTGCGCCCGTATCTGGTCAATGACGCAGACCCCGCCGCGCCGCTGACGCTGAACGATGAGCAGACAACGCTGGAATTTGCGGGCCTCGACTTTGCAATATACAACTTGCAGCTCGACGGCCTGACCTCGCTGGCCGACGGCGACACGCCGGAGCAGAAGAACGTTCTGCTGACCCTCAACGTTGCCGCCACCGATGAGGCCAGCTCGGTCTCCCGCCAGAGCTGGAACTGGGAGGCCGCCCCCGCGTCCGCCCGCAGCCAGACCCACAGCCTTGACCTCTCCGGCAAGGCGTCCACCCTGACGCTGACGGCGTCGGGCTATACGGGCGAGTACCGCAGCTACCCGCTCAATGCCCAGTTGACCACGGTTTACGCCAACGCCAGCCGCCCGCTGGATTTCTCCGTCCTGCGCTTTGCGGTCATCTTCGCACTGGCGCTGGCGGCGTTCGCCCTGCGCCCGGCCAGTGCCGCGTGGCAGGACGCCTACCTGACCCACGAAAAGCAATACCGCCCGGCAGTGCTGGCCGTGGGGCTGGCGCTCTGCGCGGCGGCGTTTCTGGCGCCCTTCGGGGACCGCTTCAACGCGGGCGTCGCCACGAGCTTTTATAACACCCCCGACTGGTCGGGTACGAGCCGCATCGACTTCACCATGCACATCAACGACTGGGCGTCCAACGCCGGTGCCCAGTACGGTGCGCTGGCGCACAGTCTGCTGAATGGCCGCCTTGACCTTGAAAAGGACCCGCCCGCCGCCATGGCTGAACTGGAAAACCCCTACGACACCGCCGCCCGGCAGGCCGCCGCGCCCGATGCCCTATGGGATGTGGCCTACTATAACGGACGCTATTACGTCTATTTCGGCATCGTGCCCTGCCTTCTGTTCCAGCTTCCGTTTGAGGCGCTGACCGGCATCCGGGACCTGCCGCCCGCACTGCCGATGATTTTGCTTGCCTGGCTGTACATACTTGCCGTCTTTGGCTTTGTGAAGCAGGCCGCGCGCCGCTGGTTTCCGCAGGCAAGCGCCGCAGCCTACCTGCTCACCGCCGCGGGCGCGGCCTCGGGCACACAGATCTACTATCTGCTCCACCGCCCGTCGGTGTATGAGTACGCGATCCTCTGCGGTGCTACGTTCGTTTTGTGGGCACTGTGGCAGTGGCTGTGCGCCGCAAACACGCCGGTAAACCGCCGCAAAGCGCTGGCTTTCCACCTCGCGTTCGGCTCTCTCTGCCTGGCGCTGGTCGCGGGCTGCCGCCCCCAGATGGTGCTTTTTGCCGCGCTGGCCCTGCCCATCCTCTGGCCGCGCTATATCACGGAAAAACGCCTGTGCACCCGCCGGGGCGCAGGGGAAGCCGCTGCGTTTATCCTGCCCGTTGTGCTTGTGGCCGTCGGCCTTATGTGGTACAACGCCGCGCGGTTCGGCTCGCCGTTTGACTTTGGTGCCAACTACAACCTGACCAGCAACGATATGACCCGCCGCGGCTTTGCCGTCGGGCGCATCGCCCCGGCAGCCGTGACCTTCCTCGCGGGCATTCCCGGTGTGCAGACGGTGTTCCCGTACCTGGCCGCCACGCGGATGCAGACAAACTACATGGGCCTGACCATTACAGAGTTGTACTACGGCGGCGCGTTCGCCTGCCTGCCGCTGCTGTGGGGGCTGGCTGCGCTGCCGCTGGCCCGCCGCCGGTTGGGCAGCCGCCGCGACCTGCGCACCGTCATCCGGCTTGTGCTCGTTTGCACGGCAGCGCTGGCCGTCGTAGACTGCCAGATGGCCGGAATGCTCTACCGCTACCAGAGCGACTGGCTCGGCCCGCTGCTGCTGGCGGCGGCGCTGGCGTGGCTCTTTGCAGAAAGTGTTCTGCAGGCCCGCCCCATCCCCGCGCTGACCAAAGCTCTGCGCACGGCGCTGCCGCTGGCCGTGCTGGCGGGCGTCTGCTACAATTTCTGTGTTTACTTTGCGGCGGAGCCGCAGCTGATGGGGCAGAACCCTGCCCTGTATGAAAATGTGAGCCGCCTGGTCCAGTTCTGGCTGTGACGGCACACCCTAAAAAGGAAAAGGACGTATGGCTGACAAAAACATCTACACCGTCGTCGTGGCTGACGATGAGGACGAGCTGCGCGAGGCCGTCTGCACAATGATCCCCTGGGAGGCACTCGGCTTCCACCTTGTGGGCAATGCCAGCAACGGGCTGGACGCGCTCGAGCTTGTCGAGCGGCTTGAGCCGGACCTGCTGCTGACCGACATCCGTATGCCGTTCATCTCGGGTATCGAGCTGGCGCGGCAGGTGCGCGAGATTCGCCCTGCGATGCACATTGCCTTTTTGAGCGGCTTCGACGATTTCGAGTATGCCAAGCAGGCCATCCAGTACAACATCATCAGCTACATGCTCAAGCCGCTGACGATGGACGGCCTGGCCGCCGAGCTAAAGACCATCCACGAGAAGATCGACGCCCGCTATGCAGGGCTGCGCCGGGCTGACTCGGCCCATGCGGATCGCGCAGCGCTCATCATTCCGCTGGTACTGGCCCGTTATGAAAATGCCCCCGAGAATCTGGAGACGCGCCTGCGCCAGGCAGCGGTAGACTGCGGTCTGCTGCGCGGCACCGATGACCGCAGCACGCTGGTGGTGATGGCCGCGGCGCTGGACGGCCCGGTGGACTATGAGGCCGGGCTTACCCAGCTGGTGGAGCAGAGCGCCAACAAATATCTGCGGCATTTTGTATTTTATGGCTGCGGGCGTGCCGTGGCTTTGCTGCTGGGCAACCCCTCTGACTTTGATGAATACCTGCACATTCTGGCCGATGAGATCTGCCAGCTGGCGGACCGTGCCCTGGGACGCAGTGCCAGCGTCGGCGTCAGCCGTGAATTTGCCCGATTCAGCGACCTGAACGATGCCTACAAACAGGCAATCGAGGCCCTGCGCGCGGCGGCGGAGGGCGAGGGCGGCGTCAGCTTTACGGCGGACGCCCGCAAGACCGGCAGCCTGTGTGAACGCGCACTGGAGATCATTGAGCAGCACTACATGGACGAGGATCTGTCCCTTGCATCGCTCTCCGCCATGCTGGACGTCAGCCCCAACCATCTGAGCGCCTGTATCAAAAAATCGGAGGGGGAGACCTTCATCAACATTCTGGTGCGCCGCCGCATGGAGACTGCCCAGGCCCTGCTGCTGACCACCGACCTGCAAATTCAGGAGATCGCCCGGCGCTGCGGCTACACCGACCAGCATTATTTCAGCTATTGCTTTAAAAAGTACAGCGGTACGTCGCCTGTGGCGCTGCGCCGTGCCCGCGCCGCGGGGGAGGCCCGGTCGTGAAGCGCCCGCCCCGCACCGTAGTCCTGGCGGCAGCGCTGATCTCCGGCGTGGCCGTGGCGGCGCTGATCCTCTGCACCACGCTGTTTCTGCGCAGCTACCGCAGTGCTGTTGTGGAGGGCGCGCGCACGAACAGTGCCCAGGTCGTCAGCCAGGTCGCAGGCGCGGTGGATAACTACGTCAACACGATGGACAGCGCCGTCGGCATCGTGCTGGAACAGCTTGACAGTGAACCTGCGATGCGGGACGCATTTCTGAATGCCTTTCTGACAGCCCGGCCCGAGGTCGCGGCCATCACGACTTACGACGAAAACGGCAGTCTGTTGGACTGCTGGGCCCAGGCGGGCCGCACGCCGAAATCTGACATACTGCGCAACCTCTCCTTTGACCTGACCACGGCCCGGCGCCTGGGGCATGGCTACATCAGCACGCCGCATGTAGAGTCGATCTTTGACAGCTACTACCCGTGGGTCGTCTCGGTCATCCGCGCTGTGCCGGGGGACGGCGGCAGCAGCCGTTGGCTTGCGGTAGATTTGAGCTTCAAGGAGTTGGCCGCAACGATCAACAACGTCAGCATCGGTCAGCACGGCTACTGTTACCTGATGGATGAGCGCGGCAACATGGTCTACCACCCGCAGCAGCAGCTTTTGTATGCCGGGTTAAAGAAGGAGGAGGCCGGGCGTCTGGCCTGCCTCGGCGACGGCACCTATGTGGAGGACACGGTCATCTACAGCGTACAGCGTGTGCCGGGCAGCACATGGCGCGTCGTCGGCGTCAGCTACATTGACGAAACCGTCAATGAGAGCTTCCGGCAGATGGTGCGCATCACGGTTATCACGGCGGGGCTTGTTTTTCTGGCTGCGCTGGTGGCGGGCTGGGTGCTGTCCCGCCTGCTGTCCCGCCCGTTGCAGCAGCTCGAAACAGCCATGGAGCAGTTTGAGCAGGACGCCGACCACTTCGCCTTTCAGGCCGTGCGCGGCACGCGGGAGGTGCAGAACCTCTCGGACTCCTTCGGCCACATGGTAGGCCGCATCCAGCAGCTTATGACCACCGTCCGCGAGGAGGAAATCGTCCTGCGCAAGACCGAGCTCAAGGCGCTGCAGGCGCAGATCAACCCGCATTTTCTCTACAATACGCTGGATTCCATCGCCTGGATGTGTGAGCGCGGCAAAAACGCCGATGCCGTCCAGATGGTCCATGCACTGGCGCGGCTGTTCCGCATCAGCATCAGCCGCGGGCATGAGCTGATCCCGATCGAAAAGGAGCTGCAGCACGCCGAGGCGTATCTGCAAATTCAAAAATACCGCTACAAAAACCAGTTTACCTACCACTTTACGGTGGACGAGAGCTGCCTGCACTGCCTGTGCAACAAGATCACGCTGCAGCCCATCATCGAGAACGCCATTGTTCACGGGCTGGATCTGATGGTCGATTCCGGCCACATTGAAATCACCGTAAAGCCCGACGGGGATGATATTCTGCTCATCGTCGCGGACGACGGCATCGGCATGGAGCCGGAGCAGGTCGCGGCCCTCTTGCAGAATGAGCCGAGTGACCGCACCGGCATCGGAGTCAAGAATGTCAATGACCGTCTGCGCATCTACTTTGGCGCGGACTACGGTATCTCCATTGAAAGTGCCCCCTACGAGGGCACAACGGTGACGATCCGCACCCCGCGCGTGCCAGAGGACAGGGAGGGCGACTATGACAAAAACCATTAAACGTCTGCTGCCCGCGGCCCTGGCCGTGCTGCTGGTAGGCTGTGCCATACAGCCCGCGGACAGCACAACGACCCGCTACAGGGTCGCGCTCGTAGCCAAAAACAATCGGGATTCCGAGTTCTGGGACGCCGTCTTTACCGGGGCAGAGGCCGCCGCCACGGAATATAACCTGCAATTGACCATAACGGCCCCCGACGATGAGGAGGACTATGCGGCGCAGAACCAGCTGATTGCCGATGCCGTTGAGGACGGCGCACAGGCTATCGTTTTCTCCGCCATTGATTATGAGGCCAACGCCGCCGCCATTGATGCCGCCGCCGCGGCGGGCGTGACGGTCATCAGCGTGGATTCTGCGGTGAACTCTGACAACGTTGCGGCCTACATCGGCGCGGACAACTACGGCGCAGGCCGGATGGCGGCCCAGAGCGCACTGGACGGCATGGAAGGGGCGCTCTGCGTCGGGCTTATCAACTATGAGGTCAACGGTGCCAACGGGCGGGACCGGGAGCAGGGTGCGCGCGATGCTTTTGCGGAAAGCGGACGCGCCAAGATCACTGCCGCCGTGTCAACACACCCCAACGCCGCCAGTGCCCGCGCGGACACGCTGGCCATGCTGCGCACCCACCCGGAGATCAACGTGCTGATCGCCCTCAACGAGACGACTGCCGTCGGCGCGGCGCAGGCTGTCCAGCAGATGCAGCGCGCCGACGACCTCTGGCTCGCGGCGTTCGACTCGAACATCGAGACGATTGACGCCCTGCAGACCGGTGCGGTGGACGCGCTGATCGTGCAGAACACCTACGGCATGGGCTATTTCGGCGTCGAAAGCGCCTATAAGCTGCTGGCCGGGCAGGGGAGCAGCGTCGAAAAATCGAACATCACCGCCACCCGCACCATCACCCGGGAAAATATGTTTGCCATGGATAAGCAAAAGGCCCTGTTCCCGTTTGGGTGACCCCCGAAGCCCGGCCCCTACGAACCTACCGCCAAAGCCCTTCTCCCACGCCGGAGAAGGGGCTTTTTTATTTTTCCATCACCTGCAAAAATCTTACAAAATGAAAACAACAAACACCCTTTTGTCACTTTTACTGCGCATTCTGCACAAAAACAAACGCTTTCGACTGGCAAAACTGCCCTAAACGGTGAAAATTTCCACCCCATAGTCGGTGAAATTTCACCTTGTTTTTTCATCCGTCCCCGAGTATTATAATAACTGTCAACAGGGTTCGCTCCTCTACAAGCGACCCGCCCGAAAATCTACTGCATATCTAAAAAAGAAGGAGAAACTCATTATGAAAAAGTTTGCTGCTCTGGCCCTTGCAGGTTGCATGGCCGTCTCTCTCGCCGCCTGCGGCGGTTCCGCCTCCACTTCCACCGCTGCTTCGGAGTCCACGGCTCCCGCAGAGTCCACCTCTGCTGCAGAGTCTGCTGCTGAGTCCGCAGCCGAGAGCGTTACCGAGGCCACTCAGGGCGGTAAGGTCGGCGTCTGCATCTACAAGTTCGACGATGCCTTCATGACCACCTACCGTAATGCTCTGCAGGAGATCCTCGAGGGCAAGGGCTACGAAGTCACCATCGTCGACGGCAACAACGACCAGGCCAAGCAGAACGAGCAGATCAACACCTTCATCACCCAGGGCGTTGACGCACTGATCATCAACCCCGTTATGACCTCCGCTGCCGACCAGATCATCTCCACCGTCAAGGGTGCCGATGTTCCCACCGTCCTGATCAACCGTGAGCCCACCGCCGATCAGATGTCCGCTTATGACAAGCTGGTCTACGTCGGCTGCGACGCTGCTCAGTCCGGCACCTTCCAGGGCGAGCTGATCCTCGACACCGAGAACAAGGGCGACATCAACGGCGACGGCAAGGTTTCCTACATCATGATCCAGGGCGACCCCGAGAATATCGATGCTCAGCTGCGTACCGAGTACTCCGTCAAGGCTCTGACCGATGCCGGCGTTGAGGTTGAGCAGCTTGACCTGCAGCGCGGTGACTGGGACCGTAACAAGGGCCAGGAAATCTGCCAGAACGACCTTGCCAAGTACGGCGATCAGATCGAAGTTGTTTTCTGCAACAACGATGATATGGCTATCGGTGCTCTGCAGGCTATTCAGGCTGCCGGCCGTACCGTCAACAAGGACATCTACCTCGTCGGTGTTGACGCTCTGGACGCTGCCAAGAACGAAGTTGCCAAGGGCAACATGACCGGTACCGTTCTGAACGACGCCAAGGGCCAGGCTACCCAGGCTGTTGAGTGCATGGAAGAGCTGCTGGGCGGCAAGACCTTCGAGGCCGACCACCAGAGCGTCTACGTTGACTACGTCAAGGTTACCCCTGACAACGTCAAGGACTTCCAGTAATTTGACAAAAGCCACAGCTTAAACCAGAACAATCGGGGTGCGTGTGCGCAGGCGCACGCACCCTTTTTTCGTGAAAAGGTTACAAAAGATTAAAGGGGGCCAGCGAATTGTCAGAGTACCGCTTGGAGATGTGTGATGTCGTCAAGACGTTCCCCGGCGTCAAGGCACTGAATCACGCACAGCTGAAATTGAAACCCGGCACCGTCCATGCGCTGATGGGAGAGAACGGCGCGGGCAAGTCTACCTTGATGAAGTGCATGTTTGGTATCTACCACATGGACGAAGGCAAGGTCATTTATGAGGGACAGGAGGTCCAGATCAAGGGACCTCTGGATGCACTGAACCGTGGCATTGCGATGGTGCACCAGGAACTGCAGCCCATCCCGGAACGCTCCATAGGCGAGAATATCTACGTTGGGCGCTATCCCACCAAGAAATACGGACCCGTCACCGTTATCGACCATGACAAAATGTATGAGGATGCGGCCAAGGTCCTGAAGGAAGTCCATCTGAATTATGATCCGCACGCAAAGCTCGGAACCTTGAGCGTTTCCCAGATGCAGCTGGTTGAGATCGCCAAGGCGGTCTCCGCAGACTGCAAGGTGCTGATCCTCGACGAGCCGACCTCCTCGCTGACGGCAGCTGAGGTCGAGGCACTGTTCACCATCGTGAACGAGCTGCGCGCCAAGGGCGTCTCCATCGTCTACATCAGCCACAAGATGGATGAAATTCTTCGCATCAGCGACGAAGTCACGATCATGCGCGACGGCCAGTACATCGGCACCTGGGAGGCCAAGGAGCTGACCACCGATATGATCATCACCAAGATGGTCGGACGTGAGCTGTCGAACCTCTACCCGCCGCGCTCGAATACGCCCGGTGAGGTCGTGTTTGAGGTCAAGGACTTCACGTCCATCAACCCCAAGAGCTTCCGTCACGTCAACTTCAACGTCCGCAAGGGCGAGATCCTCGGCGTTGCGGGTCTGGTCGGTGCCCAGCGCACCGAGCTGATGGAGGGTCTGTTCGGTCTGCGCTGCCACACGTCGGGCACCATCACCTATAAGGGCAAGGAACTGACAATCAACCAGCCGCAGGACGCCATCAAAAACGGCATCGCCATGCTGACCGAGGACCGCCGCGCCACCGGTATTCTGGGTGTGCTTTCCATTGCGGATAACGTCTCCATTGCATCGCTGAACAAGTATCTGATCGGCGGCATCATGCTGGACGACAACAAAATCGAAAAGCTCGTGCAGGATAATGTCGCCAAGCTGTCCATCAAGACGCCGTCCTCCAAAACGCAGATTCAATCGCTGTCCGGCGGTAACCAGCAGAAGGTGCTGATTGCCCGCTGGCTGGCCAACGACCCCGATGTTTTCATCATGGACGAGCCGACCCGCGGTATCGACGTCGGTGCAAAGTATGAAATTTACTGCATCATCGCCGAGATGGCCAAACAGGGCAAGAGCATCATCATGATCTCCTCCGAAATGAGCGAGCTGATCGGCATGTCTGACCGCATCATGGTCATGTGCGATGGCCGCTGCACCGGCTTTATCGACGGTGATAAGGCGAATCAGGAGAACATCATGACGCTGGCTACCCAGTTTGAATAAGGAGGAGATCCGAAAATGGAGAAAAAATTCGACTTTAAAAAATTCCTGTCCAATAACGCGATCATTATTCTGATCATTTTGCTGGCCCTCTTCGTCGGCTGCACGACCCAGAACTTCTTTACCGAGACAAACGGCAAAAACCTGCTGCTGAACGTCGCCCCGCGTTTCATCATCGCCTGCGGCGTTTCGGGATGCCTGATTACCAAGGGCACTGACCTGTCCGCCGGCCGCCAGGTCGGCCTGGCCGCCTGCTTCTCCGCCATGCTGCTGCAGAGCGTTGACTACTCTGCCCGCATGCTGCCCTGGCTGCCCGATATTCCGTGGCCCGTGGCCCTGCTGATCGTCATGGCGATCATGGCCTGCTTCGGTGCCATCAACGGCTGCATTATCGCATTCCTGAAGGTTCCTCCTTTCATCGCTACGCTGGGCATGCAGACCATCGTCTACGGCCTGTGCTCCGTCATCACCAACAACCAGCCCATGGGCGGTTACAAGCAGAGCTACCTGACCGTTGCCAGCGGCACGCTGGGCCCCATCCCGTTCCTGGCCATCTTTGCGCTGATCGTCGGCATCTTCTTCTGGTTCCTGTACAATAAGACCCGTCACGGCAAGTACATGTACGCCATCGGCGGCAACGAGAACGCCGCTCAGGTTGCCGGTGTCAACGTCACCGCGTCCCTGATCCGCATCTACATCCTGGCCTCCTGCATGTATGCTCTCGGCGGCTTCCTCGTCGGCGCAAAGGCCGGCGGCGCTTCCACCAACACCGGCAACGGCTATGAGCTGGAAGCTATCGCGGCCTGCACCATCGGCGGTGTTTCCACCAACGGCGGCGTCGGCAAGGTCTCTGGCGTTCTGGTCGGTGTTCTGGTCTTTGAAGTCCTGAAGATTTGCCTGCAGTTCCTCGGCGTCGACCCCGCTTACACCTACATTGCACAGGGCCTTGTCATCGTCATCGCCGTTGCCCTTGACCTGCGCAAGTACCTGGCCAAGAAGTAATATGGAAGAAGAAAAAAACACCTCTGAAATGCAAAAGTCCGATTCCCGCCCGGATCACAGCCAACTGAACGCCTTTGAAAATTTCTATGAGAAATTCCGCAAAGTGCCGCTGAAATACATTGATGTCTTTATCGGCGTCTGCGTTGCCGCACTGGTCATCGTTGTGCTGGTCGGGATACTGAAAAGCAAGGGAATATTGTAAAAAGCGTGCCTCCCACAGAAACGCTCTGTGGGAGGCACGTCTTTTATTTTACCGCTTATCACTCTGTAGGGGCCGGGCACGCCCGGCCCGCGGCCTTGCGGAAGAAAGCCGCTCCCGGAAAAACCGCAGGGGAGGGATTCATCCCTCCCCTACAAACCGGCCCGGAAGCAGGCATCACTTTTTAACGATCTTTTTCTTCTTCCGCACGCTGTACCCAAAGCTGCCCAGCTTTCTTCCCAGCGCCAGATAATCCCCGTGGCTGTAGACGATCAGCTTCGCCTTGTTCAGGCACAGCTTGCCGCTCTCGTCCAGCAGCCGCTCGTCCACATCCACGGCGACGCACTCGGCCAGAAACAAATCATGCGAACCCAGCGCAATGACCTGCGTGACCTTGCACTCCAGATTCACGGGGCTTTCCTCCACCAACACCGTGCCGACCTTGGCCGCAGGGACAGCGGTCAGGTGCATGGCAGCGAACTTGTCCACGTCGCGCCCGCTCTTGACACCGCACCAGTCGATGGCGCGGACAAGGCTCTCTGTGGGCAGGTTCACGACGAACTCGCCGCTTTCCTTAATTAGATGGTGGCTGTACCGCTCGGGCCGCACGCTGATGGACAGCATCGGCGGCTGGGTGCAGATCGTGCCGGTCCAGCCCACCGTGATAAGGTTCGGCTTCTCCGGGGCCCCGCAGCTGACCAGTACGGGCGGCTCCGGGTTCAGCAGGGTAGACCCCTTCCATACCTGTCGGCTCATTGCGCATCCTCCTTGATCTCGCCAAAGTTCGGCGTTGAATCGCTGATAATATACCGCGGGCGGTGCTTGGATTCCAGATAAATTTTACCGATGTACTCCCCGATAACGCCCAGACAGATCAGCTGCACGCCCGACACAAAGCAGATGATGCTTGTCATCGACGCCCAACCGGACACGGTCAGGCCGAGCGCGGCCTCGATGACGGCCCACAGCACGCCGATAAAGCTGACGAGCGCCACAAACACGCCGAAGCCTGTGATGAATCGGATGGGTTTGATGGACAGGCTTGTGATGCCGTCAAACGCCAGTGCCAGCATTTTGGACAGGGGATAGTGGCTCTCGCCCGCGATGCGCTCGTGGCGCTCGTAGGTCACGCAGGTGGACTTGAAGCCGACCAGTGGCACCATGCCGCGCAGGAACAGGTTGACCTCCCTGAACCGGGCAAACTCCTCCAACACGCGGGCGCTCATCAGGCGGTAGTCCGCGTGGTTAAAGACGACCTCCGCGCCCATGGCGTTGAGGATTTTATAGAAGCTCTCCGCGGTGAAGCGCTTAAAAAACGTGTCTGTCTCGCGCTTGCTGCGCACGCCGTACACGACGTCGCAGCCGTCGCGGTAGGCGTCCACCATGGCGTCCATCGCGTTGATGTCGTCCTGCCCGTCGCAGTCGATGGAAATCGTAATGTCGCAGCGGCTTTTGGCCTCCATCAGGCCCGCCAGCACAGCATTCTGGTGGCCGCGGTTGCGGCTCTGGCAGATGCCTGCATAGTGCGGGTCACGCGCAGCCAGGTCACAGATAATTTCCCACGTCCGGTCCTTCGAGCCGTCGTTCACAAACAGCACGCGGCTTTCCGGGCTGATCTTGCCCGCGGCGGCCAAATCGTTAATTTTCTGCAAAAACATCGGCGCAGTGATGGGTAAAACCTCCTGCTCATTGTAGCAGGGGATGACGATGTACAAAATCGGGTCGGTACGGTTGTTCATACAAATAACCTCAATATGTTAAAATTGCGGGCAGGCGGCGTGCAGCCGCTCGGGGTCGGGCAGCTTAAAGCTGCCGCGGAACAGCTCGATCAGCCCCTCCTCCTGCATCCGGCTCAGCTCGCGGGAGAGCGCGCTGCGGTCACAGTTCAAAAACGCGGCCAGCTCAGTGCGGGTCATGGCGGTGGAAAACGTATCCGCGCCGCACCGCTCACGCTGTTCCAGCAGCCACATGCAGATGCGTCCGCGCAGGCTCTTGCAGCAAATCAGCTCCAAACGGCGGTCCAGCGCAAAATATTTGTCGCTGATGGTCTCCAGCCAGTTCTGCAGCAGCTTCAGGTGTGCGCTGTGCAGCGCGGCGCAGGGGCGCAGCAGTGCCTCGCAGGGAAGATACAGTGCCAGACAGGCCTCGGCGGCGGAGACATTGACGGGGCTGCGGCTGCGCCCGCCCGCCAGCACGTCGGCAAAGACGCCGCCCGGCCCCATACAGGCCATGACGACGGTAGAGCCGTCGGCCAGCGGTTTGCTTGCCGTGATAGCACCTTCCAGCACAAGGCCGACTTCGTGGGTCTCGTAGCCCGCCATCAGCAGCAGCTCGCCTTTGGCGTAGCGGCGCACCCGCGGCGCAAAGCAGGCCATCAGCGTGTCCAGCTCGGCGTCCGTCATGCCGCGCAAAAGGCTTGTGCGGCGCATCGTTTCGTAGTAGGGTGTGTAGTCCATACAGCTCCTTGCAAACGGTTGAAAAGGGTATCTGTTGCACGGGCAACAGACAATTCACATTTATTATAGTATAGTAGGGCCGCAAAAGCAACAAGGAGGATAAGATTTTTATGAAACTGAAACGTATTTTCGCCGCTGTAACGGCGTTTGCTTTGTGCGCCTCTCTGGCAGGCTGCGGCGCGGCTGCGACTGTGAGCGAGTCTGCCGCAGAATCTGCCGCTGAATCCGCCGTCGAGGCAACCCCCGCCGTCACCGAGGCCCCCGCTACTGAAGAAACCGCCGACGCATCCGAGGCCGCCCTGCGCATCGCGGGCCTGAAGGGCCCCACGACGATGGGCCTCGTCAACCTGATGAGCGACGAGGTCGCCTCCAACTACAACTTCACGATGTACGGCGCTGCCGATGAAATCGTGCCGCTGCTGGTCAAGGGAGACTTGGACGCCGCCGCTGTGCCCGCCAACCTCGCCGCCACGCTCTACAACAAGACGAACGGTGCAGTGGAAGTTGCCTGCATCAACACGCTGGGCGTGCTCTACATCGTCGAGAACGGAGAGACCGTCAACTCTGTCGGGGATCTGAAGGGCCAGACCATCGTCACCACCGGCAAGGGCGCTACCCCCGAGTACGTTCTGCGCTACGTCCTGACCGAGAACGGCGTTGACCCCGACAGCGACGTTACCATCGAGTATTGCAGCGAGGCCACCGAGGCCCTGAGCAAGGTCCAGGCGGGCGAAGCCACCATCGCCATGCTGCCTCAGCCCTTCGTCACCAGCGCCATGTCCCAGGTCGAGGGTCTGCGCGTTGCGCTTGACATGAACGAGGAATGGCAGAAGGTCACCGGCTCCAAGCTGGTCACCGGCGTTCTGGTCGTCCGCAAGGATGCCGTTGAGAACGACCCTGAGGCTTTTGCCGCCTTCATGGATGGCTATGCCGCCAGCGTCGAGGCCGCAAACTCTGACCTTGAGGGCACCGCAGCCCTCTGCGAGCAGTACGGCGTTGTCGCCAAGGCTGCGCTGGCCCAGAAGGCCCTGCCGCAGTGCAACATTGTTTTTGAGACCGGCGACGAGATGAAGACCGACCTCGAGACCTACTTCAAGGTTCTGTACGCCGCCGACCCCGCCAGCGTGGGCGGCACCCTGCCTGCAGACGACTTCTACTATGCAGGCTAAATCCCCCCGCAGAGACCGATGCTCGCATCGACCCGCCGCTGCTGCTGTGGGCGGATGCAAGCATCCGCCCCAGCAAACGCCGCTGTGGCAAAAGGCTGCCGCCATCCTTGTGTGGATTCTGATTTGGCAGCTTGCCGCCATGGGGTTGGGACACGGCGGGCTGTTTCTGGCTACGCCCCTGCAGACACTGGGGGCGCTGGCACAGCTGGCACCCACAGCTGCATTCTGGCAGCGCATCGTGTTCAGTGCGCTGCGCATAATGGCGGGCTTCCTGCTGGCAGCAGCAGGGGGCCTGCTTCTTGGCGCAGCGGGCGCACGTTGGCACTGGGTACGGGTGTTCATTGACCCTGCCATGCAGCTGATCCGCGCCATGCCCGTTGCCAGCTTTGTCATTCTGGCGCTGCTCTGGGTGCGCAGTGCGAACCTGTCGGTCATCGTCAGCTTTACCCATGTGCTGCCCGTCGTCTATGCGGGCGTGCTGGGCGGCATTGCCGACACCGACCCGAAGCTGCTGGAAATGGCGAAGGTCTACCGCCTGCCGCTCACCGCGCGGCTGCGGTACATCTGGCTGCCCGGCATCTTCCCGTCCTTCTGCGAGAGCTGCATCGCCGCCATGGGCATGTGCTGGAAGAGCGGCGTCTCCGCCGAGGTCATCGGTCTGCCGGACCACAGCGTGGGCGACGCGCTCTACCGCGCGAAGATCACCCTGTCCACGCCGGATGTGTTCGCGTGGACGCTCGTCATCGTGCTGCTGTCAGCGGCGCTGTCCGCGGCAGCGGCGGCCCTGCTGCGCACGGCCAAGACACGTCTTTGCGGGGAGGTGCGCGTGTGAGCATTGTGATAACCGATCTCTGCAAAAGCTTCGGCGGTACGCCGGTTTTGCAGCGCTTTACCTGGACGGTGAACCGCCCCATGGTGCTGATGGGCCGCTCCGGCTGCGGCAAGACCACGCTGCTGCGCATCCTGCTGGGACTGGAGTCCGCGGACTCCGGCACAGTGACCGGCGTCGAAACGCCCGCCGCCGTCTTTCAGGAGGATCGCCTCTGCCCGCAGCTGACCGCCGCCGCCAACCTGACGCTGACCGGCCACGGCCTGACGCCGCAGGATGCCGAGCGTGAGCTGCGCACCCTTGGCTTTACGGATGCCGAGCTGGCGCTGCCCGCGGCGCGGCTCTCCGGCGGGCAGAAGCGCCGTGCCGCTCTGCTGCGCGCGCTGCTCTGCCGCGATGCGAAAACGCTCTTGCTGGACGAGCCCTTTACCGGCATGGACGCCGAGCTTGTCGAGGACGCCGTCGCCGCCACAAAACGGCTGGCGGGGGAGCGTCCCACGATCCTCGTCACCCATGACCGCACCGCCGCCGACCTGCTCGGCTGGCCGGTGAGAGAAGTATAAAAGTACAAAAATAACGCACACGCGGAAATTTTCCGCGTGTGCGCTTTTTTGTTGAGATTGTAGGGGCGAACATTGTTCACCCGCGGAGCATAGCGGCAACCGCCAAGGCTCAGGGTCGATGCAAGCATCGACCCCTACAGCGTAGGGGCGCATTCTATATGCGCCCGCAGGCTGCCGCTTACATCAATTCCGCCAATATCGCATTCTGCACGACCATCCCGGCGGGGGTCAGGCGGAACACCTCTCCGTCCCACACGGCGTACCCGTGCCCGACGCACTGCCGCATAAAGACGCGCTGTGCCGCCGTAAACCGCCCGCCGCGGCGTTCATACGCAGGGATGTTCAGCCCGCTGACCAGCCGTAGCTGCATCAACAGATAATCCTCCGACGTGCAGTCGCCCTCACGCTGCTCGGCCACGGTACCCGCGATAAATCCCTGCACGTCGTCGGGCCAGAACCGCCGCACATTGCCCACGCAGCTGTGGGCGGCAGGGCCGACGCCCCAATAATCGCTGCAGTTCCAGTACAAAAGATTGTGCCGCCCCTCGTGGCCCGGGCGGGCAAAGTTGCTGATCTCATACTGTCGGTAGCCTGCGGCCTCGAGCTGCTGCACGGCATACAGGTAAAAATCTGCCGCCGCGTCGCCGTCGGGCAGACCCGCGGGCGGATTGCGGTAAAACGCCGTGCCCGGCTCTACCTTTAATAAGTAGGCCGAAATATGCGTGCAGCCGCCGTCCCGCAGCAGGGCCAGCGTGCGGTCAAATTCAGCGTTTGTGTACTCCGGCAGCGCCAGCATGATGTCGCCGCAAATTTCAGGAAAGCCCGCCTTCCGCGCCCATGCCAGCGCCTGCGCGGCCCCGGCGGCGGTGTGGGTGCGGCCCAACCGGCGCAGCTGCGCGTCGTCGGCGCTCTGCACGCCAAAGCTGATGCGGGTCACGCCTGCTGCCCGGAAGCCCCGCAGCGTCTCCGGTGTGACAACATCGGGGTTGGCCTCCAGCGTGATCTCCGCGCCGGGCAGGGGATTGGCAGCCTCGATCAAAGCCGCCGCCTGCGCGGGCACCAGCAGTGCCGGGGTGCCGCCGCCAAAGTACAGCGTGTCGGGGCGGCGGGTGTTTTTCGCCAGTTCCCGCAGCAGCGCGTCCACGTAGCTCTGCGGCACGCCGCGCGCACCGGGGGCCGAATAAAAATCGCAGTAGCGGCATTTTGCCTTGCAGTAGGGAATGTGCAGATAGATGCCGAACGGTGTTGCTTCAGACATGGTGTACCTTATGCTTCCGGGATGCCGTCCTTGAAGAAGCACAGCATCTGATTTTCAAAAAAGTTGACGCGCTCATGCACGTATTTGGGGTAGAGTTTCCACTGCTTAGGACAGCTCAGGCGATTGTAAATCGCGGCCTGACCCTTGGGTGGGGCGTACTCGTCCATCAGACAGGTGCCCAGCAGCACCTCGGCACGGCAGAGCGGTGCGAAATTCGCTGCATCCAACTCGTCGTATCCGGGCAGACCAAGGCCGGCAAAATCTCCCGGCAGCGGATTCAGCGCTGCGCAGCGGGACACTGCAGGGCAGAGCGACGCTGCCAGCAGCGCCAGTCCGCCGCCGAAGCCCTCGCCAAACGTGTACACGCGGCCTGTATCCACCCACGGCAGCGCCAGCGCGGCCTTTGCCACGGCCAGCGCGTCGAGATAGCGCTGCCGGAACGCCGCCTGTGCGGGCTGCACTTTCCAATCCTCCCGGAACGGCTCGGCCTCCAGAGCGACAACGCCGAAGCCCAGCGCCAGAAACCGCGTTATATGGTGCCAGCCGCGCACGCCGCGGTTCAGGTCGTGGTACATCAGCAGCAGCGGATGCACTCCGTCTGCGGCGGGGCGGATGACCCGGGCCGTGACGCTGCGCCCGTCAAAGGTGACGGTCAGCCGCTCATACACGCCGCAGGGGTTGCCGAACGCGACGGGCGCACAACTTACCGCAGGGTGCAGTGCCGCCGCAGTCTCCTGCCAGCGCTGCACAAAATCAGCGGGGGCCTGCGCCTGCCCGGTGTAGCTGCGCAAAAATGCCTTTTGCTCGGTGATGGTCATAGCACAGCCTCCTTGCTGGTGAAAAAGTCCAGCAGCATATCGTCAAATTCCGGGATCTCCTCATGCCCGTACCCGGGGAAGAGATACCGCTTCCTGGCGCAGTGCAGATTGTTGTACACGGCGCACTGGGTCTGCGGCGGGCAGATAACGTCATCCAATCCCGTGCCGAACAGCACCGGGCAGCGGACCATCTGCGCAAAGTTTTTGCTGTCAATGTAGCCCAGCTGGCGGAACCACCGGTCCTGCTGGTGCTCGTCGGCGTCAAACCAGCGGGCGTAGTAGCGCAGACCCTCATAGGCGATCTCGTCCGCGCCAAGGTCCCACACGAGCTTGAAATCGCTCAAAAATGGGTAGAGGATGGCCGCGCGGTCAATAAGCTCCGGGTTCAGCGCCGCACAGGCCAGACCCAGCCCGCCGCCCTGCGAACCGCCGTTGACAAAGACACGGCTCGTGTCGATGCCGTCCAGCTCCCGCACCAGGCGGCAGAGGATGCGGATGTTCTGGTGCAGCCGCACATAGTACATCCGCTCCGGCGGGCCGTCCAGCCCGGCAATGATATGCCCGGACACGGTGGTGCCCAAAAAGCCGCCGACATCCTCACTGTAGCCGGCCTGACCGGGGCAGTCCATGGCGATCAGCGCCATGCCCATGCCCGCGAACGACGCCTGCTCGGCAAAGCTGCGGGATGCGCCGGGGTAGCCGTGAAACTGCAGAACCAGCGGCATCGGCTCGCTCCGGCGCGGGCGTAAAAACTTTGCGTAAAGGCGTGCGCCCTCCATGCCGGTGAACCACAGGTCCAGAAACTCGCAGCTGTCCCAGCTCGGGACCTCCTGCGCCTGGGTGACGGTGTAGTGCAGCGGCACCGCGTCAGCCTCGGCCATCCGCGCCTGCCAGAAGCTCTCAAAATCATCGGGGCGCGGGGTGGCACCGTAGTAACCGCCCAGGGCCTCGATTTCGGCTGCTGTCATAAAAATCACATCCCTTTATATAAATGTAAACGGAAAGCATTATTTGCTATTATAGCACAGAAAGCACTGCCTGACTATAGTTTTAAAAAGAAGTAAATTTCACAATTTCTTGATGATTTACGGTGAAAAACACGCTATAATACTGCCTAGAGAAAGGGGATTGCAACTATGAATCGCAATTATTCTGATATTTCGTATGCGGAAAGCCCCTTCGGTACGCTTTCCGAGTTTATGTCCAAGACCTTCGGCTGGATGTTTGCCGGTCTGCTGGTCACGTTCGTGGTCGGCATCGGCGCAGTGACGACGGGGCTGATCTACCCGCTCATCACCTCGGGCCTGTTCATCCTGACCTCCATCGCGGAGCTGGTGCTGGTGTTCGTGCTGTCGGCCCGGGTGCAGACGCTGCAGCCGTCCACAGCCACGGGCATCTTCTTCGCCTACGCGGTGCTCAACGGCCTGAATCTGAGCTCCATCTTCCTCGTGTATGACTTCGGCAGCCTGATTTTGGCGTTCCTCGTCGGTGCGGTCTACTTCGGCGTTATGGCGGTGTACGGCAACGTCACCAACCGTGATCTGACCGGCTGGGGCCCAAAGCTCATGGGCGGTCTGGTTGCCCTGATCGTCTGCGGCCTGGTGGGCGGGCTGTTCAGCCTGTTCGGCTTTGGCTTCGGCATCATGGATCTTGTGCTCTGCGCCGTCGGTCTGCTGATCTTCATGGGCCTGACCGCCTATGACACCCAGATGCTGAGATACTACTACTCCTACTTCGGCGGCGACGCGGCCATGCTGCACAAGTCCTCCATCATCGGTGCGCTGAACCTCTACCTTGATTTCATCAACATCTTCCTGTATATCCTGCGTATGCTGGGCCGCAGAAGCAACGATTAAAAAATCTTAAAATAATTTCAAAAAACCGCTTGACATTTGAAAAACGGTTTGCTATAATAAATGGCGTCGTCAGGAGCGCACGATACACAAACGCTTCGAAGCGACGCCAGCTATGGGGGATTAGCTCAGCTGGGAGAGCGCTTGCATGGCATGCAAGAGGTCACCGGTTCGATCCCGGTATTCTCCACCACAAAGACCTGTCAGAGAATTCTGACAGGTCTTTTCTTTTGGTTTAAACATGCGGACATGCGGAAAAATCAAAACCCGTCGATCAGCCGCTCGGCAATGGGGGAGATGAACAGCACAAAAAGCAGTACGCCAAGCCCCGTGATAAAGCTGGCTGCGTCGCCGCCGATGCACCACCCCAGCGGGAAGGTGAGCAGCAGAAGCCCGGGCACGGCAAAGCAGTTCAGCAAAAACGCGGCAAACTCCCCGCGGCTGAACATCCACCAGACCTCAATGGGCTTGTAAGGGCTGCGCTCCGGCGGCGGATGGTGCCAGCGGCGGCGGTCCACACCGACAAGGCGCAGATGCTGCGTGTACAGCTGGACAAGGCCGCACACAAAGACCCCGATGAAATAAATGCTGATCCAAATGACCATCCCGGCACCTCCCGTCGCTCCCGTTGGAAACACTTCACAGTATCGTCTCTGCCTGTATCATAGCACGTTAAAAACACACCTGCAACGATAAATTTTCAAAAACCTCTTGCAATTTGCGCCGGGGTATGGTACTATACTAAGGCAATACACACGCATTGCGCTGCTTTTTTGTGCCTTTTTTGCGGTAACACGTCGAAAGGGTTAGAAAACAGAAACCCCGCAGTGCGGAGGGTACAAACTAAATTTTTTGGAGGAAACAAACAATGGCAGTCGTATCTATGAAACAGCTTCTCGAGGCCGGTGTCCACTTCGGCCACCAGACCCGCCGCTGGAACCCCAAGATGGCTAAGTACATCTTCACCGAGCGCAATGGTATCTACATCATTGACCTGCAGAAGACCGTGAAGAAGCTCGATGAGGCTTACAACTTCGTCCGCGACACCGCTGCACAGGGCGGCGAGATCCTGTTCGTCGGCACCAAGAAGCAGGCTCAGGAGTCCATCCGTGACGAGGCTACCCGCTGCGGCATGCACTATGTCAACGCTCGTTGGCTGGGCGGCATGATGACCAACTTCCGCACCATCCGTAAGCGCATCGACCGTATGGAGCAGCTCAAGACCATGCAGGAGGACGGCACGTTCGACCTGCTGCCCAAGAAGGAAGTCGTCAAGCTCGAGCTCGAGATGGCCAAGCTGGACAAGTACCTGGGCGGCGTCAAGAACATGAAGGCTCTGCCGAAGGCTATGTTCATCGTTGACCCCCACAAGGAGCGCATCGCTGTCTCCGAGGCCCGCAAGCTGAACATCCCCATTGTTGCTATCGTTGATACCAACTGCGATCCCGATGAGATCGACTACGTCATCCCCGGCAACGACGACGCTATCCGCGCTGTCAAGCTGATCTCCGGTGCCATGGCCAGCGCTGTGCTGGAGGGCAAGCAGGGCGTTCAGGACGCTCCCGCCGCCGAGACCAAAGAGGATTGATTTACTCCCTACAATTCAGAAAGGACATTGAGCACTATGGCTATTTCTGCAAAAGACGTTATGGAGCTGCGTAAGCAGACCGACTGCGGCATGATGGAGTGCAAGAAGGCACTGACTCAGGCTGACGGCGACTTCGAGAAGGCTATCGAGATCCTGCGCGAGCAGGGCCTGGCTGCTGCCAACAAGAAGGCTGGCCGCATCGCCGCCGAGGGCATGGTCTATGCCGTTTCCTTCGACAACTGCGCTGTTGTCGTTGAGGTCAACGCCGAGACCGACTTCGTCGCCAAGAACGACAAGTTTGTTGACTTCACCAAGAGCCTGGCCAAGGTCGTTGCTGACGAGAACCCCGCCGATGTTGAGGCCCTGATGGCCTGCAAGATGGGCGACGGCACGGTTGACGATGCCCTGAAGGCTCTGATCCTCGTCATCAAGGAGAACATCAAGGTTCGCCGCTTTGCCCGCTATGAGGGCCACTGCGCTGCCTACGTCCATGGCGGCGGCACCCACGGCGTCATCGTCAAGTTCGAGACCTCTGACGACGTCGCTGCCAAGCCCGAGTTCGCTGCCTTTGGCAAGGACATCGCTATGCAGGTCGCTGCTGCTAACCCCAGCTACCTGAACGAGTCCGACGTGCCCGAGGACGTTCTGGCCAAGGAGAAGGAGATCGTTCTGGCTCAGATGGCCAACGATCCCAAGACTGCCAACAAGCCCGACGCTATCAAGGAGAAGATGGCCGTCGGCAAGCTGGGCAAGTTCTACAAGGAAGCCTGCCTGGTCGACCAGGCCTTCATCAAGGACGGCGGCATGGACGTCAAGAAGTACGTTGCCGACACCGCGAAGGCTCTGGGCGGCGACATCAAGATCGCTGCCTTCGCCCACTTCACCAAGGGCGAGGGCCTGGAGAAGCGCAACGAGGACTTCGCTGCTGAAGTTGCTGCTGCCATCAAGGGCTAATGTAACCACATAAGGTATTGACCGCCTGCGCACCGCGCAGGCGGTTTTTTGGTTGGTGAGACGTATGAAAAATCTAAACAGACAGTCATGGCCCGCGCTGGCTGCCAGAATGCTGCTTATCTGGCTTCTCTGGGCAAGTGATCTCTGCTTCTGAACATCTGAAATAAAAATTCCCGGGCCACTTTCACGGCCCGGGAATTTTTTGTGCCATACGTAAAATCAGAAAAAAGCTTACTGCTCACGGAACGTCAGCTGGTCGTCGGTCATCGTATCGACGATGGCCAGGCTGGCCAGCTTGTAGCCGGCAGCGCGCAGCTCGGCGCCGCCCGGCTGGAAGCCCTTCTCAATGCAGATGCCGATGCCGCCGACGGTCGCACCTGCCTGCGCGCAGACATCCAGCAGACCCTTCATGGCCTTGCCGTTGGCGAGGAAGTCGTCCAGAATCAGCACTTTGTCAGAAGGGGAGAGAAACTTCTTGGACAGCGTGATGTCATAATCGCGGCCATAGGTGTAGGAATGGACGGTGGAGGTGTAGACCTCGCCGTCAATGTTCTTGCTCTTGGCCTTCTTGGCAAAGACGACAGGCACGTTGAAATGCCGCGCCGTCATGCAGGCAATGGCGATGCCGGACGCTTCAATTGTCAGGATCTTGTTGATGCCGTCGTCCTTGAAGATGCGGTAGAACTCCTCGCCGACCTTGTCCAGCAGGTCTACATCCAGCTGGTGGTTCAGAAAGCAGTCGACCTTCAGGACATTGCCGGGACGAACCTGGCCTTCCTGCATAATACGTTCCTCCAAAAGTTTCATCTGCGATGATGCCCCTTTCACAAACTCAGTTTCACTCTATTATGACAAATTATGGCGGATTTTGCAAGCCCTTTATCCCAAAAAGTCTTACTAAAATGTCAATAGGTAAAGTTGATAATATTTTGTAACCAAAATTTGTGAAACTTCCCCATAAAGCGGTCAAAAAGCATAGAAAACGCTGTTGATTTGGTTCATTGCATTTTTGTAAACAAAAGCTTATAATTTAGTCAATGAAGCGGCACGGGGTTGTGCGAACCCGTTATGTGCCGTTGCTTTATTTCTAGGAGGGAACACTATTATGAAAAAACTCGTTAGCTCTGTGCTGGCGGTTTCCATGGTCCTGAGCCTGGCCGCCTGCGGCTCTTCCGCATCCACCGATACGGCATCCTCCGCTGAGGCTGCCTCCACCTCCACCGCTGCCACTGCCGAGGCAGCCGGTGAGGGCTCCGGCGCTTACACCGGCACCCCCATCAAGATCGGCGGTATTGGCCCTGTTACCGGCGGCGCCGCCATCTACGGTCAGGCCGTTAAGAACGCCGAGGAGCTGGCCGTCAAGGAGATCAACGCCGCCAATGGCAGCGATGTCTTTGAGTGGAAGTTCGAGGACGATGAGCATGATGCCGAGAAGAGCGTCAACGCCTACAACACCCTGAAGGACTGGGGCCTGCAGGTTCTGGCCGGTCCTGTCACCACCACCCCGTCCATTGCCGTTGCCGCCGAGACCGCCAATGACAACCTGTTTATGATGACGCCTTCCGCTTCTGCGCCCGCTGTCATCGAGAGCGGCGACAATGTGTTCCAGATCTGCTTTACCGACCCCAACCAGGGCGTTGCCTCCGCAGATTATATCGCAGAAAACAAGCTCGGCACCAAGGTCGGCATCATCTATGACTCCTCCGATGCCTATTCTTCCGGTATTTATGAGAAGTTCAAGGCCGAGGCTGCTGCCAAGAACCTCGAGATCGTTACCGCTGAGGCATTTACCGCTGACAACAAGTCTGACCTGTCCACGCAGGTTGCCAAGTGCCAGCAGGCCGGTGCTGATCTCGTATTCCTGCCCATCTACTATCAGGAGGCCTCCCAGATCCTGATTGCCGCCAACAAGAGCGGCTATGCGCCTGTCTTCTTCGGCTGCGACGGTATGGACGGCATCCTGACCATTGAGGGCTTTGACACCTCTCTGGCCGAGGGTCTGATGCTCCTGACCCCGTTCGCTGCGGACGCCCAGGATGAAAAGACCCAGGCATTCGTCTCTGCTTATAAGGAAGCCTACGGCGATACCCCGAACCAGTTCGCTGCCGATGCTTACGATGTCGTCTACGCCATCTATCAGGCTGCGGTTGCCGGCGGCATCAACGGCGACATGGATGCCTCTGACGTCTGCGATGCTCTCAAGGCTCAGTTCACCAGCATGACCTTTGACGGTCTGACCGGCGATGGCATGACCTGGGATGCCTCCGGTGCGGTTTCCAAGGCTCCTAAGGCTGTTGTCATCAAGGACGGCGCTTACGCTGCTATGTAATTCCGGTACGGCGCACGTAAACTGAATTTTCCGTTGCCAATGGGGGCTGCCGGACATAGGGTTCGGCAGCCCTTTTTGGTTTGGTAGAAGCAGGTCTCGACAAAAACACTTGTTTTTTCTAGAAATACAGGATAACCCATTGTTTTGCCCGCAGATTTGTGCTACTATGGATTCATATTTTCCTGCTTACCTGCGGCATAACGATCAGCAGGGGAAAAGTTAGAGTGAGGTGTATTCCGCAATGCAATTTTTATCCTACCTGATCAACGGTATCAGTCTGGGCAGCGTTTACGCGCTGATCGCCCTGGGCTATACGATGGTCTACGGCATTGCCAAGATGTTGAACTTCGCCCACGGCGACGTTATCATGATTGGCAGCTATGTTGTGTTCTTTGCCTTTGGCTCTGCGGGTATGAACCCCGTGCTGGCCATTGTCCTTTCGATGGTCGTCTGCACCGTTCTGGGCGTTACGATCGAGCGCGTCGCCTACCGCCCGCTGCGTGAGGCCCCGTCTCTGGCCGTCCTGATTACGGCCATCGGCGTCAGCTACCTTTTGCAGCAGGTGGCCCAACTGGCTTGGACGTCCAACCCCAAGAGCTTTACCTCTGTTGTCTCCGGGCTCAAGCCCATCAGTCTGTTCGGCGGGCAGCTGACCATCTCGGCAGAGACCGTCGTGACTATCATTGCCTGCATTGTCATCATGGTCGTGCTGATCTGGTTCGTCAATAACACCCCCGCGGGCCACGCCATGCTGGCTGTGTCGGAGGACCGCGGCGCTGCCCAGCTGATGGGCGTCAACGTCAACGCGACGATCTCGCTGACCTTTGCCATCGGCTCTGCGCTGGCCGCTGTGGCCGGTGCACTGCTCTGCTCGTCCTATCCGACCCTGCAGCCCACAACCGGTGCCATGCCCGGCATCAAGGCGTTCGTGGCCGCGGTCTTTGGCGGCATCGGCTCTATCCCGGGGGCGTTCCTCGGCGGTATCCTGCTGGGCATCATCGAGAACCTGAGCAAGGCCTACATTTCGACCCAGCTGTCTGACGCTATCGTATTTCTTGTCCTGGTCGTGGTGCTCATTGTCAAGCCCACCGGCCTGCTGGGCAAGAAGGTCAACGTGAAGGTTTGAGGTGGCTGCTATGTTGAAAAATATGAAAAAGTCCACCAAAAGCAACGTCATTACGCTGGGCATTGTCGTCGGCTTCTATGCCCTGATTCAAATTCTGAGTGCCGCCGGTGCGCTGACAAACTCCTTCTCCGGCCAGCTCGTGCCCATCTGCGCCTATGTCATTATGGCGGTCTCGCTGAACCTGACCGTCGGTATGCTGGGTGAGCTGAGCCTCGGCCACGCCGGCTTCATGAGCGTCGGCGCGTTCTCCGGCACGCTCGTCTATGTCGTCATGTCCGAAAACGCCCCGCAGCCCCTTGCACTGCTGCTGGCCTTCGTGGTCGGCGGCGCGGTGGCAGGTCTGTTCGGCGTGCTCGTCGGCATCCCCGTTCTGCGTCTGTCCGGCGACTACCTGGCCATCGTCACGCTGGCTTTTGGTGAGATCGTCAAGAACGTTATGAACGCCTGTTATCTGGGCGTGGATTCCCACGGCCTGCACTTCTCACTGAAGGATTCCGCCTCCCTGAATCTGGGGGTAGACGGCACGGTGCTGATCAACGGCGCTATGGGCATCACCGGCATCAAGAAGGCGTCCACCTTCACCATCGGCATCGTGCTGGTCATTATTACGCTGCTGGTCATTCTGAACCTCGTCAACTCCCGCGCGGGCCGCGCCATCAAGGCCATCCGCGATAACGAGATCGCCGCGCGTTCCGTCGGCGTCCCCATCACGAAGTACAAGCTCATGGCGTTTGTGACCTCCGCCGTTTTTGCGGGCGTTGCAGGCGTGCTCTACGCGCTGAACTACTCCTCGCTGGTCGCGAAGAAGTTCGACTACAACACCTCGATTTTAATTCTGGTGTTCGTTGTTCTGGGCGGCATCGGCAACCTGCGCGGCTCGGTCATCGCCGCTGCCGTGCTGACCGTTCTGCCTGAGCTGCTGCGCAGCATGAACGACTACCGTATGCTGATCTACGCCATCGTGCTGATCGTGGTCATGATTTTCAACCAGAGCCCCGAAATGATTGCCCTGCGCAAGCGCCTGACCGCGCGCTTCCGCAAGGAGGATGCCGAGGGCAAGGGTGCCAAAGACAAAGAAAAAAAGGGGGTGGCGTAAATGGCACTGCTGGAGGTCAGTAACCTGGGTATTGCGTTCGGCGGCCTGCAGGCCGTTGCGCAGCTCGATCTTTCCATTGAAAAGGGTCATCTGTACGGCCTGATCGGCCCCAACGGCGCGGGCAAGACGACGGTCTTTAACATGCTGACCGGCGTCTATAAGCCCACCGAGGGCAACATCATTCTGGACGGCAAGGACATTACCGGCCAGAACCCCGAGCTTATCAGCAAGTCCGGTATTGCACGTACCTTCCAGAATATCCGCCTGTTCAATGATATGACGGTGCTGGATAACGTCAAGGTCGGTCTGCACAACCAGATCAGGTACAATATGTGGACCGGCATCCTGCGTCTGCCTGCTTACAAAGAAAAAGAGCACGAGATGAACCGCGAGGCCATGAAGCTGCTCAAAATCTTTGACCTGGACAAGGAGGCCGACTACAAGGCCAGCCAGCTGCCCTACGGCAAGCAGCGCAAGCTGGAAATTGCCCGCGCACTGGCCACGAACCCGAAGCTGCTGCTGCTGGACGAGCCCGCCGCCGGTATGAACCCCAACGAGACCGAGGAGTTGATGCACACCATCCACAGCGTGCGCGACCAGTTCGGCGTCGCCATCCTGCTCATCGAGCACGATATGAACTTTGTCATGGGCATCTGCGAGGAGATCACCGTGCTGGACTATGGCCGTGTGATTGCCCGCGGCGACGGCAAAGCTATCCGCAACAACCCGAAGGTCATTGCGGCATATCTGGGAGGTGACTGACGATGGGCGAGATGCTTTCTGTCAAAAATATCAATGTTTACTATGGCTCGATCCACGCCATCAAGGACGTTTCGTTCCATGTCAATGAGGGCGAGATCGTCACCCTGATCGGTGCGAACGGCGCGGGCAAGACCACGACGATGCACGCGATCTCCGGTCTGCTGAAGCTGCAGAGCGGCGAGATCGACTACTGCGGCCAGACCATCAGTAAGATGGAGGCGCACAAGATCATCCGCCTGGGCCTGGCGCAGGTGCCGGAGGGCCGCCGCGTGTTCAGCGGCCTGACCGTGCAGCAGAACCTGCAGATGGGCGCGTACACACGCCGCGACGGCAAGGAGGCCATCCAGAATGACTTCGACATGGTCTTTGACCTGCTGCCGCGTCTGAAGGAGCGCCGCAACCAGCCCGCCGGCACGCTCTCCGGCGGCGAGCAGCAGATGCTGGCCATGGGCCGCGCACTGATGTGCAAGCCCAAAATGCTGCTGCTGGACGAGCCGTCCATGGGCCTGTCCCCGCTGCTGGTCAAGGAAATCTTCAAGATCATCCGCCAGGTCAATCGCAACGGCGTGACCGTGCTGCTGGTGGAGCAGAACGCAAAGATGGCCTTGGAGATCGCCAACCGCGCTTATGTTCTGGAGACCGGCACGATCAAGATGGAGGGCGAGGCCACCGAGCTCGCCAACAACATCGAGGTCCGCAAAGCATATCTGGGCTGCGAATAAGTGCATACTAAAAAATCCTGTGTCCGCAAAAGGGCACAGGATTTTTTGCTATAAAGTCTCCCTTGTAGGGGCGAGCATTGCTCGCCCGCAGGGGAGCCGCCCACACACGTAGGGGCGGATTCTATATCCGCCCGGGCACATTGCGGCAGGAACTCAGTATTCCTTCCGCTTATAAATCCCCACGCATACCTTATAGCTCACAAAATACACCGCCAGCAGCCCCACAAACGCTGCAACCAGCCCCGTCAGCAGCACTTCGTCGGAGGCATTGAACAGCTGCATCAAATCGGGCGAGACGGAAGCGACCAGCCCAAAACAACCGCCGAGCACACCGATGATCAGAAACAACCAGCTGCGGGCCTTGACACTGTTGAAGCGATAGGACAGCGGCAGCAAAAGCGCGACCAACAGCAGTGCCATGCTGCCGCAGGCCAGCAGGGCTGCCAGACACTCGAGGGGCGGTACTTTATACGCAGTGTGCCAGAACAGCAGGGGCGGCAGCACATTGTTCAGCGCCACGATCAGAACCGTATACACTGTGCCCAGCGCCAGCCCGCACAGCCCAAACAGGTATTTGCTGCCCACAAGCTGCGCGGGTGTTACGGGCAGCGTGCGGACGTAGATGTCCCAATGGGAGTTCTCGTCAAACGAAATCGTGGAGGTGATCAGAATGGAAAATATAACGAGCAATCCATAGGCCATCCCGGTCTGCCCGGTCAGAATGCTGATGCCGCCGTAGAGGAACGCGAAAAAAAATAAAGACTGTTTGTAGGAACTTGTCAGAGTGGCCCATTCTTTATACAAAAGCCCTTTCATTGTGCATCCCTCCCGCTGTAAAACCGCATAATATCATCGAGCCTTGCCGCGTCGCAGACGGCCTCCGGCAAAAGCTCCTGCACGGTGCGCCGTTCCCTGACCAGACTTTCACACCCATAGGCCCCGCGCCTGGTGAACACCACCAGCCCGGCGGGCAGGGAAGTCAGTACATCCTCGCCGCAGTGCAGCACGCCGTATTCCTGCAAAAGGTCATCCTTGTTCTCCTGAAACAGCAGCTGCCCGTTGTGCAGGTACGCGATGGAATCCGCAATCTGCTCAAGGTCCGCCGTGATGTGGCTGCTCATGACAATGCTGTGCCGCTCGTCCTGGATGAACTCCAAAAACAGGTCCAGCAGCTCACCGCGCACCACCGGGTCAAGACCGGCGGTGGCTTCGTCCAGCACCAGCAGCTCGGGGTCATGGGCCAGCGCCGCAGCCAGGCTCAGTTTTAACCGCATGCCGCGGCTGTACTCTTTGAGCTTCTTGCCTGCGTCCAGACCAAAGCGGCGCAGATAGGCGGAAAAGCTGTCCGCATTCCACTGCGCACCGTACATTCCGGCCAGACTGCGCGCGACCTGCGCGGCGGTGAAGGTCCCGTAGAAAAAGGCATCCTCAAACACAACGCCGATCTTAGCGCGAGTGGCGGCATCGGCAGGGGAACCGCCCAACAGGTCAACCGTGCCGTCATCCGCCCGGTTGACGCCGCAGAGGATTTTCAAAAGCGTCGTCTTGCCTGCGCCGTTCTCGCCGATCAGCCCGACGATGCTGCCCGCGGGCACGGTCATATCAACCGGCCCAAGGGTAAAGTCTTTGTACTGCTTCGTGATGCCGCGTAAAGCGGCGGTGCTTGCTGCCATAGGTCAGCCCTCCCACAAAAGGCGCAGCGTCTCTGCAACCTCGTCATAGCCGATGCCGCCCAGCCGCGCGGCGTCCACCGCGCCCTGCAGGCAGTCCTCGACCTTTTTTAAATGCTCCTCGCGCAGCAGGGCGGGGTTCTGCTCGGCGACAAAGCTGCCCCGGCCCTGCTGGGTCAGGATAAAGCCGTCGCGCTCCAGATCCTCATACGCACGCTTCGTTGTGATGACGCTGATGCGCAGCTCCCTGGCCAAAAGCCGGATGCTGGGCAGTGCGTCGCCGGGGCGCAGCGCGCCGGACAGGATCTGCTGCTTGATCTGCCGCGTGATCTGCGCGTAGATCGGCTCCTGCCCGGAGTTGGAAAGATAAATCTGCATTGTCAGAAGCTCCTTGTAGTCGAACTGTACATATCCGATATTTACAGTATATACATGCTATACACAGTTGTCAAGAGGAATGGTACAAAAAAATCCCCGTGCTCATGGAGAGCACAGGGGAAAAGGCTTACTTACATCAGCCCTGCCGGGGGGCGGTCATCCTCGCTGCCGGGCTGGGTAAGGGCGTTCAGCAGCTTCGGGAAAATATCACTGCCGTGCGCAATAAAGTTGTTCTTGATCATCTCGGCGGTCAGCTTATCCGGCATGGCCAGCTCCATGCGGAACACATCACTGCCCATGTCGGCAATCGAGCAGACCACGCTGAACTGGCCGTCCTTCTCCTGCACAACGGCGCGGTTCGACGCGGCGCGGTGCCGCCAGCTGCGGATCTGCATGACGGCGCGGATCGCGCTCTCCCGCACGGTGCGGGGCAGGTCGTAGGCCAGCGTGTCCGCCACGGTGGTGCCGCGGCGTGTAATGGTATACCGCCCGTCCTCGTCCACGGTGACAAGCTGCTGCTTTTCGACCTCGGCCAGGGCGTCGGCAAACTCAAAATAATTGACAAGCTGTTCCTGCAAAAGCGCACCCTGCATCGTTTCGCGCTTTACGGGGCCTGCCACTTTGACAAGGTAGCAGAGCAACATACGGATCTGCGTGTCGTCTGTAAGGCCGCCCGGGCGCACCCCGGCGGTGAATGCTTCTGCCATCGTAACCACTTCCTCGACAAAATTTCATCTACCTCATATTATACACGCCGCGGCGGGCCGTGGCAAGATGGCAAAATCCAAAAGTGACAAAAATCGGACGCCAAAATCAAAATACCGTTTCGATCTGCTTGCGGCTCTGCGGTGTGGAGTAGGTCCACCGCTTGAGCCGCCCGCGGGTCACGAAATAGTGCGGCTCAAACCGCAGGGGCTGGCCCAAATTCTTGTTGACCACGACCAGCTTGATCTTCATTTTATCGGGCAGGATGTTCTTGATGTACACGCTCACGGCCTGCCCGGGGCGCAGTGTGGAGTCCGCCTCCGCCAGCCCTGCCAGGTTCGGTGCGATCTCAATAAAGACGCCGTATTCCTCGACGCTGCGCACAATTCCGACGACGGTCTCCCCGGCGGCAAAGCAGGCTGCGTTCTCGCTCCAGGTGCCCAGCAGCTCGCGCAGCGTCAGCACAATGCGCCCCTGCACGTCGCGGTTCTTGATGGCACACAAAAGCTGCTGGCCGACCTGCACCCGGTCCGCGGGCGAGGCGATGCGGCTGACCGACAGGCAGTCGATGGGCAGCAGCGCCGCAATGCCGCAGCCGATGTCGCAGAACGCGCCGAAATTCTCAATGTGGGTCACGGTGCAGGGGATGACGCTGCCGGCCTCCAGCGTGTCAAGGTACTGTGCCCGGCAGCGGCGCTGTGCCTCGGCGCGGGAGAGCAGGTAGTATTCCTCGCCGTTATCGTCAAACTCGGTGCCCATGATGACAAAGCAGGTCGGGCGGCCCACCCGGGTCAGCACGGCAATGTCCTTGACGGTCTCGCCGGGCGCGGCGTCCACACAGTCCGCAAACGGCATGATGCCGCGCAGCCCGCCCAGCTCAAACCGCAGGCGGTGCCCTGTGTCGTAGGCCAGAGCTGTGCTTTGCAGCACCTCGCCGCTGGCCATGCAGCGGCTCAGCTCCTCGCGGCTCAGGTGGTTCGCATTGCGGCAAAGGCCTTCGGCTCGATATTCCAACATTTTCGGTTCCTCATTTCTTATAAGATTTGTGGTGGGTTTGCGATTACTTACTAAACTTTTATGCGGGAGATTTGCAAAACAACACAGGCTGTACTATAATAAGAATGATATTTTTGAAAGAAAGGCGGTGTGCCGTATGGACGTACAGGTCGGGGACGTCATCCAGACCAAGAAGCCGCACCCCTGCGGTGCGAACCGTTTCGATGTACTGCGCGTAGGCATGGATTTCAAGATCAAATGCCAGGGCTGCGGGCATGAGATCATGCTGCCGCGTGCCAAGATCGAGCGCAACATCAAAAAAGTTCTGCGCGCGGGGGAGCAGTAGCGGGGTTTTGCATAAGTACGCGGGTTGCCCATTGTAGGGGCGAGCATTGCTCGCCCGCGGAACGCAACGGCAGCCGCAAAGCGCCCGGGTCGTCGGGGACGCCGACCCCTACAACCAAAGGAGAACCTATGCAGAACTTTACCGAACTCTACGAGGTCGAGCGCCGCTATGAGGAGCTGGCCCACAGAATGTCCACGCCCGATGCGGCGGCCAACGCCGACGAGTATGCGCGGATGATGCGTGATTACAAAGAGCTTACCCCCCTGATCGAAGAATACCGCCGTTACACCGACCTGCAGCAGCAGGAAGCGGACGCAAAGGAAATGCTGGCCGCAGAGTCAGACCCGGCGTTTGCTGCTATGGTACAGCAGGAGCTGTGCGAAATTGGCCGGAATCTGGCACAGAGCGAAGAGAATCTGCGTCTGCTGCTCATCCCGAAGGACGCCGATGACGAAAAAAGCGTCATTCTGGAGATTCGCGCCGGTGCCGGCGGCGAGGAGGCCGCGTTGTTTGCCCACAGCCTGTGGCGCATGTACACAATGTACGCCGCCAGGCGCGGATGGCAGTGCGAGACGATCAGCGAAAACCCGACGGAGCTCGGCGGCGTGAAGGAAATCGTCTTTTCCGTCGAGGGACCGGACGTCTACAGCCGCCTGAAATTCGAGAGCGGCGTCCACCGCGTCCAGCGCGTGCCCGAGACAGAGACGCAGGGCCGCATCCACACCTCCACCGTCACCGTGGCTGTCATGCCCGAGGCCGAGGAGGTCGAGCTGGAGATCAACCCAAAAGACCTGCGCATTGACACATTCCGCTCGTCGGGTGCGGGCGGCCAGCACATCAACAAGACGTCGTCCGCCATCCGCGTGACCCATCTGCCCACCGGTATGGTCGTGGAATGCCAGGACCAGCGCAGCCAGCGGGAGAACAAGGACCGCGCCTTAAAGGTCCTGCGCAGCCGTCTTTTGCAGCAGAAGCAGGACGCCTACGACGAGGAATACAACGCCCGCCGCCAGAGCCAGGTCGGCAGCGGTGACCGCAGCGAAAAGATACGCACCTACAACTTCCCGCAGGACCGCGTGACCGATCACCGCATCGGCCTGACGCTGCGCAATTTGCAGGGTGTGCTGGACGGCGACCTGGACCGTGTGGTCGAGCCGCTGATTTTGGCAGACCGGGAAGAAAAACTGAAGCAAAGCAGTACAGAAGAAGGAAAATAAAGCTATGAAAACACAGGTTTTGCCCATCACGCCGGAGAGCGTGGCACTGGCCGCCCGGCTTTTGCAGCAGGGTGAGCTCGTCGCCTTGCCGACGGAGACGGTCTACGGCATTGCCGCCGACGCCCGCAACGGCGAGGCCGTCAAGAAAATTTTTGAAGCGAAGGGCCGCCCGCAGGATAACCCGCTCATTGTGCATATCTGCGGCATGGAGATGCTGAACGGCATCGTCTCCGAGGTGCCCGAGCGCGCCAAAAAGCTGGCTGCCGCCTTCTGGCCCGGCCCGCTGACGATGGTCATGCCCCGCGGTCCCGAGGTCAGCGACGTGACCTGCGCGGGCCTTGACACCGTCGGCGTGCGGATGCCGTCCCACCCGGTAGTGCAGCAGGTCATCAAGGCCAGCGGCGTCGCGTTTGCCGCGCCGTCGGCAAACCTTTCCGGCAAGCCCAGCCCGACGAATGCGCCTGACACGCTGGCCGATATGGATGGCCGTCTGCCGCTGATTCTCGACGGCGGCGAGTCCAATGTCGGTGTCGAGTCCACCGTCGTCGCCGTGACGGGGGAGCACCCGATGCTCCTGCGCCCCGGCTACGTCACGAAGGAGCAGATGGAGGCCGTTTTGGGCGAGGAGGTCCTCGTCAGCCCGGCCATCCTTGAAAAGCTCAGGGACGGCGAGGTCGCGCGCTCGCCCGGCATGAAGTACAAGCACTACGCCCCCAAGGCGCAGGTCACAATCCTGCGCGGCGATTTTGCTAAATACAAAGAATTTATCAAGCAGCATACCGAACCCGGCGTCTGGGCGCTCTGCTTTGACGGGGAGGGCGCACAGCTGGGCGTGCCGTTCATCGAGTACGGAAAAAACCATGACGGCGTGACCCAGGCACACCACCTGTTCACAGCGCTGCGCGATTTGGACAAGCACGGTGCGCAGGTCGTCTACGCCCGCTGCCCCGAGCAGGACGGCGTCTCGATGGCGGTCTACAACCGACTCATCCGCGCCGCGGCGTTCCGGGTGGTCGAGCTATGAAGGTAGTCGGCATCACAGGCCGCAGCGGCTGCGGCAAGTCCAGTGCGACAAATTTCTTGCGGGAAAAGGGCTATCCTTGTATTGATGCGGATTTAGTTGCGCGGGAGGTGCTGCTGCCCGGTTCGCCCTGCATTGCACAGCTGCAACAGATGTTCGGCGCGGATATTGCCGACGAAAACGGCACGGTGCGCCGCCGCCTGCTGGCAGACCGCGCGTTTGCCACGCCGGAGGGCACGGCGGCCCTGACAGACATTACCCAGCCGGAGATCCTGCGCCGCATCGACGCCGCATTGGACGAGGCCCGGCGGGGCGGGGCGGACCTTGCCTTTGTGGACGGTGCGGTCATTGCCGGCACGCCGTTTGAGGCGCGCTGCGACGCACTGATCCTGGTCACGGCCCCCTATGAGACGAGTGTGGCCCGCATCTGTGCCCGCGACGGCATCGCGCCCGAGATGGCCCGCCGCCGTCTGGATGCGCAGACCCCGCTGGAAACGCTGCGCGCCGCCGCCACGGCAGAGCTGGTCAACGACAGCACGCCTGATGCCCTGCGCGAAAAGCTGCGATCCGTTTTGAATGGATTGGAGAAGGAGGGAACATGCCAAAAGCCAAAAAGCGAAAAAGAAGCATTTTAGCACCGATCCTGGCGCTGCTGCTGGTGCTGGCCCTGGCGGGAACGCTGCTGTTCAGCACCTTCCGCGATAAGATCGAACACTGGGAATACCCGCAGCGCTTCACAGAGTACGTCGAGTATTACGCCGGGAAATACGGCATAGACCCGATGATTTTATACGCCTTCATCCGCACCGAGAGCAATTTTGATCCGAACGCAGATTCCGACGCCGGGGCCAGGGGACTCATGCAGATCACCGAGGCCACGTTCGACTGGATCAAGATGAAAATCGCCCCGAAGGAGAGCCTGACGTTCGACGACCTCTACGACCCCGAGACAAATATCAGGTTCGGCAGCTACTTTGTCAGCTACTGCTTGGACCGCTATAGCGGCCATCTGGCCACCGCCGCCGCGGCCTACCACAGCGGCGTGGGCACCGTGGACGGTCTGCTCGGGCAGGAGGCGTACTCAACGGACGGCGTTACGCTGGACCATTACCCTTACCCGCAGATGCGGCTCTACGTAAAAAAAATCACCGAGAGCTATCAGCACTACTCGGAGATTTATAAATAATTTTTAGAAAGGATTCTCGAAATGAAAACCACCGAGGAACTGAAAAATCTGCTCTATAAAAATGAAACGGTAGCCGACGCGGCCCCCGATGCCATTGCCGCCGCGCAGGACTTCTGCGAGGGCTACAAGACCTTCCTGGACAACGCCAAGACCGAGCGCGAGGCCACGGCCTACAGCGAAAAGCTGCTGACCGCCGCCGGCTATCAGAAGTTTGTGCCCGGCACGAGCTACGCCCCCGGTACCAAGGTCTACACCATCAACCGCGAAAAGTGCGTGCTGGCCGCGACCATCGGTACGAAGAACCTCGAGGAGGGCTTCCACCTGAACATTGCCCACATCGACTCCCCGCGCCTCGACCTGCGCCCCGTGCCCGTGTTTGAAAAGACCGGCATCGGCTACCTGCGCACCCACTACTACGGCGGCGTGCGCAAGTACCAGTGGCCCACCATCCCGCTGGCCCTGCATGGTGTCATCTACCGCGCCGACGGCACCAGGGTCAACGTCTGCATCGGTGAGAAGGACGACGACCCCGTGTTCTGCATCACCGATCTGCTGCCGCATCTGGGTGCCAAGCAGAGCGCCAAGACGCTGGCCGAGGGCATTACTGCCGAGGACCTCAACGTCATCATTGCGTCCCTGCCCATCGAGGATAAGGACGCCGAGCAGCGCGTCAAGCTCAACGTCCTGGGCATGCTGAACGAGGCCTACGGCATCACCGAGCGCGACTTCACCCGCGCCGAGATCGAGGTCGTGCCTGCCTACAAGGCCCGCGACATCGGTCTGGACCGCGCTATGATCGGTGCCTACGGCCACGATGACCGCGTGGACGCTTACCCTGCGCTGATGGCCGAGATCGGGACCAAGAGCCCCGCCTATACCTCCGTCTGCGTCCTGACCGACAAGGAGGAGACCGGCTCCGACGGCGTCACCGGCCTGAACAGCATGTACACCTTCCACTTCCTGCAGCAGCTCTGCGCAGGGCAGGGGGCGGACTACATCACGGCCTGCAAGGCCGCCAAGTGCCTGTCTGCTGACGTTACGGCGGCCTACGACCCGACGTTTGCAGACGCCTTTGAGCCCGACAACGGCACCTACGCAGGCCGCGGTGTGGCCATTTACAAGTACACCGGCTCCCGCGGCAAGTCCGGCACGAGCGATGCCTCCGCCGAGCTCGTCAGCTACCTGACCGGTCTGATGGACGCCAACAGCGTTGTGTGGCAGATCGGCGAGATGGGCAAGCTCGACCTGGGCGGCGGCGGCACGGTTGCCAAGTATGTCGCCAATCAGGACATCGACACCATCGACATCGGCGTACCCGTGCTCTCGATGCACTCTCCGTTTGAAATCGTCTCCAAGGCCGACGTTTACATGGCCTACCTGACCTTCAAGGCCTTCTGCGAGGACGCGGAGTAAACTACATCCCGCAGGACAGCAATAAAATTTTCGTCAGGGTATTGACTTATCCGGGAAAATCTGTATAATATTTATTGTTGTCCTGCGTGCTGGTGTGGCTCAGTTGGTAGAGCAGCTGATTCGTAATCAGCAGGTCGCCGGTTCAAGTCCGGCCACCAGCTCCACGTGAGTGTGAAGATTTTGTCTTCACCCATAGGATTACCCCATAGAGAATAGCGTAGATATAGCATCTATTGCTAAGTCTCTATGGGGCAATCTTTTTTTATGAGTAAAATTCCACAATCCTTTGTGAAGTGTGTATTCTTATACAAAATCCGCATTAAAAATATTCCATGCAGAATCGCATGGAATATCACTTTACAGTTTAATTAGCTTTTGTTCGCCTGCTTTCTGATAATCTCCGAGCAGACATTCATAATCGTATGCAAGACTTTTGCATTTTAGCTTCAGTTCTGTATTTTCCGCTCGTAATGTGCTGTTGGCTTTAAGTGTTTTTTCTAGTTTGTTATTCAGGCTACAGATTTTCAGTTTTAATTCTTCGACTGATTCTGATGATGCGGAAGCTGTCGCACGAAATTCCTCATAGTTGGAAAGATACGCTTGTACGAATGGTTTGTTAATCGTTTTAGGGCTCATTCCACAAGTACGTGCGATGGCTGCTTTTGTAATAATTTGATGTGTCTCTTTTAAGTAAGTATATGCTTCGTCGATTTTTGCCAAGGTTTCTTGACGTTTAGCTTCTTGATAGGCACGAACGCCATCATTGGGTTTCTTCATGATGCGCTTCCTTTCCTGCTGGCAGATGCAGCATCCATTTTGTTAATGCAATTTTGGTACAGTTGTATAGATTGCGCATTACGCTGAACGACAGCTTGGTCGCCATTCTTTTTAATGATTTTTTCGTTGCGCTTGCGTAAAAAATCAATTGCTGATAAAAAGTATTCTCTGCATTGAGGGTCCGGGGAAAATGATTCGCATTGTAGACATTTTTCAAATTGTGGCTCACATTCCAAATTTCTACAAATGCCATATCCGGGGATAACTTTTGTGCCGGAGTCTTCAAGAAGTTTGCTGTATTTAAACTGAGGCATTTTCAAACATTCAATCTCTTTATCATCTTTAAGTAATGGAAGCTGCTTTGTAATATCCGCAAGATGGTCTGTGCTGTCTTTTTTTGAAGGATAACCATATCCCAAGGTCTGCGTTAACGATGAATGATTGCACTCAACCATTGTATCAAAGGCTGAAATCGTGTTTCCTTGTAATCTCTCGCAGACATTGATGTGCCGTAAGTCATGAGACGTAATAACCGCTGGATTGCCTTCCGAATCTATTACATGATTTTCCGTACAAATCTTTGAGAGAAATTTGTTAAAATCCGCTGTTGTTATGAGACGCGGTAATGAAGGGTGAACAAACAAGTATCCCTTGTACGGCGTACTCAATTTTTCTTGCATAGAGGCAGCATAGTCTCTTTGCTGAATAAGCATCTTGTAATAAATACTTTCGCACATTCCGTTTATAAGGAAGTTGTATTTATGAAATACCGGAATATGGTATGGTGTTTCTTTCTCTGTAGGGACAGAGATAGCAAACGTATTTTCTTGTGGATATGAAATGCAATCAATTGGAATAGCAATAACTTCAGATATCCGATGGGTTCTCAATCGAAGAGTAAGATACATTACACGGTATCCAAGTGGAACATCGCTATTCAAATTGAAAAATATCTGGTCCACTTTAGAAACTACAGCCGTTTCTGGGGCGTGCTTGGGTTCGCGTTTGTCATTCCATCGGCGGGAAAAATTTAAAATGGCTGGAAATGTTAGCGCACCTAGTGTTTCTCCTGTTTCAGCAAGAGTTTGGAATGTTTGCAGGTAGCGATTCCTATGCCAATTTTCATATGTAGAATCCCCCAGATAAGAATAGAAGTTGTCGATGACCGCTTGGTTAAGGTGAGAAAAAGAAATGTTATTACTTGCTAAATAATCGAAAATAAGGCAAGCGTCATGAATTCGTGAAGAGCAGAAATTTAGTGTTTGTCCTTCTGATAGGATTGTGAGAATCGTTGCTTTTAGAATTTCGATTTCCAAAAGTGAATATTGTGTTGGGTAATGTAGCCATCCTTGCTTAGCGGAAGCTGTTAACGTAATGTGCCAGTCATCATCTTCAAACGAGTTCTGAGAATACAATGTGAGAAGTGTCTGATAAGGTTTTTTGGCACTTTCTGATATATTTGATGAGGGCCAAGGCTGTGAAATGATTTGTAATGCAGCAGAACTCATACGAGTTGACCTCCTTTGGGAACAATTCGTTCTGGGCAAAGCCGACAGTCTTTACCATTACATCCTTTGTAAGATAAGCAGGTACCGAACATAACGAGACGACTTTGCTCTTTTGTCGCAACGGAATTAGACAGAAGAGCTGTGCGTTCTAAAGTTTCTTTGTAAAAATCGTTATACTTGCGGGCTTCGTCTATCGGATAGCATTGATTGTAAGATTTTGCTGCAACTTCCGGAGAATTTCCCAGATAAGCAGATACTTCTTTAGCAGTTTTTCCCTTCGCAAAAAGCATACGCCCCATTTCAGCACGGATGCTTCTGAGTGATTCCCGGCCAATGATGCCGTCATCATCTCGGACACCTTCTTTTTCGAGAACGCTACAAAGGTAAAAAGAAAGTGCACGCCCTGTTAAAACCATTGGTGCGAGATGGGTATCGATACGTCTACCATCGCCTTGATATACAAGAAGATACGGCTTCGGCAATTGAGCTCGCAATGCTTTGGTTTGCTCGATAAACGATTTGATTTCAAATGCCAAGTCATCTGAAATTTGGTAATCGTTATACACTGGCAACCCGCTTTTAATTCGATGCTTGTATGTTTTCTTCAGAAAGCAGCGAATTGCATAATGACCTTGTGAAACGACCAGAGAACTTAATGTAAGATTATCAAAAGACCCGCTACGCATCCCCGTAGCAAATGCGATTTGTGTTCCTATTCTAAAAACAGAAGGTGCTGTTACAAGTGCTTTCCATATGCATTGTTTAGCCTCTTTCGAAATGGGAGTTGTATGATTTGATTCCCTGTATGAAAATTTCAACTTGAAGAAAGGTGAAGAAGAATTGCTGTTTTCTATGCTCGTTGTAAATGAATAGAGTTTCCCAAGTAGCTGCATCTGTTTTTTTATCGATACATATGCAAATGAGGTTGTCTGAATCAAATAGGAAAGTAGTAGTCGTACATCCGATGCACATAATTGAGAAACACTTTCCACATAAATATCCAGCTCGTCAAAAAGAATTGAAAAGCAATTCATCAGGGTTACACTTGCGGCAGAAGCTTTTGTTACATCGAGAGTTCCATCTGGTGTCATCGCATAATTTATGCAAAAATTTTTACATTCTTGTTTCAATTGTGAACTTCCAATAAATTTGAGTTTGCATGAACACAAATTGTTACCTTGATAATAGAACATCACATACGTATCTTTATCCAAAAGAAGTTCTTGCTGGTTTCCAGTTATCAATTCAGCATTAAATTCCGCCGTTTCATCTTCAAGTTTTTCTAGTATCGTATAGTAAAATTTTCTTGATGGTCCCCTATAAGGGGTTGTTTTTATGTATTCCTTTAATAAAAGATGTGGAGATACTTTCTGGCGCTCATAAAGATATTGCTGGGCTCTTTTCTCAAAATAAGACATTGCTAATTGTGGATAGCAAATTCGCATGATATCAAGAGTAGCCATATATCCTATTTCTTCAAAAACAGCGAGAACAGATGTTTTATCTTCTGTTTTTAATGCTGCTTGAAGTCTTTCAATGGCCGACAGAACATTTGCCGAATCCGTCATGTGTTTCCGCTTGCTAAGGCATATATCAAATGATTCTCCGTTAATTGTAAAAGAAGCTACATTTGATATTGTTGCCACATATTTTACACTATAATTTTCGTTATATGCGTATGTTGTATCTCGAATTTTTTTCGGGCCGTAGTATTGAAAGTGAACTTCTTTATAAATTTGATATATGCCCCGTATGATACAGAGACATTCATATTTCATTTGTGGTGTCACATAAAATGTTGCACGAAAAATGTTCTTAAAAGATATATTCTGTATTTTCATTATTTCGAAGCATTGATGGCGAAACCACTCCAACGTATTATCGTAGTATAAAGCATCAAGAATAGTTAGTAAATTAAAAGTGTTGATTTTTTTCTGGACATCGCAAAAATTCAGATTCCAGATAAACGTATCCTCGATTTCTTTGAGTACCGCTATGACGGCTTCTTCATTTCCGAAATCGATTATGCAACGATATTTTCCAAGACGTAGAGTTTTCTCGTCAATAGAAATAATCCAGTTAAATGAGTCTGAAGTTATAAATCGAATTCTTCTGTTCATCCCAATTAAGTTCCCTCGTCAACTATTTTTCCGTTTTTTTGGATTACCAAGTCGAAATTTGAATAGAATTCTTCAATCAAAGGAGAAATTTCATGGACACGGTTTATAATGTCGTAATGCTCTAATGATGAAAGTGATTTCCAATCCATTAGGTTGCAGAAATCAACATCACTAAATGTAGGAATCCCATTTCGCCTACAATCAAGCTGATAGGTCCTCAGTGCGGCTGCAAAAGTGCTACGCCCTGCATGTGTATGCAGCGCCTCAATGTTCCAACCATATTTCTTGTTCACTTTAATGCGTGCGGATTCGAGCGCTCCTCTGTAAGCCTGATAGGTAACGGGAGTTCCATCATGTCCCACGAAGAAAGCATCACTATCTGTTTCGATGTTGTCACGTACATCGATTCGATACTGACGCATGTCTTCAATAAGCCGAACAGGAATACGCGATGTATGAATTTTTCCTGTTTTGCTTTTGGTAGGAGTAACCATACCGTTATATAGGTCAACAGAGCTCAACGTATACGACAATGTTCCTCCGATACGGTGACCTGTATAGACCGTGTCAAGAAAAATGCACCGATATGTTAACGGTAGCGCATCTGCTATGCCCTCAATTTGTTCTTTGGTATACCATTTTGTGTAGCTGGATTTCGGAATGTCATTTTGGTTAGGGCTGAAAATATGGGCAAGGTAGTAAATCATCGTAAGGTGTTCTTGACTTCTTATTACATGTCCCGTTTTAACGCTTTTTCTCGGCGCAGGGGCAAGCATCATAAGCTGGGAACGCGTATACAAACTTTCATCTAACTTGTAACCCCGAAGAGTAAGATTGTCGTATAATTTTGACAGAACTTCTATGTAGTCAAGGATTGCAGTATAACTTTTCGGCTCTCCGTTTCCTGCATAGGGTAATCCATCAATGTAAAGTTCTTGGAGGAAGTCTTGAATGTCTGACATTTTAGCTTCAAGCATATCAATATCATTTTCATCAAGATAGTTTAGATATATGCAAAGATAATAGATTGGTGTCCCAAGTGGTTTTTCTTTATCTATTTGTGCAAGAACAAGATGACGATTGACTTCAATGGCAGGAAACTTTCCGTCGAGAATTATTTTCATTTCTTTTCTATTAGTAGCATTCTTTCCGTACGGATAAAAACATCGTTTAACTGTATAGCGCATTATTAAGTTCTCCGTTGCAATAGGCTCGATAATGTAACCAACATACCTCACACTTATAGTCTTTCACTCTTATTATACCCGCAACGATATGCGCATACCATTGTACCTCCTATGCAAATCTTCTCTTTGCCTCGAAAAATATTGCGCTGCTTGGTTTTATATTGTATAATCAGGATGGAAGGAAGTGAAGCGCATGCCGGTGTACTATGAGACAGAAATCATATACCGTTGGTATAAAAAGCCGGATGACAAAAACAATTCAAAAAAAGAGCAGAAAGTCAAATCCATCAGTTTAGATAAAGAGATGCTGCTTTCCTGCCAAGAGACAATTCAGTCCGTGACCGAGTTGTATAAGTGGCTCGGCCGAAAGCATCTTCCTCCTGATTATTACGTTGTCCCTTATGATAGCATCCGTGATGACGCGCTCGTGGCTACGATGTATGAGGAACTGGAGCATTATCGAGAGATTAAACGTTGTTATGCTGCATTAAAGCATGGTGAAATCTACGAAGCGGTTCACGAGGTGGCAACCGCATTTCTTCCCAACGAGACAATGGAGCAACAGACACAACGATATATCGATGACGGTGTGCCTGATTTTATAGCGGAACGAATGGATTACTCAGACGAAGCAGTAAATCTACTGCTTGGTAAATGGCCTCAGTATACGAATGCACTTGCGGCCGCGATGGTACTCTCCTGTATGTGGAAAGATATTGAGCGAAAGCATGATGCAGAGTTACAGCCTAAATATGGTGTGACCCCCAGAGACTATGGAAAAGGAACCGCAGGCATATTTCGGTGGTGGTCAAACAGCGCAGCTACCGATGAAATCAAGCAGCTATTGGAGGAACGGCGGAATTACATCTTGAAAAGCCTGTTCTACTACAAGCGGAAGTATTCTGATGGCGAGCAAGACGAAGGAATTCAAAGCCTGACACGTTTTCCCGGTGACTGGATGAATGCCATTTCAAGAGGAGAAAGAATCCGCGTTGGCCCGGAATGGCCGAATGCGGAAGCGATGCTTGACTATGTGCTGGAAAATTTGGCACAGGCAATGGAAGATGCGTTAGACGATATTGTTAATTTCCATTTGCAAGGTGTCAGGCTGCAAATTGACAGTATTGACAATAGACAATTCCTTGTTGCAGACACGATTGTGGATGCAATGTACGCATATCTTTCATGGGATTTGAAGCGTGGTCTTTCGTACAGGAAGTGCCTTTGCTGTGATACCTATTTTGTTGTTGGCAATCGAGACCGAAAATACTGTGACGCGCACTTACCGCCAAACGGACGGTATCAGCGAAATCTAATTGCCAAGAAGTTGAAAGAGACGGCTAAATAATTTCCGAAGCACAAAAAGCAGTGGCCTCACACAACGCGAAGCCACTGCTCTTTGCTTATTTACTTTTATGTCATTCCCCGAACGCATACTGCGCGGTTGCTTTGCGGATTGATTCCTGCATCAAGCCTTGATATGCGTAGGCGACTTGATACTCTTCTTCATCACAAAAAGCCTGAATTTTGTTCCAGATTTTTTGATTCGTTCCTGTAATCTTCTTTTCACAGATAGAGTCATCATCCGCGTAAATGATGACTTGCGAACCGTGCGGCAAGCACAGCCCACGAAGAATACAATACAATTCTTCCAGCTTTGCGGCGTTGACGAAGATACTTCCTGTACCAGACAGGTTTTTCTTGGTATAGATGTCTCTGATTGCTCCGGCCTCATGCGGGTTCACGACAACGCTATGCAAGCAAAGGCGTTTGGGACTTTCAGCGGTGAATACGGCATCCAAATAGATAACAGCGGCCATAATTTCTCCTTGTGTAATAGTTATTGTTACGGTTAAAGTGTAATATTTCGATAATCGGCTAAAAGTTTTATTTGTAGGAACAAATTCAGTATACTAACCTTGCAGCAAATGACAACTGTAACAACTGATTTTTTACAATTGCAGTTGTAATTGTTGTAAAAATGTGGTATAATATAATTAGAACAGATGGAAAGAAATCCATCTGTAAATTATCCTACAATAGCAGAAAGAGGTATATTCCGTTTCAGGTTACAAACAGACGATACGGAGAAAATTTATATGAATTCTATTTACACTTTTATTCGCACAAGGAGTACATACAATGAAGACTACTTTTAAAAAGATTACGAAACTCGTAGGCATTATGCTTGCGATGGCACTTGCTGTCAGTCTGGTTGGCTGCGGCGTCGATATCACCTCAGTGGGGCTGCCCACCGACATTGTGCTGGAAAAGGGTGAGACCCAGCAGCTCAATATCGAGTATGGCACCGACGACAAGGCCGAGCAGGAAAAGATTGCCGAGGCAGCATCCAAGCTGAATCTCACTTGGACTTCCTCCGACGAAGAGGTCGCCACGGTTGATGAGACTGGTCTGGTCACTGCAGTCGGTGCCGGTGAAGCTGATATCACAGTATCTGTTGCAGATGCCAATATTTCTTCCACGACCCATATCAAGGTCGTGATTCTCCCCACCGGAGTAGAAGTCCCCGAAACTCTGAGTCTGGAACTCAACGGTGAGGCTACCAAGGCGCTGGGTGCTAAGATGACTCCCGAGGACGCCACCGATGTCAAGCTTGCTTACGTGAGCAGCGATGAGTCGGTAGCGACCGTGGATGAGTCCGGTAATGTCACCGCAGTAGGCGTTGGCGAATGCACCATCACCACTACCATCGTGGCAGACACCACTGCTACGGCAGAGGACGCCGGTGTGGACAGCGAGATGCTGGTCGTTCCCGAAAACGCTAAGGCCGAGACCAAGGTCACCGTCGGTAAGGCAATCGAGTCCATTACGCTGGATTCCAATGAAGGCGTTCTGACCGTTGGCAACACGCACACCATCAAAGCAACCGTGTCCCCGGAGGATGCTACGGACAAGGCCGTTACTTGGAAGAGCAGCGATGAGTCCATTGCTACTGTAGATGCGGAAGGCAATGTGACCGCCAAGGACACTGGGAATGTGACCATTATGGCAGTCAATTCTGATGGGGATGTAAGCTCCACTTACGAGCTTACGGTAAATAAGGCTGCAGCTAAGCCTGCAACCAATCATAGCGGAACCGGTAGTTCCGCAGGTGCAGCCACTACGCCGAGTTACACTGCACCGTCCACACCTTCCGCGTCCACGCCCACTTATGTGCCTGAGCCTGCACCGGCTCCGGCTCCGGCACCTGCACCGGCTCCCGCTGAGCCTTCTCAGCCGAGCGGTGGTAACTCCGGTGGCGGAATTGCAGGAAGCTACGGGGGCGATTATCTGGACCAGAATCCAGAATTCGGTTATTCCTCCGGTATTGACTGGACGCAGGATAATAGCTGCGGAACCGATGAAATTGCTGGCGAGTGGTAACTCTCAGATAAGAAAGATATAGAACCTTGGAGGGACGGTAGTTTTCTACCGTCCTTTTTTTGGGGGTTCATTGAGCCTCAGGATACCGATTATGATATGGATGTGATGGAATACGATTACAGCGATGCAGAGCCTACTACATACGGTTATCTGAACGATGATAAAACTCCTGCCGAGACATTGGCAGACAATCCGGATGCTACTTGGTCCGGTATCGAGTTATATCGTGCAGTTGCCGATGCGATGGCTGCAATCGGAGCAGACGCCAGCAACATCAACATCGAATTCAATACCCGCAACTATGCACTGGAAGGATTCGAAATCACCGCAGCAAACGTGGATGGTAATATCGTTATTTCTGCTGACAAGGGTAACGAACATGCTTCCGCAACGCTGAATGAAAACAATGAATTTGTTTTTACCGAGAGCACGACAAATGATGTTGCTGTGCAACCGGCAGAAACCGAACAAAGCGAGGAGAGTCAGGATACTCTTACGACCAATGGCTGGGAAGCTATTGAGGGAGCAACTTCTGACACCTACACTCATACCATCGATGAGTATGATGCTTACACTACTTACCGCTGTGTAATCACTATTGATGACGACAACTATATTGCTGCCGCCAAAGAAGAACTGATTGCAAACGGCGCAGATGAAAGCAAGCTCACCGATGACGCACTTGACAACACCATCACAACAGAAATCACTGTTTCTATTCCGTCGATGGAAAAAAGTGAAGACGAAATGTACAATGACTTGTCTGTAGAGGACAAGTTAAAGCAGCGTCTTGCCCTTTCCGGCATTGCTACCTATGCAGCAGGCGTCCAGCTTGACAGCCAGACCAATCCTCAGTGGGTGACCGGCCTGTCTGCTGGCATGGAATACTTGACGGCTGACATGTATGCCAAGATTTATGGTCAAGACGGCAAAGGCGGTTGGCTTGCAGAGGGAAAAGTTACTCCTCAGCAGGCTGATATGTATTGGTCTGGCATTAGTAGCAACGGTTTTCGCTCATATTTCATCGCGAACGAATTGGACGCTGATGGTCTTCCAACCGGTGCAACAAGAAAATATAATTCGTTTACATTAACTGATGGAAAACTTGAAATCAATTCCGAATGGTACGGCAAAACGGTCTACTTTCGTTATCACAACAGCAATATTGTAGGTAACACCGCAACTGGTGCAGCGGTTTCTATCCCTGCATCTGGTCGTGGCACTTCCTACAAGGACGCTGTTCAGGTTCTGTTCTGCTACACTGTTGAGGAAGATGGAACGACATTCCCCCTTACTATCAAAGAATATGTAAGGCAAGCCACAAGTAATGGTTACACCCAGAACGGGATGGCCCATGTGACCTTAAATACCATTTCTGCGAATGTTTTTAACATCGACCCTGACCGTTATTTAAAGGATGCTGAGGGTAATTACCGTCAAGATTCCTGTTGGTTCGGCACAAATTATTTCAGTGAACCGGACCTTTCGGGTAAAGCCTATTATGCCTTGAAAAACTATATTGGCAATGGTTACGGCTTTGGTGTTGGTCACGATACCATGTACGCCTATGCCGGTGCCTGGTTCGACGCATACGGCGGTGGTGCTGGTTATCCGAACAACGTCTATGACGAAAGAAAGATTGACCCGAACGATACTGCTACCCGTTATTACAGCGTAAACAGCTGGACTGTCAGCGGTGGCCACTGGAATATGAACGCTCTGATGGGTGAAAACAATTCCAACACCCTCGTTGGTTCCGGTTACTACTCCGCAAGCGATGAAGAGTATTTCGGCTGGATTGTTGACCCGCTGACTGTACCTTCCGCTATCATGTCTTCAGGTGGTTCGCATGGACCATTCTTGAAAACAACAATCTATGGTTCCAAGAGTCTTCGTATCCGTTCTAATGGTGGTTTCACATACGAAGAAGCAATGGTTAACCCTGACATCAAGCACCGTACACCGACAAACTGGCCTTACAAGTTCAGTGTAGGACAGACGATTCCTGCTGCTCTGACGCACAGTAATGGTCAGGTCGCATTCGACGACATCTGGGTTCAGTATGATGGTTGTGCGTCTGATTTTACAGATGCAGGACTTGGAAAGCTGTATGAACCCACCGTCGATGGACGTAGCGGCACAAACAACTTCTATCTGGCTGGTTCCGGTAACTTTGTTATGAACCAGATTGGTCACTTGCCTCTTATTGGGGTTGGTGGTGCAAACAAAGCGTCTCCTCAGGAAATGCAGCTTTGCGTCAACACCCTGATGTGGATTTCTCAGCGCAAACAGTGTGAAGTCTGTGCCGCTGACCAAGCCGACCAGCAGATGACGCACTTCGTCCATCGTGTCAATGCAGTAAATGCAAAGAAGATTCTGACAGCTCTCGCCAACGGCGGCAGCTACTGGTATCCTCTGAGCGATTGCTACGAACTGATGGAAGACCTCGACCTGACGAAGCTGGGCTTTGATTCCACGACTTGGAAGCCCATCAAGAACTTCACAGGTCACTGGAACAGCAAATACTTCGATGTAAAAGTCCCCAAAAACGGTGCTCTGTTCGATAACACCACCGGTGATTTGGGTGCATATCGTACCGGAGACGGCAACGACTGGAACCTTGGCACTGATAAGTCCAAGGGCTGGGATACTGTCTTTAAGGACAGCGGTAACAGCTCTCCGTCCGTTCGTACCACCGGTATCGCTCGTATCTATGGCAAGCTGAGCGACGCAAAGTTGTTCAACGATGGTCAGGTTCACGAGGGATATACCGTTCATATCCGGTACGAGGATAACACTGACTTCAGATTACATAGAAAAATTTCATAAAATCATCATAGCTGCATCTTTCTTGATTGTTGCTGCAAAGTAGTTACTATTTGTATTGATTGAACAAAAACATTACGGATAGGATTTAACAGCAAAGTGAGAAAATCAAGGAAGTATAGCAGTCTTGCAATTGAGCGGCCTGAGATTGCGGCACAATGGGATTACGAAAACAACGAAATGACGCCAGATGAAGTGACAGCTGGAAGTGGTTATAAGGTTGCATGGATATGTGAAAAAGGGCATAGATGGCGAGCTGCTATTGGGGATAGGTGCAAATATAATAACGGTTGTCCTTATTGCAGTGGAAGATTTGCAATTACAGGCGAAAATGATTTAGCAACATTATATCCCAAAATAGCAAAAGAGTGGGATTGTGAGTCAAATGGCGATGTAAGACCAGATAACATCAAACCTTTCGGCGCGAAAACATATCACTGGAAGTGCAGCAATGGACACAAATATAAAGCTTCTATTGCAAGCAGGACAAAGATGGGACTTGGGTGCCCCTACTGCAGTGGTCATAGGGCAATTCCGGGAGAAACAGATGTATTAACATTGTATCCCGAGTTAATCCCTTTATGGGATTATGATAAAAACACGATTGACCCCCATACATTGCGTCCGAACAGCGGTCGAAAAATGTGGTGGAAATGTTCGTTACAGCACTCATGGGAAGCGCGAATTTCCGACATCACAATTCATGGTCAAAGGTGCCCTTATTGCGCAGGCCAGCGGGTGCTCTATGGTTTCAATGATTTGGAAACAACATTTCCGGAAGTTGCTGCTGAGTGGGATTACGAAAAAAACGGCGATTTAACACCACGTGATGTAACTCGCGGCACGAATCGAAAAGTTTGGTGGAGATGCTCACGCGGACATAGTTATAGAGCTACTATCAACAACAGAACCGACGCGCACACAGGTGGGAGTGGGTGTCCATATTGCAGCAATAAAATCAGTACGCCGGAAAGATATCTTTTCGAGATGTTCAGGCTTGCGTTTCCCGATGCAAAAACAAATACTCGCCCGGATTTTATGGACGGCAAAGAGTACGATGGGTATGCACCATCTGCGAGGGCCGCATATGAGTACAATGGGGTGTATTACCATCAGGGCCGAGATGAGGATGACAACGCAAAGCTGGAAAATAGTAAGCGTAACGATGTCATACTGATTCGCATTCTCGAACATGGGCTAACCCCAAAATCGCCTTATGATATTGTTTTAAAAAGTAAGCAATATAAAAAAGCTCTTCCGAGTGCTGCAAGAGAACTGAAAGATTTGCTTGAGCGTACATTCAATGTAAAAATCGACGATAGTAGTTTTTGCTATGATTATATGCTTTGGCGGAAAGACCATAACGTAAAAGCGTTGCCATCTGCTGCAAAGTTGGTACAATGAAGATATCATCAGAAATAAAATGATTCACCCTGCGTGCAAAACATAGATTTTAATAATCCGTAAAAGGCTGCTGCTTTCTCATGTGGAAAGTTGCAGCCTCCTTTGTTTGCAGGTGAATACAAGTGAAAAAAAGAGGTAATTGAAAACGAAAACAGGCAAATGGAATAATCAAGATGTTGAAATTTTAAGAGAACGGTACTATTTTGAAGGTGCCAGCGATGCATTACAAAAAGATTTGGACCGCGAAAAGAAATCGATTCGCGGAAAAGCCAGACAAATGGGCTACGAATACATCGGCAAAAAGTTGTGGACAGAGAAGCAGGAAAACGAAATAAGAAAGCGGTATCCCCGTCATGGTGCATCTAAAGCGTTGCAAAAGGATATCGGCGCTTCCGCTTATGCTATTGACTCCAAAGCCAAAAGTATGGGCGTTTTTAGAAATCTACCTCGTGAAAAGAAACAAAAGAAACTTGTCGTACTTCCACGATGGACAGACGAGCAATTGAAAGTTTTGACAGAACATTATCCTAGCGAAGGTGCAAGCAAAGCTTTGCGGAAAGAATTAGGTCTTTCTTATGGTATGATTCGCCAAAAAGCTGAATTGTTGGGCTTGGAATCTAAATATAGCCGCAGTTGTCCTCAGCGTGCTTGGACGGAACAAGAAATCGAAGTGTTAGCCGAAAGGTATTATTGCGAAGGAGCAAGTGCTTCTTTGGTGAAAGCTCTTGGACATCCAGCGCAATCTATTCGTATGAAGGCCAGTAAACTTGGGTTGGTATATGGCGGTTACGATTGTTGGTCTGAAGCTGACGAAAAAGTTCTATGTGACCGTTATCCATTCGAGGGCGCAAGCAAAGCACTTCAACGAACCCTTAACCGAAGCCATAGTGCGATTGCTGGCAAGGCTTTCCAAATTGGGCTTCGCTGCAATAGATAAGTTGATTTTACATTAAATTAGTTGGAGCTATAATGATGTACAATACTATTCAAAAGTCTAATAGTGCGCCACATAAAAAACAGCAGCGTGCATGGACAGAGCAAGAACTTGAACTTTTATGCGAGCGATACTACTTTGAGGGAGCAAGTAAATCACTGCAAACAGCGCTTAATCATCCGGCGCAGTCAGTTCGGAAGAAAGCTAACGCGTTAGGGCTGGTGTACGGTGGCTACGCATATTGGTCTAAAAAGGATGAACAGCTAATGCGTGACAGATACCCACAAGAGGGAGCCAGCAGGTCTTTGCAGGTGTTGCTGGGTAGGAGTAAAAAACAGCTTCACCAAAAAGCTGCCCTGATGGGGATTACGTACGAAGCGGGCTTCCAGTGGACTGCTGAAAAAGTTCGCATCTTAGTCAAACGGTATCCGACCGAAGGTGCAAGCGCGGCTCTCATGCAAGACCTCAACTGCGTGAATAACACTGTTTGGCGTAAGGCAAAAGAACTTGGTCTGCAGAGAACGAATTACGACTACCAAAAACATAAGAGAACAAAGAACTAAATGACCATCTTTTAGAGCTACCTTCGGGTGGCTCTATTTTGTTATACAACAGTTTAGCTTGCAAATTCGAAAGTTTGTTGTTGACTATGTCGAAATTATATGGTATAATATAAACATAGCCCATGGGAGATGATATGTTATATTTATACATCGTAGCGCTTGTGGCGCTATACACCATATAAAAAGCTAACAACCCTTATAGGTATAAGCTTTACAATGGTTTCTATGGTATAGAAACCTATGGTGTATTAAAAAGTATAGAATCCCATAAGCCTGTGACAAAAAAGATGTCACAGGCTTTTTTCTTTGCTGTATCGTCGAAAATTGGCAATTTCGCCAACTGATTTTTGGACACGGTTTTACAGTGTTGTCCAACCATTTTGGGGCGGTTTGCCCACCTTGATGCCCACTTTTCCTGCCGCTTTCCGGAATTTGGCAGGGGAGGGGGCAATTTTTTTGAGAAAAAACAGAATAAATCCTGCTGTTTTCAGAATGTTTTCAATTTCCTCGCAGCCAATTTCCTGTTGGCTGCGGGGATTTTTTGCTTTTTCCGGCAGTTTTCAGTTTGTTTTCAAGTTTTCCATTTTATACCTATTTACAATAAGGAGGATTTTCACTATGAGCATCATTATCGGCATCGACCACGGCTACTACGCCATCAAAACAGCACACTGCTCGTTCCCGGCAGGGCTTACCAGTTACGGAGAACACGAACCCTACACCCGCCAAGGCCTCTTAGAGTTTGGCGGGTGCTTTTTTGTTTGTGGCTCCGGGCGGCAGCCTATCCAGCGGGACAAGACCATAAACGACAACTACTACCTGCTGACGCTGGCAGCGATTGCAAAAGAAATCCGGCAGCGCGGCTTGCCGCCCGAATGCTCGGTGCGCATTGCGGCGGGTCTGCCGCTGACCAGTTTCGGACGCGACAAACCCAAGTTCAAAGATTATCTGCTGCGGAGCAACCAGCCCGTGAATTTCAAATTCGAGGGCGTGGAGTACAGCATTACCATCGAGGAAGTTGCTGTCTTCCCTCAAGGCTACGCCGCCCTCATGACCGAAGTGGGGCTTTTGCAGGACGAACCGTCCATGCTCCTCATGGACTTGGGCGGCTGGACAGTGGACCTCATGCGCATCG
>ERZ809074.488-NODE-488-length-63025-cov-12.783786_pt1 | contig 63025 bp, 47 predicted proteins | sample MGYA00520795_ERZ809074 | MGnify/ENA primary metagenome ERZ809074 (study PRJEB31570, sample SAMEA3212989) | Homo sapiens | biome: human-gut; feature: human gut; material: fecal | place: Sweden | collected 2011 ...
ACTATTGCCAACGTAATGTTCTTAATTTTTGTCATAATCCTTTCCTCCGTAAAATAAAAAGTGCGCCAGCCGAAGCCAACGCACGAAAAACACAAACTCCGACTGTCGCCAAACAATCATTATGCACAGTACAACTTATCACACCCACATAATTGGAATTTGCATTTTTACCAAATTCATAAATGGGTTTAGAAATATAATGATTGTTTGGCTTAATTAGTATAGCATAATTAAAATTCAAAATCAATCTTTACAACGTCTAAATTAAGTATTTTTCAAAATGGCACTGTGGCGGGTGCTTGAATAAACCAGGCTCGTCTGTGGCTGGATTATCAGTATCGGGCTTTTCTATATGGGAAATATCGCCATTTGGTGTTTCTTCATTATTACAGGCGACCATAATAGCAGAACAGGCAATACAAAGAATCACACTTAATATAATGATTATCGTCTTTTTAATCATAATTTTCTCCAAAGTCTGTCTATACAGTTTTTATTATAGCACAAGCAACTTGTTTTTTCAAATCTTTTATTAGCACATAGCAAAAAATGACTTTGGCACTGTGGCGGGTGCCTGAATAAACGAGCGCGCCGCTATCGCGGCCGTTCAAGCACCCGCCGCAAAACAAAAAGAACGGAATAAAAAACGAAACGCAAAGCCGCACGGCACGGGCGATCGCCGCTGAACCGCTTGGCGAATCGCCCTTTTCTTCGCTTTTTGCCGTATTCGTATTTCCACATATTCTTCACAACTTCATATCCCTTTTTCTTTTTAGGCAAGCCTTTGCGGCTTGTCTTTTTTTATGCCGTTTGTTCGGGTCAGTAGACTTTTTCTTAAGAAATTTTGCTAAAAATGTTTATTTTCGTTCCCTTTCACTCCTTTTAAGTAGAGGAATTTTTTATCGGAAAGAAATTTTACAAAACTTTTCTAAACTTGCAAAAAACTTGCGAGTTTAAGTTTTAGACTATGGATAACGTAGACGGAAAAAGATTTTAATTATTTTTTCAAAGGGGCAAAAAAACTCTCACGTCAACAGCCTTTTGCGGCATAAACCGCCGTTTTTGTATAATACGAACATAAAGACAAATGAAAAGCCCGCAAGCCGTACAGGACGGTTTACGGGCGTTAAAAGCCGTATTAAGAATAGAAAAATGACCTAAACCGAAAGTGGTTCGATTTAGGTCAATCTTGGTGGACAGGGGTGGATTCGAACCACCGAAGTCGAAGACGTCAGATTTACAGTCTGATCCATTTGGCCGCTCTGGAACCTGTCCGTGTGGTGCCTTGAGGTGGAATCGAACCATCGACAGAAGGATTTTCAGTCCTTTGCTCTACCAACTGAGCTATCAAGGCGTTTCCCGTTTTGCAGATACCGAAATAGATACTTATTTTATAACCTCTCCACGAGGAAAAGTATTTGAAAACGAGTAAAAAAATGGCGACCCAAACGAGGCTCGAACTCGTGACCTCCAGCGTGACAGGCTGGCGCTCTAACCAAACTGAGCTATTGGGCCGTACATAAAAAGTATAAAATTTGGTGGGCCTTCACGGATTCGAACCGCGGACCAATCGGTTATGAGCCGACAGCTCTGACCACTGAGCTAAAGGCCCACACACTGCTTGGGCGCAGTTTTCCGTCGCACAATGCTTGTATATGATAAACTATTTAAGATAAAAAGTCAAGCGTTTTTTGGTAAAATTTCAAAAAAAATTTTCGACAAAAAACGGCGGCATTCCGCCGAAAAGCGCAAAATACTCGTTTGCGTATCGGGTAAAATGGAAGCACACAAAATACGGGAGGAAAAAGACATGAATCTCGCGGCTCACTTAGCGAAGGGAATTTTATATATTGTCATGGACGGAGAAATCGACGAGCATTCCGCTGCGGATGCGCGCCGTATCGCGGATAAATTGATAGACGAAAATACGCAGGCGGAAAAGGCGGTGTTCGATTTGGAAAAAGTCACCTTTATGGATTCGACGGGCATAGGCTTTCTCATCGGCAGATACAAAAAACTCAAACGCTACGGAATCCCCATGTACATAACGAATCCCAATCTGCCCGCCGATAAAATACTGTCTTTAAGCGGCGTATATACACTAATTCCGAAACTCTGAGAATCGGAGCGGAACAATCAAAAAAGAGCAAGGAGAAAGAGCATGAAAAATTATATGAAATTGGAAATCGCGGCAATCGGGAAAAACGAGAGTTTCGCACGGAGTACCGTAGCGGCATTCGCGCTGCCTCTCAATCCTTCCCTTTCGGAACTTTCGGACATCAAGACGGCGGTGAGCGAAGCGGTCACGAACTGTATCGTCCACGCCTACGGAAAGAAAGAGGAGGGAAAAGATCAGACAAACGAAAACCGAATTTTGATCGAGTGCGAGATAGAGGATACGCCCGATGCGGAGGATAAGGGCGGCGTTTTACATATCGGCATCACCGACTACGGGTGCGGGATAGAGGACGTCGAGCAGGCGATGCAGCCTTTTTATACCACTTTGTCGGACGATGAGCGCTCCGGTATGGGCTTCACGATCATGCAGACCTTCATGACGGATTTTTCCGTCACGAGCGAGAAGGGGAAGGGCACGACGGTGAGGATGAGTAAAAAATTCGGCGCAAAGGACACGGTCGATGCTTGATGAAAAGGAAACAATCGAATATATCCGCCTCGCGAAAGGCGGCGACCAGACCGCGAAGCAGGCGCTTATCGACGGCAACGTATCCCTGATAAAATGTATCGTCAAGCGCTATCTCGGCAAAGGCGTGGAATACGACGACCTTTTTCAGCTCGCCTGTATGGGATTTTTAAAGGCGATTACGGGCTTTGACGAGAGCTTCGGCGTGCGTTTTTCCACATACGCCGTGCCGATGATCGCGGGGGAGATCAAGCGCTTTATGCGCGACGACGGTTCCGTGAAGGTATCCCGCGCCATGAAGCAGACGGCAAAGGATATGAATACCTTTGTCGCCGAATATACCACCGCCCACGGCACGCAGCCGACGGTGGGGCAGATCGCGGAAAAATTCGGACTCGACGAAAGCGAAACGGTGTTCGTGATGGGGTCCTCAAAAATGCCCGTTTCCATTTACGGAGGATCCGAATATAAAGACGGGGGCGAGAGGGAACTTATCGAAACGCTGCCCGCCGAGGATAATCAGGAGGAGATGATAGACAAATTACTCCTTCGCACAGCGATCGAATCTCTCCCCGAACGTGACAGAAAAATCATCGTCCTCCGCTATTTCCGCGATATGACTCAAAGCGAGGTGGCGGAAAAGATCGGCGTGAGCCAAGTGCAGGTGTCGAGAATAGAAAGCCGCATCATCAAGGAATTCCGGGAAAAACTTACGGGGTGAAAAATACAAAATCCGACGCGTGGCGGCGTCGGGTTTTTTTCGTGAATATAGAAAAACGCTTGAAAATCGCTCGTGCGAAATTTTCCGCCGCGAAAAGAAGGCGGGCAAAAACTTGCGGCGGTTAAGGAAGCCCGCAAAAAGGAGGGCTTCGCAGGCATATTTCCTGTCTTATTGAAATTGATTTGCGTAAAATAAGTGCAACAAGAGAAAGGCAAAGCCTGATTTTCCTTTTTTGCACCGATCGGATAGTTTTAAGAAAAACGTCGTAAAACGCCCTTCCGCTTATTATAAAAAGAATCAAATTTCCCTCTTTTCCTTTGCAAAAGCCGCGGCAAGGCATAAGGCGGAACTCAAAAAGGATGCCGCGGTAAACACGTAAAATACCCAGGGGATATTCAGTTCCATAGAGATCCCGCTCGCCGCGACCGCCGACCTGTCCGCCAAAAGGGGAATGAGAATAAAACACCAGACCAACACGACGACGGCTGTTTCGACGATTCCCGCGAGGACGAGGGGCTTTTTCGAATAGAAGCGCGCTTTGAGAAAAAGAATCAGCGAGATGATCGCCACGGCAAAAAAGTAAGCGAGAATAAGAGCGGCAATGAGCAGCTTCTTAGACGTCAGCATAGAGGAAGACATGACGATCGTAACCAGAGCGAAAATGAAAAGACACGCGCAGAGTATGAGATTGCAAAGCAGCAATTTATGCCTTTTGTCCATATCATATAGCCTCGTTAAAAATTATAGGACCCGACCGCGCGCAGCGATCGCGGAAGGATCGAGAAAATGCCGAAATCCTGAAAAAGAAATAGAATTTTCGATTCGGCTTGTCCGCGGCTTTGAAAACGCAGTCGTTGGGGTAGGGAAGCATTCATGCGGTAAACATTATAGCACAATGAAAATCGTTTGTCAAGAGGCGTTTTTTGTTTGCCTTCTCGAAAAAATCTGCTATAATATAGATATGGAACAAAAAAGAGGACAGAGTTCGTGGCTCGGCGAGATGACCGAGGAAAAGAAATCGGGATTGGTATACTCGGCGGCGGTTGCGGCTGCCGTGCTGCTTTCCTTCGTGCTGCTGATCGTCGTCAGCGCGGCGGGATATACCGATTCGGCACAGTACGAAAACGCCGAATGGTATCGTTACGTCAGTTTTCTCCTGGCGCCCGTCGGCTTTGCCGCCGTGGCGGCGATTTATTTTTTCAAGACGAAAACGCCCGTCAGGGAAGTCGCGGGAAAGTGCCGTTTTAAATATTTTGTCCTCGCCGCAACGTTGCAGGTGGGGCTGTTGTCCCTCGCACAGGTGAATGCGCTGTTCCTCGAATTTTTGGGGCGCTTCGGATATAAAAGCCCGGAGATCAAGCTTCCCTCGTTAAACGGAGCGGGGCTTTTCGGCGTCCTTCTCACCGTGGCGGTGTTGCCCGCGGTCTTTGAGGAACTTATTTTTCGCGGACTCCTTTTAAAGGGATTAAAAAATTTCGGAACAATCGCCGCAGTCCTTCTTTGCGGCGCGCTGTTTTCTCTCTATCATCAAAACCCTGCCCAAACGATCTATCAGTTTTTATGCGGCGCGGCGTTCGCATTGGTCGCCGTCAAAGCGGGCAGTATTCTTCCCACGGTCCTTTCCCATTTTTTAAACAACGCTTTCATCGTCGTGATGGAAAAGGTGTCGGGCGGAGAAATTCCCCGAAGCGTACAGATTCCTCTGCTCGCGGTTTCCGTGCTCTGTCTTGCGGGAAGTATTGCCTATCTGATTTTTTTCGATAAGAAATCCGCTTCGGCAAAGGGAAAAGAAAAAGCGGATAAAAAGGGCTTTTTCCTCTGCGCGGCGCTCGGAATCGTCGTCTGCGCCGTGGTGTGGCTGAGCGCGCTCGCCGCGGGACTCGGAGGATGAGTATGCAGAAGCTCTCTTTCGTAGTCGTGGGAAAAATCAAAGAAGCCTTTTATCGGGACGCCGTGGCGGAATACGTCAAGCGTTTGTCCCGATTCGCCAAGGTGGAGATCAAAGAGCTTCCCGAGGGCGCGAATCCCGAAGCGGAAGCGGGGGAGATTCTCCGCGCGATGAAGGGATATACGATAGCGCTTGCCGTAGAGGGCGAAAAGGCGTCTAGCGAATCGCTGGCGGCGCGGCTTAAAAAACTCTGCGACGAGGGCAGGGAAGTGACTTTCGTCATCGGCTCCTCCTGCGGGCTTTCGGACAGAGTGAAAAATGCGGCGGATTGGCGGCTCTCCTTTTCGGATATGACCTTTCCTCATCAGCTGATGCGGGTCATTCTCGCCGAGCAGGTGTATCGGGCGTTTATGATCAACGGCGGCGGCACGTATCATAAATAGGCGCCTGCGCAAGGCGGGACAATGCAAAAACAAAGCCGCGCCTGCGGATTTTGCGGAAAAACGGGTCCCGAAAGCGTCCTTATCCACATATACTGATATGTGGATATTTATAAAGAGATAAGCGCTTTTTACGAAAGCGCGGATACGGAAAAACGAATTTTCGGGAAGAGCGTCTTCGGGCGCGGACTTTACGCCGTAAAACTCGGGGAGGGCGCGCCCGTGGGAATCGCGCAGTACGCCATTCACGGTCGGGAATGGATAACGGCGAAACTCGCCCTCGCGCATTTTCGGCGGGGGATAACCGTAGGCAGCGTGTGGATAATTCCTCTGATGAATCCCGACGGCGCGCTTTTGAGCGGGTACGGCATCGATACGGCTTTGGAAAGCGAGCGCGCCAAGCTTCTGAAAATCAACGGCTCCTTCGATTTTTCCCTGTGGAAAGCCAATGGGGCGGCGGTGGATCTCAACGTCAATTTCGCCGCCAATTGGGGAGAAGGGAAGCGCAACGTCCGCGTTCCCGCGAGCGAGAATTACATCGGTCCCTCGCCTTTTTCCGAACCGGAAACGCAGGCGCTTAAAAAATTTACCGAGGAAATACGCCCCGATTTTACGCTCAGCTATCACACCAAGGGCGAAGAAATCTATTGGTACTATCATCAATCGCTCGCGGCTTGCGCGCGGGATAAACGGCTGGCGCTCGCCCTGTCGGACGCTACGGGGTATCCTCTGTGCCACGCGGGCGGCAGTACGGGCGGCTATAAGGATTGGTGCGTAAAGAAATTAAAGATTCCCTCCTTTACGATAGAGGCGGGAAGCGACGGCTTTTGCCACCCGCTCGGAGAGGAAGAGTACGGGGACATCGAGGAACATAATTTAGACGCGCTGCGCGCTTTGACGGAGGCGTATAAAGCGCAAAACTAAACGACGGATAAGGAAAGAAACAATAACGGAATGAAAAAATTGTCGAGAGAGGAAAAATTTATGCGCGCGGCGATCCGCGCGGCAAAGCGCGCGCTGAAAGAGGGCGAAGTTCCCATCGGAGCGGTGGTCGTTTACGGGGAGAAAGTGGTGGCGCGCGGTTATAACCGCCGCACGAAAATGCAGCTCGCCTCCGCGCACGCGGAGATGATGGCGATCGACTGCGCCTGCCGGAAATTCAAGAGCTGGCGCCTGCCCGAAGGGTGCGAATTATACGTCACCTTGGAACCCTGTCCCATGTGCATGGGCGCGGCGCTGGGCGCCCGCGTGGACAAGCTCTTTTTCGGCGCTTACGAACAAAAGGGGCGCTCGCTGACGAACGCGCTTGCCGAGTCGAATCTTCTCAACCACAAAACGGAAGTGAAAGGCGGGGTGGAGGAGCAAGAATGTGCACGGCTTTTGACCTTCTTTTTCGGGGAAATGCGCAGGAAACAAAAGCGCGAAAAAGAGGAAAGAAAAAATAGTGAAAATAATTGCGAGAGCGGCGCGGAAACGGTTGACTAAAAATTTCAAACAGGCTATTATATTACTGTAACGAAATGGCAAATTATAAAGAAATCAAAGTTCGAGAGAAATCGTAAGGGGTCCGGGAAGTCATACGGCAGATAAAAAAATCCGTTCGCGCAGGACGCGGCAAAGCGTCTTAAAAAAGAGCGGATAAAACATACAAGGAAGGTACTTCATGATAACTCACGGCAATGAAATCAAGTTGTTCTCCGGTAACTCCAACCGTCCTTTGGCGGAGTCGATCGCCCGCAAGCTCAATACCGAGCTGGGCGGCATCGAGGTTACCTCCTTCTCCGACGGCGAAATCAACATTCACATCGAAGAAACTGTCCGCGGCAGGGATCTGTTCATCATTCAATCCACCTGTACGCCCGTCAACGACAATCTCATGGAATTGTTGATTATGATCGATGCGGCAAAGCGCGCCAGCGCGGGGCGAATCACCGCCGTCATGCCCTATTTCGGCTATGCCCGGCAGGACAGAAAAGCCCGTTCGCGCGATCCCATCACCGCAAAGCTGGTCGCCAATCTTATCACGGCGGCGGGTGCGGACAGAGTGCTGACGATGGATTTGCACGCGGAACAAATCCAGGGCTTTTTCGATATTCCCGTCGATAATCTCTTGGGAGGTCCCACGCTTTACAACTATTTTGCGCGGGAGGGGAACATCGACGTGGTGGTTTCTCCCGACGTCGGCAGCGTCAAGCGCGCGAGAAAGGTGGCCGAAAAGTTCGGCGTACCCATTGCCATCATCGACAAACGCCGCCCTAAGGCGAACGTCATGGAAGTCATGAACATCATCGGCGACGTAAACGGCAGGAGATGTTTGATGATCGACGATATGATAGACACCGCAGGCACCATCTGCCAAGGCGCGCAGGCCTTGAAAGACGCGGGCGCGGCGGAAATTTATGCGGCGTGCACGCACGCGGTACTTAGCGGCCCTGCCGTGGAAAGATTGGAAAATTCCGCGATCACCAAATTGGTAATGCTGGACACGGTGCATCTTCCCAAGGAAAAAATGCGGGATAAGTTCAGTATTCTGACGGCGGCGGATATTTTCGCCGCGGCAATCGAAAACGTCTATCTCGATAAGCCTATGTCAAAGCTTTACGACTGAGAAAATTTCGTCGGAACGAAAAGAAACCGCCGTCGCCCAAAAAGCGCCGGCGGTTTTGGTCGGTGTTTGCGCCGCGCTCCGTCAAAGCCGCAGGGAGGAACAAAGCGCGCGAAAGCAGCGAAATTCGCAAGGCGGGTCGCCTGCATCTTATAATTTACGGACGGAAGTCCTGCGCGCTCCGCGGAAAGGAAATTCTTTTTGCGGGGCGGGAAACGAGGGAGCAATATGTATCTGATAGTGGGACTCGGCAATCCCGAGAAGCAATACGAAAAAACCTTTCACAACATGGGTTTCATCGCGGCGGGGGACGCCGCGGAAGCCCTGGGCGCCAAGTTCAGGAAAAAGGAGTGCGAGGCGTCCGTCGCGGAAGCGCATATAAACGGCGAAAAGGTGATTATCGCCCGCCCTTTGACGTACATGAACAATTCGGGCAGAGCGGTGAAGCAATTGATGGCGAAATATAAGATCGACGAGGAGAATCTTCTCGTCGTTTACGACGATTACGATCTCCCGAAAGGAAAAGTCCGCATTCGCGCGGGGGGCAGCGCGGGAACGCATAACGGTATGCGCAGCATCATCGGAGAAACGGGACTGACGGCGTTTCCCCGCATCCGCATCGGAATCCGCGACGAGGAAGTGAACATTCCCATCATCCATTACGTTCTGTCCGAAGTAAGGCGGGAGGATTACGAACTTTTCGCCGAGGCGTGCAAAAAGGCGGGCGAGGCGGCGGCGGAGTTTGCCCGCGGCGCTTCGATAGATATGGTGATGAATAAATTTAATTGAGGGAAAGCCGGACGGAATATCTGCGCTGTAAGTTCAGGAACTGCGCCGGATACGCGCGGGGCAAAAAATATAGTCTTTTCGGAAAAGTTGATTTTTCGATCGGATGCAAAACGACGCCGCGATCGTTTATTTTTGCGGAAAAGCCGAGGCTTTCACGCCTTTTGCGCAGGATTGCGGCGAGTGGCGGCGTCCGATTGCGAAAAGGGCGGAACGGGGGATAATTTTTTCTCGGAGAGGTTGATTTTTTTGAAGGAAAGACGTATAATAGACGGGAAACAATGAAAGAAAAATTCTTTACGGTTGACAAAATAGGAGGGGAATACCCCCTTTTCGGGGAAGAAATCCGCCGGGGCGCGCCCACGGCGGTTTTCGGCGTTTCCGATTCCCTCAAATATCTCCTCGCGTCCCTCGTCGACGCGCCCGTCGTGTATATCGCGGCGGACGCGGTCGCCGCGCAGAAAGCCGCGGAAAATATCGCTTCGCTCTCGGGCAAGCGCACCGCCGTGCTGGCGGCAAAGGACGAGGTGCTCTTATACCGCAAGGCCCTTTCCAAGGATTCCCTTTTCAAAAGACTAAGCGGCATTTACGCGCTGCAAAGCGGCTGTCCCGTCGTGACGGCGGAAATAGACGCCCTCGTTCAGCTCTTTCCCGAACGGATTCCCTCGATTCTATTAAAAGAGGGAGAGGACGCCGATTTCCTTTCTCTGCCCGCAAAGCTCGTGGAAATGGGCTATACGCGCGGTTTTGAAGTGGAAACGAAGGGCGCCTTCGCGCTTCGCGGCGACATTCTCGACATCTTTCCCGTCAATGCGGAAAATCCCGTCCGCATCGATTTCTTCGGCGATACGGTGGAAAAGATCAAGCCGTACGATCTCGTCACGGGAAACCGACTGGAAAGTTCGAAAGAGCTTCTCATCCTTTCCGCCACCGACGTCTTTGTAGAGGAGGGGGACAGGGCGCGCGTGGAGGAGGCGTTTAAAGACGGACTGAAAAACTTTACTACCACGGAGGCGTATACCCGCGCAGTCGAAATCGCGGACGAGATCCTGTCCGATCCCGCGGGTGAAAAGTCCGCCTTTTTGATGCCGCTCTTAAAAAATTCCGTCGACTTTTTCTCGATTTTACCCGAGAACGCAGTGCTCGTATTCGACGAGGGCAAAACGCTCTGGGACAAATTTAACGCGCTTTATAAAGAACACGAGGAGCGCTTTCGTCGCCTGCAATCGGGCGGCGAGGCGTTTCCCTTTTCCTTCGGTCAGTATACGGAGAGGGAAAGCTTCCTCTCTTCCCTTTCCGCTTTCCGCCGCGCGGCGTTGCAGACGTTCACGGGCAAGCCCTTTTTCTTCGAGCCCTTAAAGATATTCAACCTGACGGCGACGCCCGCCGCGAAATACCTCAACGGCTTTCCCGCGCTCCTGACGGACGTGAAAAACTGGCTGCGGGGAGGGTATCGGGTGCTGCTTTACTGCGGCGACTCTGCGCGGGCGGCGAAAATGGAATCCCTCCTGTCCGACGAGTACGTTTCCACCGTCAAGCTTCCGGACGACCTCGCCTCTTTCAAGGGCGTGTGCGTTTTGCCCGAAAATCTGGACAAGGGCTTTATTCTGCACGAGTGCAAATTGGCGGTGATAGGTTCGGGGGATCTCTACACCAAGCCGCCCGATACGAAGCGCATCCGAAGGAAGCGGGGGGATATGTTCTCCGCGCCCGAGGTAGGGGATTACGCCGTGCACGAAACGCACGGGATCGGCAAGGTCGTCGGCACGAAAAAAATCGAAACGACGGACGGCACCAAGGAATATATCGCCCTCGAATACAAGGACGGGGACGTCTTATACGTTCCCGCGGAACATATGGACATCCTGTCCAAGTACGTGGGGGACGCGCATCCCGCTCTGAGCAAGATAGGGGGCGCCGATTTCGAGCGGGTGAAAGCGCGCGTCCGCGCTTCCCTCAAAAGGCTCGCCTTCGACCTCAAAAAATTGTATGCGGAGCGGGCGGAGTCCAAGGGCTTCCGCTTTCCCGAAAACGCCGCTTTCATGCAGGAATTCGAGGACGCGTTCCCCTACGAACTGACTCCCGATCAGGCGTCGAGCGTCGAAGAGATCAAGGCGGATATGTGTTCGGACAAAGTCATGGACAGACTTCTTTGCGGGGACGTGGGATTCGGCAAGACGGAAGTCGCCTTCCGAGCCGTCTACTTATGCGTTTTGGGCGGCAAACAGGCGGCGCTGATGTGCCCCAGCACCATCCTCTGCAATCAGCATTTCAACACCGCCTGCGAGAGATTCGCCGATTTCGGCGTACGCGTCGCCGCGCTCAACCGCTTCAATTCGCCCAAGGAACAGGAAAAGATCTTGCAGGGACTGAAAGACGGCACGATCGATTTTGTCGTAGGCACCCACCGCCTGCTGTCCGGCGACGTCAAATTCAAGGATCTGGGACTTTTGGTGCTCGACGAGGAACAGCGTTTCGGCGTCGAGCATAAGGAGAAGATCAAACATTTGAGAAAGGACATCGACTGTCTTACGATGACGGCGACGCCCATTCCCCGAACGCTGCATATGTCCCTTTCGGGAATCCGGGACATCTCGACGATACAGACGCCCCCCGGCGAGCGTCTGCCCGTGCAGACTTATGTGGTGGAAGAAACGGAAACGCTCATCCGCGACGCCTGTATCCGCGAGCTTTCGCGGGGCGGGCAAATATTCATTCTCTATAACAAAGTGGAGAGTATTTTCACCTTCGCAGCCAAGATCAAGCGCATTCTTCCCGAAGCGGAAATTTCCGTGGCGCACGGGCGCATGGATAAAACGGTGCTGGAAAACAGCGTATTCGATTTTTACAGCGGCAAGAGCAACGTCCTCGTCACTACGACGATCATCGAAAACGGCATCGACCTTCCTAACGCCAATACGCTCATCGTCGTCGACAGCGACAAATTGGGCATTTCCCAACTTTATCAGCTCAAAGGCAGAGTGGGGCGGGGCACGCGGCTCGCGCACGCCTATTTCACGTTCAAGCCCGAACGCGTGATGACGCAGAACGCCTCCGAGCGCTTGAAGGCGATCATGGAATTCACCGAACTCGGCTCGGGCTATAAGCTCGCCATGCGGGATCTCGAAATCCGCGGCGCGGGCAACGTTCTGGGCGCGGAACAGCACGGGCATATGGACAGAGTGGGATACGAGCTGTACGCCAAACTCCTGAAAGAGGAACTGACGGGAGAAACGCAGTCGGTCGCGGAACTCGACATCCGCGCCAACGCCTATATTTCCGAAAAATACATCGAATCCTCGGCGGGAAGGCTGGATACGTATAAACAGATCGCGGAAATTTCCACGGTCGCCGACTATAAACGGGTGTATTCTTCTTTGGAAGAGATGTACGGACCGCTGCCGCAGGCGGTCGTCAATCTTCTAGTGATCGCGGTGCTGAAAAGCTATGCGGCGAAATTCAACGTCCGCAAGATCACGGTGGCGAAAGGCGTGGGAGCATTGGAGTTTCCTTCCCTCGAAGCTTTGGGAGATAAACGGATCCTTGCCGCGATGGATAAATATAAGGAAAAAGTGCGCCTGAATATGGCGGAAGCGCCCGTCGTCGAAATTTTCGGAAAGCGGGAAGCGGCGGATTTGATGGCGGAAATGACAAAATTTTTGAAATTTGCCTTAACTTTCACAACTTTATAACGAAAAACATTTGCACATTTGCGCGGAATCGGTTATAATATAGGTTGTTGACACATACCCCCAAGGGAAAATTCTGCATTTTTGTGGCACAGGCAAAGTACGATAAAAAATCGGAGCGGTTTTATGAAGAACAGAAACACAATTAAGAAGATAACGGTATCGGCGTTGTGCGTCGCGTTTGCGCTGAGCGCTGCCTCCTGCGGCGAAGGACTTATCACGACCAACAGCCAGAAGGATATGGAGCAGGTCATCGGCAACGTCAGTATTGCCAATCACGAAGAGTTCAAGGGTGACGGGCAGTACGCCGATTACGCGAGCGCCATTCAGAGCATGAACAGCAAAATTTTAAAGCGCGATCTGGTGGCTTATTTCCTCAATACCGGCTATACCTATGTAAACAGCTACGGCTATACGTACGAGCAGACTTTTAAGCTGCTGATGCAGAATCTCGTCAGCCGCAAGATCATGGTGCAGTACGCCATGGCATATTATTTTGCTTCCACGCCCGAAGAGGGAGAATATCGGTATACGGTCGAAGCCTATAACAGCTATATCGAAAAAGAGTCCGCAAGCCTTCCCGACGCCGTGAAGGGGCATTACGAGGCGCATCCCGAAATACTCACCATGCAGTATTTCCTCACCGAGGGCGGCACGGATTCCGCCGATTACGACAAGGCCGTTTATACGCTGAAAGCGATGATCAACAACACGCTCGATTCCGCGGAGGAAAGCTTCATCGACAAAGAGGACGAGGACAGCGATGCAAGTTCCGATACGAGGACCACTCCCACGGGCGTCGGCGACGAAACGGACGATTATTACGACACCGATTACGATATTTACACGGGTTTTAATACGCCCGACAGCTGCGGTTCCTACGAAACCAAGGACGGCTCCACGCAGACGACGAGAAAGCGCGCGTATAACACGTTCCTTTCCAATCTCTCCGCAAACAATCTTTTGATTAAGGGAGAGGACACCACCGATTTCACTAAGATAAACTACTATTATGTGGAGCTGGCGAGCCAATTGGAGCAAGCCCTCATCACGAAATACAGCGACGATTTGAACGACGAAGCGAATAAGGAGCTGACGCAGTCCTATGTGGAGGGAAAATACGCTTCCCTGCTCGCGTCGCAGAAAAATTCCTATTCGGAAGATCAGAGCGCTTTCGAAACGGCGATCGGCAGCGTTTCCGATACGTCTTTCGTGTTATACAGCCCGAAGGAAGGATTCGGTTTCGTCCATAACATTCTGCTTCCCTTCTCGACGACGCAGACGCAAATTCTCTCCACGTATACTAACGACACGGGGCTTACCAAGAGCGAATTTTATCAGAAGCGCTCACAGCTTTTAAACAACGTCAGGGGAAAAGATCTCCGCGCGCCTTGGTTCTCGACGGACGAGGAAAAGAATTACGCGTTCGAAGCCACGGCGGAGGACGAGTATTATACCAATGCGGACACAAAGGAAAACGAGAAGAACTATCTCTTTTTCGAGGACAACCTCAAAAACAGCAAGGGAGAAAACGCGCGCTATAAAGAACTCGGCGTATATTACGGTCAGTATCCCTATAACGGCACGGTGACGAAGGACGAGGACGACAAGTACGTATGTACGCCCAACGAAGTTTCCATCGATGAATTTTTGGACGAAATGGAAGCCTATCTCAATTACGCAAATCCCTCTTTCGACGCGAAGGGCGCCGAGAAGACGGGCTATGTGAAGGACGGAAAATATACCCTTTCGGAAAACGGAAAATTCGATTATTCCGAGTTTTTGTACTATGAAGGAAAAGTGACGCTCAAAGATACAAAGCATAAGGATTATTTCGTCAAGGACACCGATTCCTACACCGCGGTTTCCGTCATAAACGAATTGATGTTCGCGTACAGTTCGGATACGGGCAACCTCAATAAATACATGGGTTATACCGTTTCTCCGTATAAGACGAGCTATGTGTCGGAATTCGAGTATGCCGCGCAGTACGCCATCCGCGCGGGCGCGGGCACCTATGTGGTATGTCCTTCCGATTACGGCTGGCACGTCATTTACGTTTCTTTCGTCTATGACGAGGGAGAGGTCTATGAAAACGGATTCAACTGGAACGAGAGGGAAGAGGAAGGCACGTTCTCCTATCTGTTCTACGAATCCTTGAAGTCCGATTCCTCCTCGTCCTCCTCTTATGCGTCGATGATACAGAATCAGATCCTCGGCAAATACAACACCGACACCTGCGTCACGCTTTACGAAAACAGATATAAGGATCTGTTGAGCCTCGATAAATAATTTCGTAAAAGCGTAAGGGAATGCATAAGTCGCCGAAAAGTGCTCATACTGAACATAAGCCGTTTTGATACGGCGGTTAAGGAGGTAATAAGTATGAGATTGCACAGTGGCGATATTTGTCCCAAGACCGGAACTTACAGAGTTATTAACGAGGACGGCAAGACGTTGAACAGCGTGTTCGTAGGCGAGGGTGAAACCATGCCTCCCACGCAGCAGTCTTCTTGCTGCTATGAATTTGCAGACTAAAATTTAAAACCGCATAGAGAAATCCGCTCCGTTTTACGGTGCGGATTTCTTTCGGATAGAGGGGAACGCCGAAAACTTTTTCGGGAAAGCGTTTGACGTCGGTGCGAACGCATAGGGTAGATTGGTATTTAAAAAGGAGCAGCAGAACGTTTCCGCGTAAGTCCGAATTTGGAATAAGGACTTATGCGGAAATTTTTTATGAAAAATTCTCCTGAAAAGAAAAAATATGGCAGTCAGCCATTGACAAAGCCGAATGTCGGGTATATAATAAAAAGGACTGTCAGGAAAATTGACGAAAAAGGGAAAAGGAGAAAGAAAATGCTGATCGAAAACGGACAAAAAATCGTATTTGCGGGGGATTCGGTAACGGACGACGGGCGCGTCCGTCCCATAGGGGAGGGCGGCTCCGCTGCCTTGGGCAACGGATACGTGCGCCTCATCGACGCCTATTTCAGCGTGGATTATCCCGAACGCTTTATTCATACCGTCAATATGGGAATTTCGGGGAACACGTCGCGGGATCTCGCGGCGAGATGGGAAACGGACGTAAACGCTTTGCATCCCGATTGGGTGGTGATGTGCATCGGCTTCAACGACGTCTGGCGGCAGTTCGATCTGCCTACCATTCCCGAAAGCGGCGTTTCGCCCGAAGAATATCGCGCCAATCTCAATAAAATGGCGGACGCGACGAAGGCGAAAATGATTTGGATGACGCCTTATTATTTAGAGCCGAATAAAGAAGACGCCATGCGGAAGCGCATGGACGAATACCGCGCCGTCATGAAAGAGGAGGCGGCAAAAAGGGGAATCCCCTGCATCGATTTGCAGGAAAAATTCGCGCATATCCTGAAATACCGCTATCCCGCCTATATCACTTGGGACAGGATTCATCCGGGCGTGGTGGGCAGCGTGATCATCGCGCGGGCATTCCTTAAAGAAATCGGCTTTGAGTACGGGGCGTGAGCGGAAAAAAGAGAAGTTTACATAACGGAATCTGTTAAGTGAAATTTATGCGCGATTATTTATTCGAATTTGATTGCTAAAATCCGAAAAAAATGATAGAATAAATAGTGTGAAAAAACAGTACTCGGGTGGAGCTTTATGACGGAAGAAATCATCAAATCGATCACGGAGGCGGAAGCGAGAGCCGCAAAAATAAAAGAGTCGGCGTTTGCTCAGGCGGCGGAGATCGCCGCCAAAGCGGAAGAGCGCGCTTTTGAAATCGAGAAATCTTCGGAAGAGGTGTGTCGGGCATATCGGGAAACGCAGTTAAAAGCGGCGGAAGCGGATGCGGAAAAGGCATATCTTTCCGCTCTGGCTCAAAAACGCGAAGAAGCGAAGCAATACGCCGACCGCCTGCTCGAAAATACAGAACTGCCCGTAAGCAGAATCGTAGGGAGGATCACCGGTGGCAATCGCTGAAATGCAAAAATTCAACCTCGTTGCCATGTCTTACGACAAGGAGGCCGTTTTAAACGCCCTGCAAAGGACGGGCGCGGTCGAGGTGAAACTGCACACGGAAACGGAAGATACGTCCGTGCCCCCCGTCGACGCCGACGAACTGCGCGCATATATCTCCCATTTGGAATCCGCTCTCTCCCTGTTGAGCGGAGCGGTGGAGAATTATAATCAGGACAATAAAATAAAATCGGGCGTATTGAAGGACGGATTCGACGTTTCCTATTCCGAGTTTATGGCCGCGGGGGATAAAAAGGCGGAAATGGACGGTTTGGCCGCACGCATAGAGGCGCTTTCTTCGGAAAAAAACGACTTGCAGGCGGAGCTGTCCGCGGCGAAGCGGACGCTGCTCGCCGCGCGCGTTTATTCTGCGCTGGAAGTCCCTTTCTCCTTCTTTTCAGATACCCTTCATGCGCGCGTAAAGCTCGGTACGGTGCCTGCCGCTGTGCGCGAGGAGCTTTTAAAGAACTTTGCCGAACAGGATTTGGTTTGCGCGGAAGTGCTTGCTTCGGACGCCGAAACCGCGCTTCTTTGCGTGGTCTTTCATCGGGAAATCGCCGCGGAAGCGGAGGGACGGCTCTCCGATTTCGGCTTCTCGCCCTGCCCTTTCGAGGGGGAAAAAACGGGCGCGGAAAATTACGCTTCCCTGTGTGGGAAAGTGAAGGCGATCGAACGCGGATTAAAGGCAAACGAGTACGCCATGTACGAGCTGAACACACAAATTCGGCCCTTAAAGGTCTATTGCGACTATCTTGGATTTCAGCTTGAAAAAGAGGAGCTTTCGGATAAACTGCGCGCCACAGAGCGAACGTTTCTTTTGGAGGCGTATGTGCCCAAAGAAGCGGAGGAACTCGTCAAAGAGGCGCTTTTATCGGTGACGAAAGCGGCGTATTTCGAATTTTCCGAGCCACCGGAGGATGAAATGCCGCCGACGCTTATGAAAAACAACGCGGTAATTAAGAATTTCGAGGCGATAACCAATATGTATTCTCCTCCTAATTCCAAGGAACTCGATCCTAACGTGGTGATGTCGTTTTTTTACAGTCTATTTCTCGGCTTTATCATGGGCGACATCGGCTATGGGCTTGTGATGATTTTGGGCGGCGGTTTCATTTGGTATAAACAGCGGGCGAGGGAAAGCGGCTTCAAGCGCTTGGCGGGAGTTTTTGCCGTCGGCGGTCTGTTTGCTATCGTTTGGGGAATTTTATTCAATTCGTTTTTCGGCGTTTCCCTACCTTTCCTCAAAGCGGTGATGCCCGACGCGCAGAGCGATAATTGGACATTTATCGGAATCAGTGTGCCGAGCGTACTGATAATCAGCCTTTTGATAGGCATCGTACAGCTTTTTGCGGGATACATGTGCCGCGCCGCTCAGGAATGGCGCAAGGGGCGGCTGTGGGATGGCATTTGGGACGGCGTGGTTTGGGCTGTGTTTTCCCTCGGCGTCGGGCTTGCCGTCATCGGACTTATCGAAGAGGCGCACGTGGCTTTGTTAGTCACAATCGGAGGGATCACGGCGGGAACGTCTTTGGCGGCGGCGATGTTGACCGCGGGCAGAAAGGAAAAATTTTTGGGGAAATTTACCAAAGGGTTCGGCGCGGCTTACGGGGTCATCAATTACGCGTCGGATATTTTAAGCTATGCCCGCCTTTACGGGCTTATGCTTTCCGGCATTGTGATCGCTCAAATCGTATCGCAGTACGCTCTCGGCTTTATTACGGGAGGAAACCCGATCGTCGTCGTTTTCGGCGTTTTGCTTCTGATCGTAGGACATTCGTTCAATTTGGCGATAGGTCTTCTTGGCGCCTATATCCACGACGCAAGGCTGCAATATGTGGAGTTTTACGGCAGGTTTTTCGAGGGCGAGGGGGAATTGTTCACGCCGCTCGGTTCGCAGTATAAATATATTTGGCTCGCTCCGTCCAGGAGCCTATAAGCGATTCGAAGGAAAAAATTGCCTTCGTTGCATTAAAAAATTAGGAAAAAACAAATTTCGGAGGATTCATTCATGTTTACAACAGGTTATGCCATTGCTATGGCGGGCGTCGCCCTTTGCGTGCTGCTGTGCGGCATCGGTTCGAGTATCGGTCTTTATAAGACGGGCAGTGCGGCGGCGGGCGTTTTGGGTGAAAATCCCAAGAAATTCGGCAAAGTTTTGGTATTGGTGCTGCTGCCCGCGACGCAGGGGATTTATGGCTTCGTTATCGGGCTTATCGCCTCGGGAAAACTCGGAATGGATATAAATACCGCGCAAGGCTGGTCCATTTTCGGCGCCGTGATGCCCATAGCGATTGCAGGTCTTATCACGGGTATTTTTCAGGGCAAATCGGCGGTAAATTGTATTTACGCGGTCGGAAAACAGGATTCGCTCGGCGGTAAACTGATCGTTTATCCCGCGATGATCGAGTTTTACGCGATTTTGGGCTTTATCATTTCGATTATGCTCGTCGGTAAATTTTAAGGACAGACCATGAGTAAGGAAGCGATAGTGGAAAGGATCCTTTCCGACGCGGGCGCCGAGGCGGAAGCGATCATCAAAGACGCGGAAGAAAAGGCCGCGGCTGTCGTCGCGGCGGCGTCCTCCCGCGCCGAAAAGGGCAGGCGGGACTCGGAAGCGGAAGTCAAAGTAAAGACGGGGAGCATTTTCGAAAGAAAAGCGGCTACCGCGAGGCTGGACTGCGCTAAAATTCTGCTTTCCGAAAAGCGCCGGGTCATCGACACCATCTATAAAGAGGCGCTAAATAAACTCGTCGCGCTCTCGGAAGAAGAATGTCTGGCTTTGACGGATAAGCTCTTAAAGGAATATGCCGAAAGCGGCGACGAAATCTTCTTTGCCGAAAATTATTCCTACGCGGGCGCAGCCGCACGGCTGCCCGTCATGGCGGAAAAAAATCTGACGATTTCCTCCCGGCGCATCGAGATAGACGGCGGGTTTCGGCTTCGCGGCGTTTTCAGCGACAAGGATTTGTCCTACGGAGCGCTTCTGGCGGCGGACCGCGACGAATATCAGGCGGATATGGCGGCGGAAATATTCAAAACTAGATAGTTTCACAAATAGGGGCGAATCGTTCGCCGCGGGGAAAAGATCGGTCGGAGATAAGAGTCGAAAGGAAGGCTGTTTGAACGGAAAGAATTTAAGAGGATACTGTCGGATCGAACAAAAGCGCCGGAAGAAGTGAACGCCGTTCAGACGGTAAAAGTTTAAGTGCGCTGCGTTAACGGCGCGAAAAGTTCGGGCGATAGAAGGGCGTTCGCGGCAAAGAGAGTTCAACGCTCGAAGGCTGCGCGTGACGGAAGCGGATTGACGGGCGGAAAGAAATGGGAGTAAAATGGGAGTAAGATATCTTAACTCTCGAAAGTTGCGGGCAAAGAGTTCGGGCGTGGAAAGTTCGGGAAGCAAACAGTTAAAACGTCCGAAAAGTACGGGCCGTCACAGAGCTTGAACGATGGAAGACGTTTCTGCCGTAAAGTGCAGACAAATAAAAGGTTATTTTTTATGTTGATCGAAGCCGAAACGACTCCTGAAATTTTTTTCCGTCGCGGGCTGACGGGAAAACGGCAGTAATACTCTTTTTCTCGCCGTAAAGCGGATTGACGGGCGGAAGCAGAAACGGGACTTTTGAAACGTTCTTTCGAGAATATGAAAAAGCCGATTTCAGTCGCGTAAGATAAAAAATACGTTAACGCGGGGGCGCGGTGCGTTGCGCCGATATTCGTAAAAGCCGACGGCACTCGGGCGCAAAAGGGAGAATTCTTACAATTATGGGCAAAGACGTTATTTATACAAACGGAGTTATCGCCTACCGCGAGAAATTTCTCCTCAAAGATAAGCTGTTAAAACTGTGCGAGGGGACGGCGGAGGACGCTTTCAAAAGTTTGAACGAAAGCGGCTACGGCAACGGCGCGGAAGCGGCTTCTCTCTACGATTACGAGCTTTTAACGGCGGCGGAGGAGAGCGCTTTGGACGATTTCATCCGCGAATACGCGCCTTCGCGGGCGGAGAGAGCCTATCTTCTCGCGCCCCGCGATTTTCATAACGCGAAAGCGATTCTGAAAGCGGAATACCTGGGCGCGGACGCCGAGAAAATGCTCGCGCCCGACGGAGAGATCCCTATCTCGGACCTTTCCGTGAGCCTTCGCAGCGGGGATTTTTCTTCGCTCGGAAAAGAACTGGGAAAGACCGCGAAAGAAGCGGCGGAACTTTTGAAAGAAGAAGGCGCGTCGGGCGCGGAAATAGGCGGCGTTTTCGAGCGCGGTCTGTATAAATATCTTGCCGCCGTGAGTTCCAAAAACAAAGTTCTCAAAAAACTTTTAGCCGCCAAAGCGGACATGACGAATATTTTGACGGCGCTTCGTTCCTCCGATCAGGGGTATGCCGAAAAAATGTACGTGGACGGGGGACGGCTTACCAAGAAAGAGCTTGCCCCGCTCTTTGGCGACGATCGGGAAAAGGCGGCGCGCTGCCTGGACGATACTCCTTACGCGGCGTTTGCGAAAAAGTGTTTCGACGCGAAGGAGGCGGGGATGCCTTTAACGGAGGCGGAACGGCTGCGCGATTCTTACGACGCGGATTTTTTCGCTCCGCGGAAATACGAACTGGAAAAAAATCAACCGTTTTTGTATTACGTTTTCCGCCGACGCGCGGAAAACGCCAATGTGAGAATCGTGTTCGTGTGCCTGCTGGCAGGTATGCGCGAACAGGACATCAAAAAACGCTTCAGGGCGTTTTGAGGGAGGGAGCATGACGGGAAAAATGGCAATCGTCGGGGACGGCGACAGCATCATGGTGTTCAAAGCGGCGGGCGTGGCTACCTTTCCCGCCGAAAGCGAGAAAAAGGCGCGGGATACGCTGCGGAAAATCGCCAAAGAGTATCAGATCATTTTCCTGACGGAGGAATTGGCGCGTCCGCTCGGCGAATTTTTAAAGCGTTTCGACGAAGAGCCCTATCCCGTGGTTTTGAGCATTCCCTCCAAAAACGGCAGTTCGGGGCACGGCGAGGAACTGTTGAAGAGCGCGATGGAGCGGGCGCTCGGCGTGGATATTCTGTTTCATAAAGATTGAAAAAAATCCGCATTTTTCCTTCTCTTCCCATAAGTTGGGAACTGCGATTATAAGATTCGCGCGAATGTACTTTGAATAGAGGGAACGCCCGAAAAAGCGGAAGGCGCGGGGAAAGCGAAAAGTTCTTAATGGTGGGAAAGAGTGGAATGCGGAGCGCGCGAAAAAATCGAAAAATCTGAAAAAATAAAAAGTTCGGGAAAATCGGGACGCGCGGAAAGACGGGAAAAAAGCGACTTTTGCATTCGGGAAGATAAGAAAAACGTTTTAGAAGATAAGAAAAAACTTTTCTGCAAAAGAGCCGAAAAGCGGCTGCCCGCTGCTCGGGTACGGACGAAAGAAACGGGAAACGAGAGAGTTTCTTTCGGGCAAAAGGACGGTTATCGATTCGACAATATGCTTATGCCTTTTTTGCGGAAAGCATTTTCGTAAAAGAAGGGCGGGCGGACACAATAAGTGAGGATTGCATACATGGCAGGTAAGACAGTTAAAATTTCGGGACCTTTGATCATAGCCGAGAATATGGCGGATTCGAAAATGTACGACGTCGTCCGCGTTTCCGACAAGGGACTGATCGGGGAAGTGATCGAGCTTCGGGGAGATAAAGCTTCCATTCAGGTCTATGAGGAAACTTCCGGATTGGGGCCGGGCGAGGACGTTTATTCCACGGGAGAGCCGCTTTCCGCGGAGCTTGCGCCCGGGCTTATCACGGGTATTTTCGACGGGATTCAACGCCCTTTGACTGCGCTCTATTTCAAATACGGCGACCGTATTTCGAGAGGCGTTTCCGTCAACAATCTCGACCGCGAGAAAAAATGGCACTTCATTCCTGCCGTTCAAGCGGGGGCTATCCTTTCCGAGGGGGACGTTTTAGGCGTGGTCTGGGAAACGGAGATCGTCGAACACCGCATCATGGTGCCTCACGGCATGAAAGGAAAAGTCGTTTCCATCTCCGAGGGGGATTACACCATCGAAGAAACGGTTGCCGTCCTCGAAACGGAAAAGGGAAATATGCCCGTGTGTATGCTCCGCAAATGGCCGGTCCGAAAGGGCAGACCGTACAGGGAAAAGCTCTCGCCCGATAAGCCCATGGTCACGGGGCAGCGGGTCATCGACACTCTGTTCCCGATCGCAAAGGGCGGCGTCGCGGCGGTGCCGGGACCTTTCGGCAGCGGCAAGACGGTAGTACAGCATCAGCTGGCGAAATGGGCGGACGCGGACATCATCGTCTACGTGGGCTGCGGCGAGCGCGGCAACGAGATGACGGACGTGCTCAACGAATTCCCCGAACTCAAAGACCCGAAAACGGGCGAGCCGTTGATGAAGCGCACCGTGCTGATCGCAAACACTTCGGATATGCCCGTGGCCGCGCGGGAAGCGTCCATCTATACGGGGATCACGATCGCGGAATATTTCCGCGACATGGGCTATAACGTCGCCATCATGGCGGATTCCACCTCCCGTTGGGCGGAGGCGCTGCGCGAAATGAGCGGACGGCTCGAAGAGATGCCCGGCGACGAAGGCTATCCCGCCTATCTTTCAAGCCGTCTGGCGGAATTTTACGAGCGCGCGGGTATCGTCAAGCTGCTCGGCGCGGGCGATCGGACGGGATCCGTCACCGCGATCGGCGCCGTGTCCCCTCCGGGCGGAGATTTGAGCGAACCCGTTTCTCAGGCTACCTTGCGAATCGTCAAGGTGTTCTGGGGACTGAGCGCGTCGCTCGCTTATAAGCGGCATTTTCCCGCCATCGACTGGCTGATCAGCTATTCGCTGTACGCGGATAGGATGAAGGAGTGGTACGACGAAAACGTCAACCGCGACTTCTTCAAATATCGTCAGTTCGTCATGACGATCTTACAGGAAGAGGCGGCCCTGGACGAAATCGTGCGGCTCGTCGGCATGGATGCGTTGTCCTCTAAGGACAGACTGACGATGGAAACCGCGAAGATTATCCGCGAGGACTATCTGCATCAGAACGCCTTTCACGAGGTCGATACGTACACCTCGATGCGCAAGCAGTTTTTGATGCTCAAACTCGTCTACGAGTTCAACCGTCTGGCGGGAGAGGCGGTGGCAAACTATGCCGATCTCGACGACATTCTCGCTTGCTCCTGTAAGGAGAAAATCGGGCGTGCAAAATATATTTCCGAGGACGACATTTCCGAGTTCGACGGGATATTTAAACTGATGAATACGGAGCTTAAAGCGCTGGCGCAGGGAGGAGGCGACGATGTTTAAGGAATATAAGACGATCCGCGAAGTGGTCGGTCCGCTCATGCTGGTGGAGGGCGTCGAGGGCGTCAAATATAACGAGCTGGTGGACATCGTCGGCAAAAACGGCGAGATTCGCCGCGGCAAGGTGCTCGAAATCAACCGCGACAAAGCGGTCGTGCAGCTCTTTGAAAATTCTCAGGGATTACAGATCTCCGAGTCCAAAGCCCGCTTTTTAGGGCACAGTCAGGAGCTTGCCGTGTCCGAAGATATGCTCGGGCGGGTGTTCGACGGCATGGGCAATCCCCGCGACGGCGGCGCGCCCGTCATTCCCGAAAAGAAGATGGACATCAACGGAGAGCCGATCAATCCCGCCGCGCGCGACTATCCCAATGAATTTATCCAAACGGGCATCTCCGCCATCGACGGACTCAATACGCTGGTAAGGGGGCAGAAACTGCCCGTGTTTTCGATGAGCGGTCTGCCGCACGCCGAACTCGCCGCGCAGATCGCGCGGCAGGCGAAGGTCAAAAGCGGAGATTCCAAATTTGCCGTCGTGTTTGCGGCGATCGGCATCACTTTTGAGGAAGCGCAGTATTTCGTGGACGATTTCAAAAAGACGGGTGCCATCGAAAGGACGGTGCTGTTCACCAATCTCGCTAACGATCCCGCCGTCGAGCGTATCGCCACGCCGCGCATGGCGCTTACCTGCGCGGAGTATCTCGCATTCGAGTGTGGAATGCACGTGCTCGTCATCATGACGGACATCACCAATTATGCGGAGGCGCTGCGCGAAGTGTCTGCCGCGCGCAGAGAGGTGCCCGGACGCCGCGGCTATCCCGGCTATCTCTATACCGACCTCGCTTCTTTGTACGAACGCGCGGGCAGAATTCGCGGCAAGCAAGGCTCGATCACGCAGATTCCCATTCTGACCATGCCCGAGGACGACAAGACACATCCCATTCCCGACCTCACGGGATATATCACCGAAGGGCAGATCATTCTTTCCCGCGATCTCTATAAAAAAGGCATCAATCCTCCCGTGGACGTGCTGCCTTCCCTGTCCCGTTTGAAGGATAAGGGGATCGGTCGGGGAAAGACGAGGGAGGATCATGCGGACACCATGAATCAGCTGTTCGCCGCCTACGCGCACGGCAAGGAAAGCAAGGAACTTTCCGCCATTTTGGGCGAGGCGGCCTTGTCGGATACGGATAAGTTATACGCGAAGTTCGCGGAAGAATTTGAAAAGTATTATATCAATCAGGGATTCGATACGGACAGGACGATAGAGGAAACGCTCGATTTGGGCTGGAAACTTTTGAAGATTCTGCCTCGGGGAGAACTCAAACGTATCCGTCAGGAATTTATTGAAAAATATCTTCCCGTTAAAGACGATTCAGAGGAATAAGGCACATGGCAAGACTCAACGTCAATCCTACCCGCATGGAGCTGAAAAAGCTCAAAGCGCGCCTTTCTACCGCGGTTCGGGGGCATAAGCTCCTCAAAGATAAATCGGACGAAATGGTGCGGCGGTTTACGGTCATCATCAGAGAGGACAAACGGCTTCGGGACGAGGTGGAAAAAGAACTTTCCCTCACGTTGAAGCAGTTTTCCGTCGCTCGTTCGGTGACGCCTGCGTTTGAAGCGGAGGCGGCGTTTTCTATGCCTTCCGTGGCTGTGAAGGTAAACTGCGGCACGGAGAGCATTATGGGCGTGGAGGTGCCTAAGGTGGACCTGGTCAAGGAAAAACGGGCGGACGGTCTGCCTTACGCCTATGCGGAAATCACCAGCGAAGCGGATTATTCCGTCGGTATGGTTTCCGCGCTGCTTCCCAAAATGGTAAGGCTCGCCGAAACGGAAAAGGCGGTGAGGATGCTGGCGGACGAGATAGAACGCAACAAACGCCGCGTCAACGCTCTCGAATACGTCATGATTCCGCAGCTGGAAGAAACGATCAAGTATATCAAGGACAAACTGGACGAAAATGAACGCGCTGCCGTGGTACGGCTGATGAAAGTGAAAAGTAAGGCGTAAGGGCGCCGCCGTGGCGCTGTCGAGGAAAATGAAAAGCAGGATGTAAAGATTGCGTCGCATAGAAGGCGGGGAGAAAAAAATCTCCCTGCCTTTTACAATATGGGTGCGTAATTTGGAAGGTTAAAAAAATTTGAAAAATCGGAGATACCTTTTCGTAAATCGGAGGATTTTCAAAAAAGCGCTTGAAGGAAGGGGAATTGTCTGATATTCTATACAAAAACAGGAGGGAAAACGGGAATGGAAAAGAAAAATCTTTTCGGAATGTGCTATCTGTTGGAGGAACGGAAAAATTTTCGGGCGGAGGAAGAGGCGGAACTTTTGAAAAATCTCGGCGTCAGGACGATTCGGCAGTGGATGCACTGCACCTACCTCATGAAGGATAAAAGGACTTTTGACGCGCCCCGTACCTCTTTAATGCACGAATGGCTGAGTCGCTGTAAAGATTACAAGATGGCGAATATCGGACTCAATCACTGCAATTTCAACGGGGGAACGCTCCGCTGGGGCAAGCCCGCACGGGATATACGGCGGGGAAGCACGTATGTAAAATGGCTGAACGACTACTATGAAACGTGGTTCGCGCTCGCGTCCGAATTTCCCGAAATCGGGGTTTGGGAAGTGGACAACGAGCTGAATAATCCCGATTTTCTCTGCGGCGTCAACGGCGAAAAGATTTACAATGTGGAGCAGATGGCGGAAATCGCGCTCGACGTGTTGTATTATGCTTCGCGGGCGATTCATGCGGCAAATCCCGCCTCGAAAGTCGTACTCGGCGGTCTGACCGAGCCGGAGGGACTCGGCAAGGGGAATTTCCTTCGCTTTTTGCGCGTCTTTTATGAAAAGATGCACAGCGGAAATTTCGGATATTTATACGGAAAGGAAGAGAAGAGCGCCGCGGGCAGGGACCCCGAACAATATTTTCAGATCATGTGCTGGCATCCCTATGTCTGGACGGAATTTGACGAGGCTTATTTTATAGATAAAAATTTTGAGTATTACGAAGAATTTACCCGATTGGACGGACGGCGGCTGCCCGTATTTTTTACGGAAATGGGTTTTAACGACGAGGGCGCGGGCGAGAAGAGAGCCGCCGAGAGGATGCGTTCGTTTTTTGAGGCGGCAGCCAAGCTGCCTTTTTTGGAAACGGTAAATTATTATAAGATGTATGACGTAGGGCAAAAGGATTGCTTTGAAGGAAACGGAACGTACTCCCGTTTCGGACTTTTTTACGATCCCGACGAAAATAGGAAATACCCCACGCCCGCGGGGCTTCCCGCACACAACGGCGCGCCTAAGGACAAAGCGTTTGTTTTTCAAGACCTCGCAAAGGGCACGGGGCGGCTGGACCTTTTACTTAAAAAATAGGGGGAAACGGCAGGCTCGTTTTGCAGGGGAAGACCGCCGCCCGTCCGCGGGAAATTCAGTGGAAAAGGAAGGGAAAAATATTTTTTGATGTCTATTCCGGTGAAAATCGGTACATACTGACGATATGAAAAAATTTTTGGCTCTTTTTACAACGATGGTATACTTAGGCGTCTGTCCGATCGCGGGGAGCACGGCGATCGCAAGGGCAGAGGGAAAAGGACGGCAGGTTTTTTCCCGTCAGACGGCGGTCGTAGACGGGCAGGTTTACGAAATACGGCTCAGCGGCGTCGGAACGACGTATAAAAAACAGATAAAAATCGACGTTTTCGAAGCGGATAAAAACCCGGCGAAACCCGTCTGTTCCCTGACGCCGACGAGAGATTACGGATTCGATCCCTCCGTCAACTTATACGATTTCGTCGCGGGAGAGCCGTTTATTTTTTATTCGGCTCAGTCGGGCGGCAGCGGAGGCTACGGCTTTTATTATGTATATCGCTTGAAGGGCGGCACGTGCGCGCTCGTATACGACGACGAAACGGATTCGCGTGAGAACCGTTTTTCGGGCGGTTTTATAGACGGCTGCAAGATGAGCCTCCGCAACGAAACCCAAAAAAGCAGCTTGATTGTGGACGTTTCCTATATGGCGGCGGATTTCTTAAATCAGATCTTTACGGCGGACTGCAAACCCAAGGGGGAAGAGGTGAACATAAACGATATTTCGGTGGTGTTTCCATACTTCAATGCGGCGGTCGGCTATTATCAGCTGATGACCAATCGATCGGTGACTGCCGTCGCGGAGGTAAACCGTTTGGGATATATTACGGAAAATCTCGATTTTTCAGAAAACGCCTTCAAACCGTATTTTGTCAATTTCTCCATTTCTTTTTGATGGAAAAGGAAAAATTTTTCCTTCTTTTGGGCTAGAATCGAATCGGAAGAAGAGAATATAAATGGGTTAATCGTGCGACAGCGCGCCGCTGTATGGGCGAGCGAAGAAAAAACAACGCTCGCCGAGAAGCTGTTTTTTCAGAAAGGACGCGAAAGCGCCTGAAAAGAAGGCATCGTTTTCTCGATTCAAAAGGAATCGAGGAGAAAAGGGAAAAGAAAAGCGGATTTTATACCTCCTTCACCTTGACCGATCGAAAAAAAAGGTCTATAATATGTATACACGTGCATAAAAACATACCTACGACGGGAAAAACGGAAAGCGGGGGCAAATTATGGAAACGGGCGAATATCTGTGCGATTTGACGAAAAGGATCTGGCAGTATTATCTGCTGGAACCTACGAAAGAAAATTTTGAAGAACTGTATAAATTATGTCCCGCAAATCTCGTCATGATCGGTACGGGCAAGCATGAGTTTTTCACCGATTTGGCGCACGCGGTGCGCGACCTTCAAAAAAATCAGTTGGAAGCGGCGAGTATCCGTTTTGAAGTCCTGGACGAATGGTACGAGTCCCTAAAAGTGACGGACGACGTCTATATCGTATACGGCGGGCTTTGGGCGCGGCAGCTTCCGCAGAAAGATACGCGGGTCCTCGTGGATATGGATACGAGATTCAGCGCGGTGTTCCGCCGCAGGGGGAAAATATGGATGCTGGTGCACCTTCATCACTCCGTCCCTAACGCCGAACAGAGCAACGGGGAATTTTATCCGAAAACCATCGCGCAGCAGGCGTCCGAGGCGCTGGCGCTCGCCAAACTCTTTCAGCGCCGTTCCGAACTTGACCTCATGACGGGCGTTTACAATCACGAATCCTTCCGCAACGCCGTTCAGAAAAAGCTCGACGAAAATCGGGGCGGAATTCTTGTTTTATTCGATATCGATAACTTTAAACAGTTTAACGATAAATACGGGCACCTTTCGGGCGATTCCATTTTAAAATTGTTTGCTAAGCTACTCGGACATATCTTTAAGGGCGGCTGTATCGGTCGGGTGGGAGGCGACGAATTTGCCGTCTTTTATCCCGAGTCAACCAAACAGGATACCATAGAAATACTGCTGCAAACGCTTAGGAGAGAATTTTCCGAGGAAGCGGAAAAGCTGGTGGAAAACGGCAGTTTCGGCTTTTCGGCGGGCATTGCCGGCGTGACCGCCGATACGCCCTCTTTTACCGAGGTGTTCGATCGGGCGGATAAGGCGCTTTATCGCGTGAAAAACGAAGGCAAAAATTCTGATCGGTTTTACGTATGACGAGAGATGGCAAGATTGAGAAGGGGAAAACCCCTTCTTTTTTTGATGAAAAACGTTTTGGAATGGCGGACTGACCGGCGTTAAAATAAGAAAAAGGAGAAGATCTGCGATCTTGCTCGGAAAATAACGAGAGGCAAAAGAAACTCCGTTTGCGTGGGTGTATACCGACGAGGCGAGAAGCGCTGTTTGTTTCGGCGGCATCGTCGCGGAAATGGGGATCGGAAGAGATTTTGAACTCAAAAAATTACGAGGCGGAGGAAGAAGAGATAGAAAAGGCGAAGGTGAGAGGGGTGATTTTTTTGCGCTCCCTGACGGGAGAGCGTAGCCCGCACAACGACGTAAACGCAAAGGGCGCGTTTATCGGGCTGAGCGTCACGACGAGCGGCGAAAGGAGCAAAGCGGTGATGGAAAGGAGCGGCTTTTGCGCGGAAAGGCTGTCGGGAAGCCGCGTAAGGGGACAACGCGGGACCGAAAAATACGAAACTTTGCGGAGGAGGAGCAAAGCATGGGGGGGCGAATCCTGTCGGAGGTGCGGTCGCTTCCCGTACAAAGTTTGGAAACGGAGCAAGGCTCCGCGTTCGGGAAAAGGATATTGGCGATGGTGGGCGCGAGGAATACGAAACGCTGGAAGAGGCGGCGGGTAGGAGCGGGCGCAGGAGTACAAAAGGAAGTATGAGATATATAAAAAGTATCCGTTGTTGAAAGATACTTTTTAGAAAATGTGACATATACGTCAAGTGGAAAAGGAGCGCTTTTGCGCTCTTTTTTTGTGTGGAACTCTATAAGAAGGAGAAGAAAATATTTTTATGGCAATACGGCCCGAAAAGTAAGTCGGGAAAAATTTTACCGCCGAAAAAATTTTTTCTAAAACTCGGAGGATAGGATCGGAAAAAACAGAGTCTTGTTTTCTATCGTAAGCAATCCTGTCGTTCAGGACTTCCGTTTCCGATTTTACGATAAAAAGCCCGAATCCGAAATTGCCGCTGCCGGCGTCCGTTATGTAAAAATCGAATATCGGCGCGTTTTCGGCGAGTCCGCGCCTGAGGAGGGTTTGAAAAAATTAGAAAAGGTCAGGATTGCGCGATATAAAATTCAGGCGCTTTTATCAGGGGCGTAAATGGCGGGAAGGGAAACGAGAAAGGCAGAAGAATGGTTGTAGATTTAGGACAAGTTGTTCCTTCAAAAGTCGAAAAAGGAGAAAACTTTTGCTCTTAGCCTCGTTTCAAGCGAAAGTCGAGAGGAAAAAGAAGCGAAATGCCGATCCGTCGAGTGTAAATACGAAGGCGAAAAAACAAAATAACCTTCTTACGCTTTCGTTGCGGAGAGAAAAGTTTAAACGTTTCCTTGATACTTTTTGTAAAAATTAGAGATATACTTTTTCCCGCAGATATTGACAAAACACAGTTTACATAATAAAATAGAAACACATTTAAAATTAAGTGTAGTTAACAGTGAAGACGGGTAGGGAGGTTTAAAAATGACATTATTTTCAAAAAATTCGGGGCGTATCAGAAGAGCGTTGATCACGGCGTTCTCCGTTTTGGCCCCCGCCGCATTGGGACTTGGTTTCGCTGCGGCAAAAGCGGAAGCGCCCGCGGACATCGTCGCGCCCGAAACGGGATTCAATTCCGTGGTGTGGTATGCGTTCGAGGATGAAGCCGATCTCGGCAAAGATTCGCTCGGCAATTACGACCTCGTGGCGAAAAACGTGGCGCTGGACAACATCAACGGCGGCGTGGCGTTAAAGGATAACGGGCTCTTGTATGCGCCGGCGCTCGGAGAAACGGAAGGGGACGCCTATACGGACTTTTCCGATCTTGTCAAGGGCAGTTTCTCCGTGAGTATGCGCATTTATGCGCGCAGTAACCACGGCGGCGGAAACTATATTTTTACAACAGGCAGCTACGGCTCTCACTTCGGCGTCAATTGGGTATACGAGGGCTTTGGCGTCGATAAAGTGCGCGATTTTCAAAAGGACGAAAATCAAACGGCGCTTTTCGACTCCACCTTTTCCTGGTATCGCATCAATATGATTTACAACGAAGCGGAGAGGAAATTCAGTGTGGAAGCTTCCAAAGAAGGGGATGAAACATACGCCTTTTCTTCCGTGGCTTCGTTATCCGAAACGCTCACCTTCGGCGGTCACGACAAATACGGCTTCACGATCGGCGCGCAGTCCCATCTCGGCGGCTGGGACGACGGCCATGCTAATGCGGAATTGAGCGACGGGACGAAAATTTATCCGAATATCTCCGATTTCAGACTGTATTCGGGCGTGATAGACGAAACGGAAGTAAACGCGATCAAAAAATACGACGCGGATAAGCTCGCCGAACAGGAGGCTCCGAAATTCGACGCCCGGCCGATTGCCTCGTGGGATTTTTCCGATCCCGAAAACATCGGAAAAGACGGGCAAGGGAACATAAATTTGATCGTCAAGGACGCGGCGAAGGCGAGTGTGGAAAACGGCGCGCTTACCCTTACAAACGGCGGGCTGCTGTATGCGGGAGATTTGGGAAAGGGAAAGGACATTTCGGATTTTTTGACCCGTTTTACCCTGTCCTTTGACATCAGGAGCGCTAGGATTACCTCGGACGACGGGGAACACGACATCGTTTCCACCGCCCGTTACGGAGAGGGTTTCCGCGTCGTACAGTGTCAAAACTCCCTGCGCGTCTATTACGGCGGGGACAAAAATTTCTCGATAGACAACGCGTTTGGCGATACGCCCGAGTGGTACAAGATCACGGTGGCGGGAGATACGGACAAAGGCAGTCTGATGGCGTACGTCAACAAAATCGCCGACGCCGAAGCAACGGTGAAAGGCTCGGTTTCGGGGGCGCAGGTGATCCTTTCGACGGAACTCTGCCTGACTTTCGGCGGCTGGTCGAAATTTGGAGCGGAGGATACCAATTATTCCAATCCCACGCTCTCGGACATTCGCCTTTACGATTTTATGTTCTCCTCCGCGCAGGCGACGCAGCTTTTGACGGAGGGCGGAGAGATACGGGTACAGACGACCGATTCCAAAATCAAGAGCATAGCGGAAGTGTCTTCCGATCTCGAAGTTCCCGCTTCTGCGACGGAGTCGGAAATTCTCGCTCTGGATTTGCCCGAAACGGTGAAAGCGGTCAACGAAGCGAATAATACGCTCAGGGCGCAAATTATCTGGACTGCCGTGGAAAAGAAGGAATTTTCCGCGGAGGTGACGGGGTTTATTACGGGCGAGGGGATCAATAACGCCGACAATATCAAAGTCAGACTTACGCTCTCTTACCTCGTGGACGAATCGGAAAAGACGGATATTAAACCGCTTGTTTGGTATGAGTTCAAAGACGCGGATAATCTCGGCAAGGACTCGATGGGCAATTTCGATCTGCTTCTCGGCGGCAATCAGCAGATAGGACATAACGCAGAGGAAGGATATATTACTTTCGAAAAAGAAAAGCAGTCGTATCTGTACGCGCCCGCCCTGTTCGGAAATACCGATTGGAGCGACCTTCTCGAAGGCGGCTACACCGTTTCCTTCACCATGAAAGCGGACAACAGCGTTCAGGCGGGCGATCAATACGCAATCACGACGGCCGCCTACGGGGAAGCGTTCCTCTTTTACGGCTGTTACGACGGCTACGAAGTGATCTATTCTTCGGGCGGCGTGTCGGCGCATAAGCTGCGCTATGACACGGGCAGCAAAAAGGATTCGTGGGTGACTTTGACTTTTACAATGGACGCGTCGTCGGGCACGGCTTCTTTCTATGTGGACGGAGTTCTGTTCGCGGCAAGGGCCGTCGATAATTTCGAAAAGTTTTCTCCCGACGGGCTCTATACCTTTGCGATCGGCGCGCAGGCGAACGTCAACGGTAAAGACGGCGTGCAGTTTTTCGAAGGAAGCTTCGCGGACGTCAAAGTATACGACTTTCCCCTTTCGGCGGCAAACGTCAAGGACGCCTTTATAAACGCGGCGACGGAAACGCCTCTGCGTTCCTCGGCGAACTATCGCACCGTCAGGGAAATCTCGGCGGATACTTCCGAACTCGACCTCGTATTGAGCGCGGATAATACCGTGGACGCGATTTTAGCGGCGCTTCCCGCGACGGTTACTGTCAAAGACGACAAGGACGAGGCGCAGACTTGCGCCGTACAGTGGCTGGGGCGTAAGGGCGGCAGTATCGTAGGATATGTGAAAAATTCCGACGCCGCGAATATCGGGGGACTTCGTGCGGAAGTCAAGCTTTCCTATGCGTTGCAGTTCGACGTCAAGGAGCACGGAAAGTTCTCCGACGTCAAAGTGGACGGAGTTGCCTACGCGGACGGAAATACGTTCGACGTTGGAAAAGATAAGACGCTGAGTTTCCGTCTGTCCGCGGACAATTATTATTCGATCGCCTCCGTCACGGCGAACAACCAAAAGCTAACGCCCGACAAAGACGGCGTTTACAGTACAATCGTAAACGACTTTACTAAAATTTCCGTTTTTGTAACGGCGAACGAATATACGATCACCTATGTGCTCAACAACGGAGAGCCCGACGAAACGACGACGTACGCTTACGGGGAGAGCAAGGATCTGGATACGTATTTCACGCGGGAAGGATATGTCTTTGAAGGCTGGTATCGCGACGAAAATCTTTCGGGCGAAAAGGTGACGGAGATAGACGCGGAAAATCCCGCCGACATTACGCTCTATGCAAAGTGGACGCCCGTCGCGGGCGATTCTTCGGGCGGCGGTGCGGACGATTCTTCTTCGGGAACTTCGGGCGGCACTGCGGCGGGCTGTCAGGGCTGCGGCGGCAGTATGGCGATCCTTTCCGCTTCACTCGCGGCGCTCGGAGCGGGTGCGTTTGCGTTGTCGATCAAACGGCGCAAAAACGACTGAGAAGTCGGAAGAAAACGCTCTGAAAAGCAGTAGCCAAAGCCGTAGAGAGTATTCAGGGCTTTGATGAAGAAATAAACCGGCATGAATTTTGTCCCCGGAAAGGTTCGGGGACAAAATGCCGCAAAGGAGCAAAATTCAAAAACGATGAAGAATTTAAGATATATCCTTTCGTCCTTATTTTTGGCGGCGGCTTTTTTATGCGCGGGGGCGGCATCCCTGCCCGTAAAACGCGCGGCGGCGTCCGAAAAAATTAATATGGGCAGTATCTTTTCGGACAATATGGTGTTGCAGCGCGAGAAAAAAGTGGAAATTTACGGTCAAGCGGAAGCGGGGCGCAAGGTCAGCGTGTCCTTTAACGGACAACTCAAAACGTGTACTGCTGACGAATACGGAAGATTTTTGGTAGAACTCGACGGGATGCGGGCGGACGCGACGGGCAAAACGCTCACGGTGAGCGCGGGCGGCGCCGAAAAACGCTTCGAAAACGTGCTGATCGGAGAGGTCTATTACGGATCGGGGCAGTCGAATATGGCCTATCCCATGGATGAATTTACCTATGCGGAATCGGTGATAGAAGCGGATCCTTCCTACGGAGAGGATTACGAAAAATATAACGCCCGGGAATCTTACCTCGAAGCATTCAAAGATTTTAAAAACTATCATTTGCTTCGCTTCTATACGCAAAGAATGCTGCCCGAAACGAACGGAGTCGTCAACAAGGGCGAATGCAACGCCTGGACGGCGCCCGCTTCGGTAAACAATTTGAAATACACCTCCCTCACGGCGGTGGCTTATGCGATTCATCTCTCCCAAAAACTTGAAAACGTGCCCGTCGGGATAATCGTTTCCGCCGTGGGCGGCAGTCGGATACACGAATGGATCGACGAAAAGGCGGCGGCTCGGATCTTTCCCGGAAACGGCGATTCCACGCTGTCGCAGCGGTATCGGAATATGCTTTTGCCGATGGGCAGCTTTACCGTGCGCGGCGCGCTCTGGTATCAGGGAGAATCGGACGTATACGGGGATTTGGAAACGTATCGGCTCTGCTTTAAGGCGTGGCTGGAAGAAACGAGAAAATTTTTCAAAGACGAAAGCCTGCCCGTCATCACCTTTCAGCTTCCTCAGTACGAGGACGAATCCTGTAAAGGGCTTTGGCCTGCCTTCCGCCTATTGCAAGAAAAATTGGCGCAAGAATGCGAAAACGTGTATTACGTCTGCGGGATCGATCTCGGGGACCATCGGAATATCCATCCTGTGGACAAATACGAGTTTTGCGAAAGAGCGGCGGGATTGGCTTTGAAATATATTTACGGCAAAGAATATTCCGGGGAAGGCTCGTACGGGAAAAATCCCGAAGTGTGCGGGCTGTGGCGGAAAAAGGGCGGCGACACCGTATATATGCGCTTTTCCGACGCCGAGAAAATCTTTTTAAGCGAAGGAACCGCTTACGGCCTCTCCGCGACTTCCAATAAACAGGCGTACGTCGCAATCCCTTCCTATCGGTCCGTCGGCAAACGCACGGTTTCCCTCAAAACAAAATTAAAATACGTGAGTTATTTGCAGGAAAATGTTTTCGATTACGGAACGGCTTTTCTGTATAATGAATTCGGTTTGCCCGTCGCTCCTTTCGCCGAACGAGAGGTGCAGACTTATGATTTCGACGTTTCCGCGGAATGCACGGGAGGCAGCGTCGAAGGCGATGAACGATTTTTTCTCTCCGCGGGCAGCGATGTGTCTTTTTCCTTTGTGCCGAAAGACGGATACGTCTTTAAAAGCCTGTCTATCAACGGAACTGCGGCGGCGTTAGACGGGGGCAGGGTAGAGCTGAAAAACGTTTCCGAAGATATTGCCGTCGTTTGCGTTTTTGAAAAAGCGGGAGGGATGGATTCCTCCGATCAATCGGACGTCGTTTCTTCGGACATCGGGGAAAGCGATAAAAACAGCGAAGATAGTTGGAATGAGAAAAGCGATTTACAAAATTACGACTCGTGCGTAAAGGGCTGTGGCAGCGCTCTTATGCTGCCTGTCGTCTTGTCCGTTTGCGCGGCGGTCATTGCGCTTGGGCAAAAAAGGCGCAAATAGAGGTAAAAAAGACGTTGGGCATAAACGGGAAATTAGGAAATCAGAAAAACGGCTTTCCGGTCGCCGCTTTGACGCGGAGGCGAAAAAGCCGTTTGTTTTTTTAGGGCAGACAAACGCAACCGTTCGCGTAGACGGATTGGGCGCGGCTAAGCGGGGAAAGGGATTATTTGATGAGATTGCCGTGGATATCGTAAGAAATGTATTCTTCGGAAAGGGGAGTATGCCGAAAACTTTTGTTGGTGTATTCGTTGCGGTAACTCGTCGGCGTCGTGCCCGTCTGCATCTTAAATTCATAGATGAGCTGCTGACGATTGTTGAATCCGACGTGGCTGCATATTTCATCGATGGTGAGGTTGGTTTCAATGAGGATTCTCTTGCATTTCGTGATGCGGAAATTATTTAAAGACTGCATGACCGACATACCCGTGTATGCGTTGAACAGACGTTGAAGATATGCTTTATTGATCCCCGCGTGCCCTGCGATGTCGTCTACCGTCAAATTGCGATTAAAATTGTTTTTTATGTAATCCTGCGCCTTTTTGATATAGGTGATGCCTGTGGCGAGATTGGACGGGGTAAGACATTTATCGATTTCCATCAATAGCTGAATAAATCGGGCGAGAATACTGCAACTTTGCGCAAGGGAATCCTTGTTCTCCAAGATCAAATCGATATAATAGATAAGACAATGTTCGAGATTCTCGCTGTCGAGCGCGACGAGATAACCCGCGGGGGTATTGGCAAAGCGTTTCAAACCGTCGAAACGATCGAAAAACGAACGCACGTCGAGGTGAATGAGCGAGGAGATCTCGCGGTCGGTTTCTCCTATCGGCATGGGCGTCCATTCGATATTGGAAATGACGGCGGGGGAATTTCCCTTGATGATCAGGCGGTGCATCAGTCCCGCGTCGAGCAGGATAAACTGTTTCTCGCTCAGCGTCAGCGTTTCCTTTTTTACTTTCCCGTTCGCATTGGTGACTAAAAGCTCCATTTCCATTTCCCCGCTGCGGCAGTACATCAGTTCGATATACTGATGGCAGTGCATATCCATCGAAAAAGTGTTGTCGAATTTGTTATGATAGTAGGAATGGGGAACGAGCGAAATGTTATGCAGTTCCCGAATGCGCTTATAAGTCATATTTTCCCTCCAAAGGTGCGAAAAAATATCAATTTTTTCGTTTGTGTTTATTATACAACGCAAAAAATCTCTTGTCAATAGCCCTTGGGAAAATTTAGGTGCACTTTTTCTTACTAAAAGTAAAAATAGAAAGGTATTTCCTAAATTTACAGAAAAAAAGAATTTATGTTTGAAAAAATCGCTTTTATAAAAGATAAAAAAATAAATTAAATTTTTCTATTTACGATTCGATGTAAGAAATCGTGATATTTAAAATCCAAACCGTATTGACAGGAAAAAGTTTCGGTATTATAATCTGTTCACATCCTAAAACTCGAAGAAATTTTAAAGACGGGAGGGAGCACGCTTGACAACGATTGCAGAAGGTAAAAAGATAGGCGGAAAGCGCCTGCAAAAGCGGGAGGCACGCAAAAGGCGGCGAAAACAGTTCTTCAAGAAAATGGCGGAGCACAAGCTCATTTATCTGATGCTGCTGCCCGTGGCGGTGTCGTATCTGGTATTTTCCTATCTTCCCATGTACGGCATTATTCTTTCCGTCAAGGAATACCGTCCTTCGGCGGGGATCTGGGGAAGCGCTTGGGCGGATCCGCTGTTCGTCAATTTTCAAAGCGTTTTCGATACTCCGTATTTTATGAGGGCGATTAAAAATACGCTCGTCATCAGTTTTTTAAAAATCCTGTTTTGTTTTCCCGCGCCTATCGTCTTGGCGCTCCTTCTCAACGAAGTGCGGCTCTCGGGCTACCGAAAGGGGATACAGACGGTGATCTATCTGCCCAATTTTATTTCGTGGGTCATCTTCGGCAGCATCGTCTACGATATTTTCGGCTACGAGGGCGTTGTCAATAATCTGCGCGTAATGCTGGGATTGTCCCATAAAGCGTTTATGTCGGACGCAGGCTGGTATTATCCCATTCTGATCCTCTTTTCCGTTTTGAAGGATGCCGGCTGGGGAACGATCATTTATATGGCGGCGATCAGCGCCGTTTCGCCCAATCTTTACGAGGCGGCGACCATAGACGGCTGCGGACGGTTCCGCATGATGTGGAGCGTAACTCTTCCCTGCATAGGACCGATCATCACCATTCAATTTTTGTTGGCGATGGGGAACATCATGAACGCGGGCTTTGACGCCGTATTCAATACCTATAATCAGCAGATTTACGACGTGGCGGATATTCTCGACACTTACATATATCGAACGGGATTCGCGGACAGCGGAGATTTCGAGATGGCTACCGCCATAGGCCTATTCAAGTCCGTCATCAATTTTGGGTTGCTGCTGAGCGCCAATTTCGTCGTCAAGCGGATAAACGGAACGGGCATTTACGAGCTGGGAGAGTGAGGAGGCGGGCCATGGAAAACACGAAAAAGAAAAGGAAACTGCGCTTCGGCGCCTTCGATATCGTCAATATGCTCTTTCTGCTGTTGTTTGCAGCTGCCTGTCTGTTTCCCTTTATCAACATTCTCTTCACCTCCTTTTCGACGGAAGTGGACTACTTCGCTTCGACGATCATCGTCATTCCCCGGCATTTCACTTTCGAGGCGTACAAATATATCTTTCTGGAAGGGGGGATGCTTCACGCCTTTTTGATTTCGGTGGGAGTGTCCGCGGCGGGCGTGGCGTACAGTATGCTGATGACCTCGCTGGGCGCTTATGCGCTCACCAAACGGGATTTGCCCGGGAAGAACATATTTTTTACGATGATACTCATCACGATGTTTTTCGGCGGCGGCGTCATACCGTTCTTTCTTATTTTGAAAGGGCTGGGAATGTACAACTCCCTTTGGGGATTATTTATTCCCTTCGGAATCAACACCTTCAATATGATTTTGCTGCGCAACTTTTTCGCCAATATTCCCGAGGAACTCGTGGAATCGTCCAAATTGGACGGAGCAAACGATTTCGTCGTGCTGTTCAGAATCGTCATGCCGCTTTCGCTGGCGGGAATCGCCACCATCGCGCTCTTCTATTTCGTAGAGCGCTGGAACGATTGGTACTGGCCGATGCTGCTCTTGAAAGACGAGGAATTGTATCCGCTGTCTTTGAAACTGAGAAATATCCTTTCCGATCTTCAATCGGCGGATTATTACACGTCCATCGGGGTGGATACCTCTCAGCTGTATTCCAAGGGACAGGACGCGGCGTCTATCGTCGTTTCCATTTTGCCCATTCTCTGTGTGTATCCGTTCGTACAGAAATATTTTGTCAAGGGCGTGATGTTAGGCTCCGTAAAGAGCTGAAATACAAAATTCTATTTTGCGAAAAAAGGGAGGTCTAAGATGAAACTCAGAAAAATACTCAATGCGGCGCTCGGATTCGCGCTTTTCTTTTCCTGTCTGGCAGGGTGCGGAAAGAACTGGGAAAGGGGCGAGGGCGGGCGCGTCATCTATCCGGGCGGCGACGGTATGGACGACAATCGGCTGACGATATTCCGCTGGAATTTCGCGGGCGTCAACTCCGCCAGAAAATCGAATACGGAGATCTATAAAAAACTCAAAGACGTAGCGGGCATGAATCTCTACGCGTCGTCCGCGGGTGCGGCCGATTGGCAGACGAAAGTGAATACGATGTTCGCCACGCAGATGCTGCCCGATATTTTCGTGAGTAAAGGACCGGAAACCGCCAATCTTTACAGCAGCATGATCGACGACGGGGTATTGGTCTGCATTTCCGATTTCGTCAGCGAAACGAAATACGCCAATATCTATCATCATTTAAAAAAATTCGACTATCTGACTAAAAATATGTATTATGCAGACGGAAAGCATTGGTCGATTCCCGTCAATTGGACGCTGGAACACACGATGTATATCCGCCTTGACTGGATCGATAACTTAAACAAGCCCGAAAAACTGAAAAAAATTATCGCGGACGAACAGAATATCCTGGAATCTGCCGTAACGGAAGGAATGCTGGAAGAATACCGCTTTTCGCCGCCCGAGGACCTGCTGGAATTTTATCGGCTGTGCCGCGCGTTCACGCTTTACGATCCCGACGAAAACGGCAAAAACGACACGTACGGATATACGTCGAGCGGCGGCGACGATCTGTTTGCGGATAACTGGATGTATATCGCGTTCGACGCGGGCTGGAATTTCATGACCGACCCGGACGGGGACGGAAAATACGAGCCGAGTTGGACGACGGAAAATACGAAAAAGGCGATTTCTTATTTTAACGATCTGTATAAATCGGGATATATCGATCCGAGTTGGTACGAAAACAGCACGGACGCCAAACAAGAGGCGTTTGCCAAGGGAACGGTGGGAATGATGGAAGGGCACGCCTGGTTCAACAACATCGTGAGAAATTATATTTCCGCAAACACCACCTCCACCTATAAGCCGAGCATCGAAGAAGCCTCCGCCGCCATCGGTATGTTCAATCCGCCCTCGGGACCGAACGGAACGTACGGCATCGCGGGAAATCCCAATTTCTGGACGGTCACTTGTCTTAACGCGGGGATGAGCGACGAAGAATTGACCGCCGCGCTGAAACTTGTCGATTATATGTTGAGCGAGGAAGGAAACGATCTGCTCATCTACGGAGTCGAGGGGGTGCATTTCGAATACGACGGCGAGGGAAATCGTGTCAGTAAGCTCGGCAAGGCGGCAGACGGATTCAATCGAACGCTCACCGAAGCGGACGCCTGTTCGGAGATATCCTCCGTCACCAATTGGTCCACTAGTTATCTCTGTCCCTATGCCACCAATGCGGAAAAAATCATCAACGTGATGAACGAGGCGAAGACATACGTTCAGTATCCCGATTATCCGTTCCTGCAAACGCGCAGTTATGTGCAGTATTGGGAAATTCTCACCGACTTTGCCGAACAGGAAATCTTTAAAATGCTCTGTTCCTCGGACATCTGGACGGGAAACAAAACGTTTGAAAAGGGCAGGAAAATCCCTCTTACGTGGTCGGAACTCGCGGGCGCGGGCGATAAGCTGAATGCTTCGTTCTCGTCGTTTAAAGCGAGTTACGATAAGCAGGGGGGCACGAAAGTGACGGAAGATTACAACAACGCGATTGCGGGCGCCGTCAAGGCGAACGTATCGAAAAATTAAAAAGTAAGGGGAAAAGTTATGCGAAGAAAAAGATTGACGATATTGTTTTGCTCCGCTATGGCAGTGCTTCTCATCGGCTTGCCTCTCGGCGGCGCAGCCGCGGCGGGCGCGAAAGAAACCGCGCAGGCGGAGGGAACGGCGCTTACTTACAAGACGGGAAACAATATTTCCGCGCAGGGAGAAAACGGGTTTTATTACGCTTGGGGAACGCCCGAACATTATGTATTGATGGAATACGGACTGGGATGGAGCGGCAGCGATACCTGGCACGGAACGGAGCCTTATTCCCACATCGCGGGCAGCAGCCTGCACCCCGGCGACAATTGGGGCGTCATGGTCGTCTGGGTGGCGGGCGGCAGCGGCAAAGTGCGGCTCAACGGACATATGGAGAAGGGCAGTTCGCAGGGGGACGGCGTTACGCTCGGAGTTTACCGTCAGAAAAACGAAGGAGAATTGGAAACCGTCTTTGAAAAGTTCGTGGAAAACGGCGCGGAGGAATTGAAGTTTCCGCTCGATCAAGAGTTTGACGTGCGCAAAGGGGATTCGTTCGTCTTTTACTGCGATTCGGGACTTGCGCACTCGAATTCTAGCGACAGCAGCGGCTGTCCGTTCGAAATTACGTATTTTCCCGGGGCCGATTACGAGGCGGATGCCGAACTTTCAGGATACCTTCGCGCGGGGCGCGCGGGCGACGTCGGAGGCTTTCAGCATATCGAAGAGGGATTCGGCGCGGAAGTGAAGGACGGTACGTTGACGAAAAAGACGGTAAAGACGACGACGGGCTGCGCGTCCGCTGCGAGCGTATCTTTTGCGGGCGCTGCGCTCGCCGCTGCCGCCGCTTGGATGGCAAGGAGGAAAAGGAAATGAAAAGAAAGGCTTGGAAACTGCTGCCTCTTATCCTCACGGGCGCCTTTTTGCTCTGCGGCGCAGGCTGCGGCGGCGAAGGACAAACGACGACGTATTCGCCCTCGCTTCCCGAAGCGCAGAAGGACGACTATACGCTGTATTTGGAGGATTCTTTCAATAATAATGCGGATCTTTCCGATTGTCAGGGTTATAGGAATTGGTACTACTATTGCGGCGACCCCGAGGACGACTCTCTCTCGTTGATGGTTTTCAACGATTATTACGGGAGATGGTGCAGCAAATATCAGCAGATTTATTATTTCACCTATCTGTGGAGCCGCGCCTGGCTTCCCGAAGATCAGCAGGGTTACGGCATCGGCATGGGCTTTAAGGCGCCTGCGACGGGAACCGTACACGTTACGGCTACGGTCAGACTGCTGGCGGAAGAGCGTTTCAACAGCGGCGACGGAGTCGTGTTTACCATTTCCGACAAGCGGGGAGATCCTTACGACGGCGTGGCGATTGCGCCCGAAAACGGCGCCAAGGATTTCGTTTTGGAAAAGGATATCGAGATTACGATGGGCAGTGAAATTCTCTTTATGGTCTTTCCTAACACGAGCAATCAGAACGACTTTACGGATGTGGACATCACGATAAAATATATTCGGAAATGATGCGGAGAGGGATATGACGATTCATCACTTTAAGGGAATAGAAGCGGTATACGCCACTGATAAAAAGAGCGGAATCACTACGTTTACCGTTCTGCCGTCAGGCATGGCGGATCGGATTCTGGAAGAAAAGGTGCTTTGCTCTTACAATCGTAAATACGGGCATATTCATCCCGAGCCTATGTTTCAGGTGGCGTTTTTGGGCGATAGTCCCACCCGCGATTTTTCCGCCGGCATCTCGATGCGGAACGCCGAAACGGCGCTTCGCCTCCGCGTTATAAAACAGGAAACGCTCCAAAAGGATGGGGGCAGGGAAGTAATTACATATTTGGAAGACACCAAACGGGGGATTCGCGCAGAACATCACGTCCGTCAGGAGGACGGCTTCGAAGGGCTGGAATGCTGGAATACAATCGTCAATACGGGCAAGGAAGACAAAACGCTCGAATTTATCGACAGCTTTTCTGTCAGCTGTATTTCTCCCTTCGTGAAAGAGAACGATCCCGATAAAATTCTTCTGCACCGCATCCGCAATTATTGGTCCGGAGAAGGACGCAAGGAAAGTCTGCCCGTTTCCAAATTTGCGATGGAGGATACGTGGAGCTGTTACGGATACCGCATGGAGCGTTTCGGTCAGGTCGGGACGATGCCCGCGAGGGGCTTTCTCCCTTTCGTGGCGATGGAGGACTTGGAAAACGGCGTCGTGTGGGCGGCGTCGATGGACGCGCCCGCTTCCTGGCAGATAGAGGCGGGACATCACACCTGCGGTTTACACTTGTCGGGCGGACTTGCCGATTATAATTTCGGGCATTGGCGAAAAACTTTGTCACCCGGAGAAAGTTTTACGACGCACAGCGCCTTTCTCGCGGCGGTGCGCGGAGGGCTTCTCGACGCCTGCCAAGTCCTCACCGAATATCAAAAAACCCGCCTTCGTCTGCCTCCTTCGGAGGAGGAGCTGCCCCTCGTTTATAACGAGTATCTCTGTTCTAACGGCAGTCCGACGCTCAAAGGCGTCGCGGAACAGATCCCCTTTTGTAGGGAATGCGGCGTCAAGTATTTCGTCATAGACGACGGGTGGTATACCGACCCCGAAAAGAGGCGCAACTATCTCGGAAATTGGGTTGCGGACGGGGAACGCTTCCCCGGCGGCCTTGAAAAATTCGTCGCTTTGACAAGAGAAAACGGCATGAAAGCCGGCGTGTGGTACGAGTTCGAAAACGTGACAGAGGGCGCGCCTATTTCTCGGCGAAAGGATTGGATGCACACGCGCGACGGCGTTCTCATTCGGCACGAAAACCGTATTTTTCCCGATTTCCGGAAGAAAGAGGTGACGGATTTTTTCGCGGAGCAAGTGATCGGCGAGCTGAAAAGGAGCGGAATCGGATATGTAAAGATCGATTATAACGAAAATATCGGTCTGGGAGTGGACGGCGCGGAATCGGTCGGCGAGGGATTGCGTCAGCATATGGAAAAAGTGCTGGAATTTTATCGGCGTATTTTGCGGGAAGTGCCCGATCTGGTGATGGAAATATGTTCTTCGGGCGGTCTTCGCCACGAGCCTCTGTTTATTTCCCTGGGCAGTATGGTATCTTTTTCCGATTTGCACGAAGTTCCGGAGGGCGCCGTGACGGCCTGCGATCTGCATCGGGCGCTGCTTCCTAGGCAAATGCAGGTATGGGCGTCTATCCGCCCCGAATACGACGAGGAACGGGTTTATTTTACTATGGCGGAAGGGATGCTGGGCAGACTTTGTCTTTCGGGAGATCTCGCTTCCTGTTCCGATTCGGTCAAAGAGATCGTCAAGGAAGGGACTGCCTTCTACGAAAAGATAAAATATATCGTCAAGGACGGGCGCACCGTTGCGATCGATACGGATAAGGCGACGTCATTGAGCCATCTGCACGCGGCGTTCTCGCTGACAAGACTCTCCCGCGACGGAAAGAACGCGCTCTTCTACGCCTTCCGCGTGCGAGGCGAAGAACGTGAAATTTTCGGCGAATTGCCGGGAAAATATCGAGCGGTCGCCCAATACGGCAGGGGCAGGGTAGAAACGAACGGAAATACCGTCACCGTTTTTCCCACCGATGCGGAAATATTCGCCTCGGTGGTATTGCTGGAAGAAATAAATTGAAGGGGAAAAAGGAATGAAAAAAATTATCACATTGTTTACGGCGGCGGTACTTCTTACGGGAGCGGCTGCCTGCGGCAAGACGACGGAAACGATCGACTATATCAATCCCCATTCGGAACTCTGGTCGATTCGCTATGATACGGACTCGACGGCGGATATGGAGATAGACTTTTCAAAAAAAGACGGCGGGCAGGTGCAGAACGTCAAAAAAATCGATATGTTCTCCCCTACGTGGGACTTTGTGTACGGAGAAACGGTCAATTACGCCTCTTTGGAACAGCTGAAATATTTGCAGGAGATCAAGAGCGAGGCTTTCCGTATCGATATGGTGTTCGGCGGCGGGGGGATCGGCAACAATTCGCTCATCAACGGCGGAGTCGTGACGACCGACAATGCCTGGAATCGCGTCAATCAGTTTTCCGACGCTTTGGAGGATAACGGCGTACTTCCCTATTTCATCATGCTCGGTATTCCCAATTATGCGCAGGCGGACGGAGGGAACAATCTCTCCTATCCCGATATGGAAAAGTACGCCGATTTTTGCGGCAAGGTTTCGGGCTATTTCAAAGAGAAAAACAGGCGCGTCATCTATGAAACGTGGAACGAGCCGGACCTCAACGCCACCGCTTACTGGACGAGCGGTATGCCTCAGTTCATCGATATGAGCGTCGCGGCGGCCTCCGCCTATAAAAAAGGGGATCCCGACGCGTATGTGGCGGAATTGGGACTTTGCTGGCCCGTGACCTTTTGCAAAGACAACGTGCCTTCCTTAAACGGCACGCTCTGGGATTACTATATGAAGAAGACGGAGGAAGCGGGGAATACCATAGACGCTTTCACGTGGCACTATTACGGGGATTCGGCTGCAAATATGGAGGGCTGCGCCAATCATTATCAGGATTTTTCCTATTATAAGGAAGCCGTCCGCGCGTCCGTCAACAGGGACAACGACGAATACGCACTGCATACGATGACGCAGCACGTCACCGAATTTTCGCCCGCGGCTACGGGAGCGGGGATTCTCGTGCAGACGGGACTCGTCCCTAAACTCTACGACAGTATCGGCATCGTCCTCGATTCCACGGATATTTCCCGTTTTTCCTGGGCGTCCTATCTGATGGGGGAATTTGCGCTCATCAATCCCTATTCCTGGCAGAAAAACCCCGTTTTTTACGTCCTTTGGTCTTACGGCAGACTGCCCGTAGCTCCCGCTTTTGTAACGGTTTCGGAAGATACGGAGGAAACGTTCGGATGGAGGACGGGCGTGGACTCCCACCGCGCCGGAGCCGTTATTTACAATAAGACGCTGAATCCCACCTACACCATTTCCGAGAGCTATCAGCAAAGGGCGGAAGACAGCCGAGAAATCAATGTCAAGCTCAAAAATATTCCGTTTGACGCGAAATCAATGAAGGTGTATCTGATCGACAACGAACACGTTTCGCATAATACCGCAGACGACGAGCCTTACGCCGTCATGGATCTCGCCGACTCGAAAGTGAAGGACGGGGACGTGACGCTGGATTTAAAGATTCCGGGCAACGCGGCGTTTTATATCGAAGCGGACGACGGGCAGGGGATCGCGGAAACGGACGAAAAGAGCAATCTTCACGATCATATCGTGAGAAAAGACTACTATTACGAAGAGCGCGCCGACCTCATGCCGTATACCGACATTTATGAAAACAGCTTCGACGTTTCTATGGGAATGCTCGGTCATGCGGAAGGACAGACGGCGCTTTCGGTGACGATGGAGGAGATGAACGAGTTTGCCGCGCTCGATCTCGATTGGAATGTCTGGGGCGAACACGCGTCCGCGGGAGCGAATAAAGCTTTGGGCGTGCGCATCGACTACCATACCTCAGAAGGATATGTTTCTTCGGCGGAATATTATTACCGCAATTATAAAGGCGGTTTCGTGTACGAAGGCTGGGGCACGGGAAAAGCTGCGGACGGGGCAAAACAATTCGGCAGTTCGGAGAACGGGTCCTATCAGATTCCTTTGATGCAGAACGCGCCTTCGGGGTGGGACGGACGCATTCAGATTACCTATTTCATGAAAGACGCAGGCACGGGCGCCGCGGCGAAAATCCGTACGAGCGGCGTGAACTAAATAAAAAATGTCGCTTTTCTCCTTGCAGGCATTGCAAAATCGACCGCAATATGCCGCGTTTGTTTTTGTCGTTGGGAGAAGCGCCTGAAAAATATAAGGTGCCGCGTTTATGAGCGGCATAGGATATACGTTACAACTCATGCCGCATTTTCGCAAGGAAAAGGCGGCATAGAGCTTAGGAAAAGAAGGGAGGAAATATGTTTCAAACCGACGGTGAAAAAAATGTCGTCTGCCTGGACGAAAATCTCAACGAACTGACCGCCCGGGAAGCCGCTCTTGCGGGAATCGGATTTTCGAGTTCCTTCGTTCGTGTCAACGAGCGGATAACCCGCTTTGAACTGATCTATAAAAATCTCGGCACGAAAAAGCTGTTTATTCCCGTATTTCAGACGGCCGCGGAAGGGACCCCCGATTTTTATATGATTCCGTGCGTCGTCTATAACGGCAACGAATGGGGGGACGGACAGGAGCCGAAGGGAACGGAGAAGAACGGCGAGCCGTGGATATTCCCTTCGGACAGAGTGGGGCTTCCCGGCTGCGCAGTCGTGGAAAGCGAGGGAAAATGCAGGGCGATATTCGCGGGCAAAGATACTCTTTCCGCCGATTGCTCCGTGTCCTTGATACGCTGCGCAAAAAAGACTGTTTTGCGCATCTATTTTTCTCATATCGAAGCCCCGCTTTCCTATTTGCGGAAATTCGAATACGGGGAGCCTATCGTCCGCTTTGCGCGTTTGAAAGAAGGCGAGGAAAAGCGGTATCGTTGTTATGTTTACGAGGCGGACGCGGAAGAGCCGAATTTCGGCAGTAAAGGGCTTTTCGATTTTGTCAATCTGCACTATTTGGAGGCTCCGCCGCTTCGGTTTTCCCCGCGGCAGATCAAGGAGGGCGACTTCCGTTTCCTCTCTTCTCTGACGGAAAAGACGGAATACGGCTTTTTGTCGAATATGGGATTGCTGCCAAACGGCGAACATCGGCTCGGCGACGGGAACAGTCGTTTTATCTTTCGCAAATTCGGAAAGTACGAGATCGGTTGGTGCGGGCAAAACGTCACTGCGGCGGAAATGTATCTTCGCGCCTATGCGGAAAGCGGAAATGCGGATTTTTTGGAACGGGGCGAGGGGATTCTCGATACGTGGCTGAAACGCACCCATGAAACGGGCGCCGTAAGCTGTCAGTACGACGTTCCTTTTTCGCTCGAAGAAAAGATCGATTCCTGCAACGAGGGATGGCTTTTATATAAGCTTGCCGTGTGTTGTCGGCTTTTAAAAGGTATGGGCAGGGATGCGACGAGATACGAAAATGCGATAAAAGGGATCTGTGGATTCTATCTACAATATTTCCCCGAAAACGGTTTTCCGCAGATAGCTTTGCCCGATGGAACGGCAGCGGTCGAAAAGGGCTGCGCGGGGACGATGCTGGTTGCGGGCTTTCTTGCCGCCTATGAGTTATTGGCTGAAAAGGACTATTTACGCAGGGCGGAAAGCGCTTTCGAATTTTATTACGAAAACTATCTTTCCCGCTCGGTTGCGGCGGGCGGCGCGCTGGATACTTACTGCATAGACAAGGAGAGCGCGGGACCCTTGCTACGGTCGGCGCTGACGCTCTATGAGATAACGAAAGAAACAGACTATCTCCGCAGAGCGGAAAATATCGCGCATTATCTGATGACATGGTGCTTTTACCACGACGTGGTCTTCGAGGAAAACAGCGACTGCGCGCGGCTCCGCGTGCGCACGTCGGGCGGCACATCCGTTTCCGCGGCGCATCATCACATCGATTGCTGGGGGCTTTTTTATGTGCCCGATTTATACAGATTATACGAGATTACGAAAAACGCCGCCTATCTCGCGCACGCCCGCGCGCTTTGGGCGTTCACGGTACAGTACGTCAGCGACGGTACGCTGCGGCTGCACGGCATGACGCGTCCCCTGGGAGCGCAGAACGAGGCGGTGCTTCAATGCGGCTGGCACGCTCTCGACGAACGAAAGGGTCAGTTGAACGATTGGCTTGTGGCATGGGTAAAGACTTTTCAGCTGGACGCATACTATGCTTTGAAAGACACGGATTTTTTTGAATAGAAAGGAGAAACTGATGAAAATACACGTGTGCGGGAGGGAATATCTCTGCGAAGATTTCGGTCAAAATTTCCGATGGACCCTCACGGGCGAGGAAAAGGAAGGCGTCACGACGCTGTCGCTTGCACTCGATTTCAAAGAGAAACTTCGCCCGAAAAAAACGGCGCTTTCCTTTTTCCTGCCCGCTTTGGGAGCGGACGGCTGCTGGTCGGCGTGCGGCGGCGTCAATCGCGTCCTGACGCCCGATTGGGGACCGTTTACCGTGAATTCCCGTTCGGTAGCGGGAATACCCGTGCTTTCGATCCTTTCGGAAGACGATGTCAACGTATTGACGGCGAGCCTTTCCGATGCCGAAACGCCCTGCGCGTTAAAGGCGGGCTACCGGGAAGAAGATTCGTTGCTCGCGGTCACGCTGGAATGGTTCCTGGACGTCACCGAAAGTATGACGGGGTATCGTGCGCAGATCGTCATCGACGAACGGCGTCTGCCCTTTTACGAGTGCGTGAAAGAAGCCTCCGACAGGCTTCGAAAAAAATACGGCGCCGTGAACGCGCCGCCCGCGGCGCACGCACCCGCGTTTTCCACTTGGTATTGTTTTCACCAAAATCTCGAATACGAACGAATTTTGAAAGAGTGCAGAGCGGCGAGGGATTTGGGATTGGAAACGGTGATTGTCGACGACGGCTGGCATACGACGGATAACAGCCGCGGCTTCGGCTACTGCGGCGATTATCGCCCACAGAAAGAAAAGGTCGGAGATATTCGTCTGTTGACCAAAGAAATTCATTCGCTTGGTTTAAAAGCGATGCTGTGGTATTCGGTCGCCTTTTCGGGAGATTTTTCAGCGCAAAGCGAGCGGTTTCGCCCCCTGTCCCTTTATCACGATGGCGCCCAAAACGCCTGCGTGCTGGATCCGCGTTTTCCTCAGGTGAGGGAACATATTTGGAAATACTGCGAGGAAGCGATCGGGGATTGGGATTTCGACGGGTTAAAACTCGATTTTATCGACAGTTTTCGCCTTACCCAAGAAACGGCGGAACGCGCGGGCATCGACTGCGAGTCGCTGGAAGAGGGAATCCGCCGATTGACGGAAGGGCTGAAAGAAAAGCTCGTCCGCATCAAACCCGACGTTTTGATCGAGTTTCGCCAAGCTTATATCGGACCGTCCATGCAATCTCTCGGCAATATGCTCCGCGTGGGCGACTGCCCCGGTTCGTCGCTGCAAAATCGAGTGGGCACGATCGATCTGCGGCTGATAGCGGGAGGCGACGGAGGCGCCGCCGTACACACCGATCCCTTGGAGTGGAATGAAAAAGAAACGCCGGAAAATATCGCAAGAGCGTTTATCAACGTAATTTTTTCCACCGTTCAGTTTTCCGTGTATCCCTCGGAGCTTACAGAGGCGCAGCGCGCCGTTTGCGAACGATATATTCGTTTTATCAAGGAATATCGATCCGTTTTGCAGGAGGGGGAATTTTATCCTTGCGGAGTCCTCCATAATTACCTTGCCGCAACGGCGGCGAGAGAGAATAAAGAAGTGACGGCAATCTTCTCCGATACGTGCGTGAGAGTAAAAAATAAAGAGGCGGCACTTCTAAACGCCGGGAGCAGGTATGCGGTCATTGCGGAATTACCTTCGCTATATCGCTATCGGATCGAAGACTGCATGGGGAAAAGCCTCTTTTTTGGCATGGCATCGGGACTTGCCTCCCTGCCTGTTCCCGTAGGGGGAATCGCGTTTTTGACGGCGGTATAGATTCGTTTATGCAATCAAAATTGCCTGTGGGAGAAAAAAATTTTCTTTCTCAGGGGCAAAAAGAAAGTATTTAAAACGAAAACCGTTAAACTTTTGAGTCGAAAAGTCTATTTGAGATTCTGATTGAGAATACTTTTTGTAGTACCATGAAATACGGATGCAAAGAAGATGTGCCGATAGCTCCTGATGTCTAAAAAAGCGTTAAGCCTGCTGCGGATACGATTAAATTTATCTATACGGAAAAGGATCAGACCTATGCGGTGGTTGAGGACGGAGAGTATTCAGCAACTGTTCCCGCCGAGGACGGCACCTATTGGGTGAAAGCCGTGGTTGCGGAAACGGCGAATTATAAAGCGGCGGAATCGAAGCCGATCTCCTTCATGATCGCGGTGCAGACGAAGCCCGAAACGGGGCTTTCAGGCGGCGCCCTCGCGGGAATCATCATTGCCGTCGCTCGCCCTTGCATTGTTTGCGCTGTTTATTTTCCGTAAGGATAAAAGTATCGGCTTTTCCGATTTTTATAAAAAGCTTTGGAAAAGGATTGTCAAAGGTCGGACGAAAAGTATAAAAGAAGCGGAATTCCCCGCCGAAGAAAAGGAAATAGACGAAGACGACAAACGGGAATAAAAGCGAGAGCGAAAAATTGTAAAAAGAGAAAAAGGAGCGTATCACCGCTCCTTTTTCTGTATGTCTTGACGGTAAACGCAAAAAGGGAAAACGAACTTTTAAAGACGAATTGCCGGAAACGTTGTCATTGTACGGTGAGGGGGCAGACGTGATTTTGGATGAGAAAAACGGAAGCTCCCCGGAAAACGAGTCATACCGATAAAAGAAACTGTTTGTTATAAATTCGTTGCATTATAAGACTCCCTCGAAATAAAAATTTCGTTTTGTGAAAGAAAATTTACGATTTGTTAAAGTATGGTTGATTTTGAGTTTCAAATGTGCTAAACTCAATAGGAATAGATTTTGAAGAAATGCTCTTCACTTATGAAACGTCGCCTATCCATATAGGAGGAACGTAGGTGGCGTGGGGGAAATGCAGATGAGAATATTCGATTTTTTTACAATCGTATATGACGGAGTTTTTATACTGCAACTTTTAGCGGTATCTTTTTCTATTGTTTGGATTTTTTATGATTGGAAAAAGGAAACGAAAAATATCGCAATCGGGATCGCGTATATTTGCGGCACGTTTTTGGTGGGAACGCTGCTGAATTGGCTGCTTTTTGCTTTATCGACGGTTTGGCGGGCCGTCGCGGGGATTCATTTTCAGATTGCCTGGCTTCTGACAATATTTTTATATCTCGGCATTTTCGACCGCACTTATGTCACGAGCCGCTTTATTATCGGAGCGACTATATTTATCACCGCTATCACAACTGCCGAATTCGGTCATGAACTGGGCGGCTATCTGGGAAGCGTCTATCGCGGCCGATCTTGGGATTGGATCTGTTATTTAGCCGATTTGTTCATGATAGGTTTCGCTTTTGTCATTCATAAATACACCTTGAAGAAATACAACGATATTCCGGTGCTTTCCGTGATACTGATTTTGATAACGACGATTGTTTCGACTGCGTTAATCATCAGCAAGACCGTGATAAAGATGTCGGCGGGAATGAGATTCGAGGCTTATTATTGCATAGAGCTCGCGGGGATTTTTATAATATCCGTAATAAGTTATTTAATGGTGTATTATCACTGTAAAGTGCGAAAAGAAAAAACGATTTTAGAAGTACAGAATAAATTGCTGGAAGCCGATAAACAAATGCTCATTATTTCCGAGCAGGCAATAGAAGAAATGCGCTCTTTGCGCCATGATATGAAAAATCAGCATAAAGTCATGGAAATCATGCTCAAAGAAGGAAGGTACGACGATTTAAAGGAATATTTTTTCTCTATGGAAAAAAGCGATATGCAGTCTACTTTCAGCGGATTTATTAATTGCGGAAATCAGCTTATCAACTCGATTGTCAATATGGAGATATTAAAAGCCAATTCCTACGGAATATCGCTTGTTTCGAAAATCAACGTTCCGCAGTTTCTGCCCTTTGAGCAGAGCGATTTGTGCCGCGTATTGGTAAACTTGCTGGATAACGCGATAGAGGGCATTTTGCGCACGGAAAGCCGGGATTATCTCATTGACTTGAAGATAGGAAAGCGAATGGATTATTTATATATCAGCGTGCAGAATGAAATTCGCGACGATGCGGACAGAGAAAGTTTGTTGAAGATGAATACGGCAAAGGACGATGCGGTGAACCACGGCTACGGACATAAGATCGTCAAGCGCATCGTGGAAAAATATAACGGTTACGTCCATTACACGATTGTGGAAAACGAATTTGTCGCCGAAGTGATGTTGGAATTGAAGCGGGGGGGGGGTAATGAATAAACAACTTAATTTTGCCGTTTGCGACGACGATGAAATCGTCTGCGAGGCGATTTGCGAAAAGATCAGCAAAATCGTAACGTCGTGCGGAATTTCGGTTTCTTGCGATAAATACGTTTCGCCGGTGTCCTTATATAATAATATCAAGAACGGGGAACGTATTTACGACGCATTATTTTTAGACATCGATATGCCTAAGCTTGACGGGGTGGATCTGGCAAAAGCGCTTAGAAAAAGAGAAAATACGGTGGATATTATTTTTGTGTCGAACAGAGAAGATAAGGTTTTTGAAACGTTCCCCGTCAGACCGTTCGGTTTTATCCGCAAAAATAATTTTACGCACGATTTGAAGGATACGCTGCACTCTTATATCAACGCGCGCGTTATAAATAACAGTTACGTGGCGCTGAAAACGGCGAACAATTCCGTGATTCGCCGAGTCGGCGTTTCGGATATCGTCTATATCGAGAGTTTCCGCTATAAACAGTATGTCTATATGGCGGACGGAGAGCAGATCGAGATTCACATGACGATGAGGGAATTGGAAAGCAAGTTGGAAAAGTTTGACATCGTCCGTGTCTATCAGGGATACCTCGTGAATTTAAAATATGTTCAGAGAATAGAACGGACGGATATTTTGTTAAATTATAAGGACGGAATTACGATCAGCATCAGTCGGGAAAAAGTACAAGAGTTAAAAGCGCTGTATTTGAACTATTTACGAAAAATCGGAGCGGTTCTGTTTGACGACGAATGATCGCGCGTTCCGTTTTCAAGCTTTCCATAAACACGGATATTTACCGAACGGGTAGGTATCCGTTTTTTTTTTGCGCTTGTTTCGGCGTGCAGTTTGTACGTGAAATTTTACAGTTTGCAGTTATTCGGCGCAGAATATATGCGTTTTGCCGCCGTTTGTTTATTTGCTCTTGAAATTTTATGTCGCCTTCTATATAATCTTACCCGTAAAGTATTTGCAAAACATGAATTGCAAATAACAAAAGTAAGAGGAGGAAATTTATGTCTAAACAGAAAAAGACAGCTAAAAAAGTCGGCTCGCTCATTGCGTTGTCGATGGTATTGGCCGTCGGGGCAACATCTTTGGGGGCGTCGCTTAGCGCTTTTGCCGCCGCGGCTTCCGATTCCTATGCCGGAAAGTACTACACCGACTACGATTCGTTGAAAGACGCAAAGAAAGCTGCGGAAGAGCTGACGCGCGAACTCGCGCAGGAGGGCGACGTCCTTTTGAAGAACAAGGACAACGCGCTTCCGTTAAGCGGCAGAGAATGGGTGAGCGTATTCGGCGTCACGTCCGACAATCTGATCGGCGCGTCCGACAGCGCGGGCGCGTTCAGCGGCAGTTCCACGGGCAGCGATTCGACCGTGGCATCGGCGCTCGAAGCGGCGGGATTTAAGGTGAATCCCACGCTGAAAAGCTATTACGCCAACGACACTTCGGAACTCGGACACGAGGACACGACGTTTAACGGACAGGTGAGAAATTCTTTCAGTCTTTATAAGGACGTAGCGTTTATCGTCCTTTCGAGAGAGGGCGGCGAAGGCAGCGACGCCGAGCGCGTAACGTCCGAAACGGTGAAAGGTTCGGAGGACGATCATAAGGCGCTTTTGAAGAAAACCGCGTCGGGCGGCGGAGAAGGTCCCGCGGCATACGCCGAAGAGGACGAATACTACAAACATTCTCTCATGCTCACCGAAAGCGAAAAAACGCTCATCAAACAGGTAAAGGAACAGTTCGAAAAGGTCGTCATTTTAACCAATACCTCCAATCCTATGGAAATTGCCGACTTAAAGAACGACGATCAAATCGACGCGATCATACATATCGGCCGTCCGGGCGTGGGCGGACTCGACGGGCTTGCGGATATCCTGATCGGAAAAGTTTCCCCCTCGGGCGGACTTGTCGACGAGTGGATGACGGATTTCACCGCGGATCCCACTTGGTACAACTTCGGCAACAATAATCAGACGGCGGGATACAACGGCGCGGCGGGCTCCACCGCCTATTTGCACGCCGACGGCAAGAAGACGGGCACCGCGGGAACTTCCACAGCCTACGAAGGCAGCGAAGGCTACTACGGCGTGGATTACGAGGAAGGCATTTACCTCGGCTACAAGTATTACGAAACGGTATACACGGAAATAGCCGAAGGCAATCTTACTTATATCGGCGGTACGCTCGCGGAAGTCGCCGAGAAGAATACAGAGGGCGCCGTCGAGCAGGCTAACGCCTGGTGGAATGACAGCGTCACCTATCAGTACGGCTACGGACTCTCTTATACGACTTTCAGTTTCAACGCCAAAGGATTGTTTACGGACAAGGCTTGTAAATCGGCGCTCGGAGAAACGGTTGCCGCTTCCCGGTTTAGTTCCTCGAAGGGCAGTGAAGCGCAGGTGGATAAACTCTATGTTCCCGTGGAAGTGACCAATACAGGCGACGTCGCGGGCAAAAAGACCGTTCAGGTTTACGTCACCGCGCCTTATGTGAAGGGAGGTTTGGAAAAATCGGCGGTGACGCTGGTCGGATTCGCAAAGACGGACACGTTGAAACCGGGCAAATCGCAGACCGTCGTGGTCGAATTCAACGTTCAGGATATGGCTTCCTGGGATTCGACGGCCGACAACGGCAACGGCACCAAAGGGCATTATGTCTTGGACGCCGGTGAGTATGTCGTAAGGGTAATGGAAGATTCTCACTACGACTATGCAACCGATTTAACAAGCAAAGAGGACGCTTACGACGAAGAGCGGTTTATGTTAAGCGCGAAAGCAGACCTCAAACTCGACGACTTTTCGGGAGGCGAGCTGAAAAATCTCTTTACCACGGGCGATAACGACGCTTCGAAGGGCAACGCCGTCAAAGTAGACGACCTCAACTACGGAAACGTGCGCACATCGGATATGATGGCGGACGGAGAGAGCGGAATGACGGTGCTTTCCCGTGCCAATCTCGTAAGTTCTTTCCCCGAAGCGCCTACGACGAAAGATCTTACGTTTAAGGAAAGCGTACTTGCAAACTGGGCGTTCTGGGATAACTACACGGTGAGCGATAAGGGCGTGGACGGCAACAGCGGGAATCCTATCGAACACGATACGAGCAAGACCTTCTATGACCGTACCGCGACCACTACTGCGAAATATGACGCGCAGAAAAATTATGTGAACGACAAGACGACCGATCCTTGGTATAAGTCTAAAAAAGACATTCCCGCAAATTGGACGCAGGCCACGGGTACATACGACGAAAATCATAAAGTTCAGAACAACAGAACGGAGCTGCTTTTCCCGATGTATGTTTCGTCTGCGGAGAACAGTCCCATTACAGTGCAAAAAAATATTCATACCCTTTCCAACGGAAGTTTTTTGGGCTGCGATCATTTGAAGCAAATTGTTTTAAGACATTCCGAGCCCGCGGAAATTTCCGTCGGTTACGAATTATTGGCGGGCACGCCGCAGGATTGTAAGATATTCGTTCCGAAAGGCGCTTTGAGTCGGTTTGAGAACAATTATTTTTGGGGGCGTTATGCAAAGCAATTGCAGGGATATGAAGAATAAAAGACTATCTCGCTTAGTCGTTTTGCTTTTGGCTCTATGTGTCTTGGCGAGCGGTTGTGCGCAGGCGGAACAGCAAAATAAAGTGAAGGTTTCCATCGTGGACAGCGTATTGTTTACGGCGGAAAACGCGGTCGGGAATGTGGAAAAGGGAGAGGATTTTATCACCCTTTTGTCGTTTCGCGCCGGGTATGAGTTTGTATCCTGCGACTATTCCGATTATAAGTCGTCCGAAAAAGACGGCAAAACGCAACTGACGCTGAGAAACGTCGTTCGTCCTTCGAGAGTCACCGTAAGATGCCAAAAGAAAGAGGTGCAAAACGCCGTGGCGATCGATTTGAAATGCGCGGTGCGTTACGATTTCAACGGAGGAAAAGACGCGGACTGTTCGGGGACGCGCACGGTGCGTTATTCCCTCACCGCCCATCACAGGCCGAACACGATAAACGGCGCAAACGTCAAAAGAAGCGGATTTGTGTTGATCGGATGGAATACGCAGGCGGACGGAAACGGCGCGCATATCGGATTGGGCAGCCGCGTTACCGTTCAAAACGGCGAAGAGAAGACCTTATATGCCGAGTGGAAAAAAAGCATCGACGGCGCACAATTTCTTTATAGGGAAGCGGCGGCGGGAGCGATCGCCCTCACGGGGTATCGCGGAGCGGGCGATGTTCAGCCGTTCGTGATCCCGTCGGAGATCGACGGAAAAGAGGTCGTAGAGATTTCAAGTTCTTTTACGACCAATATGCCCTGTCGAGAACTTAGCTCCGAAACGCTCGTTTTGCCCGATTCGGTGAAATTTATCAAAAGCAATTCGTTTTTGCATTCGGCTTTTTCGGAGTTGTATTTTTCGGACAATATCGAAGAGATCGACGAAAAAGCGTTTCCCCGCAATATCAAAACTTTTCATATCAACGCGTTTCGCGAGCCGTGTTTTCAAGCGGTCAATAACAGCACGATCTTTTCCGATAACATGGACAGATTAATTTTGAACGCAGACAGACGCAAGCTTGTCTTTTTCTCGGGATGCAGTTTCGCGTACGGACTGGACAGCAATGTCGTCGACGAAGTTTACGGCGAGGATTACGTCGTGTTCAATATGGGCATGAACGGAGATATAAACGCCGCGTTTCAAATGGAGATATTGCTCGCTTATATGGGCGAAGGGGACGTGTTTATCCATGCGCCCGAAGAGATGAGTCCGAGTCAGCTGATGTTCGGATATTTTGTCAACAGCATCATGTTTATCATGGTGGAAGGCAATTACGATTTGCTTGCCCTTGCCGATTTTTCAAACAACGGCGGGGTGATCCGCGCGTTTTTTGACTATATCGAAATTAAAAAGGATGCCGATCCCTGCCGCTATGACGAGGGCAGGTATGAGGATTTCAACATTTACGGGGATTATATTTATGAAAGACCTTACGACGAAGCTACGGAAAGCGAGCGCGACGTTACGTACAGCGATAACGCCTACTGTTATGCGCCCGAGCTTTTGACGGGCGCGGGAATCGAAAAACTTGCGGGGTATTACGACGAAATCCGTGAAAAGGGCGGGAGGGTTTATCTGTCGTACGCGCCCGTAAATATAAGTGCGGGAACGGGAAACGACGTGAGGGAAAAAGGATATGAATTTGCCGAAAAATTTGAAAATATGTTTTTGGGTTACGGTTACGAGGCGATTTCCGACGTGGAGGAATATATGTTCCCGGGCAGATACTTCTATGACAGCGATTATCACTTAAACGATTTGGGCGCGGCGTTGCGCACGGAGCGTCTGCTTGCGGATTTAAAGGCGGCGGGAATCTGACGGGGGAGGAAAAAAATTATGGAAGACAGCGTAATCGCAAACAACCCGATCCTGATCATCGGCTTTATCGCCGCGCTGTTGCTGGGCGGATACGGATGGATCAAAAAGGCGCGTTTCTGCGTCACAGTCCTATCCGTTTTTCTCTTTCTTTCCACCGCCACCTACGCGTTGCTGAGAGGCGCAAAGCTCTATGAAGTCGGTAGCGTGGCCGCCTTGTTCTTTATAATAAATCTCTTGCCGCTCGGGAAGAAAGGAGGAAAATGAGTTGAGTTTCAATTCTTTGGAGTTCTTGCTTTTTCTTCCCGCCGTCGTTCTTTTGTATTGGCTTTTGCCCCATAAAGCGAGATGGATATTATTGCTGGCGGCAAGTTACATATTCTATATGAGCTGGAACGTGTGGCTGATAGGCTTGATCTTAGCAGTCACGGTAACGGCGTATGCCGCGGGAATCGGAATCGACCGCGCCGACAATCGGAAGGCGAAAAAAGTATGGTTGATCGTGACTCTCGTTGTCTGCTTGGGACTGCTCATATTTTTTAAGTATATAAACTTTATTTTGGAGAGCGCGGTGGGCGTCATAAGGCTATTTGATGCGGGGCAGGAGGACATCGCTTTAAACGTCATCCTCCCCGTGGGTATTTCCTTTTACACTTTTCAGACCCTATCCTACGTCATTGACGTTTATCGCGGGGAGTTCAGGGCGGAAAGACATTTCGGATATTTTGCCCTATATGTTTCATATTTCCCGCAGCTTGTCGCGGGGCCGATTGAAAGACCTCAGAACTTATTGCCGCAGTTGAAAGAGCGGCACCGCCTCGACGAAAACGATATGCGGACGGGTGCAAAATGGCTTTTATCAGGTTTTTTCCGTAAATGCGTCGTGGCCGATTTTTGCGGGATCTTCGTCGATAAAGTTTACGCGGATCTGGGCGGTGCGAACGCTTTGGCGGTGTTTGTCGCTTCGGCGCTGTTTCTAATACAGATTTACAACGATTTCGCCGGCTATTCGGAAATCGCTTTGGGGGCGGCGAGGCTCATGGGCGTAAAGCTTTCGAAAAATTTTGACAAACCGCTGACGTCAACGAGTTATACGGAATTTTTCCGCCGTTGGCACATCACGCTCAATCAATGGTTTACGCAGTATGTATACATCCCTTTGGGCGGCAATCGAAAGGGAACGGCAAGAAAGATAATCAATACTTTGATCGTATTTACGCTGTGCGGTTTATGGCACGGCGCAAATTGGACGTTTGTCCTGTGGGGCTTGGTCGCGGGAATTGCGGTAAGCATCGAAACGCTTTTAAAAAAGTTTATAAAAAAGCCGTGCGGATGTACCAACGCCGACGTCGAAAAAAACGAGCTCAGACTGTTTCGGCAAATTGCAATCTTCATTCTTTTTACGTTCAGCTGCGTTTTGTTCCGATCGCAAAGCCTGAACGAAGCCGGCGCGGCGTTCAGGCAAATGTTTACGGCCTGGGGCTTCGGAGAGGAATATATGAATGCCGCCATGTCTTCTTTGGGGATGAGGCCCGCGCAGATTTTTCAGCTTACCGTCGCGATTGCCGCCATGGCTTTCCTATATCGACTCACGGCGGAGCGCCGGGAAAGGCAAGAGGGCGGATTGTTGACCTCCGCCGCCCGAACGGGGGAGGGGACGAACGTCGTGGTGTTCGTCTACGGGATATTGGCTGTCGCGCTGTTTTGGCTGGCTTTGATTTCTTCGGGGGATATCAGCGGGTTTGAGTATTTTCAATTTTGAGAGGTGTTTATGAATCCCAGCGAGCGATTGCTTTACGATTATTTTGAAAAATATGCTTTGGAGTGCGGACGCGATACGTTTCTTTTCGACGAAAACGTTTCTTACACCGTCGAGCAGGCGTTTGCCGCCGCGCAGGGGCTTGCGCGTCAGCTGCAAAGGAAAGGGATTAAAAGCGGAGATTTCATCGCCGTAAAGGCGGAGAGAACGATTCGCACGATTTTGATTTTTTATGCGGTCCAGTTTATCGGCGCCGTTGCGGTCATGCACGATCCGCGCGAAAATATAAACGATAAAATCAGAGTTGTCGACGACAAATTATATAGCGGAGAAACGGAAACAGCGCTTATATTTGACAAAGGAAAAAAAGAGCGTTTACAAACGGCGGCGAAGAGCAAAGCGACGAGCGCGGTCATCTTTACGTCGGGTTCTACCGGTGAGAAGAAAGCTGTTTGTCTGAGCCAGTATAATTTTATCAATAATTCTCTGGATACGTTGTCTATCGGCGGCTATCGCGAGGACGACGTCAATATCCTGATCGTGCCCATACACCATGTGTTCGGCCTGGCGCTGATCATTACGGCGGTTGTCGCAAGGCACGGCATTTTTGTTCCGCGATTTGTGGAAACAGAGTATATAGTCGAGTGTATGATAAAGTATAACGTGACGCGTTTGAACGGGGTACCCTCTTTATATCTGGCTTTGGCCGAGAGTGCCCGCGCGGAAAAGATAAAAAGTCTGTGCTGCGGACTCATCGGCGGCGCGCCCTGGAACATGGAACAGTTTAGGAAAATAGAACGGAGGCTCGGCATCACTCTCGTTCCGGTATACGGCATGAGCGAATGTATTGGAATATCCTGCGGGGATTATCGGGATTCCGTCGAAAAACGCTGCGGCAGCGTCGGCAGAGTTTATTCCATGAACGAGCTGAAAATCGAAAGGGACGGAGAAATTCTCGTAAAAAGTCCCGCGATGTCGGCGGGGTATGTCGGCTGCGGCGCGGCCGTAGATTCCGACGGCTGGCTGCATACGGGCGATTTGGGGTATCTGGACGAAGAAGGGTATTTGCATATCGAAGGCAGAAAAAAGGACATCATCATTCGCAACGGCAATAATGTTTCCGCCGTAAAAATTGAATCCGCGCTTCTCGAACTCTCCTATGTGAAAGATGCGGCGGTGATCGCGGCATACGACGAAAGCGCAGGGGAAATCCCTTGCGCCATGGTAGTGCTCAACACGGGAGAAAAAAGGTCGGAAAGAGAAATTTTACGCGATTTGACGAAATCGCTGACAAAGATAGAGATACCTTCCGAAATAAAGTTTGCGCAAGAGTTGCCGTTGACATCAACGGGAAAAACGGATAAAGAAAGAATAAAAAGAGTATTTTCCGAAAGAGGCGAAGGCACGCAAAGGGAAAAAAAGGAGATGTCGACTACTTGACGCCGTAAGCGAAAGTATTGTGCGGGAGAGTCTTTCAGAGGAAAACTCTTTATGGGGACTGCGGAAAAGCCTGCCGGCGGAATTGACAATATGCCCTTAACGAGAGATAGGAATAGACAAGAATGGGAAAACAATATAGAGAGATGAAAAAATATGAGTCTTTAAAAAATCCGACCAAATATTTTTTAATTAGGTTAATAAATACGTGGAAGCTTGACGAGAAGAATAAAAGTTTTAGGGGTAATAAAATAAAAATCCCGCGAGTAGGAAGAAAATCGATACTCGCGGAACGGTTCTATTTAAAGGATGAAAAAACTTTGAAAAAAGAAAAAGGAGCGTATAGAACGCTCCTTTTTCGTCATAAAGGGTGGTGGAGATAACGAGATTCGAACTCGTGGCCTGTACGTTGCGAACGTACCGCTCTACCAACTGAGCCATATCCCCGAAAGCATGATATATTATAAACCATCTTTTTTCATTTGTCAATAATTTATAAAGCATTTTTAGAAAATATTTTCATTTTTTATATTTCGTTTTTTCCTGTAATAGTTTCCTTATACAATATATATATAGAATATGCTCTTAATTAAAAAAAAATCACTATAAGCAAAGGCGAATAGATACGAAGTTCAACGCGCGCAAAAGGAAGAAGGGTATAGAGAAATGAT
>ERZ809074.490-NODE-490-length-62533-cov-28.145299_pt1 | contig 62533 bp, 57 predicted proteins | sample MGYA00520795_ERZ809074 | MGnify/ENA primary metagenome ERZ809074 (study PRJEB31570, sample SAMEA3212989) | Homo sapiens | biome: human-gut; feature: human gut; material: fecal | place: Sweden | collected 2011 ...
TCCGCCCCCTTGCAAGATATGGTGTCAACTTGTGTCCCTACGAACATTACCCGAAGGGTCTCGGGGATTTTTTCTTTGTGAGGATATGCCTCTTTTTGCCGCTGAAGGCCGTAAAGGTTTGGGGTTACTTAGAGGTTTTTTGAGGTTACCGAGTTGCTTTCAGGTTACTAATGAGGTTACTAGGAGAGTATTTAGTAAATCGAAGATGCAGCATAAAGAAAGACGCATTCTTTCGAATGCGTCCTTCTTTATGCCAAAATAGAAAGGGAAAGGCTGACGGCCTTTCCCTTTTTTTGCTTTAGCCGTCAGCCTTTCCCTTTTTTTGCTTTAACGGCAATATTTTTCAATATAAGCGTTCTGGCACTTGATGATGATCTTGATGGCTTCCTCGCGGCCGAGGACGTCGCTGACGACGGTCTCCTTGCCCTCCAGGCTCTTGTAGACGCGGAAGAAGTGGCGGATTTCGCTTGCCACATGGTTCGGCAGCTCCGAGATGTCCTGATAGGTGTTGTAGGTCGGATCCTGGAAGGGAATGGCAATGATCTTTTCATCGAGACTGCCGCTGTCCTCCATCGAAATAACGCCGATGGGGTAGCACTCCACGAGGCTCAGCGGGCGGATGCATTCAGAGCAGAGAACCAGAACGTCCAGCGGGTCGCCGTCGTCCGCCCAGGTGCGGGGGATGAAGCCGTAGTTGGCGGGATAGTGAGTCGAGGTGTAGAGAATTCGGTCGAGACGCAGCGCGCCGGTCTCTTTATCCATCTCGTACTTGTTTTTCGAGCCCTTCTCGATCTCGATGACCGCGAAAAAGTCCTCAGGGCGCACGCGCGCCGGTGCAATATCATGCCAAAGATTCATAATAGTTCTCCCTTCGTGAGAAATGGTATTGAGAAAACGCGCAGAAGTACGCTTCTGCGCGCTTTCGCTGACGAAAATTATTTGCTCAGTGCCTCGTCGATGCTCTTCGCGCCGAGCTTGCCGGCGCCCATGGCGAGGATGACGGTGGCAGCGCCCGTGACGGCGTCGCCGCCGGCGTAGACGTTCTGATGAGAGGTGAGACCGGCCTCGTTCACGACGATGCCGCCCTTGCGGTTGACCTCAAGACCAGGGGTGGTGTTCTTGATGAGCGGGTTCGGCGTGGTGCCGAGCGACATGATGACGCAGTCGACCGGCAGATCGTGTTCGCTGCCGACCTTTTCGATCGGGCGGCGGCGGCCGGAGGCGTCAGGCTCGCCCAGCTCCATCTCCACGCAGGTCATGGAGGAGACATAGCCCTTCTCGTCGCCGTTGATCTTGACGGGGTTATTGAGCGTCTTGAAGACGATGCCCTCTTCGATGGCATGCTCGACCTCTTCGTGACGGGCAGGCAGTTCTTCCATGCCGCGGCGGTAGACGACGTACACGTCAGCGCCCAGACGCTTGGAGCAGCGCGCAGCGTCCATGGCGACGTTGCCGCCGCCGACGACGGCGACTTTCTTGCCCTGAAGCGGCATGATGGGCGTGTCGGAGCCGTCCTTATAAGCCTTCATCAGGTTGATACGGGTCAGGAACTCGTTGGCGGAGTAAACGCCGCAGAGGTTCTCGCCGGGGATGTGCATGAACATCGGAAGACCTGCGCCGGAGCCGATGAACACGGCCTCGAAGCCGTACTCGCTCATCAACTCGTCGATGGACACGACGCGGCCGATGACCATGTTCGTTTCGACCTTGACACCGAGGGCCTTCAGACCGTCGACTTCCTTCTGCACGATGGCCTTGGGAAGTCTGAACTCGGGGATGCCGTAGACCAGCACGCCGCCGGCGAGGTGGAGCGCTTCAAAAACGGTGACATCGTAGCCCTTCTTGGCAAGGTCACCCGCGCAGGTGAGACCGCTGGGGCCGGAACCGATGACCGCGACCTTGTGGCCGTTGGGCGCGGGCTTGGCGGGCGCTTCCTGCACATTTGCATTGTGCCAGTCGGCGACAAAGCGCTCGAGGCGGCCGATGCCGACGGGCTCGCCCTTGATGCCGCGCACGCACTTCGATTCGCACTGCGTCTCCTGCGGGCAGACGCGGCCGCAGACGGCGGGCAGGGAGGAGGTCTCATGAATGACCTGATAGGCGCCCTCATAGTCCTTTTCGGTGATCTTCTTGATGAATTCGGGGATCTTGACCTGCACCGGGCAGCCGGAGACGCAGGGATGGTTCTTGCAGTTTAAGCAGCGGGCTGCTTCGTCGAGCGCCTGCTCCTCGGTATAGCCGAGGGCAACCTCCAGAAAGTTCTTGTTGCGGACGTTGGGCTCCTGCGAGGGCATTTCGTTCTTCTTCAGACTCATGTTAGGCATATTACTGAACCTCCTTGCTGAACAGGTTGCAGGTCTCTTCGTATTTGTGGCGCTCCCAGTCGAAGTACATCTTGCCGCGCTTGAGACTCTCGTCCCAGTCGACCTTGTGACCGTCGAAGTCCGGGCCGTCGACGCAGGCGAACTTCGTCTCGCCGCCGACGGTGAGGCGGCAGCCGCCGCACATGCCGGTGCCGTCGACCATGATCGGGCTCATGGAAACGGTGGTGGGGATGCCGTAGGGCTCGGTGGTCTTGGACACGAATTTCATCATGATGGCAGGGCCGATGGCGAAGATCTCGTCATACTGGTTGCCCGCGTCGATGAGCGCCTTGAGCGCATCGGTGACAAGACCCTTCTCGCCGTAAGAGCCGTCGTCCGTCATCAGCTTCAAAACGCTGGACGCCGCGCGGAACTTGTCCTCAAGAATGACGAGGTCCTTATTCTTGAAGCCGACGACCGCGTGGACTTCCGCGCCGCAGTCGTGGAACTTCTTCAAAACGGGGTAAGCGATGGCGCAGCCGACGCCGCCGCCCACGACGCAGACCTTCTTCTTGCCTTCGGTCTCGGTCGGGCGGCCCAGCGGGCCGACAAAGTCCTGAATGTACTCGCCCTCGGCTTTATGTCTGAGCTTTTCGGTGGTGGCACCGATCGTCTGCACGATGATGGTGACGGTGCCCTTCTCACGGTCGAAGTCGTGGATGGTGATGGGGATGCGTTCACCGTTTTCATCGACGCGCAGGATGATGAACTGGCCGGGCTCGGCCTTCTTTGCCACCATCGGCGCCTCGATCTCGTAGAGGGTCACGGTGGGCTTGAGCGCTTCTTTCTTCACGATGCGATACATGAATGATTCTCCTTTTTGTTGAGATTCAGCGCCGTGCCGTCCGGGGAGAACGGCAGGCGGGATTCCTGGACGCAGCGCCGGGAATATGGAATGATGCTATATTTATATCATGAAAGTTTTCTTGCGTCAATGAATATCAAAATTCTGACGATGCAGGAAAACTTGCATTTACGAAAAATACTTGCAAAAAACTAAAGCAGCGTCACGCTGCGGCCTTCGGTGCTGATGAGGTCCTCCTCGCGCATCTTGCGCATCTCGCGCATCATGGCGCTGCGGTCGGTGCTGATGTAGTCGGCGAGCATGCTGAGGGAAAACGGCAGGGGGAACGTCCGGCTGCCGTGCTCGTCGGCGAGCTGCTCGAAAAAGCACAGCAACTTTTCGCGGATGGAGCGGCAGGCGAGCACCTCGATCCGGCGGCTCAGATGCAGAGACTTTTTCGAGAGCAGTTGGAAGAGGTTCGTTACGACCTGACTGTGGCAGGCGCAGGCGTTTTCGCAGCGCTTTGTGATCTGGTCATAGCGCATGAAGATGACGCGGCAGTCCTCGCGGCACTCGATGAGCGCGCTGCCGTCGCGAAAGCCGGTGAACGCCAGCTCCTCGCCAAAGACGCTGCCCTCGTCCATGCTTTCAAGCACGGTGCGGTTGCCGTCGGCGTGCAGGCGCAGAAGCGCCGCGCTGCCCGAGAGCAGCACGCCGATCATGTCCTGCTGCTGCCCGCAGGTGAGGATAGTCTGTCCTGCGCTGAAGCGCTGCTCATACGCGCTGAAGCAACGCAGCATATTTTCGCACGATGCTTCGTCCACGCCTGTAAACAGCGCGGAATCGCGGCAGTCCATCGCTTTCCCTCCCGTAAGGCCTGCTGCTTTACCGGTGCAGCGCAGCCGTTGACCTATTGCATTATCATATACCAGAGAGGGAAAAAAGTAAATGACAATTTCGCGAAAAAATCGGACAAAAAAGCGTGCGATCCCTGTAAAAAAGCATCCGCCTTATTTGGCGGATGCTTTGTCCTTTGCCTTGCGCGCATAGTCGTAAAACACCTGCGCAATGGGCGATAAAATGCTGTTTTTGTGCTTGACGATATAGAGCTGGCGGCGGAAGCGCGAGTCGGGGAAGGGGAAGGCGAGAAGCTTTCCGAACTGAACATAGTCCTGCGCGGCGCTCTGTGCGATGAGACCGACGCCGAGACCCTCGCTGACCATCTGCTTGACGCTCTCGGTCGAGCGGATCTCGACCGCGGTGCGCAGCTGGGCGATGTCGATGCCGAGCTCATTTAAGAGTTCCTTGCCCGCCTGATACGTGCCGCTGCCCTTTTCGCGGCTGATGAACGTCTCTTCTTTGAGCTGCTCGATGGGGAAGGGCTTGCCCGCAAAGGCCTGGTACTTTTCGGTGTTCGGCGTGATGAGCACCATCGGGTCGCTGGCAAAATCCTGATAGACGCATTTGTGGCTCGCCACCATCGTGCCGCAGAAGCCGATCTCCACGCTGCGCGTGGCGACGAGCTCCACGACCTTGGGACTGTCCTCCATCTGGATATTGAAGGTGATGTCCGGATAGCGGGCGCGGAAGTCCTGCAAAAGGTGCGGCAGATAATACTGGCTCGGCACCGTGGAGGCCGCGATGGAGATCGTACCCTTCATTTCCTGCGAGAAGTTGCGCAGCGCGATGGCCGCATTCTCGCGCACTTGTAAGATCTCCTTGGCGTATTTGTAGAGGAGCTTGCCCGCGTCGGAGGGGTAGGTCTCCTTCGTGGTGCGGACGATGAGCTTGATATTCAGTTTTCTCTCCAGTGCGGAGACGTGCGAGCTGATGGTCGGCTGCGTCAGGTGCAGCAGCTCCGCGGCGCGGGAAAAGCTGCAGTTTTCCACCACGTAGACGAACGCTTCGAGCTCTTTGATATCCATATCAATGTCCATGAAGTTCCCCCGTCAGACCGGCAAAAGCGAAATGTTTTGCGTTGATAGTGCGTTGAATGCTTATTTTTTAACAGTATACACAGTTTATTGCCGTTTGTCCAGAGAGGGAAACGGCATTTTGCAGGATTTTATGCATTTTTGCCCGTGCGATGCACCGCGCGGGCAAAAAATGACGGCTTACTGCTTGTCCTGCGCCAGCGCCTCGCCCAGCGCGATGGCGAGCTGATCGGGGCAGGAGGTATTCTTGAAGCCGCAGCGGATGCCGCGCATGCGCGCGATGGCATCCTCGGCCTTCATGCCTTCGACCAGGCGCGAAATGCCCTGGAGGTTGCCGTTGCAGCCGCCGATGACCTCCACGCTCTTGATGGTGTGGTCATCGTTCAGCTCAATGTGCATTTCCTTGGAGCAAACGCCCTTGGTGCGGTAGTTATAGGTCATTTCTATCTCTCCTTTTCTGATAGTCCACGCCAATCATAGCACATTCGTCCTGCGTTCGCAAGGGATGTGCCGAAAAAGGAAAGAAAAAGAAGATGCGGCAATTCGGGGTGGTATTCCGCGAACAAGCGTGCTATAATTATCCTGTTAGAATATTGCCATTACAGAACAAAACGCAAAAGGAGTTGTTTTCTATGTCAGTTTTGACCGCCGTTATCCTTGGCCTTGTGCAGGGGATCGCGGAATTTTTACCGATCTCGTCCTCCGGACATCTCGCCATCGCGGAGCACCTGCTGAACATGCAGGGCGCGAGCAACGTGCCCGACTTTTTCGATGTGTTGCTCCACCTCGGCACGCTCGTGGCGGTGTTTGCCGCTTACTGGGACGATATCCGCGATATGATCGTGGAGTTTTTTACCGGCATCGGCGACCTTGCCCATCATCGCACGCCGAACCCCGTGCCGCCTGCGCGCCGCCTTATTCTGCTCATCATTGTGGGCACGCTGCCGCTTTTCGTCATGGTGCCGTTTCGCCGTTTTTTCACGGAGCTGAGTGATAATATGTACTTTATCGGCGGCGCGCTGATCGTCACGGGCATCCTGCTCTTTGCGAGCGACCGTGTGCACCATGGCCGCAAGACGGAAAAGACCGCCACAATGCTCGACGCGCTGCTCGTTGGTATCGGTCAGGCCATCGCGCTGTGCCCGGGAATCTCCCGCTCCGGCATGACGATCACGGCGGGCTGCTTCACGGGCTTTGAGCGCAAGTTCGCTGTGCGCTTTGCATTTCTGCTCTCCATCCCCGCGGTGTTGGGGGCGAACATCCTGACACTCAAGGACGCGATCGACGCGGGCATCGACTTCTCCAGCGTGCCCGTGTACCTCGTCGGTGTCGTCGTCGCGGCGGTGTCGGGCTATGCGAGCATCCGCCTGCTGCGCTATGTTGCCGACAAGGGCCGTTTCGGCGCGTTTGCCTATTACTGCTGGGCCGCCGGCGTGCTGACGCTGGTGCTCACGATCCTGCACTAATTTTTGATTCTGAGGTGAATCATGGCACAACAGAAGAAAAAAACCACCACAACGAAAAAGAAAACGACGGGTTCGTCTCGCTCCTCGTCTTCCGGCAAGCGCACGGCGAAGAAGAATCAAAAGCGCCCCATCCGCCGCGAGGTCGCGGGCGCGATCCTGCTGGTGCTGGCGCTGTGCCTGGGCTTTAGCTATTTCCAGTCGGGCGCGTGGCTGCTCGATCAGCCGGCGAAGCTGTGCCGGTCGCTCTTTGGCTGGGGCTATTACCTCGTCGCGCCCGCGCTGCTGCTGGGGAGCTATATCCTGCTCTTCCACCGTGGGCGGAACGTCGCGTCCTGCCTTGTCGGCACGGCGCTGCTGCCGGTCGTGTTCGGCGCGATCATGCACATCGCCCTCTGCAAGGAGGAGTATGTCAACATGGATGGCATCTTGAAGCTTCTGTGGACGAGTGGCAACGCGCTCGAGTCCGGCGGCGCGGTGTCCGCGTCGCTTGCGATCATGCTGGTGCTGCTGGTGAAAAAGGTGCTGGCAATGATCCTGCTCGTCGTGATGTTCGTCGCATTTTTGATGATGGCGTTCCGCTTGACGCCTGCCGCCGTGATCGAGGCCGTGCGCTCGCACGAGCGCGTGCCCTATGAGCCAGTGGAGGAAGAGGACCTTCCGCCGCAGCGCACCCATGTGCCGCGCCGCAGTGCGCCGGTCCATACGCCGGACGCCGCCATCGACATTCCGCTCGACGGCGAGGAGCGCGTCATCAAGAAAAATCCCACGGGCGGCTTCTTCCGCAAGAAGTCCGATAATATCAAGAGCCCCGACGAGCTGTTAGCGGGCGGTAGTGCCGCGGAGACAAAAATCGCTGCACCCGTTTCGCCTGCCGCCGCGCCGTCCGCACCCGTTAAGCCTGTGACGGTGGAGGCCGACGACTTCGACCTGCCGCCGTTTGATACAGCGCCGAGCGCGCCCGCGCCGGTCGTCCCGGTACCCGCACCTGTGATGCACACGCCGTTTGCCGCGCCCACGCCGAGCGTGCAGAGCGCACCCGTCGCCGCAGCCGCAGCAGCAACGACGGTTCCCGCCGTGCTGACCGACAAGCAGGAGGACAAGCTCCGCCGCGCCGAGGTCGATGCCGCGCGCGAGGAGGTCACGCGCGAGATTGAGGGCAGCGACGCGCAGCCCCAGCCGCCTGCATATCAGTATCCGCCCATCACGCTCTTAAAAGAGGGCAGCGTGACGAACGCCGCTGAGGCGGGCGCGGAGCTGCGCAACAACTCCCGCCGCTTGGCGCAGACGCTCACGAGCTTCGGCGTGGACGCCCAGCCGGGCGATGTGGTGCGCGGCCCGTCGGTCACGCGCTATGAGTTCACGCTCAGTCAGGGCGTGAAGCTCTCGAAGATCACAAATTTGCAGGACGATATCGCCCTTGCGCTGGGCGCGAGCGGCGTGCGCATCGCGCCCATCCCCGACAAGATCTCCGTCGTGGGTGTCGAGGTGCCGAACAAGCTCGTTTCGCCCGTCAGCATCCGCACGGTGCTCGAATCCACGGAGTTCACCACCCATCCTTCCACCACGGCCTTCGCCGTCGGCAAGGACATCAGCGGCAAGAACATCGTCGGGAATATCTCGAAGCTTCCGCACGTGCTCATCGCCGGTACGACAGGCTCCGGTAAGTCCGTGTGCACGAACTCGCTGATCGTCTCGATGCTCTATAAGTCAACGCCCGAAGAGGTGCGCTTCATCATGGTCGACCCGAAGATGGTCGAGCTTGCGCCCTACAACGGCATCCCGCACCTGCTCATCCCCGTCGTCACCGACCCGAAAAAGGCTGCGGGCGCGCTGCAATGGGCCGTGTACGAGATGATGAAGCGCTACAAGATGTTCTCCGAGCACAACGTCAAGGACCTTGCCTCCTACAATAAGGTGGCGGAGACGGACGAAACGCTCAAAAAGCTGCCGAGCGTCGTCGTCGTCATCGACGAGTTGGCCGACTTGATGCTCGTCGCGGCGAAGGAGGTCGAAGAGTCGATCTGCCGCGTGGCACAGATGGGCCGCGCCGCGGGTATGCACCTGGTTATCGCGACGCAGCGTCCGTCCGCGGACGTCATCACGGGCCTGATGAAGGCCAACATCCCGAGCCGCATCGCGTTCGCGGTCGCCTCCGCGATGGAATCGCGCATCATCCTCGACACCGCGGGCGCGGAAAAGCTCGTGGGCCGCGGCGATATGCTCTATGCCCCGCTGGGCGAAGGCAAGCCCAAGCGCGTGCAGGGCTGCTTCATCTCGAGCGAGGAGATCGAGCGCGTGGTCAACTTCGTCAAGGAAAACGGCGAGACGGACTACGACGAATCCGTCATCGACAAGATCAACGCCGCCGTCGCCGAAAAGGAGAAGGGCAGCGCCAAGGGAGGCGGCAATGCCGCGCCTGATCAGAACGCCGCCGACGATGTGGACGAGCTGCTCCCCGCCGCGATCGACGTGGTCATGGAGACGGGACAGGCGTCCGTCTCGATGCTCCAGCGCAGACTGAAGCTCGGCTATTCGCGCGCGGCGCGCATCGTCGACGAGATGGAGATGCGCGGCATCGTGGGTCCGTTCGAGGGTTCGAAGCCCCGCCAGCTGCTTATCACCAAGGAGCAGTGGCAGGAGCTCAAGATGAAGGGCGCCTACGGCGCAGCGCCGCCGGAAGCGGAGGAGCTTCCGCCGCCGGACGAGGAAAACTGAACAAAGTGAAAGCACCGCAGATGAAATCCATCTGCGGTGCTTTTTTGCACATGTTTGGTTCCCCGCGCACAGGAGTCGCATAGACTGTCGGGGAAGAAAAAATGGGGGAGGAGATCGACATGGCCTATTCCGACAGGGAGCTGCTCGCGCGCCTCATCGAGTGCGAAGCGGGCGGCGAGGGCGAGAATGGGATGAAAGCCGTGGCGAGCGTCGTGATGAACCGCGTGCGCTCGACGGGCGGCGAATACGCGCGCGTGGGGCAGGGCAGCATCCGCAATATCATCTTTCAGCCGGGGCAGTTCGTCTGCGCGAGCGAGACCGAGCGCGGCAGCTACAACCCGCAGAACATCTACAACATGCGCCCGACCGATATCCATTACGAGATCGCGGACTGGGCCATCGCGGGCAACCGATTGAACGGCCTTGGAACGGCGCTGTGGTTCTTTAACCCGTTTTCGCCGTCCTGCCGCGCGAATTTTCCTTCAAATGTGGGGACGTTCGTCATGCGTATCGGCGACCACTGTTTTTATAACCCCACCGCCGCGTATTACGACACCTGAGAAAAGCAAATCAGCAGCAACGGGAAAGGGAGAGGACGTTTTTATGATCCAGATGGGAAAAAGCATGCCGTGCCTTTATGAGCAGATGGTTGCCGTGCCCGCCATGGCGAGCGCGCAGCAGAGCGGCAACAGCAATAATAGCAGCAATAATAGCAGTAATAACAACAGTAACAACAACGCGAGCCAGAGCTATGAGGAAATGCTTGGAGGATCGTCGGGGGCGGGGGGCATGTCGCTCGTGCTGCAGGGCGGCGCGAGCGGGCAGTTCCAGCCCACGCCCGACAAGATCGAAGAGTCGCAGACCGTCGACAAGATGGCCTACAATTCGTGGAAGGGGATGCTCGCGCGCAACATCGGCCGCGCAGTCATCGTGAGCTTCCTCGTCGGTTCGCAGAACACGGTCGTGGCGGTCGGCACGCTACAGGAGGTCGGAAACGACTATATCACGCTGTTCCACCCCGGCCGCAGCGCCTACATCACCGCCGACATCTACTCCATCCGCTTCGTGGAGTTCCCGCAGGGGAACAACGTGATCACACTCAACTAAAAAGGGACGCTTTCGCGTCCCTTCATTTTTGCTTTTGCGTTCGCAGACGCAAAGAATTTTGATCGTCGATCGCCGCGACCAGCGCGTGGCGATCGACACCTCTCGCTCCGCGCGTGCCGCAGCCGCCAGCGGCGGCAAGGCACAAAGCGGAGTGTGGCCTTTCTCAAAAAAGCGGCTTTACCGCTTTTTTGAAGTACTTAGAATCTTCTTCTCCGCCCGCGGTAGCCGCCGTGTGCCGCGCCGCGGCGGCGGTGGCCGTAACGACGGCGGCGGGAGAACATCGTCACATAGACGACGAGCGCGGCGATGAGCAATACCACCGCGATCAGCAAAATGCGGACGAGCGGCTTTGCGAAAAAGTCAGACACCCTACGCTGCGCCGTCAGAAACCACGAGGCCGACACGTCGTTCAGTGCCAGAAGATCGGTCTCGGCGTAGACTTTGCCGTTGTAGGAGAGCGTCAGCTTGCCGAGCACGTCGCCCGCGGAAACGGGCGCGTCGACCGTGTCGTTCGTGAGCGTCACGGTGCGCTCAAGCATGTCGGGCTCGACATTGTCGGGCAGCAGGCAGGCGATATCCTCCGCCGCGTGGGTCGAAACGTAGCTCGCCTCGCTCGAAAGCGCGACGGGCACCTCCTGCACAAGGTCGGAGGAGGAGAGAATGTCGCGGAGGACAAAGTTGTCAAAGCCCCAGTCGAACATGCGCGACGTTTCGGAGAAGCTGCGCGTCTGGATGGTCACACCGTCCTCGAGCGTCACGCGCTCTGCGCCCAGCACCACGCTGATCATGTGGCGGCTGCCGCGCAGGGCGGACGAAATGAGGCAGTAGCCCGCCTCGGGTGTCGAGCCAGTCTTGATGCCCTGCGCGTCGCGGTACACATAACCGCGGGCGCGCCAGTTGGAGATGAGAAAGTTCGTCGAATGCAGCTCACGCGGCTTGTCGGTCATGTTCGTGGCGGGCACGGTGTAGCTCTTGGAGTTGCAGATCTCCATGAATTTGTCATGCTTCAGCGCCTCGCGCGTGATGAGGTAGAGGTCCCACGCGGTCGTGTAGTGCTGGGAGTTGTGAAGACCCGTGGCGTTGGCGAAGTGCGTGTGCTCGCAGCCAAGCTCCGCCGCGCGCTCGTTCATGCGCGCGACAAAGGCGTCGACCGAGCCGTAGAGCGTTTCGCCCAAAATGTTGCACGCCTCGTTCGCCGAGACGATGAGCATGCAGTTGAGCAGCTGCTCGACCGTCATCGTTTCGCCGGGGACGATGTTCGCCGTGCTGCCGTCGCTCGACAGCCCCTCGAACGCCGATTCCGTCGCGGTGACGGAGTCAGTCAGCGCGATCTTGCCCTCATCGATGGCTTCAAACACCAGCAGCGCGACCATCACCTTTGTGAGCGACGCGGGGAAGTTCTCCTGATGGGCGTTTTTCTCATAGAGAATTTCGCCCGTGTCGGCCTCAATGAGAAGGCCGGCCTTCGCGTCGAGTGTGAAGTCCTCATAGGCGTCAGCGCTCGTGAGCGAAAAGAGCGGGAGCAGGAGCGCAAAAGATAAAAAAAGTGAAAACAAGCGGCGTTTTTTCATGGAAATATACCTCGTTGTATGATACAATCAAATAGAATACAGTGAAGAGTAGCGCGCCGTTCGGCACGCTTCGACATCAGTATAGCAAAAAAGGCAGGCGAGCGCAACCGTGGAAAAGCAAGAAAAGAAAACCAAAGTCAGCGGCGTCTACCTTGTGCTCGCCGCGCTGACGGTGCTGTTCGCCGTTTCGCTCGTTTTTCTGCACAAAACGGCCTACGAGGGTGCCTCGCACGGGAATTACACCGTGACGACGCAGGACAAGACCGACGAGATCACCGCGCCCACGCGCGTTGTGACGCTTGTGAACGTCAATACCGCGACGGCGGAGGAGCTTGAAACGCTGACGGGCATCGGCCCGTCGCTCGCGCAGGCGATCATCGACTACCGCGCAGAGCACGGCGATTTTACGGCGGCGGAGGACCTTTTGAACGTCAAGGGCATCGGAGAGGCGAAGCTCGAGGGATTCCGCGCGGAGATCACATTCACGGAGGAGGATGGCAATGAAAATTCTGGTGGTTGACGACGAGCAACTTCTCGTCAAGGGCATGAAATTCAATCTGGAAAACGAGGGCTACACGGTCGAGACCGCCTACGACGGCGCGACCGCCATCGACATGGCGAAAAGCGGCGGGTTTGACCTCATCATCCTCGATCTGATGATGCCGCAGGTGGACGGGCTGACGGCCTGCATGCGCATCCGCGAATTTTCCAATGTGCCCATCATCATGCTGACCGCCCGCAGCGAGGACGCCGACAAGATCATCGGCCTTGAGTCCGGCGCGGACGACTATATCACAAAGCCGTTCAACATCTTAGAGCTCAAAGCGCGCATCCGCGCGCTGCTGCGCCGCGCGAACGCCGCACCGCAGCAAAAGCAGACTGAAACGCTCCTGTTGACCGCGGGCGGCATCACGCTCGACCCCGAGCAGCGCGTCGCCGTCAAAAACGGCGAGATCGTCGAGCTCACGGCCAAGGAATACGACCTCATCGAGCTTCTTGTTAAGAATCCGCGCCGCGTTTACTCGCGCGAAAATCTGATGGACCTCGTCTGGGGCTACACCTACGCGGGCGACTACCGCACGGTGGATGTGCACATCCGGCGGCTTCGCGAAAAGCTCGAGGAAAACCCCGCCGCGCCGCAGCACATCCTGACCAAATGGGGCGTGGGGTACTACTTGAAGGACTGATTTCCCACTAAAAGAAAGAGAAGGGGGGCAGTGCCGTGCAGATGCATGCGAGCCTGCAGCGAAAATTCAGCTTCAGCTATATCGCCATCATTCTGGCGGTGCTGATCCTGCTGAACACGTATCCGCTCATCACGTCGGAAAACCTGACGTTCCGCTCTAAGCAGAGCTCGCTGCAGGGCAGCGTCTCGGTGATGGTGACGGCGCTCTCCGGCCTTGAGGAGCTGAGCGAGGAAAATGTCGCGGGTGCGATGACGCTCGTGGAGGAGACGGGCATCTCCCGCGTGCTTGTGACGGACGCCTCGGGCCGCGTGCTGTACGACACGCGCGAAACCGACGGCGCGATCGGCCGCTACGCCTTTTATACAGAGCTTGTGCAGGCGCTTCGCGGAGAAGACGTCTTTTACACCGAATTTTCGGACAAGGCGTTCAAAAGCCGCGCGGCCTCGCCGGTCATCTACCACAGCCAGACCATCGGCGCGGTGTATGCCTACGAATACGACACCGAGCAAGCGGAGCTGCTGCTGTCCCTGCAGCGCAATCTCCTGACGATTTCGGCGGTCGTGCTGGTGTTCGCCGGCGGGATCAGCGTACTCTTATCCCGTGTGCTGACGCGGCGCTTCGGCGTACTGACCGACGCCATCCGCAAGATGCGCGAGGGCTCGTACAGCCACCGCGCCGAGGTCGGCGGGCACGACGAGATCAGCGAGCTCGCCGCCGAGTTCAACGACATGGCTGACCGGTTGCAAACGACGGAGGACGCTCGCCGCCGCTTCGTGTCGGACGCGAGCCACGAGCTCAAAACGCCGCTGGCGGGCATCAGGCTTCTGTCCGACTCCATTTTGCAGACGGAGAACATGGACGCGCAGACCGTGCGCGAATTCGTCGGCGATATCGAGCAGGAGTCCGAGCGCCTGGCGCGCATCACGGAAAATCTGCTGCGATTGACGCGCCTGGACAGCGGCATGCTGCCCGAGGCGCAGCGCGTCGACCTTTCGTCCGTGATGGCGCGCGTGGTGCGTATGCTGCGCCTTGTGGCCGAGGAAAAGCAGGTCGACCTCTCATATGAAATTCGCCGCGAGGGACAGACCCTTGCGAGCGAGGATGAAATTCACGAAATCATCTACAACCTGACGGAAAACGCCATCAAGTATAACCGCCCCGGCGGCTTTGTGAAGCTGCTGCTCGCGGGGGATGAAAAGGACTGCCTTCTCACTGTCAGCGACAATGGCATCGGCATTCCGGAGGGGGACATGCCCCGCATTTTCGACCGCTTCTACCGCGTGGACAAGATGCGCTCGCGCGCCGCGGGCGGTACAGGCCTTGGCCTTTCCATCGCCGCCGACACGGCGCGCCGCCGCGGCGGCAGCATCGAGGTCCGCGCCCGCGAGGGCGGCGGCACGGTGTTTACCGTGCGCCTGCCGCGCTGCGAAGAGGGAGGGGATGAGACATGAGAAGACGTCTTTCCCTGACTGCGGCATTAGTCCTCCTGCTTTCGCTTCTCTGCGCCTGCGCGGCCCAGCACGCGCAGGAAATGGACGAAAACGGCTACGAGCTCTATTTTCTCAGCGATCCCAACTCCGCGGGCGGCGGCGACGCCATCCGCACGCAGGAAAAGCGTCTGACGCTCGACGGCGCGATGGAGACCGAAGACTGTGTCCGCGCGCTGATGGAGGCGCTGCTCGCAGGGCCCGACGAGCCGTCGCTCTCGTCGCCCATCCCGGAGGGAACGGCGCTCAAGTCGCTCAAGGTGTCGGGCCGCCGCGCGCAGATCGACTTGAGCGCACAGTATGCGCGCCTGACGGGCATCGACCTGTCGCTCGCTGACTACTGCATCACGCTGACGCTGACGCAGCTGCCGAATGTGAACGCTGTGAGCATCACGGCGGACGGGCGCGAGCTGCCGTACCGCGAGACGCAAGTGCTGCTCTCGGCGGATACGCTGCTTTCCTCGCGTGAGAGTGGCCTGCGGCCGATCACCGTGTCGCTTTATTTCCTCGACAGCAAGACAGGCGAGCTGCGCGCCGAGCAGCAGACGCTCGCGCTCTACGAGGGCCAGACGCGCGTGAACGCGCTGCTCGAAGCGCTCGCGCAGGGGCCGGAGGACGATTCGCTCGTCTCGCTCCTGCCGGAGGACTTTGCGGTCATCTCCTCTCGCATCGAAAACGGCGTGTGCTATCTGAATCTCCCGGCTAACGTCTCACTGCCGGAGAACGAGGCGGAGCGCGATTTGATGCTGAGCGCGCTCGAGCAGTCCATTTTGTCGCTCGGCGGCGTGGACGAGGTGCAGTTTTTGATCGAAGGCTCGGCCGAGCCCGACGGCTACCGGTAAAAAAGGCCCTCCGCAGAAATGCGGAGGGCCTTATCATATCTTGCGCTATTTTACGCTCACTCGCGCGCGAGCATCGCCGCGCCGATCACGCCCGCGCGGTAGCCGAGCGTGCAGAGCTCGATGCGCGTGTGCGAGACGGCATAGCGCGAGCCGAACGAACGCTCGCGCACCCTTTCGCGCAGCGGCAGGAGCAGCGCGTCGCCCTGATTTGCTACGCCGCCCGAGAGGGCCAGCACTTCGGGAAAGAAAATGTTGACAAGATTTGTGAGCCCGCAGGCCAGATGCTCGATGTAGTCCTCCACGACCTGCGCGCCCGCCTCGTCGCCGCGCTCCTTGGCGAGAAACGCTGTGCGGCCGTCGACACCGCCCTGCTCCGCGGCAATCGCGTGCAGCAGGCTCTCGGGGTGCGCGGCCATGGTGCGCTTCGTGTCGCGGATCAGCGCCGTGGCGGAGGAGTAGGCCTCGAAGCATCCGCGGCTGCCGCAGGTGCACTCTTCGCCGTTTTCCGCGATGACCATGTGGCCGATCTCGCTCGCCGCGCCCGTGTAGCCTGTCAGGAGCTTGCCGCCGAGCACCACGCCGCCGCCGACGCCCGTGCCGAGCGTGACGACGATGGTGCTCTCCGCGCCGCGGCCGCAGCCGAACAGCGCCTCGCCCAGCGCCGCGGCGTTTGCGTCGTTGCCGAGGTGGATGGGAAGCGCAGTATGCGCGCGCAGCGCGCTTCGCAGGTCGAAGTTCACAAAATTCAGGTTCGCCGCAAAGCGCACGATGCCGCTCGCGTCGTCCACCGTGCCGGGGCAGCCGACGCCCACGCCGCCGACGGTGTCCTCGCCGATAGAGAGCTGCGCGATGACCTGACCGATGCGTCCCGCGACCGCCTCGGGGCCGAGATCGACGCGCGTCGGGATAGAATGCTCCTTTAAGATCTCGCCCTTCGCGCTCACGAGTGCGCCCTTGATGTTCGTGCCGCCGAGGTCGATGCCGATATAGTTCATAAAAACGCCCCTCCCGGGTGAAATGTGTCCTCATTGTATGCCGCATCGGCGGAAAATGCAAGAGCTCGCACGGGAAAGAAAAAAGTTTCTTAAAAAATCATAAGGGTGAAACTTTTTGAGAAATTTCTCGTCTAAGAGAATGTACGGAACGAAAAAAGCTCCGCATAATCAAGATGGAAAGAAGACGATGAAAGGAGAAACAAAATGAACCGCTGGGGACCGATGAGCGCCCTTGCGCTCGCCGCCGTGCTGCTGCTCGCAGGCTGTGGAGGCGACTGCGGGCTTGACGATGACGACAGCGCCGACGAGCTGCAGATCACCTACGAAGACATCTGTGAGAGAAATAAGATCTCCGCGCTGCTTGAACGGCACAAGGTGGTGACTATTGTACGGGAGAGCACAGACAGCAGCAACGGCGGTCAGGACGTCAAGAGCACTGACCAGTACACGCGCGACGAAGAAGGCCGGCTGCAAAGCTGGAGCCACGGCTGGTATTATGATGAGTACGGCGCAGACGATATTTATAGCCTGAATGTCTGCCTGGATGAAGTGCCGGACGGTATGTGCATTATCGCTGGAACAAATGATGACGGCAGCGCTCGAATTGCCAGTGTGATCGCCTGCGGAACGGATGAGTGGTACGAAGAAAGTACCGCGCGGGAACCGTTTTTGCCCGTGGCCGGTGACGGTATCACGGTGGAGGTCAAAGAGCCGTATGAGCAGGACGGCCAGCTCGTGTTTCCAATCAAACATTATATCACCGACGATGACACTGACTACTCGCTGCGATGGCTCTATGTCGATCCAACCTCCGATGACCTGATATCGATCAAGTCGGAGCGGCACAGAAAAGACTTGCAGGGAAAAGACACCTGCTTTGCCACGGGAAGCTATACGTTCAGCTATGATCGCCCTTATGAACCGGAGGAAGACCTCTACGCGCTGATGCTGTCGGACGATGTTCCCAAGCATGAAATCACGCTCGTGTGGGACCCGGGCACCGCGCAGGAGCACGAGCAGCACTTTACCGTGCCGAGCGCAGCGTACTTTTCCCCAGAGAGTGGTAAGGGCGTCATGCTTTACTACGACGCCGCCATGACGCAGGAGTATCAAACCCCTGAGATCGAGTGGCCGGACGGCGGCAGCACGACCGTCTATGTAAAAAGCGGCGGTTGAGACCGGTGGGAGATGAGAGAGGAGAGCACACCATGAAAAGCTGGAAGAGAGCCGTCACCGTTGCTTTATGCGCTGCGAGCTTACTTGCAGGCTGTGGAGGCGACTGTGGGCTGAAAGATGGCGAGGATTATACCGTCGAGGATCTTCGAGGGATCAATATACCCCTTGCACTGCTCGAAAGACATGAGGTCGTGACGGTGAATGTACAATACACCGATGAAAATGGCGATGTGACTTATACCGCCAGAGTGCAGTACACCCGTAATGCGGATGGAAATGTCGTGTCCTGGGGGCATTATGGGTATGATCCGAGCGAGAATTATCCGGTCAGTGCAAAAGAGCGCTGGACGCAGGCAAACGGAAAAGTGTATCTGGATCGATCATCGAACGAAGAGAGAACGATGATGACCTGCTTCACCAAAATAGATTACGAGATGTATGTTCTTGCTGATCTGCCCGCAATTGCGGAATTTGAGATGGGCACCGAGGAGAGCGAGGAAACGATCGGATTACAGAATGGTGTGTACCTGCTCTCCGGGAGTGTGACATATCCGAACCTTGGCGGTTATCACAGCAAGACGCTCTACGAAGTTGAACCTGGATCCGGCGAGCTTCACGCCATGACAGTGACTGATCATGCTGCGGATGATGAGGCCTTTGACGGCAAGATGCGCTACACTTGGAGCTACGATGAGCCCTACGCGCCTGAGCGTGACCTTGCGGGCGAAGCACTGCACGAGACCGACAGTGCTGACACCTGCCTGCTGACGCTCATCTACGACCCCGGCACAGCGGACGAGGAAACACAGCAGTACCGCGTGACGCGCGGCAGCTATGCCATGTTTGCCTGCCGTACCGGCAGCAATATCTATTATGATGCAGCGTTGAGTCAGGAGATCGACTATCAGGCGGGCATCGACACGAGCGGCGAGAGCGCAACGGTCTATATCGTGCCGCTGGAAGAAAACCGTTAAAAAGAATTTGAAACGCGGGCGTAAGTCCGCACCCAAATAAGGAGGAAACCAAGGTGAAAAACTGGAAGAAAACTGGTATTGCCGCGCTTTGCGTCGCGGCACTTCTTGCCGGCTGCGGCACGCAGGGCGGCAAGGACGACAAAGAGGACGATACCATCGGCGCTGGCACGCCGATGGACGTGACGCTCGAAACACTGCGCGAGGTCAACGATCCGTGCATGCTGCTCGAAAAGTACGACGCCGTGACCGTGAACATTCAGGGCACCGACCGGGACGGCGAGGTGACCTACAACGCAAGATTGCAGTACACGGACTGGGACGGGGAGGCGCTTCTCATGTCCTCGCATTATAACTATACTGCCAACAGCGGCCCGGGCGAGGAAGAACTGTGGAGCGAGGGGTGTGGCAGCCTGTACGCCACGCGCATGACGAGCGACGATACCGCAAGCCTGAACATCTATCCCATTCCGGGCGAGGGGACGGAGTATCTCCGTGAAATGCTGCCGCAGTGCACCGACCCCGCCGCCAAGAATGCCGAGGAAACGCTCGACGAGCGCAGCGAGCAGGACGGCGCGGTGCTGCTCTCGACCACCACGCGCTTTGACGATCAGGACGACTACTACTATACCACCCTCTACTACGCCGATCCCGAGACGGGCGAGCTGCTCGCCATGTCCGTGACCGACTATATGGCGGACGGCGAGGGCGGCGCGACGGAGATGGGCACGACGCTCTACAACTGGAGCTACGATGAGCCCTACAATCAAGAACCCTACAAGTCAGGCCGCTACCTTCTGAACGATGTCGTGTACGCGACGGACGACACGAGACCCGCCTGCCTGCTGACGGTCTGCCTCCCTGCGGAAGAAGGGGGCGAAGACTGGTGGGTGAATGAATACCATGTGGCGAGGGGGACGTATGTCAACATCTGTTGCCGCAGCGGTTGCACACTCTACGCGGACGCGGCGCTGACGCAGCCCATCGACGACACTGTGTCCATCGACACAAATGGCGAAGAGATGACGGTCTACGTCGTGCCCGACGTGCCGCTGAACTAAAACGGCATGAACTTAAAAAACGGTGGACTTCAAAAAAATCCGCCGCTTTTTTTCAAAATGCATGAAACTTTTTTCGATAAATTCCGTCTAAATAATACAGGAAAAGACTCGGTGCGAGAATTAAGGAACTCTTAAATAATTTGTAACCAAATCGCGCCTGATTGTAACGACTTCCTCATAAGATGAGATTATAATGGACCCAAGATTAAAATTGAGGAGAAACTGCGATGGCAAATGACCAGAAGCCCGTCATTTCGGTGCGAAAGCTCCGAAAGGTGTACATGATGGGGCAGGAGCACGTGGTCGCACTGCACAATATTGACCTCGACATCCCGCGGGGCGAGGTGTGCTGCATCTTCGGCACGTCCGGCAGCGGCAAATCGACGTTGCTCAACCAGCTGGCGGGACTCGAAAAGCCCACGCGCGGCGTGGTGCGCATCGGCGGCGTGCCGATCTCACAGCTCAACGAAAATCAGCTCGCGGCCTTTCGCCAGAAGCACATCGGCTTCGTCTTCCAGTCCTACAACCTGCTGCCGGAGCTGACGGCGGCGGAAAACGTGGCCATGCCGCTGATGTTCAAGGGCATCGACCCGGATGTGCGGCTGCTGGAGGCGAAGAAAATGCTCTGCCGCGTGGGACTGAAGGACCGCATGGACCACTTTCCGAACCAGATGTCCGGCGGACAGCAGCAGCGCGTGGGCATTGCACGCGCGTTCGTCACGCGTCCCGAGGTCGTGTTCGCCGACGAGCCGACCGGCAACCTCGACTCGAAGACGACGAAAGAGGTCATGCACATGATCCGCGGCTTTGCCAAGCGCTTCCACCAGACGATCGTGCTCGTCTCTCACGATCCGGAGATGACCGAGTATGCCGACCGCATCGTCACGCTCATCGACGGCAGGATCGTCAGCAACGTAGAAAATCAGGTCAAGGCGGAGATCGACGCCGCACCCTACATCGAATAACGGAGGAAATCGAACATGAAACGCATCTCAAGATCCCTGCTCTCGCTCTGCCTTGCCCTTGTGCTGTGCGCAGCGCTGCTGCCGAATGGAAGTGTGGCCGAGGCTGCCACCGATACTGCTCAGGAAACCTTTATGATCACGGGCTACGACGTCAGCTCGTCGAGCATTATGGCGGGTAACAGCGTGGATATTACCCTTTATCTTTACCGCACGGATGGAGTGACCGGCGATATTTCGGTTATCCGCGGTGTCGACAGCTTCCAGGGCAACAGCACCTATTACGCACAGGCCACGAACAGCAGCGATAATACTAATACCTATGTTGTCAGATTGCAGGGCTTAACTTACACGGGTGCCAGTGAAAAAGAACTTTTGTTTACCATTTACTATAACGATGCATCCAGCAATGGACATTATCAGGAGGGGAAGGTCTCTATCCGTGAATGCGTGGCCAACTCCGAGATCAAGGAAGATCCCGAGCCGACGCCTGTGACGATTCCCGAGCCGCGCGCCGTCTTCAACTCCGACGGCACGAGCACATCTATTGCCGCGGGCGAGACGAAGACCATCACCGTTTACATCCAGAACGCCGGCACGACCGCCATGCGCGACCCTATCCTGACGCTCAAATCCTCCGGCTCGCTTCTCATCATGGGCAGTCAGGACTACATGCTCGACGATATCCGCGCGGGCCGCGACACGGCCGTCACTGTGACGGTCAAGGCGCCCGACAAGATTGAGTCCCAGATGCAGACGATCGACGCCACGCTGTCGTTCTACTATGACAACGGCACGCAGCTCACCGGCGGCAGCGCCAGCGGCAGCGTGAACGTTCTCTCCACCGTTACCAAGGATACGAAGGACGAGGAGACCATTGCGAGCCCCACGCCCATCGTCATTCTCTCGAAGTACAACTACGGCGGTTCGTCCGTTGCGGCGGGCTCAAGCACGAACCTGAGCTTCTCGTTCACGAACACCAGCAAGACCATCAAGATCGAAAACGTCATGGTCACCGTCACCGGCGGTCAGGACCTGATGCTCAACGGCTCGACGAACACGTTCTACTTTGAATCTGTCGCCGCGAGCGGCAGCAAGACCGTCACCGTGCCGATGAAGGCCGCGCAGCTCATCAGCGCCAGCGCGCAGGACGTCAAGATCGACGTGACCTATGAATATGTTGACCAGAACGCAAGAAAGTCGGGAAACGCCACGCTGTCGCTGAGCGTGCCCCTCTACCAGCCCGACCGCTTTGAGCTCAGCGAGCCCAAGACCTCCTACACCGGCTACGTCGGCGAGGAGACGAGCCTGACCATCGACTATGTCAACAAGGGCAAGAGCGCCATCAACAACGTTGAGGCGACCATCTCCGGCGATATCGACACGCCGACGGCCTATCAGCGCGTCGGCACGATCGACGGCGGCAAGAACGGCACCATCGCTTTTGCCGTGACCCCGCAGCTGGAGGGCGAGAATCAGGTCAAGATCGTCATCACCTACGAGGACTCCAACGGCAACACGAAAGAGCGCGTCTTTGAAGCCACGGTCGAAGCCATGGCCTACGAGCCGACCGACCCCGGCATGGACGATCCCGGCATGATCGACCCCGAGCCGACGAGCACCTTCCCGTGGAAGTACGTCATCATCGCGCTCGTCGTTATTGCCATCATCGCCCTGATCGTGCTCCGCATCCGCAAGAAGAAAGCCAAGCAGAAGGCCGAGCAGGCGCTGTGGGACAAGTGGGACGAAGAGGAGCTCGCCGAGGAGAAGCAGGAGGCAGCGGAAGCCGCGGCGGCTGAAAACAAGGAGACTGCGGCCACGGGTGCTGAGGAGCAGAAAAAATGAGATTCGCAGACATCCTGAAAATGTGCTTTGACAGCCTGTCACGGCGCAAAGGACGCACGATCTTGACGGTGCTGGGCGTGTTCATCGGCTGCACGTCCATCATCGTGATGGTCTCCATCGGCGCGGGCATGCAGGAGTCCTACGACCAGATGCTCAAAAATATGGGCGACCTCTCCATCATCGAGGTCTACCGCGGCTACAACCAGAGCACCGGCACGCAGACGGAGAGCAAGCTTGACGACAAGGCGGTCGAGAGCTTCCACGAGATCGCGGGCGTCAAGGCCGTCATGCCCAAGGCAAGTCTCGACGGATATAATGTAGGCTTCAAAGCGGGCGTCAACGGCCGCTACACGGCCGACTATGTCAATTTTGTCGGCATTGACTCGAGCGCCCTTGAGGACATGGGCTTTGAGCTGATGGACGGGCGGTATCCGGAGAGCAGCGACGAGGTGGTCGTGGGCCAGTATTTTGCCTATAACTTCACCGATACGCTGATGCCGGACGGGCGAAACTATGTGAACCGTTACGTCTGGGATGAGAACGGAAATATTGATACCGAAAATGTTCCCGACCCGTTTTTCGACCCGCTCAAGACGAGCATCACCATGGTACTCACACCGTATGACGACGGTACAGGCACCGAACCTACCCCCTATGAGGTTGAGCTCAAGGTCGTCGGTGTGATGAAGGAGGATCAAGGCAAGGGCTATGAGACGAGCGACGGTGTGATGATGGACATCAATGCGCTCAAAGCTCTTATTCAGGACCTGACCGGCAAGACCGACACGAAGTTCGAGTATTCAAGCATCAACGTCAAGGCTGAGAGCCTCGACGCCGTGTCGGATGTGGAGCAGTCCATCAAGGACTTGGGCTACAGTACGTATTCTATGCAGAGCATGCGCGACGAGCTCAACAAGCAGACCCGCCAGATCGAGCTGATGCTCGGCGGCCTCGGTGCGATCTCGCTTCTGGTCGCGGCCATCGGCATCACGAACACGATGATCATGTCCATCTCCGAGCGCACGAAGGAGATCGGCATTATGAAGGCGCTTGGCTGCTATGTGCGCGATATCCGCGCGATGTTTTTGATGGAGGCGGGCAGCATCGGCCTTCTCGGCGGCATTTTGGGGCTTATTTTCAGCTTCATCATATCCGTCATCATCAATCTGTTCTCGTTCGGCGCGTTCGGCGGCGGGGGCGTCACGTGGGAGCTTATCAAGCAGGCGCTCATCGGCGGCGAAGGCGTGGTGCGCACGTCCGTCATCAAGCCGGAGCTCGTGATTTTCGCGCTGGTGTTCTCGGTGCTGGTCGGACTGGTGTCCGGCTATCAGCCCGCGAACAAGGCGGTCAAGATCTCGGCGCTCGAAGCCATCCGAAACGAATAAGAAAAACGCAGTATTTTGCAAGAAGGCGGCGTCCCGGACCGGACGCCGCCTTCTTTTGTAAAAAGCGCGATATTGCAATGTTTCAAGCGCTTGCTTTGCTTGACCGCGCTGATGCGATGTGATATCATATATCAGTCAAAATGTTTATGAAAACAGGAGGCGATCGCCTTGGCAACCGTCAAACGCAGATCCACCGTACCCTATTACGCCGCGGCGGGAACATGGGTCATTTATGCGCTGCTCTTTCCGCTCTACCGCGTGCCGCAGTTCATCTTTATTGCCATTGTATCGGCGGTGGTGTATTTCATCATGAACGCCGTGTGCGGCACGGTGGAGGTCACAGTTCCCGACCCGCCGAAAAAGGAAGAGAGCACCGGCAACCCCGAGCTTGACAAGATGATCAAGGACGGCAATCTTGCCATCTCCGAGATGAAGCGGCTCAACACGTCCATCAAGGATGAGAAGATCTCCGCCGACATCGACCGGCTCGAGGACCTGAGCGCGAAAATTTTCGCGCAGGTCAAATCCGACCCGTCGAAGCTGCCGCAGATCCGCAAGTTCATGGACTACTATCTGCCCACGACCCTTAAGCTCTTGAACGCCTATGACCGTATGGGCGCGCAGGGCGTGAGCGGCGAGAACATCGACGCGACCATGCAGCGCGTGGAGAGTATGATGGGCACGATCGTTACGGCTTTTGAAAAGCAGCTCGACATGCTCTTCGGCAGCGAGGCGATGGATATTTCCGCCGATATCACGGTGCTCGAGAACATGATGAAGCGCGAGGGCCTGAGCGAGGATACTGGCGAGCTGCATGCCGAGTCCGGCACGGCGACCGCCTCGCAGGACGACATCAAGCTCGAGCTATAAAGGAGTAAGCGATGCGAAAGAAAGTGATGGCGTTCAACGCCAAAGTCAATGCGTGGATATTGAAACGGCTGAAAGGCGTGTGGCTCGACCCGATCTTCTGTGCAATCTTTGCCATCATGTGTGTGGCAAGCATCATCGGCGCGCTGCATCTGCACAGGGATACGCTTTACTATTCCGCGCTGATTTGGGCGTTGGCCACGCTGCTGTGCCTGCGCCGCATCCAGCGCATCAAAAAGCACGAAAAAGAACAAACTCAAAGCCAGAATACGGAGGAGAAATGATATGAGCGACAACATGATGCCCGAGCTGACCCTGAACCCCACCGAAGCGGCGCAGGAGGCCGTCCCTGAGCTGACGCTTACGCCCGAAGCGCCCACGGCGCCCGAGGCGGAGAAAAAGGAGGTCGAGCCTGTCAAGGTCGATGAGAGCATGCTCACCGAGCAGGAGAAGAAAGCCGTCGACGATTTTGCGAAAAAGATCGACATCAAGGATACGAACCTTGTGCTCAACTACGGCGTGGCCGCGCAGAAGAGCGTGGCGACGTTCTCTGAAAATGCACTGTCCTCCGTGCGCAACAAGGACCTGGGCGAGGTGGGCGAGACGCTCTCGAACCTCGTCGTCGAGGTCAAGGGCTTCGGTCAGGAGGAGAAGAAGGGCTTCGCAGGCCTGTTCCACAAGCAGAAGGATAAGCTCGAGCTGATGCGCGCGCAGTACGGCAAGGCCGAGACGAGCGTGAACCGCATTGTTTCTGAGCTTGAAAAGCATCAGGTCACGCTGATGAAGGATATCGCGATGCTCGACCAGATGTATGAGCTGAACCTCAAGTACTACAAAGAACTGACCATGTATATCATCGCGGGCAAAAAGCGCCTGGCCGAGGTCCGCTCCGGCGAGCTCGAGGAGCTGCGCAAGAAGGCGGAGGCGAGCGGCCTTGCCGAGGATGCGCAGGCCTACAACGACTACGCGCAGAAGTGCGAGCGCTTTGAAAAGAAGCTGCATGACCTGGAGCTCACGCGCATGGTGTCGCTCCAGATGGGCCCGCAGACGAGACTTCTCCAGAACAACGACACGCTGATGGTCGAAAAGATCCAGTCCTCGCTCGTCAACACCATCCCCCTCTGGAAGAGCCAGATGGTGCTCGCGCTCGGCATGGAGCACAGCCGTCAGGCCACGGCCGCACAGAGCGCGGTGGCGCAGACGACGAACGAGCTTCTCAAAAAGAACGCCGACATGCTCAAGATGGGCACCATCGCCACGGCAAAGGAAGCCGAGCGCAGCATCGTCGATATCGAGACGCTGCAGCACACGAACGAGCAGCTCGTCTCCACGCTCGACGAGGTCGTGAACATCCAGCGCGAGGGCGCGCAGAAGCGCAAGGAAGCGGAGGTCGAGCTCGGCCGCATCGAAGGTGAGCTGAAGCAGAAGCTCATGGAGCTGAGAAGCTGAGACGCTCCGGATAGGAGAAGCATATGAAATTCTTTCAAAAACGCGGCGTCGCCATCGTCGTGCTGATTCTGGCGATCGTCGCATCCAGTGCGTGGGGGCTGCACAAAGCGCCCGTTGTCTCTACGCCGGAGGGCGGAGAAAAGCTCGATCCCTCGCTTTCCACGGCGGCGTTCGAGCAGTACGTGCGCGACGAGGCGAACGTCCTTTCGGACAAGGCCGAAAAGGCGGTCAGCCTCTATAACGCTAACTGGGACAAGATGTTCGGCAGCATCATGGCCGTCGTGACGGTGCAGTCGTCGGATAATCTCGAGAATACGGCGTATGACTATGCGGACACGATGCAGCTTGGCTCAAATGACGCCATTCTTGTCATCGCCAAACAGCAGCAGGACTATTATCTGGTCGCCAGCGGCGATTTCTACGACCTGCTCAGCGGCCTTTCGCAGAGCTTTGTTGCCTCCTGCATGGCGGATAACGTGCAGAAGGGCGATTATGACGCGGCGGTGTGCGCGCTTTGCGCCGCGCTCCATGTGGAGCTGAGCCAGCAGTATCAGCAGAGCGAGGCGGCGCTGGACGAGGCGGCCAACGGTGTGATGTTCATCATGATCCTCATCATATTCTTTGTCCTCTGGATCATGCTTGACGGCATGCGTTATCGCCGCTATCGCCGCCGCTACATGATGCCCGGCATGGGCGTGCCGACGGTGATGTATCACCCCATCTTCTGGGGACGCCGTCCTCCGCGCGGCCCGCGCCCGCCCCGTTCGGGCGGCCCGAGGCCCCCGCAGGGAGGGCCGAGACCGCCTTATAGCGGCGGCAGCTCCGGCGGTAATCGCCGCCCGCCCCAGCAGCCGAGACGGCCTTCCGGTTCCTCGGGTAGCAGCTTTGGCGGATTTGGCAGCAGCGGCCGCGGCGGCAGCTTTGGCAGCGGAAACTTCGGCGGATTTGGCGGCAGCAGCCGCGGGGGCGGTTTCGGCGGAGGCGGCAGCTTCGGCGGCAGTCGCGGCGGTGGCTTCGGTGGAGGTCGCAGCGGCGGATTTGGCGGTGGCCGCGGAGGCGGCTTCGGCGGAAGACGCTGAAAAGCCAAAACCCCTGACACAAAATGAAAAGCACGTCTGCTTGGCAGGCGTGCTTTTTCTTACTTTGATTGCGGCCTGAAAGGCGATGACAGACAGGCTCGCACAGCATTGTAGATTTTCCGAGGAATACAATGCTGCTTATCGGATCTTCTCAAGTGCAACAGTGGGATCGCAGAGGAAAGCCTCACTCCGGTACCGCCCCGGCCAAACGACCACAATTTTAATATCCGGATTTTCTTTTGCCCGTTCAAAGAAAAGAGCAGAGGACCTGCGGCGCAGGTCCTCTGCTCTTGGTGCCGGTGACCGGACTCGAACCGGTACGCTGTCGCCAGCGGCGGATTTTGAGTCTTGTAAGCCACGATTTCCTGCACTTTCTTCCGCATCGTTCCACAGCCGAAAACCCTTGTAATTCAGGGTTTTTCGGCCTTTTTTGTATTTTTAAGAAAATGTCAATTTGTAAGAAAAAACATATTTGGGGAGAACTAGGGCAGAACTCCCCGTGCTTACAGTCTTTCACTAACGACACTATATTATGGCACAGGAGAACAATTCAATATGAAAGGCAGAAGCAAGAAATATTATCGCAAAATTTTTCGCGCATATCCCGACATGGTAACGCTGCTTCAGTTCCGAGAAATGCTTAGCGGTGTAAGTGATAACTTTGCACGCAAGCTAATCCACGAAAAGCACGTTAAGAGCATTTTCATCAAGCCGCATTACTATATCTCGAAAAACAGTGTAATTGATTATGTGCTCAGCGAGGACTATGCAAAAAGAAAAGTGAGGGATCATGTATGAGGGAATATTTTATCGACGGTATACGCTACATCAGCAAAGAGCAATTTTGCAAATTGGCTCATGTTCGGAAGGCAAACGTCTTGAAGTTGATTCAAAGCGGGCTTATTCCTTACATTGATATTGGAAATCAAACACATCGCTATCTGATCCGTCAATCTGATGCCGAGGCCTATTTAACGGATAGGGCTCATGATCCGGCAAAATATAGTTTTCAAAGGAAATCTCGGATTCAAACGTATCCAGGCAAGTTTGACCGGAACTTTGCGAATGAACTGTCACAATACGCATCTGTGTTATGGAAAGATGAACCGCAGATGCTCACAGTACAGCAGGTGCATGATCTGCTGGGTTATTCGGAACATGTGATTCGCAGATGGTATACGACCTGCGGACTTGCAGTTGTACGCTTGGGAACCCGAACTTATATTCCCAAGAAAGGTTTGCTGAGATTTATTGGAAGCAAGTCGTTTCATTCCATCAAAGAAAAAAGTGCTACACACGTGGATTTAATAAGGAGTGTTGATTATGAGGGAGCATAATGTTATCGCTATTACCAATTCAAAAGGCGGAGTCGGGAAAACTACCACGGCGCTGAATCTCGGCGCAGCGCTTGCGGCGAAAGAAAAGAAGGTCCTTCTGGTTGACAATGACCCACAGGGCAATCTGACGGCTGCGTTAGGATATACTCCAGGAGAACAGAGAAATACCCTGGCAAAACTGCTGCTTGTTCAAATTGACTCTCCGGAAGATCTGCCGCTACATCTTCCTCGTTCCGTAATACATACCGAGGTCGGCATGGACCTGATTCCTGCCAATAAACGACTGGCAGACGCTGCGGCCCGCTTACAGGTCATGCAGCTTTCGCAATATAATGCCGCCGGTTTCTCCGATACCCTTTGTGAGAAGATAATGGAGAAGCTGCTGGTTTCTCTCCGCGAACAGTATGACTACATTATTATTGACTGCGGACTGAAACACGAGCTTTTGACCATCAACGCACTCGCCGCTGCCGATTATTGCATTATTCCAGTGCAGGCACATTTCCTTGCAAGTGAAGGAATTCCGGATGTATTGGAAATGGTGAAAAATGTTCAGAACCGATTTAATCCTGATTTGAAGATTGCAGGCATTCTCTTGACTATGTATCAATCGCGCCCTCAGCTCTGTCAGAGCGTTCGAAACAGTGTAAATGATATCTACGGTGAGAGTCTACATGTTTTTGAGCGCCCAATCGAGCAGACAATCAAGGTCGCCGAGTGCCCTGCTGCAGGAATGAGCATTCTTGATTATGCACCTAAGAATCCTGCTGCCGAGTCATACCGCAGCCTTGCCCTGGAGGTGCTTCATCTTGCCTAAACGCGACATGAATGACCTGCTAAAAAAGCGTATGAGCGCCACACAGCAGGCTGCTGAAATTGTGGTGGGCGACGAGGCGTATGAAACGCTGTTTAGAGGTGCGCCAGCATCGGAGGCATCGAGATTCTGTGATCTGCCGATAGAAAGGCTTCGCCCGTTTTTTACTGCCGACATCGGGTTCCATCCCTATCCGCCAGAAAAGCTCAAAGCGTTTTCACAGCAGCTTGCCGAGCAGGGGATCTACGAGCGTGTTATCGTCCGCCCTATCCCAGACAGCAACGATTATGAAATCCTTGCCGGTCATAACCGCACGAGGGCTTGGCAGATGACCGGGCATGACATGATCCCAGCCGAGGTGGTGAGTGCCGACGACGCAAGGGCTGTCTCTATTGCTGTTGCCACCAACCTCCTGCGGCGTCAGGACCTTACCATCATTGAGCGCGGCAAGGCATATCGTGCGCTGCTGCGCGAAAATAATCGGCACGGTCAGTGGGATGCAAATCAAGCAGAAACAACTTTTGGCGATTCTCGCCAAAAGTTGCAAGAGGGCGATGCGGACAGTACCTTTGGCGATTCTCGCCAAAGGTACAATGCCCGCAAACTCGTGGCGGATTTCTTTGGCGTGACCGAGTACGAGATCCGCAAAGCAATCAAGTTGGCAGGCCTGATTGAACCGCTTGCGGAGATTTTGGAAGACACTCCACGCAAGCTGCCGATTGCTTGCGCTGAGTTGATTGCTGACTATGACGCGACCACCCAGCAGGCATTTGTGGAGATGTGCGCTATCGAGGGTTACACGCTCAATAAGGTAACAGTGCAAAAAATCACCCGCGCCTGTCCGCCACCTTCTGCGGGAAAACAGAAGATTTACGCTGTATGGCGGCAGGCTCGCGCTGAGGAAGCCCAGCGCCGTACTGCACCTCCAAAGAAGATCAGCTTTGACCGCAGGAAGTTCGCTCCGTACCTTGAAAAGCTGGGCAGCGACAAGGAACTTGAAGAGTTGTTTTTGGCGTTCTTGCGGCAGCGGGTCGGCTGATGTATAATGAAAAAGAATAAAAGAAAGGATACCGAACGCTATGAGCGAACAGGAAAAAATCCAGCTTTTTGAAGATCAAAAGATTCGCACAGCTTGGGATGAAGATAAGGAAGAATGGTATTTCTCTGTTGTCGATGTGATTCGTGCGCTGACAGGCAGCGAGAATCCGCGACGATATTGGAGTGATTTGAAGCGAAAGCTGAAAGCAGAAGGTGCCGTTGAACTGTACGAAAAAATCGTACAGTTCAAAATGACTGCTCCAGATGGGAAAATGAGACTGACTGATGTGGCGAATACAGAACAGCTTCTTCGTATTATGCAGTCTGTCCCCTCGCCAAAAGCCGAACCCATACGAGCATGGCTTGCTCAGGTTGGCCGCGAGCGCATCGAGGAAACCATTGACCCGGAGCAGGCCATTGACCGCGCTTTAGAAACTTATCTCAAAAAGGGCTATGATCCGGACTGGGTTCACCAAAGGCTCCTTTCCATCCGTATCCGCAATGAGCTCACCGACGAATGGCAGAGGCGTGGAGTGGGAAAAGGCAGGGAATTTGCTATCCTGACCGATGAGATTTCAAGGGCGTGGTCCGGTATGACGACCCGACAGTACAAAAATCTCAAGGGACTAAAAAAAGAAAATCTGCGGGATAACATGAGCGATACTGAACTTGTGCTGACTATGCTGGCTGAGGCATCCACGCGGGATATTTCCAAGGCATCAAAACCCGTTGGGTTTGATGAGAGCGTAAAGGTTGCCAAGCGTGGAGGCAATGTCGCAAACGTTGCGCGGCAACAGCTTGAGGCGGAAACCGGTCAGCCTGTTATCACTTCGCAGAACGCTGCTCAGTTAAATGCGGTGGTCACAGAAATGATCGAAGCATCGGCGCAGGCGGTTGACCGCCAAGATGATTCAAAAAGCAAATAGAGTTTTCTTGATATGGAGTAAAAACAATGAAGGAGTATGCGCAATGAGCACATTGTCTGCAAAAGAGTATAAGTGCTTTGAAGATATCAAGCGAATCCGTCCAGATGGATCAGAATACTGGGCAGCAAGGGAGCTTGCTCCCGTGCTGGACTATGCAAAATGGGAGAACTTCTATAAGGTTATCAAGCGTGCCATGATTGCCTGCGAGAACAGTGGACGCAGTACCTCGGAATGTTTTCCTGAGGTCAGGAAAACATCTCCCATGCCGAATGGAGGAGTAAAAGACATCCTTGATTACGAGCTTTCGCGTTATGCCTGCTATCTGATCGTCCAGAATGGTGATCCGCGCAAAGAGGTGATTGCTCTTGGGCAGACATACTTTGCAATTCAAACCTACCGGCAGGAGGTTGCAGACCGCTTTAATCAGCTGGATGAGGATAGTCGCAGGCTTGTGGTTCGCGGTGATATCAAGCAGTGGAATCAGCTTTTGGCAGAGACCGCGCGAAACGCAGGCGTTATCACGGCGGAAGAATTTGCAATCTTTCAGAATGCCGGATATATGGGCTTGTATGGCGGAATGACGGTAGACGATATTCACCGCAGAAAGGGACTTGCCATCGGCCAAAAAATACTTGATTACATGGGGAGTACGGAGTTGATTGCTAACCTGTTTCGCATTTCGCAGACTGAGGAAAAGCTGCGCAAGGATCAAGTTTCGACTTCCGATGCTGCGACCGCTGTTCATTATGCTGTCGGGAATGAAGTAAGGGAGGCAATCCGAAAGATCGACGGCACTATGCCGGAGGATCTTCCAACACCTGAAAAGAGCATTGCGCAGTTAGAGCGCGAGCAGATGGAACGCCTGAAACAAAAAGCGATTAATGGACAGCTCATGCTGGATGAATAGGCCGCTTCCATGTAAGATCTTAAAATAATTGAATAATTTGCTGAAAGGCTCGACACCGTGAGGTGCCGGGCCTTTCCTTTTGAACGAGGTGAAAAATGAACAACCTATGGAACCGCAGCGTTGGCCCGTTTGATGAGGCGGCTACACAGAGACACAGACACATGGGGTTGCTTGATTGCAACGGGGATGTGAACGCGGATGCAGTAAATTTCCTTGCCCATCTTTGCGCAGGCCTATTCTTTGACGCCCTTTGTGATTCTTATGTTGAAATGCAAACCGTATCCAGGATATGTCAGGCTTTCTGTAAGTCTGAAAATGTAGAGGCGCAGAGAGTAGTCTTAATGATCTGCTCAGAGTATGACGCGATGAACCATCCTGTCCCAGAAGATATCTGGTGGATCTCCGGCAGTAAATTATTGGTGCCGCCATTCATTGAAGGATTTCTCAGTTATCTGAGGGAATATTTAAAAGAACTGGAGGTGATGTGATTTATGCGAGCAATTAAAGTCTACTGCCCGCCCGGAGTGGAACCTCCGCTTTACGCTTTCATTGATGCTCTGGACGGGAAACTCAAGGCTAAGCTCCTGTGGCAAATCTTTCGACTGAGAAATCTTCCTGCCTGCGAGCTAAAGGAACCTCATTTTAAGCACTTTTCACTGGAGAGATACAGTCAGATGTATGAACTGCGTGAAAAGGGCAAAGTCCTCATTCGAATCGTTTTCACGGTGCAGAATGAGGATGTTATTTTATTGACATCCTTTATCAAGCGGCAGCCTCGGGATACGATGAAAGCTCTGGATCAATCTCTGTACATACTGTCAGACATCCAGCAGCATCCGGATCGTACAAGCAACTTCGATTTTCAAAGGGAGGTCACGGCGTGAAAAAGCTGATTTACCGCATTTCGGCCGCAATTGTTGTTGCCGGAATTATCATTATGAAACGGAGGACACAACGCACATGAAAAAAATCATTAGTACCTGTATCGCCCTGATGGTTTCTGCTGCATGCTCCATCAGTGCTTTTGCAATGGAAGTACCGACTAATACGACCATTCAGGACCTCAATGGTGTACGGCAGTATATTAAGATCTATACGGTTGCACCAGACACAGATCCGCAGTCGCTGATCGATGATGTTTTTGAATACGACGGATATACTTATACCTATTCGTCCATGACGAAGGAAGAGCAGTCCTATTCGGAGAAGGAGCATCACACTGAGACCGTAACAGCGGACACGGAGAAGGGTGATCTGTCCGTGGTGCTTAAGGCATTATCCCCGTCCATCGAGTATGACGACGGAGAATTTCGAGGAACGCTCTATCTTGACCACTCGACGATCAGCACGGTAGCGTCTGGTTACACAACGAAGAGTTACACCGTCAGTGCGACCAAAGAAATTGACAATCTCGATACGAACGACATGGCTTACGTCCCTGATACAACTACAAAAAATGGCGTAACAGTTCAGCTCCAATCGGTAGATTGGCAGGTGCAGGGAACGTCGTTGGTCGATGATATTCTCATGCCTGCTCAGTACAAAGCTGTGGCTACCTACGCAGGAAGAGCATCTTATCGCGCGGCGACCGGATATGTTACAACTGCGAAATATATCGGTGATATCGTTGCAGAGGGTATCGAGAGTGTTACTTATACGGTGATCTATACCGGTACACCGTCGAGTATCCTGCGGCGAGTAGCTGCCAAAAGCACAGAGAATTTCCCCATTATTTTAATTTTCCTTGTTGTTATCGTTCTTGCAATTGCTACCGTTGTACTCATTTGGCGTCACCACAAGAGAAGTCAAGAGGATACAGTTTATCACGAAGAATTTTCAGAGGAGGAAGATGAACATGAAGAGTAAAAAACGCTGGTTTGTCACGGCTCTCACCGCCTGCTTAACACTTTCGCTGGGAATCTGCGCAGAGGCATTAGAGTACGACTTTGACGGCGTAGAGGATACCGAATATTATCCCTCCACGAACTATGAATCTCTCTATGGTGCTAAATACAATTATGGTGGAAGCAATGCAACGGACTACCAGTGGCCGGCATTACCCTATGGAGTGTCCAGCAATACAAGTGTCGGATGTATGGAAAAGGTTCGATTTCCTGGCTTGGTAGGCTCTATCGGAGGAAGCGGTATCGAGAGTAATATCACGAATCCGATCCAGCAGGAACCGCAGATTCCATCAACGAGCTACCAGCCTTCCGCCTATACAAGCGTTGACGGTATGGAACGCAAGGATGGTAGTATCGGTACGCTGAAAATCCCATCCTTGAACATCAATATGAAGGTATGGGAGGGCGAAACCAACACCAGCATGGCAAAGGGACTCGGCCATTATAGCTCTACTTCAGGGTGGGATGGGAATATTGGCGTTTGCGGGCATAACCGCGGCGCCAAGTACACCATCGGCAACATCAAAAACTTGAAGGATGGTGATACAATCACTTACACAACGGTCTATGGAACCCGTACCTATGAGGTTGTAACGGTAGAGACAATTGCCAGTTCAGACTGGAGCTACCTACAGGCGACATCCGATAATCGTATTACCATCACCACCTGTCTTGCAAATCAGCCCAGCAAAAGGGTTTGCGTTCAGGCTGTAGAGGTGAAGTGAAACCCTTGCGGCACTAAGGCTTTCGTCAGGTGCGTTTTATCGGCGTAGGCATTTCAAATAAACCTTTGACATAGCATGATTTTTGTATTATTCTCAAACCACTCCGGAGAATAGAAGTACAAAAGGAAGTATTTGGTTGATACAGGAATTTAAGTCCCCGAGGAAGGACGATGAGATCAGAGTCCAAATGGACATTACGGTCGATCTTCCTGCGGAAGTAGCGGAGCAGGCTGAGCGGCTTGGCATTTACGAGTTTGAGCGCTGTGTTTTCAATCCGGATACCTGCCGCATGACTGCCAGTGTAACCACTACATTTTATCGAAAGGGAGCGTAGTCAAATGAAGAAGAGCCTTTACTTAATTGCCGGTATTTTGATTGGCATTACACTTTTTGGCGGATCGTCCGTTTTAGCTGCCGGGATTACGGCGGAGCGCAGCACCAACCGCATTTATGTGGACGGACAGGAAGTCCGCCTGACGGCGTACAACATCAACGGCAATAACTACGTCATGCTGCGCGACGTCGGCAAGACGGTAGGATTCGAGGTTTACTGGGACGGCGATGCCAAATGTGTGCAGATCGAATCGGAAAAGCCGTACACCGGCGAAGCGCCGGTAACGTCTGCGGAGGCAAAGCCCGTGGAGCAGCCTGCGCAGACAGATGTTGCCGCTGCAAAGCAGGACATCATTGACCGCACCAATGCCCTGCGCAAAGAAAATGGCGTAGCCGCGCTGCGCGTCAATGATAAACTCATGCAGGCGGCGCAGGTCCGCGCCGACGAGATGGCCGCCAGCGGCGTCTACTCTCACACCCGTCCGGATGGGCGCAAGAGCAACACCGTCACCGACAGCAAGTATACCGGCGAAAACCTTCACAACATCTCGGAGCTGTATCTTGAGCAGCAGCACAAAACGCTCTCCGAGGCGGTGGTCGAGCTGTGGTCCAACTCCAGGGCCCACGCGGACAACATGACAAGCTCCCGCTACGGTGAGATCGGCGTCGGGCTGGCGCGAGGTATTGACAAGGACGGCTTTGACTGCTGGTACTGCGTGCAGGTCTTCCTGCTGGACGGCTGTGAGGTCACCTGGGTGGATACGCCCGTAATGAAATGATATATCAGCGCGGGCAGAACAAAAGCGTGGACATTCCGACATTCATTGGGTATAATAAAACCAAAGGAGGAGTGCTTATGATCTATTCGATCTACGAAATTCAGCAGCGGATCGCGCCAGTGGCGAAGCAGTACGGTGTGAAAGCGGTATTCCTCTTTGGCTCTTACGCAAGAGGTGAGGCCCGCGAGGACAGCGATATCGACCTACTGGTCGATACCAGCGGAACGAACCTGCGCAGTCTTCTCTCTTTGGGCGCGCTGTATTGCGACCTTGAAGCGGCGCTGCAAAAGCCGATCGATCTGATTACTGTCAGCGTGCTGGAACAACGTGCGCAAATGCCCAGCGAGGAAATGTTCCGTGAAACCGTGATGAAGGAGAAACTGAATGTATATGACGCAGCCTGACCGCCAGCGCATCCAGCATATCCGCGATTACTGCGAAGAGATCCGCAAGACCATCGAACGCTACGGAGACGGCTTTGCGGTCTTTGATCAGGATGCAGATTATCAGCGTTCCATTGCATTTTCCATTTTGCAGATCGGTGAACTGAGCGGCGGATTATCTGAAGAATACCGCAAAGCGACCAGCAGCCGCGTGCAGTGGGGACCGATGAAGGGAATGCGAAATCTTGTCGCGCACAGCTACGGCAGTATGAACCGCGAGATCATTTGGGAGACCGCGGTCAATGACATTCCCACCCTGAAGCAGTTCTGCGAGGAGCAGCTTGCAGAAAACTGAAAATTGAACGATATACAAACAAAGCAGACCGAGTTTACTCGGCCTGCTTTTCTTTTACAAAAAAGGAGGAATAACCTTGAAAACGATTCGAACAAAATTCTTGTCATTATTGCTTGCACTGGTGACGATTTTGAGCCTGCTGCCGACTGCGGCTTTTGCCGCGTCGAACACGGGTTCCGGCCTCAAAATTACCACCAACCAGGCATATTGGAGCACCCGCCTGCTCGCCAACGGAACCCCGTACAGCTACCGTCCGCCGCTGGTGGACGGTAAGCTCGTGTACTGCATGGATAGCGGACTTGGCTATCACTACGCCACCGCGTCGTACCTGAATTCCTTTACATGGACGTCCGGCACCGGTGCAGATGCAGATGCCGTATTGCAGTCGGCTGTCACGAACAGCGGCCTCAGTGAAATGGACGCCGCGACCGTTGAGAATGTCAAGTGGATGATGACCTACCTCAACGATTGCAAAGAGTCAAACGTCGGCCAGCTTTTTATGGCCGTACAGACCTACGTTTGGGAGAATCAAAGCTATAAAGGCGAGCCCGGTGGAGACGGCGACGCGGGCGGCTATGCCAACGCCGACACCTACGAGCTGTATCTGAGCCTTATCGACTCCCTCCTTGCAAAGAAAGCAGCTGAGGATGCCGAGTTCCAGCGCCAGATTGAAGAGTATAAGTCGCAGGGCATCCGCGCATCCATCGTGGAGGATGAGAGTGCAAAGTGGGCGGTTTTTGCGATTTCCAGCAACCGCAAAAATCAGTCATTCTTTAACTACTATGGACCGCGCAAGCTCGTAACGGGCGAGCCAGCGCCTGACCAGCCGGAGCAGCCAACGGGCGGCACGGGCAAAATCGTGCTGAAGAAAACTGCCGGTGGGACCACAACCGGTCTCGCCGGTGCACGTTTTAGCATCTACTTTAACGGTCAGATCGTCGGCAGCGACATTACCAATGCGCAGGGTGAGATCTATGTTGAGAACGCTGCCACCGGCCTTTGGAGCTTCGTGGAAACCGCTGCACCGGACGGCTTCTGTGTTGATCCCACGCCCAAAAGTGTTTATGTAGATGTTTCCGAAGGTGACCGCGAATACAGCGTTGCGGCGACTAATTATGAGCTGCCCGATATGAAGATCATCAAGCGCGACGCCATGAGCGGCAAGCCCATCGCTGGCACGGTCTTTTCCATTAAGTCCGTTACCGGAAGTTATTCAACCTCCGTCACGACTGGCGTGGACGGTTCCGCCACCCTCTCATCTATCCCCGCTGATGTTTATGTAGTCCGGGAAGAATCCGTGCCAGAGCCTTATGTGGTGTCTCACACCGAGCAGACTGTGGCGCTACGCCCCGGAAAAATCTCCGAAGTTACCTTTGCGGACTACGAAAAGCCAGGTCTCGAGATCATCAAGAAGAACATCGCCAACGGAGAGCCTATCGAGGGTGTCACCTATCTCGTTGAGCAGATTGACGGCAGCTTTTCTACCAGCGCCACGACCGATAACCATGGGCGGATTTTCCTCGACTCTGTTCCTGTTGGCACATTCAAAGTAACGGAGATCAATGTCCCCAGTCATGTCATTCTCTGCCCCATCCCCCAGGAAGTGGCGCTGAAACCCGGCGAAACCTCTACCGTCACCTTCTTCAACGCCCTCAAGCCCAGCTTGGAGATCCGCAAGGTAGACAGTGTCACCGGCGATCCCATCAAGGGCGCTAAGTTCCAGATCTGGTATGGCAGCAACCATACCGACACCGGCGAGCTCAACGACCTCGGCACTTACTTTTCTGACGCAAGCGGAAAAATCATTCTTCCTGAGATCAAGGATGGCTGGTACAAGGTAACTGAATTGGAACCGGCGTCCGGGTACGCCATCAAGGAGCCTGCCACGCAGGAATGCTTCATCTCCGGTGGCGAGAGCAAGGTGCTGACCTTTGAGAACACGCCCCTTTCCGCAATCATCATCCGCAAGGTGGACAGCGAGAGCGGTCAGCCGTTGGAGGGTGCATGGTTCCGCATCCGCTACCTCGGCGGCACCTCCGGTACAGGCGGCACTGTGGTTGGCGAGTACAAAACATCCAGCAATGGCACCATTGTTGCAACCGGCCTCAAGGCAGGCACTTATGTCTGCGAGGAGATCTCCGCGCCGGACGGGTATGTGATCACCGATGCCACGGAAACAGTCTATCTTTCCGGTAAGGATCAGGACGTCATTACCGTGACCTTCGGCAACGATAAGATGGGTTCTCTGCTTATTGTCAAAAAGGACGCCGTGACCGGCGCACCTATTTCCGATGTGGAGTTCCTTGTGACCGACTCGGACGGAAGTGTGATCGGTACGGCGAATGGCCGCTACGTGACCGACAGCGCGGGCACCATCCGCATTGACGGCCTGACTCCCGGTATGACAGTCATCGCCCGTGAGGTGCGGGCAAAAGACGGCTACATTCTGGATGACACCCCGCAGAGCATCAAGATCAAACGCAATGCCGTGATGACGCTGGAGTTCCGCAACCAGCCCAAGGGCGGCGTGCTTGTGAAAAAGGTTGACGCTGTGACGAACGCCACCATCTCTGACGTGGAGTTCCTTGTCACGGATTCCGACGGCAATCTCATCGGCAACGCCAACGGCAAGTTCGTGACGGACAGCGCAGGCACGTTCACCATTACCGACATCGCCCCCGGCACCACACTTGTCATCAAGGAAACCCGCGCGAAGGCAGGCTACATTCTCGATGATACCCCGCAGACCGTCAAGGTCAAGTCTAATGATATTGTCACGGTAGAGTTCAGAAACCAGCCGCTGGGCGGACTTCGGATCGTGAAGCTGGATAGTATCACGCATAAGCCGCTAGAGGGTGTCGAATTCAAAGTAACCTATGCTGACGGCAGCTTTGTTCCTGACAAGAACGGTCAGATCAGCTCCAACGGCATCTACAGAACCGATAAGAATGGAGAGGTATTGATCTCCGGGCTGATCGGAACTTTTGTTGTTACAGAAACCAAGACGCTCTCCGGCTACATCATCGATGAGAACACTCGCAGTCAGACTGTTGTCATCAACCCCAACGACCTCCAAACCTTGACCTTCTACAATGCCCCTTCCGGTGGATTGCAGATTATCAAGTCCGATGAGGACACCGGAGAGCGGCTCGGTGGTGTCAAGTTCGAGATTCGCAAAATCAATGGTGAAATCCTCGGGACCTATACCACCGACCGCGACGGCGTCATCAGCATCCCCAACGCAGAGAGTGGCTGGTATACCATCGTTGAGCGCAAGGCGAAAGACGGATACGCACTCGATACCACGCCTGTCAATGCGTGCGTCAAGGATAGCGAGACTACGACGGTTGAGATCACCAACCAGCGCATGGCCTCTATCATGATTCACAAGATCGATGCAGCGACTGGTGCAGGCATTTATGGTGTCAAGTTCGTACTCTATGATTCTGGGAAGAACCCGATCGGCGAATACACGACGGATCAGGACGGCTACGCCTATGTCCGCGATGAACTCACTCCCGGCAAATACTATATCCGTGAGTTGGAAGCTGCCGATGGCTATATTCGCGATGAACAGTATAAAACTGTTTATGTGGAAGCTGGCAAGTGCACACAAATCGAATGGGAGAATAGCGCTGTTACTGGTCAAATTCAGATTACCAAGTATGCTGCTGAGTCCAATGCTATTACCGGTCAGGCTGGTGGCGTTACGCTTAAAGGGGCCACCTTTGAAATTGTCCGCGAGCGCAGCGGCAAGGTAGTAGATTATATTACCACCGATGCGAGAGGCATTGCGGCTTCCAAACCGCTCCCATTAGGCCGTTATCTCATCCGAGAGGTATCTGCGCCAGCGTACTATCAGGTGTCTGCCGAAACCTTTGATGTAACGCTCGAATACGCGGGACAGATTATTAAGCTGGCGGCTTATAATAAGCCTGCTGAGCTGGGAGTTACACTGACGAAGACCGGAATCAAAGAAGTACTGGCGGGCAGTAAAATGTCCTACCGCTTCACAATCGCTAACACCTCTAATGTGGATTTGCAGAATTTCTACTTCCATGACAAGATTCCTTATGATGTAACGACCGTGTCTGCTTTGACTACCGGAACCTATAATGCACGGCTCACTTACCGAATCCTTTATAAAACCAACTACAACGATTATCGCGTGTTGGCCAGCAATCTTCTCAGCACCAACAATTACTCCTTTGGCCTAAGCGGTTTGCAGCTTATGGCCGGCGAAGTCGTGACAGATATTTACTTCGATTTTGGAACTGTCCCCTCTGGTTTTCAGAGTGTGACAAAGCCGACTCTCATGGTATCTGTTAACCCGAGAACAGCAAATAAATACTATGTGACAAACCGAGCTGATGCCGGCGGAAAATTTGGAGAGACCTGGCAGTCCGCTAATGCAAGTTGGATTACCATTGTACGCAATCTCACTCCCGTCAGGAAGCCTCTCCTCCCTAAAACCGGCTACTAAAAACGATAAAGGGCAGCGATAGAAAAACTATCGCTGCCCTAACTAATTCGCTGATACAAGCGGTTCAAGAGGCGGTGGTTGCCTTGATAAGGACGCTTGTCAAAACACGCTGACTCTCTCTGCTACAGGAATCACAGAACTGATTCTTCATTGCAAATTCCATGGCATTCGCGATGCGCTTGAAGTCTTTTACCTCTAAGGCATCTTCTGTAAGGTGACGATGTACCAGCAGATATGCGTCGCGAACGTCTGCGGAGACATTTGCTCCGGAGAAAAGAGTCTCGATTATGCCGTCAATCATTGCGATCTCTTCGCTCGTAAAAACCAAAATTCTCACCTCACATGGTGTCGATTATAGCAGACAGTGGTCGTAATTTCAAGGAAAGATGTAGGCGGCAAAAATGGCAGAGAGACATTACTCTTTCTTAGAGCATGAGGAGATGACCAATGAAACCAAACAAAGGATTTATTACTGTGCTCATGATGGTGCTTATCAGTATATCACTGTCCACTTTCTCGCGTGCCGCTTTCGACACCTTTTCTGATGTCCCGAATGATTCACCGTTCCATGAAAGCATATTCTATCTCGCCGAACGCGGCATCGTTTGCGGTGAAGGAAATGGTCGATACGTACCGGATGCACCTGTTACCGTGCGCCAGTGGGCAACGATGCTCTGCCGCGCATTGGGCGACGCTGCCCCGCTTAATTATGATGATGACTGTATTCGGCAGGGCTACTCAGATGGATGGCTGGAGATGACAGCTATTACGGCACCGGATTCTGACCTTTGCCGCTATGCCATCTACAAAAGCGGCTTTGCCGCCTTTGGTGTTGACCTTTACAGTTTACAGCTCTACCCGAACGAGGGCAAGCTGTCCCAACAGAGCGAAGTTCTTCGTGCTGCTGCGGATTTTGGCCTGTGCGAAGAGACATGCGACGGGACAGAAATCATCACACGAGGAGAGGCTGCGGAGCTCCTTTATGCGCTGCTGACCAAGACGTTTGCTGTTGTGCCGCCGCCTATGTTAGATAACATACCTCTGGACAACAAAGCGGGCGTCGCTTTGAACAACTACTTGTTGGAGATTCAAAAAATTCCCGAATCAATGATGCAGTCATTTGCCGAAAAGGACTGGCGGTATGTTATCGATTTCGATTACCTTGCAAAGCTGAGCAAAAAATATGATCTTGGCTGCACCGGGGCGACCATCTATGAAGGCCGTAAAATCATCGTATCCTCAGCGAAATCCACTATTCACGAATTTGGACACTTCCTCGATGGAATGATGGGCTTTCCTTCCCGGACGAAGGGCTTTTATCAAAGGGAGTCTGCATCGGCAGCATCACTCCTCCGTACATATGCATTTACCGACGCGCAGGAATATTTTGCGGATTGCTTTGTGTACTGGATCAAAAATCGCAGTGATGGCAAAAAGATGGCAATGCTGCAAAACGCTGCGCCTGAGACCTATCATTATTTCAAGATGCTCGAGGAAAATGACTGGAAACCCAGTTTATCGTCTTAGTTCCAAGGAGAACCTTATGAAAAGAATTTACCATTTCTATTTAACTTGTATGACCCTCACGTTGACTATGCCCATGATGATCGTCAGCGCCTTTGCCGTGGATGATATGTGGACAGTAGCCAATAACATTATCGTAGATGTTTACGGGAAAATTGTCGGTGTCAGCACGGTTCTGGCAGGGCTGATGTCCGCTGTTGCGGTGATCGGCGCAAAGCTTTCCAATAACCAGCACAAAGTCGATCAGGCGTGGGACTGGCTCAAACGCATCTGGATCGCCTGGGCAATCATCAACGGCATCGGCGCATTCATTGCATATGTTGCGCCGCTGTTCAACGGCCTTGCGACACTGACCCCGTAAAAGTAGAGATAGCTCCGGCAAAAGGAGGTGTCCACATTGCTTGAGCTGATTTTCCAGGGATTCATGGAGTGGGCTTATGGGCTTGCGCTGGAATGCTGGGAATATTTTTCATCATCGCTGCTTGACATCATGAGCATGGATTATGCGTACATGAAAAGTCATGTCCCCGTGATGGTCAGCATCGCACAGGTGCTTCTGGCCGTTGGCTGGGCGCTCCTGATAGGCAATCTTGTCTTTCAAGCCCTCAAAAGTATGGCAGTCGGCCTCGGCTTTGAAGGAGAAGACCCGAAACTATTATTTACCAGGACCTTTGTGTTTGCCTTCCTGCTGATGGCGAGTCCGCAGATCTGCGAAGTGGGACTAAGCCTCACTGCAAGAATCATAGAGCTTTTAGAGATACCTGATGCCATCAACGTGACACTTGTGGACGAAAGAGTGTTCGGTTCTCTCGGTGCGGCTTGGCTGCTGGTGATCATCTTTGGCCTGATTATCATGTTTAAGGTATTCAGGCTTTTGCTGGAGATCGCGGAGAGATATGTGATCCTTGCTGTACTTACGATGACCGCACCGCTGGCATTTGCAATGGGAGGCAGCAAAAGTACGTCAGAGATATTCGGGGGCTGGTGCCGGATGTTCGGGAGTATGTGTACGCTGATGGTGACGAATGTCATCTTTTTTAAGATGCTGCTTTCCGTCTTGTCTAATGTACCAAGCGGCCTCGATATAATTCCGTGGATCGTTCTGGTTTTGACGATTGTAAAGGTTGCCAGGAAAGCGGATGCTATCATTACCCGTATCGGGCTGAACCCTGCCATCACCGGTGACTCTCTCGGTCGGGGCTTCCCTGGCACGTTGACCTATATGGTCATGCGTTCCGCTACATCTCATATTACCAAGACCATCGGCAAATCCACCGGAAAAGGTAACAGAGGAGCTGCGTCCGGCTCGACCACAGGAGGGCCGCGCATAGGCGGCGGCCCATCCGGAGCGCACAATGCTGCCGGTCATACTGCAAGTTATCAGGCTTATCAAGCCACACAGCAGCAGAATACTTCGCAGGGGGCGGAGGGACAAGGCTTTGTTTCTCAGCGTGAAAGCGTTCAATCAGGCGGAGCACAGACGGCCACGCAGGAACATTTCTCAAGTTCTTCAATGCAGAATACTTCTTCAATCCGGCAGGCAGCATTTAGAGGATCGGAAGCAAGAAAGAGCTCTGTGCCATCTGGAATGCGGAGAGCGCCTGCTTATGTGACCTCTGTAGATCGCGTTTCTCCGTCCAATGCGCAAACACCCGCCGCTGGGAATGATACATCGGGTAACAGGACTACTTCGACGGTAAGAGAGCAAAGCAATGTGACGGCTTCTATCCGAACAGCTAATTCTGCTCAGCACTCCTTATCAGGAAACGCCTTACAGCACGAGCCGGCAGGAAGATCACCTGCGCCCGTGTCTACGCGTATGACTCAGGCAAATATGCAGGGTGTGCGAAGCAAGGTGAATGACCGCTCTGCACAACGGCCTGAACAGACGGAAAATGCAGCGGCACAGTCCATTGATCACGCAGTTCCGGCCGTGGCGCAGAGACCGTCGCCCGGCAGTGCAGGAATCTCATCCTCGCCCGCAGTCAGCGGCCAGGACTCGTCACAGCCTTTCGGAATGGGAACACGTTACACGCAGCGCCCGTCTTCTCGGGGTGTCGGCGAGCAGAAACCGGTAGCAATTCGCCCCGGCCACGCAGAAACATCGTCCACACAGCATGCACCGTCATCCACCGTTGAATCGGCACGCAGTTCAAGTGGACGAGCAGCGCATCCTGCCTCATCTACTCAAGGGCCTATCGCCGGTTCACGGCCTGACAGGAATATCCCACAGGGCAGCAATGTTCCTCCTAATCAAACACAGAAGTCCAATAACAGCCCGGCCCGGCAGGAAGCGCGACCGATTGGGATTCGAAATGAGCCTTCGGCAAAAGGAATGTTTTCCGCTCAGCGCCCCGACCTCGCAGGAAATAGAGCGGATGTCTCTCAAGGGACGCTGACGCGGCCGACAACAGGAAATCGCGCCGTGGCATCAAAGAACGTCTTAATGCCTTCCACCCTTATTAAGGGCAGCGTAAAAAATAGCAAAGAGATATCCTCAAGTAGAAAACAGCGGAGGGAAAAGCATGAACGAAAATGATAAATCCCGCTCAGGACTTCAAACAGCGGTAGATTTTGCCCATGCTGCGAGGGCTGCCAAACGTATTATGCAGGCGGCTGCGGTATCCGGTGTGCATGGAGCCGCGGCTGCCACGGCCAGAGAAGCGTTTCCACTCCTCTTAAAAGTCCTGGTTGCTGCACTTGTCGTCTTCATTGTGATGCCTATGGTGATTTTTACGGCACTTCCCAATATTTTCTTTGGTTACAATTCCTCGGGCACTGATACCGTCATACAGATGACGCAGCAAGCCATGACACTTGGCGGCGTGTACATGACACTTGGCAATTTTGAGGGAGCGCAGATTGACTCCGTCGTGACAGGCATTGCCGCAGAGTACGAGAAAAACGGAACGACTATTGATCATATTGTAGTGACCAGTGCTATGACAGATGATGACCTTCTTTGGGTTATTGCTATCAACTCTGCCGCACATCAACAGGATCTCAATACTATGAGCGCTGATCTTATCCGCGACTTCTGCAAATCGAGCTTATCCTATACGCCTTCGCTCAGCTTTATGGACAGCGGCGATGATGGCGTCGTAACGACCTTGCGAATAGAGGTCAAGCACCTTGACCCGGAAAAGCTCATGGACGAGCTGGGCTTTGACGATGAGGCACGGCAATGGGCAGGAGCGCTTTACGAAACGCTGGAAGAGAGCGATGCCATCAATAAGTACAAGTCCTACTATGAGGCATACCAGCCAGGCTACGGCGGCGACGGCTCTTATTCCGGTGATGTAGAGTATGGCAGCGGCTACGATAATAAAATCGATATATCCGGCTTTGTTGATCCCAGTACAAAGAACAATCTGGATCTTGCGGCCTACGCCATACAGGCATGGACGAACAACTGGGGCTACGTATGGGGCACTTATGGAAATGTTCTTACGCCTGCCCTCTTTGAGTACAAAAAACAGCAGTATCCGGACGGTGTAGGAAACTACGCCGATTTTATTAAGGATCACTGGCTTGGCCGCCGCACCGCAGATTGTATCGGTCTCATCAAGGGCTACGGCTGGCTGGATACAAAAAGCATGACCATCCGCTATGCAACGAACGGGATGCCCGACTACGGTGCCGACCAGATGTACCAGGCGTGCAAAAACGCCGGGACATTGAATAAAGACTATGGTGCCGTATCTACCATGCCTGAAATTCCCGGCCTAATGCTTTGGAAAAGCGGGCACGCAGGCGTTTATATCGGCGGTGGATATGCCATAGAAGCCATGGGGACAAGCAAAGGTGTTGTGAAAACCAAGGTCAGTGACCGAAACTGGCAAGGCTGGGGAAAGCTCCCCTATATTGACTATCGGGAGGGAAATTGATGGAAAGAATGACCCGTCTGCGTGCGATACGCTTGAAATATGGCATTTCACTAATTGAGATGGAGCGTCATAGCCACGTCAGCAATCAATATCTGAGTGCGCTGGAGCTGGGAAATGTCAGCCGCACGGCAAACAACGAAGAAGTTCTTGGCTGTGCGGTAGATGAGATCATCCGTTCGCGCAAGAGCTCGCTTTTAGGGTTAGAGCAGATGATACGACAGTATCGCGGACACTTATTAGAAACCGTGGAGGTGGGAAAAGGTGAATTATGAAGTCTACCACATTCCATCAAACTTTACAGATGCAGGACGCATCATGGGCCTTTTCGAGCTTCGAAATCTGGTAGAGGCAGTGATTTTGACAGTCCCGGCCTTGTATCTCTGCATTGCGTTTCTCCCATTTGGGCTGACTGCAAAGATTATAGTGACGCTGGTGGTCGTTGTACCGGTGGGAGGCTTCGGCCTTATTGGGATCAACGATGACAGTATGACACGGTGGCTGGGTTACTGGTGGCAATGGCGGAGAAGACGCCGGATCATTTTATTTCGAGGGGAGGTCAGAACGTGAATCTAAAGGATTTATTTTTTGGCGGCGGGGTGAAGTCAGGAGGCGACGGCGGTACATACCGCGACAGCATTCAGGCATGGCTGCCCATCAAGAATATCATCGGAGGAGTTGTCATTACAAAGGATGGCCGATTTGTGAAGATACTTGAACTTCTGCCGGTCAATATCTATTTGAAGTCCCCTAATGACAGGCAAAATATCATTTCATCCTTTGCTGCGTATCTCAAAATTGCCCCAAATGATTTGCAGATGGTGGCGCGTACACTGCCGGCGGATACGCAGGCATATGTGGAGCAGATGCAGCGTTATGCCGAGAAGGAAGACAATGAGGCATGCCGGGAGATGATTGAAGATAACATTCAGGAGATCGGCAACGGGATCGCGAGTGATGCCATGCGCCATCGCTTTTTCCTTGTCTTTCAATACGAAGCAAGTATGAGAGCCAAACGCAACACCGTAGATTCCATTATTCAGAGACTCAACGAAGAGGCTGATACCGCGCGGCGATACCTTGATGTCTGCGAGCTTGAGGTGCTGGAACCTCAGTATAGTGATAACTTTGTCCTCAAACTGCTCTATGAGATTCTGAGTAAGAAAACCAGTCAGCGCGTCCGGCTGCCGGATGGCGTATTTGATATGACGACGGCCGTACACGGCATTTATGAGGAGTAATCATGCAAGTGAAAAAGAAGCCCCGCAATGCAGCGACGAAAAAAAACCAAAAGGCGCCTCCGAAAGAGAAGCGCACAAAGAAAGAACAAACCGAACAGCCGTTTTTGAAGCGTATGATCTTCGGTGAAGAGAGACCCGACCTCACAGAACTGGAGGCCGGATCTACTACGATTCTCGATATTCTGGCACCGACCACTGTGGATACGAAAAGTAAGGACTACATTGTTGTAGACGGCGTATACCATACCTATCTTTATATCACAGGGTATGGCTATGCAACCACTGTCGGCTCATGCTGGCTTGCCCCGCTGGTAGAGGCTGGTGAGGGAGTAAACATGAGCTTTCTTGTCAAGCGGCAGTCGAAAGAAAAGATCCTTTCTAAAATCGCTCAGACGACGATGGTGAACCGCTCCCGCATGCGAGACGTAGGCGATACCCGTCAGGACTACGAAGAACTGGATAGTGCCATCAATTCTGGCCTTTACCTCAAGGACGTCATGAACCGTCAAGGTGAAGACTTTTACTATATGCACACCCTCATTGAAGTTACGGCTCCTGACCCCGAGACACTGGAACAGCGGGCAACGGAAGTGGAAAAGCTCTGCGTGTCCGTGGACATGATCGCTCGGCGCTGTGACTACAAAAATGAGCAGGCGTTTTTATCCTCGCTTCCCATTCTGGCCCTTGATCCAGACATTGAACGTAAGGCTCGGCGCAATGCGCTGACATCCGGTGTGGCTGCGGCATTTCCTTTTGCCTCTTATGAGCTGAGTGATCACAACGGGATATTCCTCGGGCTGAATCTCTATAACCGCTCTCCGGTATTCCTTGACCCATACGATGACTACAAGTACACCAACGGAAATTGGTGGATCGGCGGCTCTACCGGTGCAGGCAAGACCGTTACGCTCCAGTGCCTCGGCGGCAGGCTTCGCCAGCAGGGCAAGCGCGTTATCATCATTGCCCCGAAAAAAGGGCATGAGTTCCGCCCGCTCTGCGAAAAGCTGGGCGGGCTGTATCTGCGAATGTCGCCTTCCTCTAAGGATTGTCCGAACCTGATGGCAATTCGGCGCAAGTCGCTGGATTCCTACGCAAAGCTGAAAAACATCGCCGCCCGCGACGATTCCGTGCTGGCCGATAAGATCTCACAGCTTATTATCTGGTTTGCGCTCAAGAAAAAGGACCTGAGCGAAGAGGATAAGAGCCGCCTCGATTCATCGCTGGTAGAGGTGTATGGGCGCTATGGCATTACCTTTGATAACAGTTCCATCGTGGATGAGAATGGGGATTTCCGCACCATGCCGATCATTTCAGACTGGTACGATGTACTTTCTCAAAATCCGGATACGCGTTATCTGTCAGTAGTTCTCTCCCGTTATGTCACAGGCTCTGCCGCTGCTATGGCAAGCCGAAACAATATTGATCTTGATAACAAGTATATTGTTCTTGACCTCTCGGGAATGCCGGATGACATGATCGCTGACGGCACCTTTTGGGCGACCAGCATTGCCTATGATCTTATCATGAGCTGTGAAAGCGATCTCTCCGCTCTGCTGGCGGACGAGCTGTGGAGCCTTGTGGGTGCTACAGCCAATCCACAGGCTGCCGGTTTCGTTCTGGAAATGGTGAAGACGATTCGCGGTCTTGGCGGGATTGCTGTCACGAGCACGCAGGGGATGCAGGACCTTTTTGGCTTGGATGGCGGCAGCTACGGCAAAGGTATTCTGGATGCCAGCCGTATCAAGCTCGTCATGCAAATGGAAGAACAGGAAGCAAGGCTCATCCAAGATAAGTTGAACTTATCCGAAGATGAGGTGCGTCAAATTACCCGCTTTCGCCGCGGTGAAGGACTGCTTTGCATTGGCTATAACCACGTGCCCGTGGCCTTTCACACAACTCCTAAGGAGTATGAAGCAATCACCACATCGCCCACTGACCTGCGCAGGGGCAGATCGGAGCATGGGGATGAATAACATGAAGCGAGACCTGATCCGCATTCAGGAGCTTGTGGGGATGGCTTTCAGCGAGACTGGATCATTAGTGGCATTGACTGACGGCGGGCAGATGAACCCAAATAAACTGCAAAAAACGCTGGAACAGACCATGGAGCACTTCGAGCGCTCTACGCTGGAACTGCGCCAGCTCTGTGAGAGGTATTCCCCAGGAGTCGGCGGTTTTGCCCATAAACCGGTGCTGCCCGCTGCGGATGTTGCAGGGAGCGTAGAGTCCTTTGGCTACGGCTGGCTCCACATCACGCTCCATACGCTGCTGCCGCACTGCCGGTATCAGACCCCCAACTGGCTGAGCGATACCATTCGCTGCCTGCTGGACGAATACGAGGCGTGTGGGAAGAAGCTGCCTTTCTATTCTCGAGCCATGCTCGTGATCGATGAGCATACCGGCATAGAGGGACGCCACATTTATGATCAGGACAACAAGGGATGGAAAGCCATCAGCAATGCTATCAAGGGCCGGCTTATTCCGGATGATGATCAGCATACCCTTGCCGTGTCACTCCTTTCTACGGAGAGCTTCGAACGTGAGTGCTGCCACATTACGCTGCTTCCTCTGGAGGATGCTCACGACTTCTTTGCGGCGCACTCCAGTGATTATGCCAGTCAAGACTTCTATTCCGGACAATGGTGCTGAATGCAAAAGCGCGAATCGGGGGTAGACACCCAACAGATACCTGCACGAATCCGATATTTTCTGGGGCTTGTTCCACAGCTGCCGACCTGTTGGGGGATAAAGCTGCGAAAAGCATTGAGACTGCTTGCAATTTTATCAGGCGCAGGCAGCAGAAAGTACACACCTATCTGCCTACTATGCGGGGGTAACAGATTGCCACCGCATAGAGGCGGACAAAGAACGCCGAAATTGTTCTTGCGCCATATACGGCGCAAGAACAATTTCGGCGTTCGCAGGAATAAAGGAGGAGGTGCTACTGGTGTGCTCTTCAGCGTTCGAGACGTTGATGTGCTGCGGTTGCTCTGCTGGTGCCAAAACATCAGGCCCCAAGATCTGAACAGTATTTCTACAAAAGCGGAGCGTGAAAATCTGATGGCATTAGGGTTTATTAAACTGCATGAGCGCAGCGGAACATTGACACTTACCGGCAGCGGGCGGGCGCTTCTTGAGCTGATCTTCAACGGAGCTATCCCAAGTCTGAGCCTTTCCTATCACGGTGCCGCCATTGAAAGACGTATTCGGTTATCTCGACTGATGCTGTCTGCCTATCGGGCGGGCATTGATGTATTTGCGTCCGAGGTAAATGTGGCCCGAGAGATTCCCTCTCTTTTTCTTACATCAATTACAAGAACTCGCGGACGTAATTCATGGGGTAGTTCGAGAGTTGCGGCTATTGTCAGTTTAGGCGGCATTTACTATGCTGCTCATTATGTTTGTCCTGGAATCGGACGTATGGCGGTGAATGATGAACTGGCAGCATTCCATAACCACACTAATTTTGGAAAGAACACCCAGCGCGCATTTCTCTTCGCTGGCTCGAGCTATGAAAGTGTCATCGAGGAACTGAAAACCCAAGATGAAAAAAAGAACGAGAAACTGATCCGATACGGTGAAGCGTATCACAGCCTTCATGCGCCGATTCATTTGCTTTCCTGCGATGAGACCGGTGCGCAGCAGCTTCAAATTATGGCCGTACCTGATTACCGTGTGAAACTTACGCGGCTTATGCTGCGTTCAGCTTATCGGCCGCCGCCGGAGGACAACGCCGCATGGGATGGACTCTACAACGGTCATCCCTTTGTAATTGGCGCGGATATGGATCTGCGGCGGATCGACACTGCCGTTAGAACGGCAAAGCAGCATGGCTGTCTGCCGATTGCTCTTGCCGCATTGGAAGGTCAAGGCAGCGCGGTGCTGCTGCGGCGCTATGCAGACCCCGGTTACGCCACCGTCTACAAGGTCACAGATCATGTGCTGGCCGAACTGCTTGGCCGGACGCCCTCCCTCTACACTCCACCGCGCACACAATTCATCACTGAGAAAGGAGATGTTGTCGATGCCCCGCTTATCAAAGCTCCTAGAAAAGCTGGAGGACCGCATCGCAAATAGATGGGGGTGCTGGTATGAGAGGAACAAAGCTCGTGTTCCGCTCTATGCCGTACTCGGAGCCTTGGGGTGGTATTTTTATGGGATGCTGCTCAACTCGCTGAAGCTGGGCAGAGAGTCCGTATTCAACACCACCGGTGAGGAGGTGGAGAGCATTTGGGTGCTGAACCCTTTCCGAAACCTCTTTGTCGTACTTACGCCCTTTGGCCTTGGTGTCACCGCTGTGATTTTTTTGCTGATATGCCTGATCACCAAGAAAGGTTACAGCTGGTTTTCTGGCTATCACTTCACACGAGACCCTCGCGGCTTTGATATTCTTCCTGATGGTACTCACGGTACCTCCGGCTTTGCAACAAAAAAGGAGCTTGCCGAGCACTTGGAACTGGGAAGCGCCCAGGAGGTCACAGGGATGCTCCTTGGACGCATCAAGGAGCGTCCCGACGATCCGGAGAAGTATTCCACCTATGTCGCTCACTGCATGAAGCCCGGCGAGAACAACAACATCCTCTGCATCGGCGCCCCCGGCTCTTATAAGTCGAGAGGCTTTATCATTCCTTTCCTCATGGGCTGTGCCCAGCGCAGCAGCAACGACGAAGGCCGCCACCCGGAGTCTGTAATCGTAACGGATCCCAAGGGCGAGCTTTTTGAAATGACAGCGCCATACTTTGAAAAGAATGGCTTTTATGTCAAAGCCGTCAATTTCCTCGATATGGCGCACTCGGATGGCTGGAACTGCCTTGCAGGGCTGGACACCAATCCTGACCTTGTGACAACCGTGGCCAACACCATCATTCAGAATACCTCCGGCCCCAAAGAAGCTGATGACTTCTGGAGCCGTGCGGAATTAAATCTCCTCATGGCACTCATCCACTATGTCTGCAACAAGAAGGATGATCGAGGCAATCTTCTCCCCTTGGAGCAGCGCAGCCTTGGCGACGTCTATAAGATCCTCGCCTATAAAAGTGTCAACGAAATCAACCGCACCTTAGCGGAGCTCCCGCCGGAGCACCCAGCCAAAGGTCCTCACGGCCTTTTCCTGAAGGCTCGGGAAAATCTCTGGGGCAACATCATCATCGGCCTTGGCAACCGCCTTGCGGTCTTTCAGAACCCGCTGGTGGACAAGATCACCCGCAACCATGATGTTGATCTTTTGCTTCCAGGACAGCGGCCATGTGCCTACTTTGTTATCATCTCGGCACAGGACAGCGCCTACCGCTTTCTAAGCTCTCTCTTTTTCTCCCTGACCTTTCCGCAGCTATCCAACTACGCGCGTCTCCACGGCGGGCGCCTTCCGGTGCTGACAAACTTCTGTTTGGAGGAATACCTCAACATCGGCTACATGGAGGGGATCTCCGATGTTTTCAACTCTATCCGCGGCTTCAATATGTCTGTTCAGGTGGCTGTACAGAGTCTCTCTCAATGGAAAGAGAAGTATCCGGGGATGGAGTGGGAAAATCAGCTTGGTTCCTTTGACATGACCCTCTACATGGGTTGCAATGATATGACGAGCGCTGAATACTTTGCTAAAAAGTGCGGCAAGGTCACGATCTCTGTCACCAACAACCAGTTTCCCTTAGCTCCGCTTTTCTCTCCCGTTTACAGTACGACCCGTCCATACTCGCAGACCCGCAGCAATACTCAGCGAGATCTTCTCCAGCCCGATGAATTCTTACGGCTGGACAAGTTTAAGTGCATTGTAATGTTCAACCACTATAAGCCTGCCGAGCTCTACAAGATCATGCTGGAGGAGCTGCCGGCGTACAAGGAACTTGTAAAGTGCAGCGTTTTTGATTATGTGCCAGAGTGGAAACGGCGGGAGGATGAAAATAAAAAACGTACGCCTCAAAAAACTGCGAGTGTTCCGCACGAAACTTCTGCAGGGCACTCTTCTCAGGCGGCTGTACATTTTGTGCCGCAGGAGAACACGTCGGAGAAAAAGCAGGTGCCTGACAGAGAAAAAGCCTGCTCACGCAAGCCACATGCGGTAGCGATGCCTCGACAGAAATCGGGTGAGCAGTGTATTTACGATTTCTCAGACATGAAGGAGGGAACTTCGCCGGAGGACATTGGACTTGTGGAAATGACCCGCTCTGCCGTCATTGGAGAAGATGATTCCGATTTAGAGGAACTGGATGACCCAAGCCGGATACCGCCCGGCCGCGGCATATAGCAAGGCAACGAAAGCTATTGCAATAGAAAATTAGAAAATGTGCGTTCTTACTAATATCCTACATGAAATTAGCGGGAAAGTTTTGCTGGATATGTTTTATGAAAGGGAAAAGACACTGACTCACGATGCCTGCGTCTTTTCCCTACGTCGCAAAAGAGAAACCATCGTGCGGACTATGCCCGCACGCTCAATAAGGAGGTACCTGCGATGAGGGCAGCGAAAATGAAGGAACGGCCATCCTTTCAGCTGATGGTCCAAACAGATGTGCAAAGCATCTATCACATGCAGATGCCCCGCTGGCTTTTTTCAGACACGCGCTATTGTGAGATGAGCTTGGATGCAAAAGTGACCTACACCTTTCTTTTGAACCGCTTCCAGCTCTCGCGCAGGAACGGCTGGGTCAATGAGCGCGGCGAGGTCTTTGTGATCTTTCCCCGCAAGGCTCTTGCCAAAGAGCTGCGAATCTGCGAGCAGCGTGTGACGGCAGCTTTCAAAAAGCTGGTGGAGCTGGAGCTCGTCTGGGAAAAGCGCTGCGGCCGCGGCGATGCCAATCAGATATATCTTGCCTATGTGACGCCGCAGGATGACCCCAACTACACCAGTGCACCCTTTACCGTGCCGGAGAAGAGCGGCGGTTCAAGAACCTCTGATTCTGAGTCTCTTGAAAGTGCGGAAAAATCCGCACCTCTGCAAGACCCGCAGGATCTGCATTTCAAGAACCGTGAATTCTGCGGTTTTAGAACCGCAGAGAGCGTTGCTGCAGAAGCGCAGAAAGTGATGCCAAGTAAGAAAGAAAAAAGAAAGATTGATTGTAGTCAGATAGAAGTCAGTCCGTCCGTTCTGAAACCCACACATGACGGACTGACGGACGAAGAAAGAGAGGATGATTTTCTGAACATTCTGGATGCCTGTGAGCTTACCGGCTTTGCGCCGGGAACAGCACTGGTGTTTGAAAATGCCATTGAGCGCCTTTATTACTCCGACAGCTACCGCATCGGGAACGCCACACTGCCGCAAAGCCGCGTGCGGGCGAAGCTGCGGCGGCTGGATGGTATGATCCTGCGGGAGGCAGAGCGAAAGCTCCATGAAAATCAGGAACAAAACGTGAAAAACAGCACGGCCTACACCATGGCCGTGCTGTTCAACTGTATTGCCGAAAGTGAGAGCGATTTACTGGTTGATCCATACCTCAATGCGCTTTCGTCAACGGCGTGAGAGGAGGTAAGCGAATGCTGCTGTCCAATCAGCAAAAATACATCATTTCAGTGCTCCGACAGATCAAATATATCCGCTCATGTCAGCTTTGCGCGCTTACAGCGCAGTATTACCGGCCACAGGGGATCGAGATCTCTCAGCACCGCATGGACGTTATGCTGCGCCAACTGCGAGCCGGAACAAATTTTGTGCGGCTTCAGGAAGACATAGTGTGCTACGGAAAGCGCACGGTAGATCCCCGGTACTTAGAGGCTATCGACGTCATGCTGGAACTGAGCGGCTGTGATCCGTCGTTCTTTTCATCAGAGCGGTTGGAAAGCCCGTTCCTGCTTCGGTTTGCAGGCAGCGGCAAGGAGCTGTCCTATCTATTTACGGTCGCATGGATGGACACGCCTGAGCGTATCCATGCGACATCGCGCATGAAGGGAGAGCGGATCATCTGGATTTCTGACCGCCGCGATAGCCGCGGTGTTGCGCTCCCCCGCCATCATATCTTTGCCGTCCGTCAGGAAGATGGCACCCATCGCTTTTTTGGTTCACACGAGCCAGAAAAAATATAACAACAGGAGGATAACATTATGGCAAGAAAAAAGATCATTCCCGAAGAGGAAGTTTCCAAGCCTGCCATGTCAGAGGAAACCACAGCAGCCAACGTGGACGATGCAGCACCCGCTGATCTGATGCCTGACAGCAATGCAGAAGAAAGTATCACTTCGGAAGCAGTTCCCACAGAGACTTTGCTTGAGGGCATCAACGGAAATGATGCCGAAGGTTCAGTGCAGGCGGAGAAGTCTGAGAGTATTTCTGCAGAGAAGGCCTCGGAGGAAGCAATGTCAGTAGAGGATGCTTCTGTCTCTGAGGAGGAATTGCCCGCCGGAAGTGAATGTGCAGATGCATCTATTGAGGAAATGACTACTGAGCCGGAAAGCGCATCGGATGCCCTTAGTGAAGCAGCGATTCTGCACGATGCAGGCGAAGGAGGCAATAGCGTCTCGGACATGGTGCCCCAGGAAATTTCAGAACTGCACGACGAGGCAGAGGCGGCGGAGTACAGCGTAGATTTCTCTGAAGAACCAGAGACGGTGTCTCCGGAGAGCACACCTATTTCCAGCATCGAAGAGAGTGACTGGGGTTTCCAGGAGCCGAAGAAAGAGATTGCCGAAGAGAAAGTGATCGAGCCGGCGCTGGAGACGCCCGTGTCCGTTGAGGCTCCGAAGGCTGCACCTAAGAGTGATCGGCAGCTTTTCTACGAGCTGAAGTTCAATAATCTCGATCGCGGCCTGACCCCAGATGAGCGGCAGGAATGGAACTCTATTTATGCCTCCTACCGCGGACGCAGTGCTATCACCGGTACGATTATCGGCGTAGACCCGCATTCTATCTATGTGTGGAACCCGGAGACAGAGAGACGAGAGAAGAAGACCATGTATTGCGCCATTGTAGTGCCCTACCGTGTACGCATTGTAATTCCGGCCTCGGAAATGTGGGAAGCAGGAAATGAGCGTCCTGACTATGTGCTGCAGAATATGGTCGGTGCGAGTATCGATCTTGTTATCATCAAGGTCGAACGTGAAGCGGGCTTTGCTATTGGATCTCGTCGTCTCGCAAGCCGCAGTCAACGATATTTCTTCGCTCACCGCGAGGATCTTCACCGTATCGGCAGCCGCGTAAAGTGTCGGATGCTGGCGGTCGGTCCTCGACGCTGCCTTGTTGACTGCTATGGACATGATCTTGACCTCACTCAGCGCGAAATGCGCTATGCTGCCATTCCTGATCTGCGGGATGAATATCATCCCGGCATGGAGTTAGAGAGCGTTGTCAAGGTTTATGATCCCGCTAAAGATGAACTGGTTGTCTCCATCAAGGAAACGGAAACGAATCCCATCCTTGGAGCGGAACAGCGTCATCCCGTAGGCTCGCGCCGCCTTGCAGTCATTTCGGGGAAGTATGGTGGAGGCGTTTTTTGCAATCTGCCAGATGGCGTAGTCTGTATGTGCAATTACTCCTTCCAGCACGAGGACTCTGACTTTATGGTGGGAGAAAACGTAATGCTGGTTGTGCAGCGTTACAACGAAGAAAAACTCCAGATGTTCGGGAAGATCCTGAGTAAGTGGTAAGACTGCACCAGCCGTAATAATAGCCGCAGGCGAGAGGTCCGCCCCAGCTGTGGTATTACACGGCCAACACAGATACTGCCTTCATATGGATAAAAGACGACCATGTGAACGGGCAGATGATGTTGACGAATAGCATCCAGAGCACTGTGAACGAATTGCGTCCCGTAACCTGCGTTATCAAAGTGTTTTATCTTTCGGGTTTTTGTTGCATTTTGGCGAAAAATGTGATTAAATGCTACATAGAGAAAGAAGTATAAATTATGCCTAATTATACCATCGGATTGCTCGAATTGGCGTAATCAGACAAATTATCCTTATAATACGTGATATACTAAGTCCATACTTAACCGTTAAAGCGATGAGCCACAGTTAAGGGGGATGGAAATGGAGCATTTCATGAACGAAGAAGTTAGAAAGGAAATTCGTGGTAAATCAGAAAAGATTATTTCCAAATTAAATTACAATAATGACGGGATGGTTAGCACCGAAAGTATTATTAAAGCCGTCTCCGAAGAAACAAATACAGATATTTCTTTCTCTTATGCTTCTTTTGAAAAGCTTAAAGTTCCCAGCGGCTTTGATATTGGTGCAATGATGTGTGTGCAGAATGAGAAAGATTCAAGTGGCAGACGTAAAGCAACGATTATACTGAATAGTGATAAACCTGTAAAATTTAGGCGTTTTTCCCTTGTCCATGAATTGGGACATCTTGTTAACGATAATTATACAATTTCAAAAGATGGAAAGGAATATACATTAAGCGCTCATATTCAGTATAATATTTTCTCTTTTACGGATAAACAATGTGATGTTGACCCTGCCATAGAAAGCGAGCAGCAAGCTAACATCTTTGCGCTACATGTGCTTATGCCGTCAAAAGCCTTTAAGACTCAAGTCCTCTCCAGCGATTCATTTTCAGAAGTCGCAGATTATTTTGGCGTTGATGAAGATGCGGTCCGTTCGAGAGCCCTTTTAGGCCTGTAGAGTAGCATAGGGGGCTGGTATGAGTGCAAATGATAATACTTTCAGAGTCGATGATTTCGATGGTATACAAACGGCCGATTCTGGCAGATTAGATGGTGACATTGCCAAAGATTCAGAAAACAGATATATATCTCTCGTTTCAAAAATTGTTGACATCTCGAAGGAGCAGTTAGATTGTCAGCGCAACAACAAGCAGAGTTTTCGAAAGTTTTTTGGCTGGTTCTTTGGTATATTCCTTTCTGTGCAATATATTGCTCTTATAGTCATTATGATAAAAAATGCCACATGTACGTCTTTTTCTATTTCGGATGATTTGATTAAAACATATATTGTCTCTGCCTTTGTTGAAACACTAGGGGTTGTTGCCGTGATGGTTAGATTTGCATTTGACACCAAACAGGAAGTTGAAATTCTGTCTACACTCAACGGCATTGTAGAGCATTTTCAAAAGTATAAGCGATGAAGAAAACACCTCCACGGGAGTAATTCCCGCGGAGGTGTTTTTGCATGTACTCAGTATGGGGTATTAGCAATCGGCTGAGAGCATCCAGGTGCCGTCAAGATTTATGCGCAAAATGTCTGCAGACCCCAGCCGAATGAAGTCGGCTGGCAATAGAGACGTCGTTCAGAGACGCCTCCAAATGCTTCATATTCATGTACTTCTTGTTGCCCCACTGGGGGCCTGCCACGTGGCGGAGCCTTGCACAGACCAGCATCGAGGCGGAGTTCCCATCCGAGAACGTCACCACCACACGGGTCCTGCGGTGGATCTCACGGTTCAGCCGCTCAATCACGGTGTTGGTGCGGATGCGCGTCCGGTGTTCGCTGGGAAAGTCACAGTAGGTCAGCGTCTCCTCAATGCCGACCTCGACCTTTTTGGCCGCCTCCTTCAGCTTCATCGCTCTCAATTCTGCAACCACGGCTTTTGCCTTTTCGCGCGAGGCTTTCTTGCTCTCCTGCGCGTGGATCGCCTTGAGCATTTTCGCTACAATTTTGACCTCGGATTTGGGCACAACGGAGAAAACGTTGCGGTAAAAATGCACCGTGCAGCGCTGGTATTTGGCGTCCGGGAATATCTCGCCCACGGTCTCCAGCGTCCCCGTGCACTTGTCGCCGACAATGAGCTTCGCGCCGTTCAGGCCGCACCCACGAAGCCGCTGGAAGAAGCTGACCCAACTGGCCTTGTCCTCTTTCATCCCCTCGTCAGCGCCCGGAACCTCACGGAAGCCGTCCTCATTCACGGCGATCGCTACCAGAATGGCGACATTTTCGTACTCTCCACCCCAGTTGCGGCGCAGATAGATGCCATCCACGTAGACATACGGATACCGACCGCCCTGCAAAGGGCGGTTTCGCCAGTCTTCGATGTGGATGTAGGCTTTCTTGTTCAGCTCACTGATGGTGGCAGGCGGGACTTTGATGCCCCACAGAGCCTCGGTGATGTCCTCCACACGGCGCACGGAAACGCCAGCCAGGTACATCTCGACGAGAGCTTCCTCCACGCTGCTCTCCCGGCGGCGATACCGCTCGATGATGGACATCTTAAAAGCCCCCCTGAGCCGCGGCATATGGAGCGTGACATTTTGACAAAACTTAGCAGGTCTTATCTTGTGAAACAAAAAAAAGGAAAACTGACGTAAAAACGCTTGACAAGTCGAAAAACTGACGTATACTATTCTTAGCGACAAAGGTAAGGGGGAAAAAGTATGCCGTTAAGATCTAAGATTGAATTCTACATACCGTTTCCTAACGGGGTGGACAAGTATGAAAATGTTGAAAAATGGATTCAGGTGGTCATCGAGAAATTTGAGGGCTGGTTCCAAAACGTTAGCACTCGGAAAGAAGCCAAGATCATCGACACCTATACTACTAGTGTTGTATGCGTTGTATGGGCTTTCTGCACTACCAATCAGTTAGAGCAACATTTCCCTTCAGTGGATGCTCTCGTTCATGATGTTGCTGAACACATTGGAAGTGACGATGTACTGGTAGCAATTAACGGGAGCATGTATATCATCTTTGTTAGGCATTGAAACAGGGTGGTATGTATGCAACAACTTTGCATACATACCACGCCCAGATAATGGAGAATTAAATATGACTAATGACAAGATTATAAAGAAATCAGCCTCAACGAATCCTCAAAAGCCAGTGCGCTGTCAGGATTTGGCTACACGTGAGCGAGTTAACTTTGTTGTCAATTCGATGATTATGAACAAATTAAGGGATTATTCAAAGAGGGTTGATTTGCCTATGTCCAGAATCATAGATTCTGCACTAACGGCATATTTAAATTATAACCTAAATATGAGTGGACCTAATTCATCTGGCAAATTGAATGATATAGTACTACATCATTTGCTGGAAATCATTGTTTATGAATCGGCGGATTCTATCGATTGCACTAAATTGTTTGACAAAATCAGCGAATACTATCTGAGATATATTTATACAAGTTGTGTGCTTAATTTAAATACACCAGAAGATACATTGATAGGTACCAAAGTGTTTCTATTTATTAGTGATCAAGAATCAGATGAGCTGGCAAAACTTTTTGAATATATATCTGACGTACAGAAACGGATAAAGATCGAAATTAATCTTGATCACAAAGAGCTTTAATTATTTCTTTTGATACGCACGGTAACGTTATAAAGCAAAGTCGCGGGGCTATCTCGATGGAACTCTATTTATACTTTTTTTGAAGGGGTGTTTTTGTGATAGATAAACAAGTTAATGCACTAAGATGTATCATAGAAGATTCCGAGATAAGGAATTATGCGGGAGATGCTTTTTGGAGTTTAATTCAAGCGGTTACAACTGCAGATACTTTTGCAGGAATCACAGCAGCTACGGATATCAAAAAAATAATATTCCATATGCCTACGCTTATTTTCTGGGATAAAATGAAACGTTATTTATTGGGAACTTTTAGGAGTTACGAAGATCAGACAAAAATGTCGTCAAAATTCAATAAGGACTACTCAAAATATAATGCATTTGTAAAGCAACAAATTCAGATAGTTAATAAACTTGATGATGACCAAAAAGTCGATTTTTATGCAAGCTTGACGAGATGTTTCCTCCTGTCCGAATTTGAATCAGAACTTTATTTCAAACTAGCAAAGGTTATTTCAGATCTCACTTGCTCCGAACTGTTATTCTTGCAAGGAATTTCATATGATTATATTAGTGAAAACACTACAATGATTTCCTTACTTTATCAAAATGGGTTGTTTATTCAATATGAGACTGATGAAGGAGAAATACGATACATACTGTCTGATTTAGCAAAAGCACTAAAACAAAATAGCTTAAATTTTGACGAAGGGATTCTAGAGCAGCACCGCTTTAAATCATATGGACAGCTTGCACCATTAAACCATCCTACAACTCCTGTGTGGAGTACAATTTCCCGCCTTGGATCGTTAAGTGATGAATCTGTTGATAAAAGCAAAAATGTTTGCGGACTATAGCTAAATGAAGTCAGTCAGCAATAGAGGCGTCGTTTGGAGTTACCTTCAGGCCTAAAGCATAGTACCTTTGCACGAGAAACCCGTTTACCGATTTGTCGGAGAGAGTGGTACATCTACGCTCTACAATCTCGGCGTGGTGTATAGCCGCGTCGACGACCACTATGACGTTCATCAACCGCGTGTTGTACCACGTGCCCGTATCGGAGGACAATCTGCCGCTTAACATAATCCGCTGGTCAGCCAACAAGTAGTCCGACTGGTACTATCTCACTGTGAAGGAGTCGACAAACTGCCACAACTACATCTGCCAGCCCTGCTTCTGGTACGTAACCGTCGTATGCGTCAAACTTAACGTAAGTATAAGATGTAGACACATATAAAAGGCCGCCTATCATCTTTCCAAATTAATTAACATTGATTCTTGCATTTTTATAAAGAGGATGCTCCCCAGTGTTTTGACACTGGAGAGCATCCTCTTGCCGACAGAACGATTACACCGCAGGCACTTTCATAGTTTTGCTTAACATTTTTGATAGAAGTACTTTGAGCACAGGTTCCGTCAAGAGGTTCCGTCAAGATTTATGCGCAAAATTGTTTGCAGGCTCCGGCTGAATGAAG
>ERZ809074.495-NODE-495-length-62111-cov-10.818777_pt1 | contig 62111 bp, 58 predicted proteins | sample MGYA00520795_ERZ809074 | MGnify/ENA primary metagenome ERZ809074 (study PRJEB31570, sample SAMEA3212989) | Homo sapiens | biome: human-gut; feature: human gut; material: fecal | place: Sweden | collected 2011 ...
TGACCCTCTGCTTGTAAGGCAGATGCTCTCCCAGCTGAGCTATGCTCCCATTTGACCGTCGTTCTGGTTGCGACGACTTTCAAATTATACCACAGGGAATCGCATTTGTCAATACCTTTTTTCAAATTCTTCCAAGATTTTTTCAGGAAAATTTTGATCAATCAATACCTCTGATCAGCAGAAAATCAATGGAGTCCGGAACTCTGTCCCGCAACGTGTGTTATTATAGCATACACGTTTTGATTTGTCAAGAGGTTTTTTGCAATTTTTTTTACTTTTTTCGCCACCCCGATTCTACGGCAGACAAGATGCGGGAGCAACACCACCCGGCATTGCTCCTGTGCATTTATGACTGCTCCCCGGCGCTCTCCCGCTCCCGGCGATCAAACATTTCCCGCAGGTCCTCATGCGAGAACAGATATTTCTGACCGCAGAAATGGCAGACGACTTCCAATGCATCCGGCTTCCCTTCAGCCAGCTGTTCCGCCAGCATTTTCCGCACCTCTTTGCGCCCCAGGGACAGAAGCGCGCGTCCGGTCCGCTCCCGCGAACAGGTACAGCGGTACGCAACGGGCAGCTCGTCAAAAATATCATACGGAATGTCTTTGCAAACGATGGAAAGCAGCTCCCGGTTGTCTGCCCCGCCGTCAATCAGGGAGGAAATGGCGCTGAGCGCTTCCACATTCTTTTCCAACCGATCAATCACCGACGTATCCGCGAAGGGCAACAGCTGTACCAGCACGCCGCCCGCGGCACGGCAGGAGCCGTCCACATCAATCAGAACGCCCAGGGCGCAGACCGTCGGGATCTGTTCGCTCTCGGCATAGTAAGCGGCAATGTCCTCCGCAATTTCCCCGCTGACCAATGCGATGGCGCCGTTATACGGTTCTTCCGCGCCGGTATCCCGCAGAATGTGCAGAACCCCATTGCCGACCGCACCGCCGACATCCAGCTTTCCGTTCGCCTTCAGCGGCAGATCGACCGCCGGGTTCTGTATATAGCCGCGTACATTTCCCAAATAGTCCGACGCCGCGAGCACTCTCCCCGCGGGGCCGTCGCCGTTCAGCATCACGGTAATGCTGTCCTCCTCTTCCCCAAGCATACATCCCATAATGGAAGTAATGGTCAAAAGCCGTCCCAGGGTCGCACCGGCGGTCGGCGTCAGCGTATGGTGCGCAATTGCCTCCTGCACGATTGCCGTGGAGTTGATCACATGAATGCGCGCACTGCCGTCCTTTGTCATGGCGCGTAAAATTGCAGATGGTTTCATTATTTCCCCCTATTCGATACGCCGCATCTTATTTGATTGCGCGTGCGCAAAAATACCAACGGTCCTGTGCGGCATCGGCAGGCGTAAAGGCAAAATCGCCGTAAACACCCAAAAGCTCCATACCTGCCGCCTGCAGGGAGGCGGTAATCTGCTCCATTGTATAGCAGCGTTCGGTCTGTACCTCATCCCGGCGGGTATAGGTGCCGTTTTTATTCTCCGTAAACACGGACAGTGCAAACTCGCACAGACCGCTTTCCGGATCGTAGCGGTTCTGCCAACCGCAAAATGTCCCGCCTTCCTCGTCCTCCAGAATATACGCCTCATCGCCGTATACACATGCAAACTTATGCGGGGTATTGACATCAAAGAAAAACAGTCCGTCCGGCTCCAGGTAATTATGCACCAAAGAAAAGCAGAGCGCCAATTCCCCGTCGCCGGTCAGATAGTTGAGACTGTCCAGGCAGCAAAGCACGGCGCCGACCGTCCCGTACAGTTCAAAGGAACGCATATCCTGCTGCAGAAACAAAATCTGCCTGCCGGCAGCCGCAGCACGGTCATACGCCACGGCAAGCATATCCGCGGAGCCGTCCACACCGATCATATCGTAGCCACGCTCCGCCATGGCAATGGTCATCCTGCCGGTTCCGCAGGCAAGGTCAAGCACAAGCGCAGGGCGCTCCCGGCAGAACTTCTCCATGCACCGTTCGGCAAACGCCGCCCATGCGGTATAATCAATCTCGGCATTCAGTCGGTCATACACCGGCGCCACAGCCCCATAACCGTCGTACTCGTACCGATCCTCCGCACGCATATCAGAACTCACGGCGCTTCCCCATCCGATCCATGGCATCCAGCACATGCAAATATCCGTTACCGAACTTCAGGCAGCGGTTTACGCGGCTGATGGTTGCGGTGCTCAATCCGGTTGCCGACGCAATATCCGTATAGACGCGGTTATCGCGCAGCATTTTTGCCGCAGTCAGGCGGCGGGACATCTCTTTCAGCTCGGATGCGGTGCAAAGATCTGTCAGGAATTCCTTACATTCCGCTATTGTGCTCAATGTGAGAAATGCACGGCACAGGATCTCGATATTCTCCGTCCCCTCTGTCCTCTCTTCCATTTTCCGTACCTCCCGAACGTAGAACTCTAATTCTTTTTTCATTGTACCATATCCTTCGGGAAAAGTAAAGTCTTTTTTACAAAATAATCAACAAATTCCTACAAGATTCTGCTTCGATTTTTTGACGATATTTCTTTTTATGGAATGATTATCTGTTTTATCGTCATTTTTCGGCAGAAAAAGAAGCGCAGACATATTAACCGAAAAGACAAAATATCAATTTCCTATTGACTTTTTCCGTAGAATAATGTATAATACAAAACAGGCAAAAATTCGACCGGTTGCGCCCCGTTCTCCGCGCTCCGGCGACGCTTTTCCTATGATTTTCCAGAGATTCAGAGATACGGAGGAAAACGGTGTTATGATGAATGTTAAAGTTGGAAAAAAAATAAGGCTTTTGCGTAAGAAAAACGATGTCACGCAGGATGACCTCGCAGTACACCTCGGGGTAACACCGCAGGCGGTTTCCCGTTGGGAATCCGAAACCTGCTATCCGGATATTGAATATCTGCCGCGCATTGCGGACTTTTTCAGCGTGACCATGGACGAGCTGCTCTGCTACGACGGGGCACAGAAGGAACAGCGCGTGGCGGATTATATGGAAAAGGCCGCTTGGCTGGAAGAGCACGACCGGTTGCCGGAGGCTCTGACGCTGCTACGGGAGGCCATTGCCGAAATTCCCTCCTCTTATGTGCTGCAATTGGAGCTGGCAGGCGTATTGTCCGCGCTCAATGCCAACGGACGTCCCAAAAAGGCGGATTTGCAGGAAGCGGTAACGCTCTGCCACCATATTTTGGACGACTGCACCGACGATGCTTTGCGGGATGAAACCAAAAAGACGCTGTGTGACATTTATTCGCACCAGCTTCGGGACGAAAAGAGCGCACTGGAGATTGCGGATCAGTTGCATGCAATGTCTTACTGCAGTGAAATCATTAAGGCGACCGTCCTAACCGGCGAAACCGCGTTTGCGCAGGCACAGAGAAACCTGATTCTGTTTGCGGACAATATCTGGTGGCACCTGTACAATCTGGCATGCGTACCGGATATTTCCGGCGATCACTACTCTCTGGAGCAGAAGATTGAGATTCTGTGGCGTGGGGTACAGTTATTCGGCATTATTTTCGGCGAAAAAAATCTGCTGTACTACCACGACCGGCTTGCCAACTCCTACCGTCAGCTTGCGATGCTGTATCTGATGCAGGGCGACCGGGATCGCGCCCTGGATTGCGTCGAGAAAATGGCGGATCACGCCATTGCTTATGACTCACGCCCGGAGGAAGCCACCTATGAATCCGTGTTGATCAACACCGTCACCTATCAGCGCGGCGGAGAGGGCGAATCCACCGATATTTCCAAGTGCGCACGCCTGCTGCAGGGCAACTTCGGCAGCCGGATCTGGGCGCCCATCCGCACGCATGAGCGCTTCCGCAACGCGGTGCTGCGCATGGAAGCATACAAATAAGCGTTCAGGGCTGTCCGCAGGGTCAGGGATTACACCGGTCTGTGCGGCAGTCCGATTCAGCGATACGGACAAAAGCGCCGGCTCCCTTTTCACTCTGCCAAAAATCCGCAGGGTGCAAAGGAAGCGGCGCTTTTTATTTCGGAAGATATTTTCGGAAGATTACAACAGCCGGATGCCGGCATCGGCACATGCGCTGACGGTTTGTTCATCCCACAGGCTGGACTGCACCTCGCCGATATGCGCGCAGCCCATCATCAGCATGCAGAGGCGCGACTGTCCGATACCGCCGCCGATCGTCAAAGGCAGCTCACCGTTCAGAAGCATCCGATGGAAGGGCAGTTCTCTGCGGTCGTCACAGCCGGCAAGCGTGAGCTGGCGGTCAAGGGATTCACTGTCCACGCGGATTCCCATAGAGGAAATCTCGATTGCCCGCCCGAGCACGTCATCCCAGAAAAACAAATCGCCGTTCAACTGCCAGTCGTCGTAGTCAGGCGCTCGTCCGTCATGCGGTTTGCCGGATTTCAGCTTTCCGCCGATCTGCGCAAGAAAGGCGGTTTTATGCGCGCGCAGGAAGGTGTTTTCGCGCTCTGACGGGGTCTGGTCGGGATAGAGATCCTCCAGTTCCTGCGTGGTAATAAAAGTAACATCCCTTGAGAGGACGCAGGTCAGCTGCGGGAAGTTGACCTGCAGGCGGTCATTGGTATTGCAGATCGCATTGACAATACAACGCACGGTATTGTACAGGTACTGCAGATTACGCACCTCGGGCGTGATGACCTTTTCCCAGTCCCACTGATCCACATAAACGGAGTGCAGATTATCCAGCACCTCATCCCGGCGAATCGCATTCATGTCGGTGTACAGACCGTACCCGACGCCGAACCCATACCGTTTTAGAGCAAGGCGCTTCCATTTGGCAAGGGAATGCACCACCTGCCCTTCCCTGCCGATGGCGGGGATGTCAAAGGTGACAGGACGTTCGTAGCCGTTCAGATTGTCATTCAATCCGGAATCCCCTGCGACAAACAGCGGTGCGGACACACGTTTCAAATTCAGGGCGTTGGCAAATTCCTCCTGAAAGGTTGCCTTGACATAGGCAATGGCTCGTTGCGTCTGATACGGATCCAACACCTGGCAATAGCCGGCGGGAATCACAATACGGTTGGTACTCACGTTCTACCTCCTTATTTTGATATGTTTTTCTTTTTATTTTAACATAAAATTTCCCGGATTGCAAGCACATACCTGTGTAATATTTCACAATTCCAAGGGCTTTGTTTTGTACAAACGTACAATTTTTCCCGATTCGCCCGGTTTGTCTTGACTTATTCCCGGTTTTCGATTATAATATAGGGGATAAAATTTGTTGATTATCCACACGGAGGAACCATTATGGAATCGCAGAAGAATCCACGCGTCTTACAGATCATCACGACTGCGTGCCACGCAATCGTTGCACTCTTTTTACTGCTTGCGCCTTATGCAACCGTACTTTATGAAAATGACAACGGCATCGGCGTTCTTGCATTCAACAGCAACTATTCACTGATCTACCCTGCAATCGCAAAGGGCTCCGCTGTCTGGATTCCGCTGGCGATCACGGTTCTTCTGTTTGCGCTCTCCTGCGTTGCGATTCTCTATCGCCCGCTCTCCAAAATCGCGCCCTTGATTTCGCTCGGAAGTATGGCTTCCTGGATTGTCTTTTATGCGTTGACCTACAATGGTGTATTCACTAAGACCGTACATCCGGAGCTTGAGGTGCAGATCAATGCTGTCTACTGGATTTCCTTCATTTTCGCACTGGTGGGTTTGGTATTCGCGGTCATTACCTCTCTCATTATGAATCCGCGCAAAGAAAAAGAAGACGTTTTCAAACCCCAAAAGGCAAAAAAAGAGGCATAAAAAAACAGAGCACTTCAAGCAGAGGAGACTTGGAGTGCTTTTCTCTGCCCTTTTGACACCGAAAGAAAGGATTTTTTCATGAAATTACTGATACTCGGCGATGTCGTCGGCAATGCGGGGCTGGCACATCTGGAAAAGCATCTCCGGTGGCAGGCTGCTGCCCTCGGTGCGGATTTTGTGTGGGTCAACGGCGAGAATGCAACCGAAATTCACGGGCTGAACGCCTTTGACGCGCAGCGGCTTCTGGATGCCGGTGCCGACCTGATTACCCTTGGGAATCACGCTTTTTCCATGCGTGACCTGGAATATTTTTTGGACGATCACCCTTCGCAGATTCTGCGCCCTGCCAATTATCCGCCTTCGGCGCCGGGCTTTGGGTGGACAATCCTCCCCGCTGCCAACGTTCGCCTGTTGGCAATCAATCTTGCGGGCACTGTTTTTATGGAACCTTTGGACAGTCCGTTTACCGTCCTTTCCAAAATTCTGCGCGAGCAGGCAGGCAATTTTGATGAAGCGGTGGTGGATTTCCACGCCGAGGCAACCTCCGAAAAACTGGCGCTTGCCCGTGCGTTTGACGGCAAGGTCAGCTGTCTGTTCGGCACACACACTCACGTTCCCACTGCCGACGCCTGCATTTTACCAGGCGGAACGGGTTATGTAACGGACCTTGGCATGACCGGTCCCACCGGCGGGGTTCTGGGTACCGACACCGAGGCGGTTCTGCGCAGATTACGCGACCATCTCCCTGCCAAATTTACGGTCGCCGGCGGAACGGTTCGTGCGGACGGCATTCTCCTTACCCTGCAGGGCGGCAAAGCGACCGAAATCCGGCGCATCGCATTCTGATATGCCGCATTCATCCGCTTTGTTTTTGAAATACGGCACAAAAAAACAGCGAAGAGCAATCTCCGCTGTTTTTTCTATCGGCATTAACCTTGGTGCTCAGCCAAGCTTTGCACCGTTGACCTTGACGCCGGGGCCCATGGTAGACACGACGACGCAGCTCTTGATATACTGACCCTTTGCAGCAGCCGGCTTTGCCTTGATGATGGCACCCATGAGCGCAGTGAAGTTCTCCTGGAGCTTTTCGGGGCCAAAGGAAGCTTTGCCGATCGGGCAGTGAATAATGTTGGTCTTGTCCAGACGGTATTCGATCTTACCGGCTTTTGCTTCGGCAACTGCCTTGGCAACATCCGGCGTAACGGTTCCCGCCTTCGGAGAAGGCATCAAGCCCTTCGGGCCGAGCACCTTACCCAAACGACCGATGGTACCCATCATGTCGGGAGAAGCGATTACAACATCGAAATCCAGCCAGTTTTCCTTCTGGATCTTTTCTGCGTACTCTGCGCCGCCTGCATAGTCTGCGCCTGCATCCAGAGCCTTCTGAATGTTGTCGCCCTTTGCAAACACCAGAACGCGAACCTTCTTACCGGTACCGTTGGGGAGGACAACTGCGCCTCTGACCTGCTGGTCAGCGTGACGGGAGTCAACACCCAGACGAACGTGGATCTCGACGGTTTCATCGAACTTTGCCTTGGCGGTCTGGCAGACAAGTGCCAGCGCTTCTGCGGGATCGTACAGCTTTGTTCTTTCAATCAGCTTTGCGCTGTCTACATACTTCTTACTCTTTGCCATATCACTCAGCCTCCTTAGTCAGCAACAACCACGCCCATGCTGCGTGCGGTTCCTGCGATCATGCTCATAGCAGTCTCAATGTTTGCCGCATTCAGGTCAGGCATCTTGGTCTCAGCGATCTTTCTGATCTGCTCTTTGGTAATGGTCGCCACCTTGTTCTTGTTGGGCTTCGCGGAAGCCGTCTCAATGCCGCATGCCTTCTTGATCAGAACGGCTGCGGGGGGCGTCTTGGTGATAAAGGTAAAGGAGTGGTCTGCATAAACGGTAATAACAACCGGGATAATCAGACCGATGTCATTCTTGGTCTTTTCGTTGAATGCCTTTGTAAATACCGGAATCGCAACACCGTACTGACCGAGAGCAGGTCCTACGGGAGGCTGAGGAGTTGCCTTGCCGGCCGGCAGTTGCAATTTGATATAGCCTAATACTTTTTTTGCCATAGTGATTACACCTCCATATGTGGTACTGATTCGGGGGAATCCAATACAAATTTTCCCCCTCCCACTTGCCGCATGGCTGCAGCAAACGCACCTACTTTTTGCTTGTAAAGTGCGATTTAATTCTGTGCACGGCGGATCATGGATGTCTCCAGTTCAACCGGCATGTCACGGCGTCCCTTCTTGACCAGAACCGTTACGTTCTTCAGATCGTCGGAAATTGCCGTTACAACACCCGAATAGCCTTCAAACAGTCCGTTCACCACGTCCACATTGTCTCCGACATTAAAGGAGAGCTTGATCTTGGTGTCTTCGTCTTCAATGTTCAATGCCTCTACTTCCGCATCCGACAAGGGTGAGGGACGGGAGCCGGGGCCTACAAAGCCGGTTACGCCGGTAATATTACGGACCGCATGCCAGGTTTCGTCGCTCATAACCATCTTCACGAACACATAGCTCGGAAAGATTTTGGTTTCCACGACTTTTTCCTGATCGCCGTCCTTTTCGATCATGGTTTCCACCGGAATTCTGACGTCAAAAATGACATCCTGCAATCCGCGGTTCTCGATGATCTTTTCCAGACTGACCTTCACTTTGTTTTCGTATCCCGAGTAAGTATGCGCCACGTACCACCTGGGACCAACGTTCATCTCATCAAAATCGCTCATCTTACCAGCCCCTGAACGAGTTCTCTGAGATACTTGATTCCGTATCCGAATGCACTGTCAAGAATAAAGATCACGACTGCAATAACAGCGACAACGACCAGAACCACAATGGTATTCTTCTTGGTGTCCTTGAAAGAACTCCAGGAAATTTTCTTCTTGGTCTCGCTGCGAACACTACGCAAAAATGCGCCCAGCTTTTCGCGGTTGCGAATGCCGAAGAACAGGCCCAAAGCAACCGTCAGACCCACAACAACAATGCTGACAATATAGCCGGGCATCTTGCTGGATGTCGTCGAAGAAGCGCTTGTGGTGGTCTCTTCCTTTGTAGTCTCCGCGGCGGTTGTCTCTGATGCTGTTGTTTCCTCTGCGGTCGACGTTTCTCCCGCAGTTGTAACTTCAGCCGTTTCGTTCCCTGTTCCGCCTTCGGTGGTTTCACCTACCGTCGTTTCCGCAACGGTGGTTTCCTCAGCGGCAGAGATACTGACGCAGAACAGCGCAGCCAGAACAGCCAGGGCAAGCATCAGGGCAATCAGACTTCTCTTGCTAAAAGATAACATCCTTTTACCCTCCGATCACTTGGACTCTTTGTGAAGAGTGTGCTTGCGACAGAATCTGCAATACTTCTTGAACTCAAGTCTGTCAGGATCATTTTTCTTGTTCTTCTTTGTGTCGTAGTTTCTCTGCTTGCACTCCGTGCACACAAGAGTTACCTTGACTCTTACATCATTAGCCATGATTGCGGCACCTCCCATTTTAAAATATTTGACTCCGGGGTTACAGGAGTCCGTGTACCTCCCTCCGGAATGACCATGTGCCCTGCCGAATTTGGCGCAGACAAAGCGCAACAAAAAAAGCCCACTCACAGAGGTAGGATTATTATACCACTCCGGAAAGGGCTTGTCAATAGCTTTTTTGAAATTTGGCAAAAAAGCGGCTGTCAAAGAAGAAAACCGCCGTGTTTTCTCGAAGAAATGCGGCGGTTCTTTTCGATTTTTGCTTACTTATACTTTCTCTTGCGGGCTGCCTCAGACTTTTTCTTACGCTTCACGCTGGGCTTCTCGTAGCACTCTCTCTTACGGAGCTCCGTAAGGATGCCCGAACGTGCGTACACGCGCTTAAAGCGACGAAGAGCGCTGTCCAGAGATTCGCCTTCTTTTACTCTTACTTCTGCCATTTCCTGTTTCCCTCCCCTCGCTCTTACCGTAAAAGCGGTTCATACACCAACGGCACATACCGCTACGATCCTATTATACCCTCTTTTTTTTGTTTTGTCAAGGGCTTTTTTTCACTTTTCGGAAAATATCTCGGCTCAGCGAACCACAAAATTGACGATTTTGTTCGGGACGGCAATCTCCTTGACCACGGTTTTTCCTTCCAACTGTGCCTGTACGCGGGCGTCCGCCTTTGCAAGCGCAATTGCCTCTTCTTTGGCGCAGTTCATGGGAACCGTCACCGTTGCGCGCGTCTTACCGTTGATCTGCACGGCGATTTCCACGGCGGAATCGACGGTCTTTTCCTCGTCATAGGTCGGCCATGCGGCAAGGGAGCAGAAGCCGGTCTCGCCCAGTCCTTCCCAGATTTCCTCACACAGGTGCGGTGCAAACGGGCAAAGCAGGCGGGCAAAAATGCGCAATTCATCAGCAGTCAGCGAACCGCAGTCATAGATTTCATTGATCAGCGCCATCATGGCGGCAATGGCGGTATTGAACTTCATTTCTTCAATATCATCGCTCACCTTTTTGATGGTCTTGTGGAAGGAGGACTCCAATGCTGGCGTTGCGCCGGTTCCCTTTACCATGGTGCGCAGGTCGCTGACGCGATCTAAGAAGCGCTTGCATCCGCGCACCGAGCTGTCATTCCAGGGAGCTGCGGAACCATAATCCCCCATAAAGAGGACATAGGTACGCAGGGTATCCGCACCGTACTGTGCCACGACATCCAGGGGATCCACCACATTGCCCAAAGACTTGCTCATTTTGACTCCGTTCGCACCCAGGATCATGCCCTGCGCTGTACGCTTTGCGTAGGGCTCGTCATTCGGAACCACACCGATGTCGTACAGGAAGTGATGCCAGAAACGGGAATAGATCATATGGCGCGTGACGTGCTCCATCCCGCCGTTGTACCAGTCGACTTTGCCCCAGTAGCGCAGCTTTTCCGGGTCGGCAAGCGCCTTCTTGTTATGCGGGTCGATATAGCGCAGAAAATACCATGAGGAGCCTGCCCACTGCGGCATGGTATCGGTTTCCCGCTTGGCGGCACCGCCGCACTTGGGGCAGGTGCAGTTGACAAAGGAATCGATTTTGGCAAGCGGGGATTCCCCACCCTCGCCGGGCTGATAGTTGTCAACCTCCGGCAGACGGAGCGGCAGCTGGTCGTACGGTACGGGCACCATGCCGCAGTGTGGGCAATGGATGATCGGGATGGGTTCGCCCCAATAACGCTGTCGGTTGAATGCCCAATCCTTCATTTTGTACTGCACCGCCGCCTCGCCGACACCCTTCTCGCCGAGGTAAGCGACCATGCGGGCAATGGCGTCCTTTTTGTTATCAATCCCATCAAGGAATCCGGAATTGATCATTTCCCCGTCACCGGTGTACGCTTCTTTGGCAATATCGCCGCCCTTGATGACCTGGAGAATCTCCAGACCGAACTTCTTTGCGAAATCATAGTCACGCCCGTCATGCGCGGGAACCGCCATAATGGCTCCGGTTCCGTAGCCCATCATCACGTAATCCGCCGTAAAAATGGGAATTTCCTTGCCCGTAACCGGATTGATGCCGCAGATGCCGTCAATCCGCACACCGGTCTTTTCCTTGACCAGCTGTGTGCGCTCAAACTCGGTCTTTTTCTGGCAGGCGGTCTTATAGGCGTTCAGTTCATCCATATTGCGGATTTTGTTCGCCAATTTTTCGATCATGGGGTGTTCGGGAGCGATGACCATAAAGGTCACGCCGAACAGCGTATCGGGTCTTGTGGTATAGACGCGCAGTTTTTCGTCCGTGCCGGTCAAGCCGAAATCCACGTAGGCACCGGTCGATTTGCCGATCCAGTTCTCCTGCTGCATCCGGATATTCGGCAGGTAATCCACCTCATCCAATCCCTTGAGCAGCTTTTCCGCGTAGGCGGTGATGCGCAGATACCAGACGTCCTTGGTCTTCTGAATGACATCCGAGTGGCAGATGTCACACTTACCGCCCTGCGAGTCCTCATTGGACAGCACCACCTTGCAGGACGGGCAGTAGTTGACCATGGCACGGTCACGGAAAACCAGTCCGTGCTCAAACATTTTCAGGAAAATCCACTGCGTCCACTGATAATAATCGGGATCCGTCGTATCGATCACGCGTGACCAGTCAAAACCGAAGCCGACGCGTTTGAGCTGTTCGGTGAAATGGTGAATGTTCTTGTCCGTCGTCAGACGCGGGTGGACGCCGTGCTTGATGGCGTAGTTCTCTGCGGGCAACCCAAACGCGTCAAATCCGATGGGGAACAGGACATTATATCCCTGCATCCGGCGCTTGCGCGTCACCACTTCCAGTCCGGAATACGCCTTGATATGCCCGACGTGCATACCGGCGCCCGACGGATACGGGAACTCCACCAGTCCGTAAAACTTGGGCTGATCACTCTGATCCTTGGCTTCAAAAACGTGCGCTTCTTCCCACTTCTGCTGCCATTTCCGCTCAATCCGATCAAAATCGTACTTCATTTTTTCCTCCGTCTTGATAAATCATTTGTTTTCGGCACAAAAAAGGTCTCCGCCCCTGCAAACATACAGAGACGAAGACCGTAAAATCTCCGCGGTACCACTCCGCTTGGCGCAACGCGCCCACTCAATCGCCTTAACGTGGCGCAGCCGTCGGTTTCCCGCCGCTCAGGGGTGAGAAGGCACGCCGCCACACTGTCTTGCACCGACCGACAGCTCTCTTTGGGCAGCAAAACGCACCGTATTCCCGTCATCGCGTTTCTGATACTCTCATTATACCCGTTCTTTCCGCGTTTGTCAAGAGGAAATCGTGATTTTCATCTGTCTTCCGGTGTTTCTTACCGTTCGTACCTTTTATTGAGGTTAGAAACTTCTTTCAAAAGCTGTCTTTTCCGCCTTGTTACATAAGAAGATGCCTTTCCGCCTTGCATCAAATCCGCCGCAGAGAACTGTTCATTGGGCAGATAAACGGCGATGGGATCGGGAGATACCATTGACACCATTCCGGAAATCAGATCCTTCTGTGCCGCATCTTCGCCGAACAGCTCTGCCAGGTACACAGGCACGACCGTTTCTTCGGTCCGGCTGCACAAGGCATCCATGACATGGAAAGCAAGCGCCAACCGCTCCAAACCCGGAGCCGTGCTCAGGATTCCGTACACACGCACGCCTTTGGCAAACGTCACACCGTACTCCGTCTGTTGTGCCGTTAATTTGGGAATCGGGAGTGCGACAAACTCCGCATTTCGATCCGCAAACAATGGCTCCTCCAGCACACCGAGCACGTTGCACGTAGCACGCACCTGACCGTTTGCAAGGTGCGCCAGCACCTCGTCCTCCGATTCTTTATCCATGCGGACACCCGATTGATTCCGGAATGAAAGGAAGCGTTCCTGAACAAGGTCAATCTGTTTGACGTCGAAATCCGCAACCTCCAGCACACCGTCCTGAGAATGCGTCAGAAAACGCATACCGAATGCCCGCAGAAAACCATCATACGGCACCCTGTAAACACCCGGATCCGGCAGAGAGAACGCATCCGTATCCGCCGGCAGGTTTTCCAGCAGCAGTGCCTGCATGGTATCCAGGGTCCATTCCCCGTTCTTGACGGTATCAAAAAGCGTTTTTCCGTCTTTTGCCTGCAGCAGTGTACGGTCAACCAATGTTACATTCAAATTCCGGTAGGCGGACAACGTACCCTTTCCCGTCACCATATAATGACCGCCGGCATAACTGCTTTCTTCCAGATATCCGGTTGACCAACGGGATGCGGTCGGATCAAAATCTTCAAACTCATCAAGATTCCACAGGGCGTGAAGTTTGAATAAATCCGTCATGGGTTCCTGCGGACCGTAAGCAATCTCATAGTCGCAGGACGCTGCCAACAGATCCCGCCGCAGGATTTCGTACATCACACTGCCGCTGCCGGATCCGGTAACGGATGTAATAGTAAGCCTGCATTGCATCCGGTCGGCAACCTCCAGATTCCGCCGGTAAAACGCCTCGCTCAGTGCGTCTCCGCTTTCCTGCGCCGCAAGAAACTCCTCCCAGGATGCGCGCGGAGAACAGGTAAGAATGCCGATGGGACCGTTGCGCGCTTCATCGCCGAATGCGGCAGAATCCGATACTTTCGCTTCTTCCTTGGCGGTAACCGGAACCGTTTCGTCCACCCAATCATCCACCGTTGTTTCTTCCTGCGTGGTTTGTTCCTCTGTCTCCGCCGCATCCGCTCTTCCGTTCGCATCCGTCGCCGTTTCCGGCATCCGATCGGTGTCTGTTTCCGATGCGGTACCGGTCGCCGGTGTAGCGGCGGAAATTGATGTTTCTGTTTTTCCGGTATCTGTGCCGGCAGCGGGTGATTCCTCCGGTTCCAGCGCACAGGCGAGAGCAAAAAGCAGGATACCTACCGCGAAAACGATTGCCAATAAATACTTCATTCATCATACCTTCTTTCGCAACAGATTCGTAAAGATCACGGTTTTGTAAACGCGACTGCGCATTTTACACATACAGTTCTTCACAACACTGATTATAACACAAAAATCCGACAGAGTCAATACCGACTTTCATCATTTCCCGATCTGCCAAAAACCGCCCCTGCGCATGGCAGAAGGCGGTTCTTTCTGTTCTTTGGGTTTTGATGCCGCGGAACCGAATTTTCAGGAATTATAGGTTCCCGTCGTATCCGAGAGGACCGCGGCAATGTTTTCCTTTCTGCGCGAATGTCTGACATGCTCCATCAGAAGGTCACGGAACTGTGCCTCGTCAAACGGCAGCGTCACCGGCTTGCCGGTCCATGCGGAGAGGTGCATCGCATTGGAGAGCATCAGCCCGCGGATTCCCTCCCTGCCGTCGGCAACCAGCGGTTCGCCGCGCAGGATAGCGCCGGCAAAGGCATTGACCACGCCGATGTGCTGCGGATTCTGCCCGTCGGTTTCCGCCTTTTCGGTGTGACAGGGCGGTGCGGCAAATGCAACGGTATTTTTCTTCGTGAACACGGATTCGGGCATATCCAACCGTGTGACCCAAAGGCTGCCCCCGTCACAGACCATCGTACCGCCGTCACAGACCACCTCAAACCGGTTGGTACCGGGTGCGTCGCCGGTTGTCGTGATAAAGGTGCCTGTCGCGCCGTTTTCATACTCCACATAGGTAGTGACATCGTCTTCCACTTCAATATCGTGCCACTTTCCGAAGTGCATTTTTGTATCGACGACCTGCGGCATGCCGCAGATCCACTGCCACAGATCCAGATTGTGCGGGCACTGGTTGAGCAGAACGCCACCGCCCTCGCCGGACCAGGTTGCACGCCATGCGCCGGAATCGTAATAAGCCTGCGGACGGTACCAGTTGGTGATGATCCAACTGGTGCGCTTGAGCGCGCCGAGCTCCCCGCTGTCCATAAATTCCTTCATTTTTCTGTAGACGTGATTGGTCCGCTGATTGAACATCATGCCGAATACCAGCTCCGGATGTCTGTCCGCTTCCGCGATCATTTCGCGCACCTGCAATGTATAAACGCCCGCGGGCTTTTCACACATCACATGCACACCGGCGCGGAACGCCTCAGCGGCATAACGCGGGTGATCGTAGTGCGGCACGGCAATGATGACCGCATCGATCAACCCGGAGCGGAGCATGGCGGAAGCATCGTCAAACAGCTCCACATGCGGCAGCGAAGGAACGCGACAGCGCACCTCTTCTTCCTTCTTTTTCATCCATTCCAACCGTGCGGGATTGATGTCCGCCACCGCACGCAGTTCGACCTCGGGGCAGTGTCCCCCGTAAATATTTCCGATATGGCCGGTACCCATATTACCGACACCGATGATGCCGAGTCTGACTTTTTCCATCTGTTCTTCCTCCTTTTCCTGTCTTTTCCTGTCGACGTGTCAATGCAGTCCCTGCGCACGGAACCATTCATAGCTCTGACGCAGACATGCCACGGGATCTTCACCGTAACAGTTGTCCTGCTCTACATAACCATACCGGACGTTTGCGTCCTCGCAGGCCTTGAGAATTTCCGCATAGTTCATATTACCCTGTCCGATCGGCGCCATCCGGACGGCATGATCCTCCGGCGCATACACCATGTCCTTGAAATGCACGCAATCCACACGCCCTTTGAGTTTGCGCAGCCATGCGGCAGGGTCCGCTCCGCCTGCCATAACCCAATACGTATCCAGGGTCACGCCGCATTCCTCCGGGGTAAAGGTTTCGCAGAGCAGATCCAAAAAGGTCTTGCCGTCAAAGCGTGCAAATTCCATGTTGTGATTGTGGTACATGAATTTGTGCCCCGACGCAATGATCTTTGCCAGAGCGGGGCGCACCTCACCCGCCATCTTTTCCAACCCCTGCGGGTCAATGCCGCGCGGATTGGAGCCGATGCCGATGTATTTACACCCGATGGTATCATGAAAGCGGATGGTGTTCTCCGTGTCATTGATAATTCTTCCGTAATCAAAATGCGTAATATCCGCCGTCAGACCGTTCTGTTTCAACTGATCCGCCATCCAATCCGGCTCATAGGCGCAGATGCCGGAAAGCTGCACGGAGGTATATCCGATCTCCGCGACCCGCGCCAGCGTCTCCGCCAGTGCCTCGGGTGTTTTGCACTGTTCCCTGACTGTATAAAGCTGTGCACCGATGATCATTATTTTGTCTCCTTTTTCAGTGATTTTCATTCTGCCAGACCGCAGCCGCAGTCGGCAATGAGTTGTCGGAGTGTCGAAACGGCACAGTCGAACGCTTCCCTGTTATTTCGGAACCGCGCCGTATTGACGGCACTGCGCGCCCCCTCTTCCTCCAGTCCGGCAAGCCCGACAAAGGAGGCAAGATGCGGTTCCACGGTCAGAACGCAAGGGTGATCGGTCGGGAACAGAGGCAGGTAGGAAGCAAGCGCTCCGTCCCCTTCGCCGGGGACAACCACGTCGCCGTTGGCTTTGGCGTCCTTGATATGCCCGTAATACACATAGGGAGAAAGCATCCGCCATGCCGACAGAACGTCCTCGCCTGCCTGCACAAAATTGGCAGGGTCAAAGACGGCACGCAGGTCGGGCAATGCACGGTGCAACTCTTCGCACGCCGCCGCCTTCTCTCCGTAGATTCCCTTCTCATTCTCATGGCACAGAACAATGCCGCTTCCCGCCGCCGCGCGCAAAAAACCTTCCAGGCGGCTGACAACCGCCGGGAAATACTTTGCATCTCCGCCCGTGCCGTAAAAGCTGAACAGACGGATGCACTGCGCACCGAGAATACGGGCAAGGGACAGAACATGCAGAAAGCGGTTCTGCTCTTTTTCCGGATCTTCCGCAATGTCGGTCTTGCCGATCGGGGAGCCGACCGACCACACCGCAATTCCGGCACTGTCCAGCCGTTTCCGGACGTTGTGCGCGTCCGCCTCTGTCAGATCGGCGACATTTCTGCCGTCCACGCCGCGCAATTCGATCAGGCGGATGCCGTGATCCCGCAAAGCGCAAATCTGACCGTCCAGCGACGCATCCGCCTCGTCCGCGAAGGCACACAGGCGGAAAACAGGCTTATGATTCATACACGCACCTCCTTACACACCCGAATAGGCGGAAAAGCCGCCGTCCACGGGAATCACCACACCGGTCACAAAGGATGCTGCGGTGGGGTCGGTCAGAAAGCGCAGCGCGCCCAACAGCTCTTCCGGCTGTCCGAAACGCCCCATGGGGGTCGCCGCAAGGATCTTACCCGTACGCGCGGTCGGCGTTCCGTCCGCGTTCCAGAGCAGGGCGCGGTTCTGTGCCGTGGAGAAAAAGCCGGGCGCGATGGCATTGACCCGGATGCCGCAGGGGGCAAAATGCACTGCCAGCCACTGCGTGAAGTTGGAAACCCCCGCCTTGGCGGCGCTGTATGCCGGGATCTTGGTCAGCGGGGTATAGGCGTTCATCGAGGAGATATTGAGAATCGAGCACCCCTCGCTCCCCACCATATCCCGCGCGAAAATCTGGGTCGGCAGAAGCACGCCCTTGATATTCAGGTCGAATACAAAATCAAACCCTGCCTTGTCCAAATTGAAAAAGGTTGCAATATCCTCACGCGTTTCATCTCCCGCCTCGTACTGCTCGTGTGCGGTAGTGGCGCGCGGGCTGTTGCCGCCGGCGCCGTTGATCAGCACACTGCATTTTCCCAGATCGGCGAGCACCGCCTCATGCACACGCCCCAGGCACGCCGCATCCAGCACATCCGCCGTATACGCCTGTGCAACGCCGCCCGCCGCGCGGATTTCGGACGCCACGCGTGCGGCAGCCTCACCGTTGAGATCCAACACGGCAACGGCATAGCCGTTCCTTGCCATTTCCGCCGCAAACGCGGAGCAAAGCACCCCGCCGGCACCTGTTACGACGCATACTTTTCTATCTTTTCTGTAATCTTTATCCACAGATTCTGTCCTCCTTGCTCCCGGTAAGAGAGCGGTCATGTTCATTATAAAGCAAGGAAACGGCGTTGTCAAGCAAATGCAAAAAAACGCGCCGGGCTGCGGTCAGTTTTGGATGTTGCAACAAAAAAGCTCCCCCGTCTTTGGCATATTCGCACAAAAGGGGTCTGCACGATCCCAAAAGGCATCGGCAGACCCCACACATTTTTACGTCGGTATATTTTTATCAGTCGCAGACAATCTCCACACCGGCAGGAACATCGGCATGGACCACAAGCTCGCCGTTTTCATCTTTGGTCACGGAAACCGACAGAACACCGCCGTTGGCAGTCGGATAAGTACCCTTTGCCCATGCCAGCTTTCCGAGATGCGGTTTCACCTCGTAGCGGTTGGGAGCAATCGGTTTGATTCCCAGCACATAGTTGGTCAGATACGGGCAGGGACCGGACGCCCAACCGTGGCAAAGCGAATGGCGGAAGTTCACATAGCAGTATGCGCCGTAATCGCCGTGGATGTCAACCTTTCCTTCCGGCACTTCCTCGTCGATTCTGCCCGCATTCTTCATCCAATCCAAATCAAAGTCTTCCCAGAACGTAGTAGCTCCCATATCCAACATGCCGCCCCAGTATGCCTTCAGATCGTCCAGCGCGCCGTCATAGTCGCCTGCCATTGCCTTAGCGGCAAGCAGATAGTAACCAAAGAAGGTGGAATAGCCGTGTGCGCCGCCGGGGGTGAGCAGTTCCTCGTTGATCTTTACGGGATCCGCCAATCCGGAAAGCGAAAGCATTGCTGCCGCCTGCTTGGATCCGCCGCAGTCCGGCACATGCTTCTTCATCCGCCCAGCCGATGTGCGGCAGAGATCGGCAACGTCGTCAACGCCCAGTACGGTCAGAAGCTCTGCGCATCTGTCCAGTGCCAGCTTGAGCATTGCCTGCAATCCCGCGTGGATTGCCACAGGGTTTGCGTTGTTGGGCCAGTCGATGAAGCGTCCTTCCGGCATATGCTCCACACCGTCCTCGTCGACGCAGCCGGCAAGTACACGGGAAAGTCCGCACAGATACTCCTTCTGTTCCGTCAGGTAGGCAAGATCACCGTAAGCGCGGTACCAGTCATAATGAATCATCAGCCACCAGATGGAATAGGAAGAAATGCCGTTCATCCAGTTGCCGACCGGCGTTTCATCCCGGACAACGTCCAGCGATGCGGGAACAACGTCCTGCTTGCCGAATGCGGTCATAATAGTGTTGACCTCGGTGTGCATATCGCCGATCCAGACCAGGCGGTCGCGCTTGATGCCGTCCCAGAGGTATTCCTGCATATTCAGATGCGCGGTATAAGCGGCAACATCCCAGATGCGGGAGATTTTTTCATCCGAACAGGAGAAAGAGCCGATATAATCCAGATCGCGGTAATGGAAAACACCCTGAATCTGCTTGAAGCAGACCATTGCCTCCTCGTCCAGCAGTTCGATGTACAGAAACCGGTAGCCGGTTTCATTGGTTTCGCAGGCGGAATAGAAGCCTACGTTCATGGTCATATCGCGGATCGCGTGGTCATTGGTGGTGTTCTTGACACCGAGCGGGGTCAGCGCCTCCGCTACACTCTCGCCGAAGCGGATGCGGATATTGGCACGGTTGCCTGCGCCCTCGACTGCCCAGATCTGAAGTCTGGCACTGCCGGCAAATTCCACGCCGAAATCCACCAAAATCGCCGCATGCGGCTGTCCCTTGCGGTTACGCAGGGTGCAGTTATCGGGGGAAACGACCAGCGTGATCTGATTGCTCTTTTCGTGCAGAAGGTTCTCTGCTCCGCTGACCTCACCGACCGTCTTGACAATACGACGGGGGACAAGGTAACGGCGTGTACGCGGGTCGGTGGTGTGCGATTGCAATGCCGCAAACTTGTCGGTTACTTTTACTTTTGCCATGATTTTCAATCCTTTCTTACTATCGGAATATCAATGATCTATCAATCGTTTCTGCCGTGTTTTTTGAACTGGAATGTCATAAAGCCGATCGAAACGGCAAGGGCAATGGCAAACCAGACCCAATGATTCAACTGTACCGGGATCAGCGGCTTCGCACCGCCGAAAACAATCAAAAAACCGCCCGCTAAGGAGGTGGCAACCACCATGACCGGTTTTTCCATCAGCAACGCCAAAATGCCGCCGATGACGAATGCGATCAGGCTGATCACCATGTTCCCCGTCACAATGTTTGCCATGAAGAACAGAACCAGTGCGCCGCACAGGAAAATGCCGAACTTGATCAGACGGGAAAGCAGAACCAGTCCGAGGATACCGAGCCCCAAAATGACGATCAACGGGACAATGTCCGGCATCGTAAACCAGTTTTTCGCCTCAATGAAGCCGATGATGGTAGCGCCGACGGTGGCGCCGAAGGTAAATCCTGCAAGATAAATCTGCAATTTGTAAAACTTCTTTCCCATCAATCCCTCAAACAGTCCCAACACAATCAGAATCACAGGAAGCAGATAACAAAACGGAGATGACAACTGCGGCAATTCCCCACCGCTGACCAGGTGAAGCGCAAGCTCCGAAACATAATCCATGACGTGACCCTACCTTTCTACCTTTCTTTCTCTCACTTTTCAAACAATGCCGCGCCAAGCGGCATTGTCCGGTTTATACTTACGTTTAGTATCCGGCAAAATTGCCGGAATTAACCAAAAATATTGACGAGAAGGTGCACTCAGCGAAATCTCTTGCGCATCCGTTCCAGCTGTTCTCCCACGCCTGCAAGCAAGAGCACATTTTTCTGCCGCTTTTCGCGTTCCTGCTCCACTTTTTGCGCGGGCGCTTTGGCAACAAAGCCGGGATTTTCCAGCATTTTGTCACTGCGCGCGATCTCGTTTCTGATCCGCTCCTGTTCTCCTTCCAGTCTTGCGATTTCCTTGGCAATGTCCACCATTTCATCGACCGGCATAAAGATTGTCACGCGGTCGGCAACGGCAGGAACGGCATCGTCGTCAATTCCCGTCTTATCCGCCTGCACCGTTACGTGTGCGGCGTTGCCGAGCATGGCGAAGAATTCGCAGCTGCTTTCAAAATAGGAACGCACCCCTGCGTCGGCGGAAACAACAAACATATCGATTTTTTTGGACGGCGGCACATTCATGGACAGGCGCACCTGGCGGATTGCCTTGACTGCCTGTTTGATGATCTCCACTGCCGCCTCATCCTCCGTATACACCCAATCCGCACGGTACACCGGCCAATCGGACAGCATAATGGTTTCTTCTTCGTCCTGCAGAGAGCAGTACAGCTCTTCCGTGATGAAGGGCATGAACGGATGGAGCAGTTTAAGAGCAGTCAGCAGCACGGTGCGCAGTGTGTGAAGCGCCGCACCCTTGGTGCCGTCCGTTCCGTTCCACAGGCGCTGTTTGACCATTTCGATATACCAGTCGCAGAACTCATCCCAGAAGAAATCCGTGATGTTCTGCAGTGCCAATCCCAATTCATACCGGTCCATAAAATCGGTCACGATACGGCAGAGTCCGTTAACGCGGGACAGAATCCATTTGTCCTCGATCTTCAGCTCTGCGGGGTCGTACGGCGCATCGGGTGCCTTTTCCAGATTCATCAGAATAAACCGGCTGGCGTTCCAGATCTTATTGCAGAAATTCCGGCTGGCAGTTACCTTATCGTCCGAGAAGTTCATATCGTTGCCGGGGGAGACGCCCATCAAAAGCGTCATGCGCAATGCATCCGCGCCGTACTGCTCGATGATCTCCAACGGGTCGATTCCGTTGCCGAGCGACTTGGACATTTTGCGCCCCTGCGCGTCGCGGACCAGTCCGTGAATCAGCACCGTATCAAACGGCGTCTTGCCGGTATATGCAATGCCGGAAAAGATCATCCGGGACACCCAGAAGGTAATGATGTCATATCCGGTGACAAGGGTATTGGTCGGATAGAAATAATCCAGGTCCTCTGTCTGATCCGGCCATCCCAATGTGGAGAAGGGCCAGAGCGCGGAGGAAAACCAGGTGTCCAACGTGTCCGGATCCTGGCGCATCGCCTTGCCGCAATCCGGGCAGACGGCGCTGTCCGCTTTGGTTACGACGGTTTTATCGCAGTCGTCGCAATAGAACGCAGGAATCCGGTGTCCCCACCAGAGCTGACGGGAAATACACCAGTCGCGGATGTTCTCCATCCAGTGGAAGTAGTTCTTGCTGAAACGGTCGGGCAAAAAGCGTGTTTCCCCGCTTCTGACCGCCGCAATGGCAGGCTCGGCAAGCGGCTTCATTCTGACAAACCACTGCAGCGACACCCGCGGCTCAATGACGGTATGGCAGCGGTAGCAGGTGCCGACATTGTGCGTGTACTCCTCGGTGCGAAGCAGAAAACCGCCCTCTTTCAAATCGCGGACAATCGCTTTGCGCGCCGCGTCGCGGTCCATGCCGGCATATGCCGGGTAGTCCTCAGTGACATGTGCGTCCGGCGTCATCATGTTCAGAACCGGCAGATTGTGGCGCAGTCCCACCTCAAAGTCATTCGGGTCATGCGCCGGCGTGATCTTCACGCAACCGGTTCCGAAATCCTTTTCCACGTAATCATCGGCAATCACGGGGATTTCTCTCCCAACCAGCGGCAGAATCAGCGTTTTTCCGACCATACCGGCATAGCGCTCATCAGTCGGGTTGACTGCCACTGCCGTGTCGCCGAGCAGGGTTTCCGGTCTTGTGGTTGCCACCTCCAGGTATCCGGAGCCGTCCTTGAACGGGTAGCGGATATGCCAAAAATGCCCGGGCTTATCCTCATACTCCACCTCGGCGTCGGAAATGGATGTCAGGCACTTGGGGCACCAGTTGATGATGCGGTTTCCGCGGTAGATCAGCCCCTGATCATACAGCCGGACAAAGACCTCCTTAACAGCGCGGGAGCACCCTTCGTCCATGGTGAAGCGCTCTCTGTCCCAGTCGCACGAAGAACCCATTTTTTTGAGCTGGGACACAATCCGATTGCCGTATTGCTCCTTCCACGCCCAGGCGCGGCGCAGAAATTCCTCTCTGCCGATTTCCTCTTTTGTGATGCCCTCTTTGCGCATTGCCTCCACGATCTTTGCCTCGGTTGCGATTGAGGCATGGTCGGTTCCCGGCAGCCAAAGCGCCGCAAATCCGGACATCCGCTTATAACGGATGATCGCGTCCTGCAAGGTATTGTCCAGCGCGTGTCCCATATGCAGTTGCCCCGTGATATTGGGCGGCGGCATGACAATGGTAAACGGCTTTTTGGACCGGTCGATTTTGGCGGCAAAATATTTTTTTGCCATCCATTTTTCATACAGACGCCCCTCAATCGCCTGAGGATTGTACTGCGTACCCAATTGATTTGCCATATTGCTTCCTTTCCCTCCGTCTTTTTCCGCATTTCGCAAAAAAACAAAAACACCCGTCTCCCGAAAGAGACAGGCAAAAACCTGCGGTACCACCCTTCTTACGCAGGGGATTTCTCCCGCGCGTCACTCACTCCCCCAAAACATAGGGGGACAGCCGATAACGGGGCAACCGTCCGTGTGGGATCCCGCACGTCAGCTCCGAAGCGACCTTCACACCGTTCCGCCATGCCGTCACACCGACCCGGCACTCTCTGTACGCGGAAAACGCCGTTACTCCTCTTCCTCTGCGCCTTTCACGCACTCATTATAACAGGTGAAAAACGGTTTGTCAAGAGCAAACGAAAAACTTCTTTCCAAAAAACGGGTACCACCGATCCGGTCAATCCGAAAACCGGATCAGCTCTCGTTTTCCGTCAAACCCGCACTCAGCGCCCGCAAAAATACCGCGCGCGACATCCAGGTGCGCTTCCGGGTCGGGCAGGGCGGCGGAATAATGCGTCAGCCAGAACCGTCTGGGCTGTGCCGCCGCCGCCAGCGTTGCCGCCTCCGAAAAGGTCATATGCCCCGACTCCTCCGCGCGCGCCTGTTTGTCCGGGTCCGCAAACATCCCCTCGCAGACAAACAGATCGGCGTCCTTTGCCATCTCCGCAATCAGCGGCAGAGGACGGGTATCGGTGACATAGGTCACGCACAGCCCGCGGCGCGCCTGTCCCATCACCATCTCTCCGGTATAGGTCACACCGTCAAGTGTCACCTGCCCGTGCTTCTGAATGGCGTTCCATGCGGCAAGCGGCACACCGTTCTTCTCCGCCAGCGCGGGGTCGAATTTCCCCGGACGGGCAAGGCGAATCCGGTACCCGTAGCAGGGCACACGGTGGGCAACGGCAAAGGCAGTCACCGAGAGCGCGGCGAACGGCGCCGTAACGACGGGCTGTTTCCATTCGGTATACCGGATTTGGAAGGGCAGTTCGGGCGCGATCACGCGCAGGCTTTCCACCACATGCGCACAGCCTTCGGGTCCCGCAATCGAAACCGGCTCCGTCCGCCCCTCATTGCCCATGGAAAGGAGCAGCCCGGGAAGCCCGGCGACATGGTCGGCGTGAAAATGCGTCAAAAGAATGGTGTCAATCCTGCCAAGCGTCAGTCCGCACGCCTTGATGCCGACCTGCATCCCCTCGCCGCAGTCAATGAGCAGTTCCCTGCCGTCATGCCGCACGAGCAGTCCGGTCAGCCGCCGGTCTTTTGTGGGCACGGTTCCGCCCGTACCCACGAGTATGACTTCAAGCATGCATGCGCTCCTCCTTTCCTTTTCGTTTTTTATGTTCTATTTTGATTTTTTATTTCCGCCGGCAGGCAGGTCCAAGCTATCAAGCGCCCCTTCAAGCAGTCCCTCCGCCGCTTCCCCTTCGCTCAGAATCAGGAGGACGACCAGACCGATCAGAAGTGCAAATCCATACGAGGCAAACGAGATATGGCGAAAAACCTCCCCGAGCGCGGAAGACTCTGACGGACCCGCGACACCTAGAAAGGCCAGACCGTACATCAGCACCGGAACCAAAAGGAAGAACAGCATGGGAAACAGCACGCCGCCGCGGATCATCCAGAACACGATGGATACAATACCGCAGACCGGATTGGCAAGCAGCAGCACCGTGTACAGAATCCGAAAAGGCTTTCTGCCGCCGTTCTGCACCATCACAAGCGCAACCGTCAGAAGGATTGCCGCATAGCCGACCGCAATCAGGAGCGGCAGAACCATCTGTTCCGCCGTGGGTGAAAGACTTTTGTTTCGGAAATAGCAATAGGCAAACAGTCCGCCTGCAACGCTGTTCAGAAACAGCGGGATCAGGTAAAGCCCCGTATGCTTTTTGCCGCACAGGTGCGCGGGAATGGACAAAAGCATCAGTCCGCCGCCGAGGATCATCTCCACCCACACCTTTCCAGGCGTTCCGGAGAAGTAACGGCAGCAAAGGAGCGGCACGCTCACGATCAGGGCAACCGAGCAAAGAAATGCAAGGGCGAACACCGCGGCACTGCGTCCGGTTCGCGCATCCCCTGTTCGTTTGTCCGTATCACTCTGCATGAGTCGTTCCCTCTCGCTCGGCAAACCATGCGCCGGTGTAGGCGGCAAGACCGGGAATCAGGTGCTTGATACTGCAATCGGTGGTGTTGATACAGAGATCATACCCCCGGCGGTCCCCCCAGGGAAACGCAGACACAAAATCGTGATTGGCAGCGCGTGCCTTATCGATCTGACGGATCCGGCGGCGCAGTTCCTTGTCCGTATAGCTTTCTCCCTCCGGTGCGCGTTCGCGGCAGCGTTGCATTTTCGCGTCCATATCCGCGTAGACAAACAGGCGCATCGGCTGATACTGCTCCAAAATCACATCGGCGCTCCGGCCGACGATCACACAATCCCCGCGCTCCGCAAGGCTCAGGAGTACTTTATGCTGCTGTGCCAGGATGTTCTGCGCCGGATTCTGCTGCAGGGGAATATAGGAAAACGAATGGGAAAAGGTGATGGGATACTGCATCCGCACACCGCCTTCCAAGGTCTTTTCGATATACCCCTCGTCCAGATTGCTTCTTTTTGCGACTTCTTCCAGAATCTCCCGGTCGTAGTACGCAATCCCGAGTGCGTCCGCAAGACGCTTTCCGACTTCTCTGCCGCCACTGCCGAATTCACGGCTGACTGTAATAATCCGCATCAATCCATTCCTCCGTTTCTTTATGGTTTTATATTTTTATACTGCCGAATCCGCGCTGTCAGTACCCGATCTGCAACACTTCCATCTGTCCCGGCGCCAGCCAAAATCCCGCGCGCGCGACATGACCGTCATCTCCGTAAACCGCATCATGGTGAGACACGATGAAATCCACCGCTTCCCCGTTCCAATACCGCGTAAACTGCTTGACACCACCGTCCATATGGAAGGTGAAAAGCCCCGATTCGGTTTGGCTGTTGTTGACCAGCACCAGATATTCCTGTCCGTCGTCATCGGTAAAACGGCTGAGCATACCGGGCAGATCGTTGTCACTGGTCATCTTCCGGATATGGGGGAGCGCTCCCGTGGTATACATCGGGTAATTTCCATAGGTGCGCGGGAAATGCCATGCGCGGTCAAAATGCAGTTTTGCCATCATGGCACCGTAACGGCGGTGGAACAGCAGCTGTACACGCCGCAAAGAGGTGTAGGTCGCGCTCTCCTCGCCCAGTTCATCCACCGGGGAGCCGCGATAGTTGTTGCAGTTGTGCTGACCGTAGTAAAGGAACCAGAGAATGCCGTTACAGCCGCTTGCCACGGAGGTGGAAAGCTGCCAGCGCAGATCATCCTCGGTCGGCACCCGATAACGGAAGTGCCCGCAGGAGAGCACCGTATTGAACACCTGAATCCCGTTGCGCTTCGCCGCGCTCACATACCGGTTGAGGTTGGTGAAGTACATATTGATTCCCTCCTCACCCGGATTCATCTGCCAATAGCAGTCGTAGCAGATCAGCGGGCACCCGGAGGAGCGGATAAATCGGTCAATCCATCCGTCAAAATCCTCGCCGTTCAGCAGATCGTACTCCATGCCGTGCCAATAGGGATTGAAATTGAGCAGCGGGGTCAGTTCGGGCGCCACCTCGCGCATGACGCGGTAGGCTTCCTGGCATGCGGCGAATTCGGCATCGTTGAGCGGTTCGTCCCCCACAAAAAAGCCGCGCACCGCCGGGTGCTTGCCGAAATCGGCATATGCACGCGCAAAAATGTCCCGATACCCCTCGGGGTGCCCGACAAAACGGTGAAAGTCCAGGTCACTGATACAGACAAAAGCATCCACACCCGCTTCCGCCATTGCATCCAGCATTGCGGTCATCGCGGCGGGGTCGTTCTTCTCATATGAGAAGAACGGGGTCTGGGTCAGCGTCATGCCGCAGTTTTTCCACCTTGCGGCTTCACTGACCGGCGTTTCTTTGATATTCGGATAGTTCCAGAATCCAATGGGATAGTAATTGATCGGTTTCATAGCCACGCCTCCTTGAGATTGCACCCCGTTTGGGAATCTTTATGGGTATTATACCATTTTGCACCTGCTTTTGCAAGTCCTTTTTCATCATTTTGTGCCGAGAGAAGCATTTTTTTACTTCCCTTTTCCTACAAAATCAACAAGCGGAGCCAAAGAATCGGCTCCGCCTGCATATTTCGCGAAAAGATTTTTTTATTACTTATTTGCCTCGTACAGCAGTTTTACCTGACCGGAGCTTGCAACGGCAGAATACAGACGCACATGATAGATATAGGCACTGGCTGCCCATTCGCATGTGCCGTTCGCACCGGAGTCACCTCCGATACACAGGAACTCCGAACCCGCCGTGGCAAACGTCAGATTGCCGCCGACCTGCTTGGAAGCAGCCCGCACACCGTTGACGTACATGGTCAGCAATTCCCCGTCATAGGTCACAACGACATGATAACGCGTCCTGATTTCCGGCTTAAAGCCGACGCCCGCATAGTTGCCCTCGCAGTGCATATTGAAGAAGAGCTCACCGTTTGAAAACTCGAACCCGAATCCGCCCGCCTGCATATTGGAAACAAGGCAGGGGGTTCCGGAGGTTCTCTTCATTTCAAAATCCACCTCAAACGTAAAGCCCTTCCGCATGGTCTCGTACACATCCTTGATGCCGGGAACCTTCAGATAGGATCTGCCGTCAAAGTCCAGCGCTTTGCTTCCGTTCCGATCCACAATAGAGGGCGTTCCTGTGCTCTGGATGTCGTTATTCTTGGCGGAGGCGTCCTTCCAGGTGTCGCTCAGCGCCAGATCAAACAGATCCGCCGGATCCATCGGCTCCGCGGGCTTTTCCTCGTTGGTCTTCCGGCTGACGGTCGCCTTTTCGGAGGTCTTGCCGAACAGGTTGGTGGCAGTCACGCTCACCTCGTAGGTGCTGTCCGGATTCAGCCCGGAAGCCATGCAGGAAAACTCGGTCGGCGGCGTGGGCAAACGGAAGCCGGATTTGAGTTCCTTGCGGAAAACCTCGTTTCCTTCGGAATCGGTCACAACCACCGTATAAACAACCACCGGGGTCTTTCCGGTTGCGGCGGCAAAATGCACGGTAAAATCGGTTTCGCCGACCTGATCAATGCGCACTTCCCCAAGCGTCGGCGCATCGGCAGTAGCATAGCTGTCCGGCAGTTCGGGAATTGTCGCTTCAATGCAAAGACCGAAATGGTCGGAGACATACTGATCCTCGTACTTTTCGTCCACGACGCGGTACTTGTTGACCTGCATCAGATTTTTGGTCACGAAGCAGAAATCAATCGGCTTTTCCTTGGTCACGTCATATTCTCCATAAGAGGGGTAGGTACCGATGTTGTTGCGATCCTCGGTCTGATACTTGGCGTCTCCGATGCTTGCTTCCTGCAGCATCAGCTGATAGGAGCGGGTGCCCTCGTCGGCATTGTAGTCGCCGGTTGCAAAAACGGGGAGTCCCATTTCCTCAAACACGCGGATCTGGCGGCGGATCATTTCCACCTGGTAAGCATTTGCATCGGGATCCATCCAGTCCAGATGGCTGTTCATGTGCACATAGCGGAAACCGGTCTCTTTATCCTCCAGAATGACCCAGCAGCAGGTACGGTTGCAATCCACCGTATCGCCGTACCTGGAGGGCACGTCCGGCGTTTTGGAAAGCCAGAATGTGCCGGAATCCACAACGTTGTATTTGTCTTTCTTATAATAGATGTAAGTACCGAACGTCCATTCGTTCGGCTTTTCTCCGTCTGCGGAAACACCGATGCAGTCATAACCGGTCAGAAGTTTATCGAACTGTCTGACCCAACCAGGACGTGCTTCCTGCACGCCGATGGAGTCCGCGTCCAACGACAGAAGAATGCTACAGAGTCCCTTTGCGCGGGATTTCAGGGTGTCCAGGTTTGCGTCGATATTGTAACTGACAACCCGCACCGTACCGCCTGCACGCATACCGTCGGTTTTCTGCGAACCGGTTGTTTCTTCCTCGCCTGTGGTGTCACCGGCAGTGGTATCACAGTTCTCTGTTGTTTCCGTGTTACCGGTTGTTTCGTCCTTTCCCGTACTCTCCCCGGTACCGGTTGCGGTTGTGACTTCGGGTTTATCATTTGTTCCTGTACAGGCACAAAGTGCAAGCAGCAGGAGGACCGTAACCGCCACGAGTAAAAATCGCCTCATTTTCAGCCTCCTCGGTATTGTTTATCAGCACCGGCGATATGCCGGAATGCTTTCCGTTAACACTTTTTTTCCGCCATCGGCGGTATGTTCTGTGCCCGATCAGAGATCACTTCCCGTAAAAACAGGTAGGACACATACACATAAACAGCAAAATACACATATGCGGTAAGCCGGATGTCGACGCTGTATTTGAACATATATTGGCAATATCCCCTGAGCGAGACAAGATTGCACGCAACCGCGAGCCAATAACGCTTTCTGACGGCAATCACATAGATAATGACCAGCACATCCAGCAGATACCCGTATCGCTCATGCATGGAGGACAAAAACATCAGGCAGGTAAAGACCGACCAGATCGCAGAAAGCATGAATTTGTTTTTGTCCGACAAATCTACCTTTTTATAGATCAGCATGCACAGCCCGATCCCGAGAATGAGGACAGTCAGGGCAACGGATGCGTTTTTCAGCAGAAAATAATTTGCGCTCTCGTCTCCGTTGCAGAGAATGGCATAGAAGTTGGGACAATTCATCTGAATATACTTGCCGTAATCGGTTTGCTCGATATAAATCCGGATGATGTCCGCCGGATTCCTGTCCAGAAAGACAACCGGCAGGCACATCAGCACATCCACCGCGGGTGCAATGAGAAAATGCAGAATGGAAGTTTTGCGGGTGGTGACGTAATCATACAGGTAAACCGGCAGAACAAAGACGGTCTGCAGTTTGAAGGCAAGCGCGACACCGAGCAGAGCAAACGCCGCTATATGCTTCCTTCGGAGCAGATAATAAAGGGAAAGCAGAATGAAAGCGACATAGATGGAATCGCACTGCGCCCAAAAAGCCGAATTGAAGCAGACCGTGATCGAGCAGAACACCACCGCATAGGTCAGAGAAAAAACGAAGGGGGACTTTTTCCCGGTGAGCTCGCCTACAAGCAGTCCTGCGGCAAGCGCAAGGACGAAATCGAAAACGACCGACAGAAGCTTGTACGCATAGAGTGACTTCAACGGGAAAAGCGTCAGTATGTAGATGATGACCTGATAGGGGATGTTATAATTCCCCACCTGATTCTTCAGCGCCGCCAGACCGCCCTCCTGAATCTGCGACCACCACGGGTTCAGGAACGAAACAAAATCGCCGCTCTGAAAATCCTTGCCGGCAAAGCGGATCAGGAGTCCGCAGAGCGTTGCGGCTACTGCAAGAAACACCGGCAGGTGCTTTTGTACGAAATCGAAAAATCTGCGTTCGACCTTTGTCACGGTACCGCCCTCCCCCCATGATGTGCTCGGACCGGCGCAAAGCACCGGAGCATGCAGTATTATTATAACACGGCACGTCCGCAATGTCAAGAGTAAGGTGTTCAATTTGGGCCCGCGCCCGGTAAAAACGGCCGCCGTATACGCCGTAGCTACTTCCCGACGGCGAGGCGGTTGTGCGCTTTGATGCGCCTTATGTATGTAAATATATTGTTTGATATACAATCATATGTTTCAAATTTGGGTTTGTAAAGCCAGAGAATGCTATTTTTGAGATCGGAATACAACAGGTTGTTTCATGCGCAGCAGGTTCTCGCATAAAAAGCCGGGTCTTCCGGAAGCGGGGCTGATTGCTCCGGCTTTCGGAAGGCCCGGGGGTGTATGTAGCCATTCCCCTATTTGTGGATTTGGTTTATTGTAGTTCTCACGTTCATAATGCCGTATTTCCGCTCCGCCGAAGTCAATCCCTTCTCGTTCATCTTCACTTCGGTCCTGATTGTTCCTCGCTTTGAAGTTTGGACAATAAACATACCGCCTCCACATGCCCTGTTTTGGGAAACATATCGACGGGGGTGACGGTGCCGATGGCATAGCCAAGGTCACGGAAGAGTTTGCAGTCGCGGGCGAGGGTATCGGGACCGCAGGAGATGTAGACGATTTTGGGGATATTCCGGGCGGCAAGGAAGCGGATCAGTTCAGGGGTGCTTCCCTTTTGCGGGGGGTCCAGAATCACGACATCGGGGGAAAGGGGACCGAGCGAGCGTTCGGCGTTGTCCAGGAGCTTTTCGGTATGTGTGGCATCGCCGCAGAAAAAGTGCGCGTTCTCCACCCCGTTCAGCCGGGCGTTCTATTCGGCGCAGGCGACTGCCTCGGGGACGATTTCGATGCCGATCAGCCGCTTTACGCGGTCGCTCATGGAAAGTCCGATGGTGCCGGCTCCGCAGTACAAATCCAGGAGTGTTTCATTGCCGCAAAGCTGTGCGCGTTCGGCGGCAAGGCGGTAGAGCTTTTCCGCAGTATCGTGGTTGACCTGATAAAAGGAACCGGCGGAAATGCGGAAGCGTTTGCCGCACAACATATCTTCGATGTAATCGTGCCCGGCAAGCAACTCGTATTGCTCGCCAAGGATCACGTTGGTATTCTTCCTATTATAATTGAGAAGCACCGATGCGACGGCAGGAAAGCGTGCCGTGATTGCCGCGGCAAGCGCGTGTTTTCCGGGCAATTCGCCGTTGACGACCAGGCAGACCATGATCTCGCCGGTCTGTTTGCCGATGCGCAGGTAGATATGGCGCAAAATTCCCTTTCCGGTCTGCTCCTGATAGGCGGGAATTTTTGCGTTGTCCGCATATGCGCAGATGAAACGAACGATCTGCGAGAAAACATCCGGCTGAATTGCGCACCCGTCAAACGGAATGATATTGTGTGATCTGACGGCATAGAAGCCGGCGACCGTATGACCTTTGAGTGTACCGACCGGGTACTGCCCCTTGTTCCGGTATCCGCGGCAATCGTCTGTCGGGACGGTTTCGCTCACCTCGACATCTGGCATTCCGTTTTTGACAAATTCCCCTCTGACCAGTTCCCGCTTAAGGGACAGCTCATATGCATAATCCAGATGCCGGAACGCACATCCGCCGCAGGCATTGGGGGCGGCACAGAAAGAATCTGCCGCACGGAACGGCGAGCGCTGTGTAATCTCCTCCAACCGTCCGATCAGCAGATTTTTTCTGACCTTGATGACTTTTGCCGTCACGACATCGCCGGTAACGGTTCCGTTGACAAACAGAACCATTCCGTCGTCCAGCCGTCCGAAGCCGATGCCGGTATTGTTCATCCCCAGAATCCGGACGGAAAATAGGCTATTTTCTTCGTATTTACGCATCAGATATAAAATTCACATCCGTCGTCCAGACGCAGACAACCGATTCTGCCGCTTTCCGCGGTGCCGCAGTCAATACAGATACTGCCGTTTCCGTAAGCGATCTTTCCGTCCGCAGTCGGCACATGTCCGACAATCACGGTGGTATCCGGCAGATATGCCCGCGTCATGTCCAACGGCTCCGTCACAAACGCCTCGGGACCGAGGTCTTCCAGCGACACACCGGGACCGAACCCGGCAATGCCGGCGTGAACGAGCAGGTAGTGTTTGCCCTTGAGCGTGACCTCCTCATAGAGTGCCATATCTTCCAGATATTCCAGAACACCCTCGCGCATTTCCGCATCCAGGGAGCGATAGCCCTCCAGGGTTTTCTGTCCGCCGTCCTGCATCCATGCCATCATCTCGGTCACATAAGACGAATCCGGCTTATCCGTTCCGGTTTTCAGCATTTTTTCAAAACCGGACAGCATCCGTGCCGCGCGCAGATCGTGATCGCCCAAAATCGGATACACATTATACCGGACGCTCAGATCCACGATCAGCTCCATACTTTCGTCTCCGTAATCCACAATATCGCCGATCACATACAGAACATCGGTCTCCCGAAAGGAAATCTCCTGCAGCAGCTGCCGGAATTTTGTCTGATTTCCATGCAGGTCCGCAACCACATATGTCATTTTTGTGCCCTCCGCTTTCCGTCGTTTACTACAGGCTTCGCCGCGCCGTTCCGATGGTGCATTACGGCGAATCCTGCCTTTTCTCTGCTATAACTATAGCACATTTTTCCGCACTTGTCAAGGAGGAGCCGCATCCTCACCCGGGGCAGGAGCATTTACTTTTCGGAAGGAAAAAGGATACGGTGCAGGACTTCATTTGGGCAGAGTGAGAAATGAGTGGCAATACCAAAGCCGCAGACGATACGACGCAAATAACTTGCTTTTAACCGCCCTGTTCACCAATAAAGGCAAAACTTGCCGTATAGAAGGTTTTGCCTCCTGCGAATTAGAGTGATGTCGGGATATGTCTCGCCCCGCTCCCACTTGCTGACTGCCGCACAAGTGACATTCATCGCTGTTGAAAGCTGTTCTTAGGTTGTGTTTTTTGCCATGCGAAGGCGCTTGATATTTGCGCCAATGGTCATTTTCATATGATCCTCCATTTTCCCGCTATATTCAGTACGGTTTTTTGAAACAGGGCTGAACAACAGGGGGATTATATCCGCGTGCTATGCGAATCATATCCTGCGATCTGTCCATTTTCAAAAGGAACAACGTGGTCAGCAATCGTTGATGAAGCGAGCCTGTGAGATATGAAGATCGTCGTCTTGTCCTTCGCAATATGAAAATATTCATCTTAAGGCATTACCGCGTAATTCCGATGGTGCAATTGCGCAGTCGGATTTTTCGTCAGACAATACAAAAATTCGCAGGCTGTAGCAGCACTACTGGCAAGGATTTTTGTGAAGTATGACGAAAAAGATGCAAGCAAGTATGCCTGCGCAAATTGCGCTGCGTGGATTGCGCGGTAATGCCTTAAGTTCAATCAGTCTGTATACATTGACAGTTGCCGTCACAACCTTCTTCCCGATTGCCGCATCCGGAAGGTATCCTTACGAATCCTCCCGTTCCTTTTCCCGGTTCATCATGCGCAGAGCGCCCGGATGACCGAATTTTGCCGCTTTGGAAAACCAGTTCATGGCTTCCCGCCGGTTGCGCATCCGGAGTCCGATTCCGCGATCGTAGCACAGTCCCAGGCTATAGCACGCATCGGGATTGCCCGCTTTTGCCGCCTTCAGCAACCACTCCACCGCCTCTTCCTCGGCGGCACGCACGCCGTGCCCCTGTTTGAGGCACCAGCCGAGGCTGTACTGCGCACCGACACTGCCGAGTTTTGCGGCAATCCGGTAGCAGGAGACCGCCATCGAGGCATTCTGCGGGAAAAGGTTGCCGTAAAAGAACGCTTCTCCCAGCCGGTTATAGGTCTCCGCAAAGGCGGGATCGTCCGCCGCGGACAGCGGTTCCGGCTCTCCGCGCAGTTCCGTGGGGGTGGGAATCGCCGCAAGCAGATCGCTCAGAAACGGGTGTGGTTTCCGGGCGAAAAGGAATTTCAGCACCTCCATGGTTTCCGCATGTCCGGCAACCGCCGCACGCCCCAGATACACCGGCACCGTTGCATCCTCGCTGACCGGCAGTCGCCCTGCCGCATACAGGACGGCAATCCTGTACTGTGCCTCCGCACGTGCGCGGCTGTCCCTTGCCTCACCGTCCCGAATCCGTCCGCCGACCGCATCGCCGGGGTCCGCTGCCGCTCCCGGATGCGCCTCCGCCGCCATATTGTAATAAACGTAAGCCTGCCTGCTGTCCACAGGGCCGCCCCAGCCGTCGGCAAAGCACTCGCCGAGCAGAAGCATCGCGTCGACACTGCCCGCATGCGCCGCACGCAAAAGCTGTACACGCGCTTCCCGGTAGTCGCGCTGGGTGCCGATGGCATAACAGTAGCATCTGCCGCAATTGTATTTGCCGTCCGTCACACCGCTTTTTCCGGACGCGCGGTAATACTGCATCGCCTGTGTCTTATTGACGCGCACGCCCAGTCCCTTCTCGTGGCAGACCCCAAGCGCGTTCATGGCATCGCCGTTCTGTCTGTCCGCCGCCATCCGGTACCAGACCACTGCTTCGCTGTAATCCTGCCTGCCCATCTCGCCGTAGAACCAACAATCGCCGAGCACGCGCATGGCATCGGTGTTTCCCTTTTCCACGGCATGCTGCAAAAGCGCGCGTGCCGTCTCGACATCGCGCAGAACACCCTCGCCGCGCAAATAGCACATCCCCAGCCGGTAATCCGCCGCAGCAATGCCGTCCTCCCCGTCGGCGGCAAGAGTATAGTTGCGGACCGCTTCGCACAGATCGCGCACAACGCCGATTCCGCACCGGTAGCACTCGCCGACCTCATACTGTGCCCGGCGGTCTCCGCCGTTTGCTGCCAGACACAGCCAACGGAAAGCGGTTCCCGCATCCCGCACGACGCCGCGACCGGTGCGGTAACACATGCCGATGCCATACTGTCCCTCCGCGCTGCCGCAGGCGGCTGCCTTTCGGTAATACTTCGCCGCGCGGGCATAATCTGCCTTTCCGTATCTGCCGGTTTCACTGTAGGACGCCAGAAGCAGGAGTGCCCGGGGCTGTCTGCGTTCCCCTGCCGTTTCCAACAGATGCAGGGAACGCTCGGCATCCGGAGCTGTTCCGACGCCGTCGCGCAGGCAAAGCGCCAGGCGGTAGCAGGCATTCGGCTCCCGCTGTTTCGCCGCCTTCTGCAGCCATGCAACCGCAGCCGTTTCGTCCTTGGGAACACCGTTTCCGAAGAGCAGGCAACCGCCAAGATTATTCTGTGCCGGTGCGTATCCCTTCTCCGCCGCCGTGCGGTACAGCTCCGCCGCCCGCGCGAGATCGCGCGCAATGCCGTCTCCGAACTCATAGCACATGCCCAAGTAATAGGTTCCCTCCGTACTTCCCTTCTGTGCCGCACGGCGGTACCATTCCGCGGCTTCCTCATGATTTTTTTCGCATCCTCTGCCCTCGTAGGCACACCTACCCAGGCGGAACATGGCGCCTGCGTGTCCTGCCTGCGCCGCCGTGCGGTACAGGCGGACTGCCTCCGTGTCATCCTGCGGGACACCGCGTCCGCTTTCATACAAGCGTCCGAGTGCGCACTGTGCCCCGGCATGTCCCGCCGCGGCGCACGACCGGAACAGGGCAAGCGCACCTTTCAGATCCGGGGGAGTTCCGACACCGTCCCGCAGGCAGACTGCCAGCCGATACGCCGCACGCCTGCTTCCCTGCTCCGTTGCGGTGCGCAAAAGCTGTACGGCACGTTCGCGATCTCTTGCGACGCCGATACCGTCCAGACAACAGACTGCCGTGTAATAGGTTCCCGCCGTATGCCCGCAGTTGGCGGCGCGGGAGAACAGAAGATATGCCTCATGGGGATTGCGTGCCGTTCCGATGCCGTCGCGACAGCATTTTCCCAGGGCAACCGTACCGTCCGCACTGCCGCTGTCCGCGGCGCGGCGGAACCACAACACCGCATCCTCCGGCAAGCGGGGCAGGCAGGTGCCGCGCAGATATGCCTCCCCCAGGCGGAACATTGCCGTCGGATTTCCGCCGCACGCGCGCACCGCATCTTCAAAAACGACTGCACCGGGATCCCCGGGCAAACTTCTGCCGGCATCCCTGCACGCAGGAAAGCGGGAGAGCACACCGATTGCAAGGAGGCGGAACATGACTTTTGCCGCCTGCTCGTCCTCGGGGTACCCGGCGGGAATTTGGACGGCATCCGACGCGGAGAACCGGGCGACCAGCTCCGAGGAGCCGGCATCGAAAAAGACGACCGGCTTTTGCGACGCCATGGCAAGGCGGACATATTCCCCTGCCGGGTGCTCTGCCCCCGCGCCGGGACCGGCAAACAGCAACAGGGCATCCGCCGCCGCGACCCGCTGTTCCGTTTCCGGATCTTTCGGCTGTACGGGGGAGCAGAACCGGAATCCGAAATTCTGCACCGACGCAAGAATCGCATCCCTCTGCGCGTCACGCAGTGCGGCAAAGCAAAGACACAGGTAATGTTTTCCCTCACCAAGACCGTATTCCATCCGCATATTCCCCCTTTTTTCCGTCCATGTGCAAAAAAATCTGTACCGACCGCAAAAAATTACAAAAAAGGTCTTTTTTTCGACCGCGATCTGTAGTATAATAGATTTACACTACTATTATAGCGCAAATACGCCCTTTTTGCAAGCGTATTTCGGAAATACAGAGAAAAATCGGAGGACAACCTATGAAGCAGAGTTATTCTTTGACCATTGCCGATATGGCATTGGATATCACGACCGACGCCTCGCCCGAGGAACTGGAAAACATCGTCGGGATTCTGGACCGGCGCATCCGCGAAATCCTTCTGAAAAGCCGCCGCTGTTCCAAAAACGAGGCCGCTCTGCTTTGCGCGCTCGGTCTGTGCGCGGACAAGCTTGCGCTGTCGGAGGAAAACCGCACGCTCACGCAGAACGCCGCGCTCGACAAAGCCAAAATCGACGCGCTGAATCAGCGTATCAGCGTACTGGAGGCGTCCCTTGCCGCAGCCAACCGCAGAGCCGGAGGTGTGGATTCCATGCCGGTACAGCAGTCCCCTGCCGGCGTTGAGGCGGCGCCGGAAGCGCCTGCCGCACCGTCCGCCGATTCCGACCCGCAGAAACCCAAGCAGAAAACGAAAAGCAAGGTCGGATCCATGTTTGATCTGCTGACCTTTACAGATGTCTGAGATCCGCAACAAAACCGCACTGCCGGAGTTACTCTGCCCGGCAGGCTCCCATGAGGCGCTGGAAGCGGCAATTGAGGGCGGTGCCGACGCGGTCTATCTGGGCGGCACCGCCTTTCATGCGCGGATGCATGCGCAGAATTTTACACGTGAGACACTGGGAGAAGGCATCCGGACCGCACACCGCTACGGCGTCAGCGTTTATCTGACGCTGAATACACTGGTCTACGACCGGGAGCTGCGCCCTTTTCTGCATGCGGCGTATGAAGCCGCCGAGCTGGGGGCGGACGGTCTGATCGTTGCCGATTTGGGCGGCGCCGCAGCCATCCACAGGGAAATGCCCACGCTGCCCCTGCATGCCAGCACGCAGATGTGCGGGCACAACGCCACTTTCGGGCAACTGCTCCGGGAGCTTGGGTACAGCCGGATTGTGCTGGCACGGGAACTGTCCCTGTCCGATATCCGGGAAGCCGTCCGGGAAAACCCGCTTGAAGTGGAGATTTTCGTACACGGCGCGCTTTGCGTCAGCCAATCGGGGCAGTGCCTTTTTTCCTCGCTGGTCGGCGGCAGAAGCGGCAACAGAGGGGAATGTGCACAGCCCTGCCGGCTTCCCTATACCGGCATTTGCGGGGGAGAAAAATGCGCCAAAAGGGCGACGGCGTACCCGCTTTCTCTGAAAGATCTCTCCCTTGCCCGTTCCCTGCCTGCGCTGATCGACGCGGGCGTCGCCTCCCTGAAGATCGAGGGACGGATGAAGTCCGCCGCCTATGTTCTGGGGGTGACGCGGATTTTCCGCCGCCTTTTGGACGAGCGCCGGGGCGCAACCGATGCGGAAATGCAGGCGCTCGGCGCGCTTTTTTCCCGTTCCGGCTTTACCGACGGCTATTTTCGTGAAAAGATCGGGGACGGGATGCTGGGTGTGCGTTCCGAATCGGACAAGGACGCTTCCCGCACACAGCAGACGTTCGGCGGCATCACGCGCAAAATTCCCCTCACCCTTGCGGCAACGGTTGCGGCAGATACCCCGATTGCGCTGACGGTCAGCGGCAAGGCGGGCAGTGCAACCGTCAGCGGCTGTGTACCGCAGGAAGCGCTGACGGCACCGCTCAGTGCGGATGACGTGCGGCGCAGTCTTTCCCGTCTGGGAGCAACCGCCTATGCGGCAGACCGCATCGACGTTGCGCTCCAGCCCGGGCTGATGGTTCCCGTTTCGGCGCTCAATGCGCTGCGCCGCGCGGGGATTGACGCATACGAAGCGCTCTCGCCCCAACCGGTCTGTGCACGGACGGAAACGGAACCACAGGTGCCGGCAGGCAGGCGGGACGAACGGAAAACGGCGGTCTTTTATGCGCCCGGGCAGATCACGCGGACGGCGGCGGACACCTTTGATCTGCTGTTTCTCCCGCTGTTCACTGCCGCGGATGCCCCGATGCCGTCTTCTCTTGCACGGCAGGCGCAAAAGGCCGGGGCGGTTCTGCCGCCCGTCATTCCCGACAGTGTGCGCGAACGTGTTGCAGAGGCGTTGCGCCGCGCCAAGGAACGCGGCTACACACACCTTCTGGTGGGCAACATCGGGCATCTTTCCCTTGCCAGGGAAAGCGGAATGCATCTGCACGGGGACTACCGCTTCAATGTCACCAATACGGAATCGGTTGCACGCCTGGAACAGCTCGGCATTGCGGATACGGTTGCCTCGCCGGAAATGACCCTGCCGCAGCTGCGGGATCTGCGCGGCAACACCGCCGCGATTGTTTACGGACGGATTCCTCTGATGACGCTGGAAAAGTGCGTTATCCGCACCGTGGCGGACTGCGCGGCATGCGGGCGCGGCGGCGTTGCACTCCGGGACCGCAAGGGCGTCGTCTTTCCGCTGCTGCGCGAATGGGAGCACCGCAATCTGCTGTTGAACAGTCTGCCCACCAACATGTCCGACCGCACACAACCGCTGCTGCGTGCCGGCGTCACGGCATGGCACTTTCTCTTTACCACCGAATCCCCTGCCGAGGTGGACTGCGTGCTGGAGGCATTCCGCACCGGAACGCCGCTTCCCGGCGCCGTTCGCCGGATCGGCGGCTGAGTTTTCCCCGAAACGGAGGTTTTGCACATGAAATCCTTGAAAGAACTTTACCGCATCGGCAAGGGACCTTCCAGCTCCCATACCATCGGTCCGCAGCGGATTGCCGCATACACCCTGGAGACCTACGGGGCGGGTCCGTACCGGGTGGAGCTGTTCGGCTCGCTCGCCCTGACGGGCAAAGGGCACGGAACCGACCGCGTTCTGCGGGAAACGCTGGGCGGGGACACCGAAATTCTTTTTAACACCGTGACACAGCCCGGGCACCCCAACCGGATGACGGTCAGCGCTCTTTGCGATGGGAAGGCGACCCTGCTTTTCACCGCCGACAGCATCGGCGGCGGCAGTGTTCTGATTGACGGCGTTCCGCTCTCGGAGGGGACAGATCTCTATCCCGAAACCGACTTTGCCGCCATCCGCACCTTCCTTACGGAAAACGGCATCTCGCTTGCCGACTACGTCCGTCATTACGAACCGGACATTGACGCGCACCTTTCGTTTGTGTGGGACACCATGCGGGACAGCGTGGAACGCGGGCTTGTACGCACGGGCGAGCTGGAAGGCGGACTGCACCTGGCGCGCAAAGCGCGGACGCTGTACCGCGAAAATACGAAATTCGAGCCGGCGCTGATGCACGAAAACCGCAAGGTCTCCGCCTATGCGCTGGCGGTTGCCGAGGAAAATGCCGCAAACGGGACGGTGGTCACTGCGCCCACCTGCGGATCCGCGGGCATCCTGCCTGCCGTGCTCTATTATATGTACCGGGACTGCGGGGTCAGTGACGCGGAGATTTTAGACGCTCTGGCGGTTGCCGGCGTCATCGGCAACGTGGTCAAAACCAATGCGTCCATCAGCGGCGCGGAATGCGGCTGTCAGGCGGAGGTCGGCGTTGCCTGCTCCATGGCGGCAGCGGCACTGGCACAGCTCTACGAGCTCGGCACCGAGACGGTCGAATGCGCAGCGGAAATCGCGCTGGAACACAATCTGGGACTGACCTGCGACCCGGTCAGGGGGCTGGTGCAGATTCCCTGCATTGAGCGGAACGCAATGGCAAGCATCAAGGCGTTCAATGCGGTGATGCTCGCAAAGTCACTGGAGCGCGCGCACCAGGTGTCCTTTGACCAGATTGTGGAGGTCATGTATCGCACGGGAAAGGATCTGCCCTCCGGTTATCGCGAAACCGCAACGGGCGGGCTTGCCATCATATACGGAACAGAAAAACGACCTTCTTAAGGCATCACTGCGCGTTTGCGCTGCGCGTTTGCGCCGCGCAATTGCACCATCGGAATTACGCGGTAATGCCTTAAGGAGGTCACAGTAAATCACAAAGGAGAATATTGCCATGCAAGGAAAAAAGACCTGGATGATCGCCGACGGCTACATGAGCGACACCAAAAAGGGCGAATTTGTCAGCCACGAGGCAGTATGCGTTCTGAATCTGTCGGGCGCGGAAGCACACATTGATCTGACCTTCTATTTTGAGGATCGGGAACCGCTCTGCGGATTCCACGCGGTCTGTGCCGATCAGCGCACCAACCACATTCGTCTGGACAAAATGAAAAACACGGACGGCATCGCCGTTCCGCGCAACACCCCCTACGCCATCCTGGTGGAAAGCGACCAACCCATTATCGTACAGTGCTCCCGCCTGGATGTTTCCCAGCCTGAATATGCGCTGATGACCACGATTGCATACTGACGCAAAGACAGAATCCCCCGGACACGCCATGCGCTGACATGGGATGTCCGGGGGTCATTTTATAGATTTCCGGCGCCGGCGGGGACGGCTTTTCCGGCGTGCGCTAAGGTTTCCGAAAGCATCCGTTCCATGGCGGACATGCAGGCGGAAAGACGGAAGCGGCTTTCTGCCATGGAAAGGCACTGTTCCCGGCAGACGACACGGGCGGCGGGATCTGAAAGCCAGCCGTCAATACGGCGCGTGAGATCGGCAGGATCGTTATAATGGAACAGATTGTTCTCTCCCGGCGCATAATACCGCGTCGCACAGCGCGGCGAGTCGGAAATGATGGGCACCAGCCCGCAACTGATTGCCTCCAGGCAGGCGATTCCCTCCGCCTCAATCTCCGCAGGATGTACATACAGATCGGCTTCATTGAGCAGTTTCAGCATTTCCGGGCGCGAGAAGAAGGAAAACACCGGCTGCAGAGGCAGTTTTTGCGCGTAGGAAACGAGCTTTTCCTTTTCGGGTCCCTTCCCCGCAAAAATAAGGCGGACGCGGTCCCGGTACGCGGACTGCGCCACGGCATCGATGAGGATACGGTGCGACTTCTCCGGCGAGTAGCGACCTGTAAACAGAATCAGATACTCCCCCTCGTACCGTGCCGGTCTTTGGGTCTGCACGGGGTGGATTGCGTCGCTCACGCCATTGGAAATCACATACCCGTTGGTCTTTCCGTACATCCCTTCATACAAATCACGCAGGTACTGCGTCGGGTAGTGGATCGCGTCACAGTCGCGGTAAAAACCGGCAAAATATTCATAGACCAGGTGGTTGGCAAACGGCACGTTCTGCATTTTCAGGTGGACGCTGACATTCTCCGCCATGGCGTGAAAACCCGCGCAGATGGGGATGCCTTCCTCTTTTGCAATCCGCAGAGCGCATCTGCCCAGCGGAAACGGCAGCATGATGTGCACAATATCCGCGCCCTTAATCGCCTGGCGGACAATGCGCTGATCCGCACGCGCGATCACAACACCGACACGCTCCACATAGCCGTTCAGGGGGCCGGCGTTCAGCGTCGGTACGATATAATACCCCTCCTGTCCCATACGGTCGACATCGGGGCAAAGCACGCGCACCGTATGTCCTTTCTCTTTGAGGCTGCGGATCAGATTCATGGCGGCAATGGTGACACCGTTGTTTTCGACGCCCAATACGTCACTGACAACTGTTACAATCATGGCTCTTTGTACGCTCCTTTTTGCGATATTTCCGGAATGCATAGCTGTCCTCGCGCCGGACGGTCTCACACATAAAAGTATAAATCCGGTCGCGCATTTCTTTCCGGTCCGTACACGTTTCCGGGAAAACCGGGTCGGACAGCGTCACGGTGATCAGCGGCGGCAGATGGCAGAACAGTCTGCGGCGGTGATAGGTCACGACAAATCCCACGGCGGGAAGACCCGTGCGCATCGGGTAGCAGAACGACGCGTCGGAAAACGGGCGGATGCCGTTATAGTAGGGCCAGATATGCGCCTCGGGGTAAATGGCAACAACCTGTCCGCGCGCGGTTCGCTCCTTTACGGTCTGCAGAAACGCCATCCGCCCGTGCACGGTGCAGGCAAGCGGAATGCCGCCCAGCATGGCAACCAGCTGACGCACGACGGGAATGGATACCGCATCCGCAGAAGTCACGATATTGGTGCGGCGCGGGAAGGAGAGGTAGGCGGGCAGAAAGGCGTCCGCGACATACTGGGTGTGATTGCCGTACAAAAAGTAGCCGCCGTGCAGCCTGCGCACTGCCCGCCTGTTTTTCACGCGCAAACCGAAACGGAATTTCAGATACAAAAAAATCAGCGGCAACGCTACCAGACGGTACAGAAGAAAGGAGAACAGTCGGAAAACCGGGTTTTTACGCCGGTAACGGTAATGCTCATCCACGCTTCTTGTTCTGATTCTGCCATGCGTTGCCGCAAAGTCTTCGTTTTCTTCATCGGTATAGTAAATGGTTCGATCGATCACAATCCCTGCCCATGCCCTTTCCTGTGTTGCGTATTTTCCGCGGGTATCTCTCTTTCTGACTCTTTACTGATTCTATTATACCAGCAAACAGAAATATTTACACGGGCAATCTGTATCTTTTGTGTAAAATTCAGGCAATTGCTCAGGATTTGTCTGGCACTCCGACCGCTGTTTTGACCGTTTCGGCGGTATTTTCCCGAATTTGCGTGTCCAGGGCATCCAGATAGCTCTGCGCGTAGTGTGCATGCACGGGGGCATACCCCTTTTCCGCGCCGATTTCCACGCGGATGCCGACATCACGGAACCCCAGCCACTTGGGCGGGACCGTCGTAACCAGATCGGGAACGCACACGGTCGCGTAAAAGGCAGACAGGCGGCTCTTCACCGCGCGGGGGATCGGTCCCCAGAGAACGCGCGGAGTACCGAAGCCGTAGCCGGAAACCTCCAAACGTTTCCCGTACAGAAACGTCATATCCTCGCATGCCAGCACCGCCATTGCCGCGCCGTGCGAATAGCCGATACAGACAATCTCCCGGATCCACGGGCGGCGGTGCAGCATGGACTCCACCGCCGGCTCCACTTCATCGCGCAGCGCGCGCCACACGCGCAGAAAGCCGCGGTGGCAGAACCAGGTCTGTTCCATGCGCCGGTACGGTGTTGCGGGAAAATCCAGATTATTGATCCAGTCCTCTCCCCCGTCGCTCCACTCAAACAGCAGATAAAGGGTATTTCCCCTTGCCTCGATGGCATAGTCGCCTCCCATGGCAGTATGTACATACTGCGCCTGCAGGCAACGTTCAAAATGCGCTTTAAGCCGCGCGGGATCCGCCGACAAAGCCGTTTTTCTCTCTTTCTTCATTCCTTTTTCCTCCGTTCTTCTGTGATTCCGGGGAAATGCCGACGGAAAACGGGTACCGAAAGAGGCGGTGCGGATTCCGTCGGCGCTTCCCTTACAGTGTATGACCTCTCCACTGTCAGATGATAACACAAAAAGGAGGATTTGTCGTCTGCATATCGGACGAAAAAAGAAAACTGCCGCCACACGGAATTCCGCATCCGTGCGGCAGATTTTCGGGAATCAGAGGGCAACCGTTGCGCAGACGGCAAGGTGGTCCGAGTAGTAAACGCCGTCCGGACAGTCATCCGGCACCGCATAGGCGCCGCGGCATGCACCGTCCGTGAAGATATAGTCGATATGTTCCCGCTTCTCTTCCGGAATCCGTCCGAAATCATGGAAGGTTCCCGGCAGTGCAGCGGTACAGTCGGTGATGGGGAAGCCGTCAATGTCCGCAAACAGACGGATTTCCGGGCTGTCCGGCTGTGCATTGAAGTCCCCTGTCAGGACAAAATGCCCGTCTGCCGACGTATGCGTGCGCAGGTACTGAATCAGCTGCGCCGCGCCGAGAAGGCGTGCGGTCTGCCCGACATGATCCAGATGCGTGTTGACAAACAGCAGTTTTTCCCCGCAGGCATGCGGCTGAAGCAGCACTGCGGTGAACATCCGCGGGCAGGGGCTCTGATCCAGTCCGTAGCGGCTCCCCGGCAGATCCGGCGTCAGCGACAGCCAGACATTCTCCACCGAAAGGAGCGAAAAAGCGTCCGTTCTGTAGGCGAGCAGCATGGATTCGCCGCGGCAGTCCCGCTCTCTGCCGCATCCCAGAACCGTGTAACCGGAAAGCCCTTCTCGCACCTTTTGCGCCATGGACTCCGTGACCTCCTGAAAACCGACGATCGCGGGGGATTCCCGCAGGACGGTTTCGATGACACGCAAAAAGCGGTTGGAAAAAGCATTTCTCCCGTCCCCTGCGTTGTCCACACGCAGATTGAACGTCATTACCTTCAGTTCCATCTACCCATCTCCTTCTTTTTTGTCCGGATTATGCTTCCGGCACAAGCTCCATGCGCGCAATCACGACCGGCGTTCTGGGCACATCGGAGAAGTACAGATGGTTGCCGGTGCGCACTGCGGCGATCTTGTCCACAACCTCTATGCCCTCGGTCACTCTGCCGAATGCGGCATACTGCGTATCCAGGTGCGGTGCGTCCTCGTGCATGATGAAGAACTGCGAGGATGCGGAATCCGGATCGCTGGTGCGCGCCATGGACAGCGTGCCGCGCGTATGCTTCAGGTCATTGAACATACAGCCGTTGGCAATGAATTCGCCGTGAATGGAGGGTGCATCCTTGTGGCTGAAATCCGGATAAAATCCGCCGCCCTGGATCATAAATCCGCGGATGACGCGGTGGAAAATCAGACCGTCGAAGAAGTGATTTTCGATCAGGGACAGAAAATTCTCCACGGTCTTGGGTGCTTTCTCCGGGTAAAGCTCGGCGGTGATGGTGCCGTAATCTGTGATATACATTTTGATTTTCGGGTTGTTCATACGTATAACTCCTTTATCTTGATTTCTTTATCTTGGTTCTTTTATCGGGTTTCGATGCATGTAAAAGTCCCCTGGCGCAGGGTCCGTGCAAGCGCCTGGGGGGTATGGATTTCGGTTTCCGTCAGAATGCCGCCGCGGCCGAGATGGGCAGGGGCATGAAAATCGGAGCCGGAGGTCCGGATTCCGACCCCGTAGTGTGCTGCAAACGCACGCGCCATCTCATTGCGGTACGGCTCGGTGCCACCGTTATAAATCTCAATGCCGTCCGTATCCGACGGGGGACGGACAGTCATGTTGTCGCGGAACGGGTGCGCCTGCACCATGACGGCATCCGCCGGCAGAAGCTCCCGCAGTGCCGCGGGCTCCGAAAGCCGACACAGCGGCGGCGCCCGGAAAAAGAACGCCTCGTCCACGCCGTACAACAGGTAATCGTTGACCGACGCGCCGTCAAACCGCACCTCTGCCCCCGGCAGAACGGTCAGACCGATGCGGTCGCCCTCCTCTTTTGCCGCGCGGTAACCGCGCAACCAGCGTTCCGTCCGCTGTGCCTGCGTCTTTCCCGCAAGCTCCCCGGCAAACCAGTCGTCGAAAAACAGCGAAAAATAATGATCCGTCACGACCACGGCGTCGTATCCCGCGGCTTTGTACATGCGCATTGCCTCTGCCGCCGGAACATGAGCGCAAAGGTCGTTTTCGGCGGTGTGCAGATGCAGTTCAATCTTCACGCGCGTCCCCTCCGTTTTCTGCCTTTTCCGCCGGGTTCTCCGCTCCGTCCGGATACGCCAAAAGGAACAGCTCGCCGATGCGTGCCGCCTCGCCGGACAGGTGCAGAAAGCCGAACAGCACCTCCAACGCCGTTGCGTCGCGGTACTGCTCCTTCGTCGCGTGGGGCGGCAGGTTCCGGTGCGCCATATTGCGCCCCCTGCGCACCCAATCCGTCTCCTCCTGCGAAAGGAAAGGCAGAATGCGGGCAAGGGCGGACGCCTGCGCGGGTGCGCTGACGAACGCGAGCGACTCCCGGTTCAGCCGTCCCGCACCGCAGTGGTAGGTGCGCACAAGCCGCTCCCGCACCCACATCTCCAGAACCGCATCGCCAAGGTAGGCAAGCGCGGGAATCGGCATCTCCTGCGGCGTCATTGCAGGGCGTCCTTCTCTGCAGCTTCCGGTTCGGCGGGGGTTTTCTTTTTGCTGATACAGGGCAGACAGATGTTTTTGAACTTCTTTGTATGCATATTCATGATTTTTCTCCTTGCTTCGGGGCGTACCGTCAGTTTTTCAGGCTGTGAATCGGCGCGGGAATTCTGCCGCCGCGATTGATAAACACCGCGGGCGACTCCGTGCGCACCGGCATAATGGGCGCATAGCCCAACAGACCGCCGAAATCCACCGAGTCCCCGACCGTCTTTCCGTATGCAGGAATCAGGCGCACGGCAGTGGTTTTGGTATTGGCAACGCCAATGGAAATCTCATCCGCGATGATGCCGCAGATGACCTCTTCCGGTGTGTCGCCGGGAATGGCGATCATATCCAAGCCTACCGAGCATACCGCCGTCATTGCCTCCAGTTTTTCCAGCGAAAGCGCGTTCCGCTCCACTGCGGCGATCATACCGGCGTCCTCCGAGACCGGAATGAACGCGCCCGACAGACCGCCGACGTGACCGGATGCCATCACGCCGCCCTTTTTGACCGCATCGTTGAGCAGTGCAAGCGCCGCGGTCGTGCCGTGCGCGCCGGTGGATTCCAAGCCCATTTCCTCCAGGATATGGGCAACCGAATCCCCGATTGCCGGCGTGGGCGCAAGGGACAGGTCGATGATTCCGAACGGAACGCCCAGCTTTGCCGACGCCTCGTTCGCCACCAACTGCCCCACACGGGTGATCTTGAATGCGGTTTTCTTGACGATCTCTGCAAGCTCACTCAGATTGCAGTTTCCTGCCCGGTGGATGGCGGAACTGACCACACCGGGACCGGAGACTCCCACATTGATGACGGTTTCCGGTTCGCCGGTTCCGTGGAAGGCGCCCGCCATGAAGGGGTTGTCCTCCGGCACGTTGGCAAACACGACCAGTTTGGCACAGCCGATGCTGTTGTTCTCCCGCGTCAGGTACGCCGTCTTTTTGACGGTCGCACCCATCAGCCGGATGGCGTCCATATTGATGCCCGCTTTGGTCGTTGCCACATTGACGGAGGAACAGACCAGCTCCGTCTGCGCAAGCGCCTCCGGGATTGCCTCAATGAGATTGCGGTCCCCCGCGGTCATGCCCTTATGTACCAGTGCGGAAAAACCGCCGATGAAGTTGATTCCCAGCGTTTGTGCCGCGCGCTGCAGGGTTTGCGCAAGATGCACGTACCCGTCCGGCGACAGTCTGCCGCCGATCAGAGACACCGGCGTGACCGCAACCCGCTTGTTGACAATCGGAATGCCGTATTTTTTCTCGATTTCGCACCCCGTCTTTACCAGATCCGCGGCACAGCGGGTGATCTTTTCGTAAACATTGTCGCAAAGCCGTCCCTCGTCATCGCTGACGCAGTCGAACAGCGAAATGCCCATTGTGATGGTACGGATGTCCAGGTTCTCCTGCCGTATCATCTGAATGGTTTCCATAATATCTCTTGACTCCAGCATTTCCGTTTCCTCAGATTCTGTGCATGGTATTGAATATTTCCTCGTGCATGGTATGAATGTCCAATCCATGCGCTTCGCCGAGTGCGCTCATCCGGTCCGCAAAATCGGAAAACGGAATATTCAGACGGTCGATATCCGCAATCATGATCATTGCGAAATACTCCTGCAATACGCTTTGCGAAATATCCAGGATATTGACCTGGCAATCGGCACATTCTGCCGCTACGGCGGCAATGATGCCGACGCTGTCTTTTCCGGTTACTGTAATGACTGCTTTCATTCTTTTTTCCTCCGGTCTTTCTACAGATACTTCATTATACTACAGATCGGCACGCCTGACAAGGGCATTTTAAAAAAAAAAGAGAAAAAACCGGGTCCGGCTATAGACTTCTGCCGCATTCTGTGTTATACTAATGCCATAAAGACACACGCGGAGGGAGCATATGAATCTTCTGTATCTGAAATACGCCGTTGAGGTGGCTGCGGTGGGATCCGTCAACCGGGCGGCGGAACGCCTGTATATTGACCAGGCGAATCTGAGCCGCTGTATCAAGGATTTGGAATCCTCGCTGGGCGTTTCCATCTTTGAGCGTTCTCCGCGCGGTATGAAGGTAACACCGGACGGCGAGATTTTTCTGAACTATGCCAGAACCATCCTCCGGCAGGTGGACGCCATGGAGCACCTGTTTTTGAAGGGCAACGCACACAAACAGCACTTTTCCGTTTCCGTCCCCCGCGCAAGCTATATTTCCGCCGCATTCTCCGCCTTTTCCGCACGCATTTCCGAAGCGGAATCCGCAGAGATTTACTACAAGGAAACCAACGCCATGCGAACCACCCGGAATATCCTGGAGGCAGACTACAAGCTCGGCATCGTGCGGTATGCGGAGAGTTACGACCGCTATTACAAGGACATGTTTGAGGAAAAGGGACTGATCAGCGAGCTGATTGCCGAATTTCACTACGTGCTCCTGATGCATGCCGACAGCCCGCTTGCCGGCAAGGAGCAGATCACGTTTGCCGATCTGCACGATCTGACGGAGATTGCGCACGCGGACCCGTATGTGCCCTCTCTGCCGCTGACCGAGATTCGAAAGGAAGAGCTTCCGTCCGTCAGCCGCCGCATCTGCGTGTTTGAACGCGGCAGTCAGTTTGACCTTTTGTGCGCCAACCCGCGCACCTTTATGTGGGTTTCCCCGGTGCCGCCCGATCTGCTTGCACGGTACGGTCTGGTACAGCGCGTCTGCGGGGAAAACCGGCGGATCTACAAGGACATGATGATTTACCGCAAGGATTACCGGCTGACCGAGCTGGACCGGGCGTTCATTTCCGAGCTCTGCCGCGTCAGGCGCGAGATATTTGTACCGCAGGTACAGTAGAAAATCGAAAAAAGGTATGGACAAATCCGGTACGCTGTGCTATAATGATGGCGTACAGGCAGAGGAGGGATAGAAGTGAAGGAAAAAATCAAATGGACACAGGTAGTTCTGGTTGTTCTGATGACAGCGGTACTGACCGGCATCCTGCTTTTTGAATTGCATCTGTTCATCACCAAGGCGGTGCCGAAAATGGACGCCTGGCGGGAAGACCGAAAAAAAACGTGGGCATGGATCCTTGAAAATCTCGCGTACTTTCTCCCTGCATGCACGCTTTGCATTGCCAATTCCCTGATCTACCGCAAAACGTTTTCGGCGCGGACGCATCATATCAAGGCATGGATCACTGCGGGCAGTACGGTCTGCTCATACGTCGGCGCGATTCTGATGATCAATCATCAGAAAAAAACGGTCTGGGCAGAGATCGTGGAGAAACTGGAACCGGGAAAGATCACGGAACAGTTGCCGGCGCTGACCTACAGCATCACCTGGCTTTTGCGTGCCGCCGTCCCGTTGGTATTGGTATTTGCCTATCAGATGATCCGCGCACAAAGCCCGGACGTCTGTCACCCGTTCCGGATGGAGGACAGCGATTCCCCTATTGACGAGAGCAAATACGATGAATTCGCAGATGAAGTATAAGCGCATAACCGCATAAACGTACAAAAAAAGGGTCGCAAACCATGGAAGGTGCGATCCTTTTTGTATGCGTTTTTTACGCGCCGACGCATAGGGAAAGCGCCACTCCGCTACGCTTCGTGACGCTTTCTCTTAATGGGTTCTTGCGGTTTTATCGGTTTTCTCTACCCCAACTAATGATACATCGCCTGGTCTCCGTACAGTTTCTGCCGCACGAGGAACATTCCGCCATGCCCCGGGCCCAACGGAGCGGGGAGATAACTGCCGTTTTCGTCGCAGACGCTGTCACTGAGATAGGAAATGCAGAATTCAAGCGGTCCTGACAGATTGGTTCCTTCGGCTATCGGTGTGATACGGAACCGCCACAGATAATTCTCATGGTCTTTCCCAAGGAACTCCACCTTTACGGCATCTTCTTTGGAGAAATACAGATAGTCTCTTACGCTTATGAGGGCTCCACCCCGTGCAAACCAGACCCAACCGTCCGATTCCGTCTCTCTGTTATGTACAACGAGGAATCCGTAACCGTTAGCCTCCCCATACGCAATCACGTCACAATTAGGGATATCCGCATTCCAATGTGCACCGTACCACTCCGGAATACCGCCTTCTTCTACCCGTTCAAGGTCATCCAATCTAAAAAACGGAACTCCGGGCGTGCCGGTAGCAGGGGCACTGACCCGTACACTGTAAGAATAAAAGAGTCCGGCGCCCACGCAACGCAGATAATACGGATCGCTCGAAGCGTTGTCACTCCATATATCCTTTCCGAACGTACCGAGAGAAACGCCCCAATCGTCACGCACGATAAGATCGATCATGTTCTGCGTATTCGACCGAATTTCGCCCAATAACTGACGAAACGCCTCTTCAAAGGTCTGCGCCTGCTGATCTCCGGACACCACAAATTCGGTCTTCCCCTCCTCGCGCGCCTCTTTCCATACAACCTCCAATTCGTCGGCTTTCACCTTGACAGCTTCTGCGCACTCCCGTACCTCTTTGCGTAATTCCTCCGACTTGGTAACACACGACAGCGCAATCTCACTCAGTTGTTCGGCAAAAGTGCGCTGATTGGCAAACAGCGTCTCTGCCTCCTCCGGGTGTTCCTTGATCCGCGAAAAGATTGCCTCCCGTTCCACCGGATTCCATGTATTATAGGTCATCAGCATACACAACCCGCCCGTGGACGGCAGCGCATGCAACGCCTGGCTGATACGCTCTGCCACTGCGGGGCGCAGACACTTTTCGGGATATTTTGCCAGGTGCAGATAGGGGTTTTGGAACAGCGACACAATCTCCTCCTTCTCTTCTTTTTGTTCCTCTGCCGACGTCTGTGTTTCCTCTTCCGTCGAAATTTCCGTCAAGGGCGAAGTGGTATCAGCCGGCTTGTCCGCCTGCGGAGTGCATCCTGTTGACAACAGGCTAAATGCCAGTAAACAAACAGCAACCATTCTCTTTCTTCTTCCCATTGGATTTCCTCCGCTTTACAAATAAAATTCCGGCGAAATTCGCTCCCGGTACTTCTATTCTACACCGGGAAAAAGAGGTTTGTCAAGGCTTGTCGTTCAAAAATAATACACAAACTTATCACCCCTTTTTGGGCAGTTTTAACATTGCAAAAAAAGAAGAAAACACTTCCGTTATTTGCGGTGAAATACCCGGTTTCCGGCGCCGGAAAATGTGGTCAGGGTAACCAGACCGCGGTACGGGGAAAACAGGCGGTCAAAGAAGCGCGGCGGGGCGGACAGGCGGGCGGTCAGCGCGTCGAGGGCGGGGTCATCGGCACGGTAGACGCGGCACATGGATGCCTTGCGCGCAAGCATGGCGTCCTCGTTTTGATAAACCGACAGAAAGACGACCCGGTCCGAAAGGATGTCCGCCATGGCGTCTGCCATCCGCTCTGCGGGGATGGGCGCATTTCCGGTCACTTCCTCCACTGCGCCGAAGGACAGAAGGCAACCGTCCTCCGTCACCTGCACGGTCAGCGGCTCGGCGGGGTTTTGGGTATTCGGCAAGGTCAGCTCGCAGAACGCATTTCCGTGCGCGTCGGTATCATACCGCATATGCGCGGCAAGCGCCGGGTAGCGGCGCACCAGCAATGCGACCCCCTCCTCCGTTTTCCTTCTGCTCTGTGTATGCTCCATTCCCTCATCCTCCTTTTTCCGACTCTGCCCTGTTTTTTTCCCGTTCCCGCAGAGAAAGGAGCCTGAAAAAAGAACGAAAAAACGGGCGCAGGCTCTTGCAAATCCGCAGGGCGTTTGTTATAATATAGTATACAGCATCTCCCCTTCTTTTGCAAGGGATTTTCGGAGGTTTTCCATGGAACAGAACTACACCATCCCGATCAACGAAGCGTTTGAAGCTTCCCGCGACCGCCCCGCATGCGGGTGTCCGCTCTGCGCGCTCTACCGCAGGCTGGAGGAAAACGAGCTGGATCTGATTCTGGGTGCCTCCATGATGGAGCCGGACGTGCGCATCCGCACCAACAAAGAAGGATTCTGCCGGCTGCACTACGACATGATGTTTGTCCGCAAGAACCGGCTGGGCATGGCGCTGACCATGCAAAGCCACCTGGACGAGCTGAAAAACGAGCTGCACAACGGCGGGTTTCTCAAAGCCGCAGACGGCTCCGGACCGCGCAAACGCATCAGCCGGCTGGAGGAGTCCTGCTATGTCTGCAACCGGATTTCCTTTCACTTTTCCCACATGGCGGAAAATATCATCTACCTTTGGGACAAGGACCCGGATTTTCCCGCAAAGCTGAACGCGCAGCCCTATTTCTGCCTGCCGCACTACCGGCTGCTTCTGGAATACGGACAGCTGCGCCTGCCCAAGAAAAAAGTGCCGGAATTTGCCGCCGCCTGCGCAAAGGTGGTGGAGACCTATCTGGACACGCTGCGCGGGGATATTGACTGGTTCTGCAAAAAATTCGACTACCGGTACGAAGAGGAGCCGTGGTACAACTCCAAGGACGCAGTGGAACGCACCATCCGTTTTCTGCGCTCCGATCTGCACGGCACACCGAAAAATTCGGACAAGTAAAAAGAGGATAACAAAAAAATGATCGATCTGCTTGATCTGCACAAGACCTTTATTCTGCGCCATCTGGGCGCAGGAGACACCGCCGTGGATTTTACCATGGGCAACGGGCACGACACCGCGTTTCTTTCCCGCACGGTGGGTGAGCGCGGGCATGTCTACGCCTTTGACATTCAGGAAGCCGCCGTCAGATCCACCGCCGCCCTTCTGGAGCAGGAGGGATGCCCGCAAAACTACACGCTGATTCACGATTCGCACCACCGCGTGGCGGAGTATGTACATACCCCCATCAAGGCGGGCATGTTCAATCTGGGTTGGCTGCCCGGCGGGGACAAGTCCATCACCACCCTGCGGGAAACCACCATGCCCGCGATCGAAGCAGCCATCGGGCTGTTGGATCGGGACGCGATTCTGAACATTGCGGTCTACCCCGGGCACGCGGAGGGGGACGCGGAGGGCAAAATGATTACGGAATATCTTTCCGGCATCAGCCGGCACAAAATCTGTGCCACCGAGGTACGCATTCTGAACTCTCCGACCTCGCCCTATTTCATCATGGTAGAGACAAAACCGTAACATAAAAACGCAAAACAGGAGGATTTCCATGAAAAAATCATATCGCCTTGCCTGCATTCTGCTGAGCGCGGCACTGCTTTTCCCCGCGTGCGCATCCGCAGGCAAAGAAACCGAAAGCACAGCCGGCACTCCCGATTCGCCGTCGGCGGCGGTCGCGGTGCTTTCGGGCTACGGCTACACCTATCAAAACGATATTACCCCCTACGCCATGTCCATCACCTCGCAGTCGCTGCTTCTTGCCAACAAGACCGTCATCCTCGGTGCCGACTATACCCCGACGGATCTTGTCACCATCAACCCCTCGCTGACGCTGTACGGAAGAGCGCAGTCGCTCTCTGCCGACGCAGCCAATGCAGCCACCGCACTGATTCTGGAAATGCGTGCAATCGGCTACACCGGCATTTCCATGACCAGCAGCTACCGCAGTTACAAACGCCAGGAGGAGCTGTTCTCCATCTACAAGCAGAACGAGAAAAAAGCGCATCCGGCGTGGACCGACGCGCAGGTGGAGGAACGGGTGCTGAGCTACTCCGCCAGACCGGGAACCAGTGAGCACCAGACCGGTCTTTGCATGGATCTGTTCTACACCGGCATGACCGAGTTGGTCAATTACGGCTACGAAACCGAGACCGAGGGAGACCTCGGCTTTGCGGAAACGGGCGCTTACCGTTGGCTGACCGAAAACGCGCACCGCTTCGGCTTCATTCTCCGCTACCCGCAGGACAAAACCGGCGTGACCGGTTACAGCTACGAATCCTGGCACTACCGCTTCGTCGGCGTCAAGGCGGCAACGGAAATTCACAATGCCGGCATCACGCTGGAAGAATATTTAGCCAACCATTGAACCTGATAAAGGACGGCGCCGCGCGTTTTGTGCGGCGCCGCTTTTTACGGCGTCAGGATGAGAGCACGCAGGGCTTCCAGGTCGTCCGCATCCACCCTGCCGTCCGCGTTCACATCGGCAGCGGCGGCGGACGCGCACGCATAATCGGCATCCGACAACGCCCATCCGAGTGCGGTCAGATCCCGGACGTTGACCCGCCCGTCGCCGTCAATGTCGCCGCGCCGGAAGAGCCTTTTGTCCGCGTCGGTCAGATCTATGCGCCGCGCATGCGCCTCTGACGGCGTGTCGGCAATCAGGTACGTCAGCGTGCTTCCGACAATCCGCATGCCGAAAATCAAGCCGTCCCGTTTGCCGGGCACATGGAGCACCCGCAGGCTGTCGTCCGCAGGGTCATAGGAAAGAATGCTGTCCGCTGTGTTGAAAAACAACATCCCGCCGAAAGAACCGATCCCGGCGTAGGCTTCCGAGCAGGCGTCTTCCGGATTCCCGGCAAGGTACCACGCAGTGTCCAACCGGTAGACGCACGTCCATGTAAGCGTTTCCGGATCCATCCGGCAGATACCGCGCACCGCCGGGCGGTTGTCTATGTAGTACCAATTTCCGACGCAGAAAACCAGCGGGCTTTCCGCTGCGCGGAGTGCGGGTGATTTGTCATACCAAAGATCCGTGCAGGTCACGGGCGCCTGCCAGTCATAGTGCCTGCCGTCCGCCGACATACCCGCATCGCTTTTCAGAAACCAGGTGTGGCGCACTCCCGTCGCACCCGACGCGGCATCGTCCCAGGTCACATCGGCATGGTACCATGCGCCGTCCAGGAAAATCAGGTTCCAGATGTGATTCATGGCGGCACTGGCGGCGCAGACGGAAGGGATGCCGACGCGGCGCAGAAGGAGCATATACAGCCCCGTATACGCCTGGCATACACCCACGCCCTCGCGCAGAAAACCGTAGACATCGTAAATCCGGTAGCTGTCGTCATAGGCGAAGCGCAGGCAGATGGCGTCGTGCAGATACAGCGCCTTTTCAAACGCGCTCCACGCCGGCAGAACCGGTGCGACCATCCGGTCAAGCTCCCCGTCCAGTTCCTTTCTTGCCGCAGCCAGCGCCTCCCCTTCCATGGTATAGAAGGGGCAGACTGTCTGCAAAAATCCGTCGCCGTCCACGGTATAGGTATACCTGCCCGACCAGAAAAAGAACTCCGGATGCGCCGTAAACACGTCGGAAAGGATGCCGCCGATTTCGGTTTGCGCAATCCGGCACGCGCGCAGATCGATCTCTGCGGCGCACGCGTCCAGTCCTGCCGTGAGCACGTTGCAGACATCCTCCCGTGCGTTTGCGGGAACCGGGATATAAATCGGGATATCAAACAGAAAAACAAACAGAAGAAGCGTCGCCGTCCATCGCACGCACGCATGCCGCCCTTGGAATCCCGCCATGATCCGCTCCTTTCGTTGCCTTTCATTCCCTGCAAAAAAGGCAACCCGACCGTGCGCCGGAAGACCCACGGACCGGATTGCCGCATGTGTTGCATTGTATGCAGACAGACGCAGACGTTATGCTCAGTCGGGATAAAATGCGGAAAGCGGCGGCACATAAACGCCCGTGTACCCGGTCACGCCGCCGGCGCAGAACAGAGAGTCCAAAATCGATTCCTCCACACACTCCGCAACGGCGCGGAATGCCGGCTCCAGTACCTCCTCGGCAAGACACTCCGTCTGCCGGAAAATCTCCCCTTCCCGGATCCGGTTGGCGGTGGAAAACCCGATGACAACGTCCCCGCTGCCGTGCCCGACAAAGGAGCCCGTCCGCGCAAGTCCCACGACAGCCCGGTGCAGAATGCGGGTCAGCTGTCTGGCATCCACCGGCAGATCGCACCCCACCGCAATCATGACGGAGCCCTGGTCCGATTCTTTTCCCTGAAACCGCTTCCACAGACGCTGTCCGACCGGGTCCCCGCAGACCGTCAGATCGGGCGTTGCACCGAAATTGGTCTGCACCAGCACCCCCAGCGTAAAGGTCCGCCCGCCGATCTCCATTTGCCGCGACGCCGAGCCGATGCCGCCTTTGAGCCCGAAGCAGATGGTTCCCTTACCCGCACCGACATCCCCCAGGGCAAACGCGGGGGAGCCCTGTGCGTCACGCAGGGCGGCAAACACCTCACTCTGACCGACAGCGCGCTCGGAAAAATCGTTCAGGGTTCCGTCGTTGGTCTCCCCCACCGGAATGTTGACCGACGGGATTGCCCCGGTGCCGTCCGATTGGCACTGCGCCTGGACGGCGGCAATCATGGCGTCGGTCACAAGTCCCACATTCAGGGTTCCGGTCAGCGCAATGGGCGCCTCGATGGTGCCGAGCTCCGCGATCTGCATCAGACCCGCGCTTTTTCCGTACCCGTTGATGACATGAACTGCGCCCACCACCTTTTCCCGGAACAGGTTTCCGGGCGCGGGCAGAATGACGGTGACGCCGGTCTTGTGCCGTTCCGTGTCCACCGTACAGTGACCGACACGGACGCCCGGGACATCCGTGATCCGATTATAGGTTCCGCACGGCATACTCCCCACAACGATGCCTCTGTCCCGCACACGTCTCTGATCCATCTCTCAATATCCTCCGTTCCGCCGCCCCGAGGGGCTGCTTCTTTCATTATAGCACGCCCGTGTGCCGTCTGTCAATCCCGGTTTGCGGCATCCGCCGTAACGGAACGGTCACAACTGTAACGGAAATGTAACATTTACAAAGCGGCTTGCAGGAATAGGGAGATTGTGGTATACTGAACTATATGAAACCAAAAAAAGGCATCGACGCGCAACCGGACTGTCAAAATACCGCGATAAATGCCGAAATGAAAGGGGTACGACGCAAAAGGATATGGTTTTTTCGAGTTTGCTTTTCGTTTTCTTCTTCCTGGTGGTCTGCTACGGGGTCTATGCGTTTGCCAAAACAAACCGGCAGCGCAATGTGATCCTGCTGATCTTCTCCCTGATCTTCTACGCCTTCGGCGGTCCGCCGCTGCTGCTGCTTTTGTGCGGCGTGACCTTTGTCTGCTATATCGGCGCACTGCTGCTTGCCGGACAGCACGACAAGGGAGTGAAAAAAAGCCTGCTCGCCGTCACGGTGGGGGCATGTCTTGCCGTTCTGGTGATTTTCAAATACACCGGCTTCTTTCTTTCCAACTTCAAAGCCGTCTTCGGTATTCCGGAAGTCATCCCGCAGATCGCCCTGCCGCTCGGCATTTCCTTTTATACCTTTCAGCTTCTCTCCTACGTTGTGGACGTGTACCGCGGCGAGGTCGAACCGCAGCGCAACTATTTTCTGCTTCTGCTGTACGCGGCACTTTTTCACCAGTGCATCGCGGGTCCCATTGTCCGGTACGCGGATATCAACCATGAAATCAATCACCGCACCTTTTCCTGGCAGGACGCAAGCGTCGGAGTTACCCGGTTTGCGGTCGGTCTTGCCAAAAAGGCAATTCTTGCAAACGGCTGTGCCACGCTTGCGGACAAGCTGCTTCCCACCAATGCGGAAGCGCTGGCAGGGGTCAGTGCTGGCTCGGTTGCGCTCGGCGCGTTCTGTTACGCGTTGCAGATCTATCTGGATTTTTCCGCTTACTCGGACATGGCAATCGGCATGGGACTGATGATCGGGTTCCACTATAAGGAAAACTTCAACTATCCCTATGTTGCCACCTCCGTGACGGATTTCTGGCGGCGCTGGCACATCTCGCTGTCCTCCTTCTTCCGCGACTATGTCTATATTCCCCTGGGGGGCAACCGCTGTAGCGTCCCGCGTCAGATCTTCAATCTGGCAGTCGTCTGGTTTCTGACGGGGCTTTGGCACGGCGCTTCCTGGAACTTCGTCTTCTGGGGACTTTACTATCTGCTCTTTCTGCTCTTGGAAAAATTCGTTTTCCGGATCGGCAGACAAACGCCGACCGGCGGCAAAGCGGCGGTGCGCCGGCTGTTGGTCGGAATCGTGGTGTGGTTCGGCTGGATTCTCTTCCGTTATGAGGACCTTTCCCTGTTGGGAACCGCCATCGGCACGCTCTTTACGGGAGGCGGCAACGGATTCTGGGATCTGTCCGTCACGACGGCGCTGGTCAACAACTGTTTCTTCCTTGCCGTCTGCATTCTTGCCTGCACGCCGGTGGTTCCCTACCTTGCCAAAAAGCTGCGCAGTCTTGGCGAGACGGGAATCAATACCGACCGCATCTGCTCGACGGTATGCCCCGCCCTGCTTCTTCTGCTGTCTGTCTTCTCGCTGGTGGGCAACAACTACAATCCGTTTTTGTATTTCAATTTCTGAGGAAAGGAGACTTCCGTCATGCAAAATCAAAATCAGGACCCAAAAAAGAATCCGGAAGAAGCGTCGGAACAGCAGCCGTTTTCGGAAACGGACCGGAAATTTGCAAAGATCAAAATCGCCCTCTTCTGCGTTCTGATGGTGGGGGGATTCCTTGTGGGACTTTTGTTCTTTTTACGTCCTGCGGAATCGGCAAAAGAAAAACGAAAGCTGACCGAATTCCCTGCCTTCACCATACAGAGTTTTCTTTCCGGCGCGTATACCAATCAGATCAGCACCTGGTATGCGGACACGTATCCCTTCCGTGAGGCGCTGATCGGCGCGGATCAGTCGGTCAAGTCGCTCTCCGGGTTCCGAGGTACCCAATTGGACAAAGGAAACAAGGGAGACAAAATCGACACCGGGGACACCCGCAGTCTGGACGACATTCTGAGCGACCTGGAAGAGAGCCGGAAAAACGATCCGATTACGGATCCTGCCGGCGACGCGGAGATGATTGAGGGTTACTACATCGTAGGGGATACCGCCTACGAGCTGTACGCATTCAGCCAGATGAATTCTCTCAAATATGCCCAGCTGATCAACCAGGCAACGGCAAGCGTATCCGGCAAAGCCAAGGTTTACGATCTGATCGTTCCGCTTTCCTATGCGGTTGCGCTCTCCCCGGAAACGCAGAAAAAGATCAACGCCTCCGACTGCGAGGAGGCAATTGCCTATATGTACCGCTATATGGACAGCACGGTCCGGACCGTGGACGCCATGTCGGCGCTGCGCGCACACCGTAACGAGTACCTCTATTACCGCACGGACCACCACTGGACGGCACTGGGCGCCTACTATGCCTACACCGCGTTCTGCGAGAGCGCCGGCGTCAGCGCACTGCCGCTGTCTTCCTGGCAGGAATACCGGTTTGAAGGATTCCTAGGCACGCTCTACAACCACACCGGATCCGGCGCGCTGGCAAAGAATCCGGACACGGTCTATGCCTATCTGCCGAACGGCACCAACAGCGCGCACGTGACGGAGCGGAACGGAAAGAGCGCCGACTACGCCATCATGCAGACTGCCACCGACCGTTGGTATCCCCGTGCGGATTCCAAGTACAACTGTTTTATCGCAGGCGACAACCCGCTGACCGAAATTCACAACCCACTAAAGAGCGACGGCTCTTCCATTGTGGTGGTCAAGGAATCCTTCGGCAATGCCTTTGTTCCCTTCCTGGTCGACTCCTATGAATATGTCTATGTCATCGACTACCGGTACTACACCGATATGACGCTTTCCCGGTTCGTGACCGAAAAGAACATCGACACCGTTCTCTTTATCAACAATGTCATCGCGACCTCTGCCGGCGTCCGGCTGGACGAAATGGGCAGACTGATCCGCGGATGAAACGGAGGCAACCGGCATGAAAACGGAAAACAACTACGAGCACCCCGTAGAGGCGGGGGAATACCTGTTTGACACGGCGGTCGGAGATGCCATGAATCCGACGCTGAAAAAGAAGCGGGACGTCATTGTTCTGAAAAAGCCGACACAGGCACCCAAAAAAGCGGACGTGATTCTGTACCGGAGCCGCGACGGGCGCCGCCTGCTCCGCCGGATTGTCGCCGTCGCGCCGGACGGCACATATACTGTACGGGGCGACCATCAGACTTTTTCGGAATACGGCGTCACCGAGGGGCAGATCGTGGGCGTTCTGGTCGGTTTTGTACGCAAGGGCGTCTTTTATCACCGGACCGACAGTCCTTCCCTTACCCTGTACGGGCACGCGCGGATTGCCACGCACCCGATCCGCAGTCTGTGGATCCTGGCGGGAGAGACGCTCTCGCTCGCCGAACAGAAAATCAAACGGAAAATCGGAGGTAACAAGGAACATGAGTCATGAGATGATTGAAAAACGACCGGAAGAGCTGGACGAAAACTTTTTCCGCGCCATCGGACAGGATTGGATGCTGATTACGGCACAAAAGGACGGCAAGGTCAACACGATGACCGCAAGCTGGGGGTTGGCAGGCGTTCTGTGGAATCTGCCGGTTGCGGTCTGTTTTGTCCGCCCGCAGCGCTACACGCACACGTTCACGCAAGCCGCGGACGTCCTGACGCTGTCCTTCTTCACCCCGGAATACCGCGATGCGCTTGCTTTATGCGGGAGAAAAAGCGGGCGGGACTGTGACAAGTTCAAAGAGACGGGACTAAGGGTCCTCACCGACGGCGAATACGCATACCCCGCACAGGCGCGTATGGTTCTCTTTTGCAGAAAAATCTACGAAGACGAGATCAAAAAAGCAAACTTTTTGGATCCGACGCTCTTAAAGAATTACCCCAAGGACGATTTCCACACGGTTTACATCTGCCGGATCGAAAAGGTTCTAATCAGAGAATAAGATCGAGTAGGAGGCTACCCATTAGTTGAGTAGCCGACCTCTCACACCACCGTGC
>ERZ809074.496-NODE-496-length-61918-cov-9.566639_pt1 | contig 61918 bp, 46 predicted proteins | sample MGYA00520795_ERZ809074 | MGnify/ENA primary metagenome ERZ809074 (study PRJEB31570, sample SAMEA3212989) | Homo sapiens | biome: human-gut; feature: human gut; material: fecal | place: Sweden | collected 2011 ...
CACGGTGGTGTGAGAGGTCGGCTACTCAACTAATGGGTAGCCTCCTACTCGATTATGGTTTTTTGAATTTGTTTGCTATTAACAAATGGTTGAAAAAGAAACACCGGAGGAATTTCAAAATTGAATTTAATGCCTGAATGCGGATACGGGAGAGCGATATAGGAATATTATATTGTCCGCTATAGCCTGTGTATATAAGATAAAAATAATCGATTTATATTACTTAAAAAATGAAAATATAAAACGAGCAGAACTAACGCGCAGAAAGGCGGAATTTGTCGGATGAAAATGCAACCGCAGGAAATAAAAATGCAAAAGCGGAAAGATTTGAGTACCAACCGGATGAAAACAAATACCTTTGTGAATAATATTCGCCGAAATATGAATATTTTGCAAAAATTGACGTTGTAATCACTATTTATACACATAATATTCACTCTTGATGCGTTGTACGTTTTCTCTTGGCTTAAACGATGATGTCATATTACACAACGCAAGGCAGGAAACAGCTTTCTGAATGGGCTATAAAGTAGAAAATCACGGCAGGGTATTGCAAAGACATCGGCTGTGTGCTATAATTTACAGCATCAAAGCAGTGACCGTTTTGCATGAACTTTTTTGAAAGTTGCAAAATGCCCGCCTGGAGCGTGCGCCCGGTCCTGTTTTGGATCGGATCCTGTCTGCGCTGTGGAAGGCGCAAATAGGGGAGCGAGAGCCGCGTGCTTTTGTGGAATATTTTTTGAATATTGTGCAAAATGTGCGAATGTTTGTTGTTTTTGCCGTTGACAGCACGAATGTGATATGGTATAATAACAGAAAGGCTTTGTTCCCGCATGCGCAGTGAACTGCAGAGAAAGGGTTCGGGCAAAAAATAAAGGAAATATACTGGCGCACAGTTACTGCGCGCCGCTATATAATTTTTGAATGGAGGAATCCGCAATGAAAAAATTCAGATTACTTGCACTTGTGCTGGCACTTCTGATGGTTGTTCCGTTTGTTGCATCCTGCACGGACAAAAAGGATGACAACACAACAACTGCAGCTGACAGCAAGGGCACCGAGACCGGTGACACAACGTCTGCCGGTGATAAGGTGAAGGGTGATATCGATCCCGCGGATGCAGTGGACCACAAGGACTTTACATCCGTCTATGACAAGATCGGCTCCAAAGTTACCATTGATATGGTTACTGAGGACGAAGAGGGCCTGGCTTGGGTTACTGTCGATGGTGTCAAGTACGAGCTCGGCATGGACTTTTTGTCCATGGCAATGGTTTACAGAACCGATGTTCCTGCAAACAGCGAGAAGTACAAGACCGCCGATGACGTTTACAACGAATGGTGGAAGCTCTACATTCAGAGATGGAACTACCTGGTTCCCGAAATTCCGCTTTATTCCAACCAGTACTTTGATCTCTACAACGCAAAGATCGATGGGTTTGTAACAACTCCTTACTGGGGACCTGCAGATGCAATCGTCGCTGCGAAGGTTACGACTGCTGATAACAGCGTAATCCTCGGTAGTGCAACTGACCTGTCCGGTTCGTTCCGTAACTCATCCTGGGGCAAGTCCAACCCCGGTTCTTCTGACTTGGATATCCAGAACCTGACCTCCGGTTATGCAACCATCATGACCAACAAGGACGGTAGCTACAGTTGGAACGAGGGTGTTGTTGACGGTACGCCTGCTTCCAAGGTCAACGAAGACGGCACGCTTACCTTCACCATCAAGATCAAGAAGGATCTGAAGTTCAGCGACAATTCCGCAATCAACGCAAAGAACTATATTGCGGCACTGCTGTCCAACTCCACTCCTGTCGGTGCGGCTGCAGGCGGTAGCGGTACTGCGGGTCAGACTGTTGTTGGCTTTGCTGAGTTCAGTGCTTATGACGGCACGAACGACGGCAAGGAAGTCGGCGACAAGAACAAAGTGACCGCAACGAAGTTCTTCAAGGGCGTTCAGTTGCTGGATGATTACACCTTCGCTGTGACCTATACTTCCGATTATGCAGGTTACTACTACTCCATTGTCAATGCAGGCTTCTCTCCTGACCCGCTGCCGCTCTACCTCGGTTCCGAGGGTGCGATCGTTGTCGATGAGGCAACCAAGGCTTGCGGTCTGAACGATGCATTCTATGCAAAAGTGACCGAGAACGGCGCGGAAACCTACAAGGTTGCCGGCGAGATCGTTGCAAACATGAAGTGGAATTCTGCACTGCCTTATTCCGGTCCTTATGTGGTCAGCAACTATGATGACAATACCCACACCGCTACCCTGAAGCTCAACCCCGTATATCCCGGTGACAGCTTCCGCGGCAAAGCTTCCATCGCAACCATTACCTACGTCAAGTTGGTAGATGAAACCCAGATGGATATGTTCAAGCAGGGTCAGGTTGACGTGATTGCCGGTATCACCGGTGGTGACGCTACCAAGGCTGCTCTGAAGATCGTAAATGACAATCCCGACAAGTATAAGGAAACACACTACGACCGTGCCGGCTACGGTAAGCTCGGCTTCCGTTGCGACTTCGGTTCGACCTCCTTTGCTTCTGTCCGTCGTGCTATTATGCTCACCATTAACCGCAATGAGTTCGCACAGACCTTCACCGGCGGTTACGGCAGCGTTGTTCACGGCCCGTATTATGAAGGTTCCGCTGCTTACAAGGCTGTAAAGGATACCATTAAGCTGAATGTTTACACCTACAGCGTGCAGAGCGCAATTGACGAACTGGTTGATGGCGGTTGGATCTACAATGAAAAGGGTGAAAAGTTTGATGCTGCCAAGGATACTGTCCGTTACAAGAAGCTGAGCGGCTATGAGCTGAGCTCCGATAACCTCAAGTTCAAGTCCACGGACGGCAAGTACAGTGTGATTAAACTGGACGGTGAGTACTATATGCCTCTGGTTGTCAACTGGTATGGCACACAGCCCAACGCCGTAACCGATCAGCTGGTTACCGCATGGCAGACTGCCAAGGCCGCGAAGGACATCGGTATGTATATCACCTACACCTCTACGGAATTCAACCCCGGTATCTACGGTGAGTTGTATCGCATGGAGGAGAATGGTTATGACGGCACACCGAAGCTGAATGCGATTAACTTCGCTACCGGTTTCACCAGCGCAGTTTATGACTACGCCTTCAACTGGACGCTGAACCAGAATCTGTACAACGATTACAACACCGCACACCTGATGGATGAGGCTGACTTCTACGAGAAATATACCAAATAATCATTTATCGGAAGTCGTCTGACCAAGATAAATCCCGATCGGCGCGGCTGATCAAAGCATAAACGGCAGAAGCGGCAAATCATTTGCCGCTTCTGCTCAATTGGTGTATATGCGTATGTGTAAATACCAGGCAAAAAAATTGTTGGGGGAGTTCCTATGGGAAAATACATACTGAAACGATTGCTATACATAGTGCTTGTATTTCTGATACTGTCTTTTTTGATGTATCTGATTTACAATATGCTGCCGGTCGATAAAGCCGCTGCGAAAGCAAGTGAAGAAGTAAAACTGAGCAAGGGCAAATTGGATTACGATGAGCGATATGCATTCTGGCAGAAGCGTTACGGAACAGACGGAAACCTGATGGAACGCTACGGTCGCTGGATCGGCGTTTATCCGTACTCTGACGGGTCTTTCAACGGCATGTTGCAGGGAAATCTGGGCGAATCCTCGGAAAAAGGATTGCCCGTGACCGAATTGCTCAAAGAGCCGATGAAGAATACGGTATTCATCAATATTTTTGCAACCATTCTGGCACTGGGAATCACGATTCCTTTGGGCATTTTCTGTGCGGTCAAACGTGGATCGCGCCGCGATGTTGCCGTACAGATCGGCACCATTGTCGGTTATAGTTTACCTACATTCATTATTGCAATTGTATTTATCTGGCTGTTTGCCGTTGTACTCGGCTGGTTCCCTGTCGCAGGGATGCAGACCGCCGGATATACGGAGTGGTCACCGATGCGTCAGTTTTGGGACAGAATGTACCATTACGCACTGCCGCTGATCATTATGACTTTCTGCTCTTTGGGCGGAATGACCCGGTATGTACGTGCCTCCATGATTGAAGCGCTCAACATGGATTGCATCCGTACCGCACGCGCCAAAGGCTTGCGTGAGAAGGTCGTTATTTACACACACGCATGGAGAAATGCGCTGATTCCGATCGTGACGCTTGTCATCGGTTGGTTCCTTGGCATTTTTTCCGGTTCTTTGATGATCGAAAATATCTTTGCTTTGAACGGTGTCGGTAAGATGTACTACACTGCGCTGACGACCAATGACAACGAGGTTGTGTTGGCGTTGCAGATGTTCTATGTCCTGCTCGGCTTGTTGGGCAACTTGATTATAGATATCACATACGGATTCGTCGACCCGCGTATCCGTGTCAACAAATAAGAAAAGGAGGATTGAAAGATGGCTGAGAAGAAGCAGGAAACAAAAAAATCCTCCAACGGGTTTGCGCCGTGGAGATGGATCCGACGCATGTTCATGGGCGCCAGCAAAGAGCTGTCCCAGGAGGAAATCCTGGCAGTTGAAAAGCTGGAGAGCCCGTCCAAACTGGCAGTGAAGGCGTTCTTCCGCCGTAAATTGGCGGTGGTTGCGCTCATCGTGCTGATTTCTCTGTTTGCATTTGTCTTTATCGGACCGCTGTTTTTGCCGATGGATGTGAACTTCACCGACGCAAACCAGGCAAATATCGGACCGGTAATGTCGATGCGCAGCGTGCCGTCCGGTATGAAAAATCAGATCCGGACGATTAACGGCTATGCAAACTTTACCGTCGGCGTTTCCGAGGATAACACCCTCTATATTTGGGGGTATAGCAAGGATGCGTTGACCAAGGTGGATTATTCCAAGACCCCCGAGGAGATTCAGGATGGCAAGGTGTACCTTGCCGCCACCGGTCGTGACCATGTGATTGCCGTAACGACGGACGGTCAGATTGTCGGTTGGGGTGATAAATCCCGCGGACAGTACGGCGTATTTAACGGGAATGAAGAGGATCCGATCATTCAGATGCCGGATGAATTGCTCAACGGTAAAATTGAAGATGTTTCCAAAATTTCCTCACTTGCCTGCGGCTATCAGGCTTCCGCCATTGTCATTGACGGTAAGCTGTATGCCTGGGGAAATACCAAGGCTTGCCTGAACCTGGAGGCGGCAACGAAGCTGGAACGTACCGATGTCAAAAAAGTGGTGTTCTCCAACTATTACATTCTGGTACAGTTTGAGGACGGGAGCATATCCTGTCCGGGCGGAATTCTGAACAATGAGCGTATCAATACCGCAGACGGAACGCGCGTCAAGCTTTTGACTTATCTGAAAGATCAGACGGTGGTTGACATTGCGGCAACCAAGGATTGCTTTGCCATTCTTCTGGATAGCGGCGAGGTGATCATACAGGGTGCCTCCAAGTACAACGAGGACGTTGTGCCGGAGCTTCCCGCCGGAGAGAAACTGGTCAGTGTGTCGGGCGGTGCCAACCATTTTGTCGGCGTCAGCGATGCCGGCAAGGCATATGCCTGGGGTTCCAACGACAAGGGTCAGTGCGATAAGATCAACGGTCAGGCGTGCGCAACTGCCTATACGGGTGCGTACCAAACTTACCTGGTTGACGAAAACGGCAGTCTTGTCCGGAGTGCGGGTTTGCGCGGATACCTGTTCGGAACCGATTCCAACGGACGTGATACCTTTACTAGGATTATGCACGGCGGTAAGATGACCATGACCATCGGTGCGGTAGCCGTCATTGTTTCCTCTGTGATTGCCATTATCATCGGCTGTCTGTCGGGTTATTTCGGCGGCTGGGTTGATATGGTGCTGATGCGTATTACGGAAATTTTCTCGGCAATTCCGTTTTTGCCGTTCGCTATGATGCTTTCTTATGTCCTCTCGAAACGACCGATCAGTGAGAATATGCGGATTTTCATCATCATGATTATCCTCGGTCTGCTCTCATGGACGGGTCTTGCCCGCATGATCCGCGGACAGGTGCTTGCAGAGCGTGAGAAGGAATTCGTAACCGCAGCCAAATCCATGGGTGTCAAAGAGGGACGCATTGCGTTCAAGCATATTTTGCCCAACGTGATTTCCGTTATTTTGGTCAGTATGACATTGGATTTTGCCGGCTGTCTGCTGACGGAGTCTTCGTTGTCTTACCTTGGCTTCGGCGTTCAGCAGCCCCGTCCGACATGGGGAAATATGCTGAACGGTGCCAATAACTCCATCGTAATTCAGAACTATTGGTGGCAGTGGGTGTTCCCGGCAATTTTCCTTGCGATTGCAACCATCAGCATCAATATTATCGGCGATACATTGCGTGATGTTCTTGACCCCAAGAGCAGTCAGGAAAAGTAAGAGCGGAGGTGAATGACGAAATGGCATTATTGGAAGTAAAAAACCTGCACACCTATTTCAAGACCCGAAAGGGAATTGTCAAGGCTGTCAACGACGTTTCCTATTCACTGGATGAAAAACGCACCATTGGTATTGTCGGAGAGTCCGGATCCGGAAAGAGCGTTTCTGCGATGAGCATTCTGCGCCTTTTGGATTCCAACGGATATATTGCCGAGGGGGAAATCCTGTTTGAAGGCAAGGACCTGACCAAGTTCTCCCAAAAACAGATGTACGATATCCGAGGCAATCAGATTTCGGTTATTTTCCAGGAGCCGATGACCTCCTTGAACCCTGTGTTCACGGTCGAGAGACAGTTGTCCGAACCTTTTATGATTCACCAGAATATGGGGAAAAGAGAAGCGGCAAAGCATGCGCTGCAAATGCTTTACGATGTGCAGATTCCGAACCCGGAGGCAGTCATCAAGCAGTATCCGCACCAGCTTTCCGGCGGTATGCGGCAGCGTGTGATGATTGCGATGGCATTGGCTTGCCGTCCTAAAATTCTGATTGCCGATGAGCCGACGACGGCGCTGGACGTGACTATCCAGGCGCAGATTCTCCGGCTGATGAACGATTTACAGCGTGAGAACGGGACGTCTATTATTTTTATCACGCACGATTTGGGCGTCATCAACGAAATGGCTGACGACGTGGTGGTTATGTACTGCGGTCAGGTCGTGGAACAGGCATCGGCGCGTGTCATTTTTACTGATTGCAAGATGAGCCATCCGTATACGGAAGGCCTGATGAACAGTATTCCGCGGATTGATAACATTACCCATAAACTGGAACCGATCCCCGGCGTGGTTCCTCACCCGCTTGCATTGCCGAAGGGATGTAAGTTTGCCCCTCGTTGCAAGTATGCGACGCAGAAATGTCTGGACGGAGAGCCGGCACTTGTTGAGGTTTGCCCCGGTCAGAAAATCCGTTGCTTCTATCCCGAAAAGGAGGTGAGAAACAGTGCCGAACACAAAAAAGCTCTTATCAATCACGAATCTTAAGAAATATTTCCCTATCGCCAAGTCCAGCATCTTCCAGAAACAGCAGTACTATGTCAAGGCAAACGAGGATATTACACTGGACATTTACGAGGGCGAAACGCTCGGTATCGTGGGTGAGTCCGGTTGCGGAAAATCCACGCTTGGACGTGTTCTGTTGCAGTTGTATGAGCAGACTGCCGGCACAACCATGTATTATGGTGTTTCCCGTGCAGAGGTCGCGCCGCGGTATGTTTTGGATACGCTTCGGCATGTGGATAAGTACAAGGCAAGATTGCAAAAGGCAAAAGCTCATGCAAAGGCGATGGCGGAGAAGGCAGATGCGTTAGGTGATCAGGCGTCGTTTTTTGACCTGCAGAACAAAAACCTGGCACTGGCAGAGGCACAGACTGCGGAGGCTCACATTGCCAAGATCCTAGGCGGATTCCTGGTGCGGGATACCAAAACGGGGGCCGCGCTGCTTTACAAGAAGGCGTTGCTCGCAGATGCAAGTGCCGCATTGAATGAACGGATCCGTGATGTTGACCTGCTTTTGGATGAAACTGCCGATGACGATCAGAAACCGTTGAGTGCGGCGAAACGCAAGAAACTGCTTGATGCTCGCTCCGCGTTGTCCGCACAGCGGGATCAAAAGAAAGCGCATATGTCCGAACTGGATCAAAAGATCGCGACGGCGAAAAAGCCATATCTTGACGATCCGGAGTTTTTGAAGTACGAGGAGATGCTGGATGATGGCATTGACCTTGCTCGGCTGAAATATTCCGAAATGCGCCTTTTGCGCAAAGATTTGCAATTGGTTTTCCAGGATCCGTATTCCTCCCTCAACCCGCGTATGACGGTGGGACAAATCATTGAGGAGGGCTTGGTGGCACACAAGTTCTACCGGCATGGTTCCCCGAAGATGAAGGAGCATATTTTGAATGTGATGCGGATGTGCGGCTTGCAGGATTATATGTTGCACCGCTATCCCCACCAGTTTTCCGGTGGCCAGCGTCAGCGGATTTCGATTGCCCGTGCGCTTGCCGTTCACCCCAAATTTGTGGTTTGCGACGAGTGCGTCAGCGCGCTGGACGTGTCCATTCAGTCACAGATTATCAACCTGCTTTTGGAGCTGAAGGAAAAAGAGCATCTGACCTATATGTTCATTTCCCATGACCTGTCGGTTGTCCGTTATATTTCGGACCGTATCTGCGTGATGTATTTGGGTAACATTGTGGAATTGGCAGACGCGGCGACCATCTTTGATGACCCCCGTCACCCGTACACAGTGGCACTGCTTTCATCGATTCCTACGACTGACCCGGACAGCTTGCAGAAAGAGCGGATTCTTCTGGAGGGGAATATCCCCAGCCCGATTAAGCCGCCGTCCGGCTGTAAATTCCATACGCGTTGCTATATGGCGTGCGATAAATGCAAGCGCGTTCCGCCTGCGTTGACGGAGGTGGAGCCGGGACATTTTGTTGCCTGCCATTTCCCGCAGCGTAAAATTGATGAAAAGGGGAATTACCTGTTTGAATTGCCTGCCACGGAAAGGAAATCGGCGCGTGTCGATTGACACTGTGCCGCGGTCGGAAGATGATTTGGAGAAGGCTGAAAAAATCCACACGCGAACAGGAAGAGGAATTCAGCGAGCGATTGAGTGAAGAAAAGCTGAGTGCCAAGGATAAGTTTGCAATGGTGCTGTCGGCATTTCTTGTGATTGTTTTGCCCTGCATTGCAATTCTGGTTGGATTGTCTTTGCTGGTGATGTTCCTGTTTGGCGTTCTTCTGTTGGTTTGAAGCATAAAATGCGGAATCGCTACAAGGCGTTTGGCTTGTGGCGATTCCTTTTGCTTGCGCGCACGAAAAGTGTGTCTCTGTTGACATGAAAGAAAACGATTGTCTTTTTATACGCGGTGTGCTATAATTGGGGCGGATGAAAAGGGATGAAAGAACGCTTCCATAGGGAGGAATTTTTCTTATGACGGAGATCGTTGCACGGCGCGCATTTTCGCCGCTCTATATCGGATTTGACATTGCGTTTTTTGTGTTGCTGCTCTGTTGCTTTGGAAAAAGAAATACATGACTGTTTTAATCGGTGTGCTCGCCGGAATTTTGTATCTGCTTGTGGATTTCGGAATTTTCCATTTGGTCTGCCATTCCCGCAGTATAACCGAGGGATATAGCCTGTTTCTTGTTTTGCTGTGGATGTCGATGAGTTACGGTTTTACCAATTTTGCGTGGATTTGGCTGCCCGCTGCTTTCTGCGACCTTCAGCCCTGCCGATATGCCGCAGATCGTCATTCAGCGTACAACCGGGGATATCACGGGTATATGGCAGTTATCTTGTTTCTTGGATATTTGGCTCTGATTGTGTACAATCTGTGGCAGAGGGAATATGCCGCTCGTATCAATCTTGTTTGGCTGCGCTTGCCATCGGAATTTTGGTTCAGTTCGGTTGGGAAGCGGGATTGCTGCTTGGCGGCATCCGCTCGGCAGGATTTACTGCATGGGAGGATAAGCTGCGCACACTCCTTGTAATTCTCTGTTGGAGACCAATTTGGGAATGCCGTATATTTATCTGGCTTACAGTCGCCGTTTTACCGAGCAGATGCACCGCAAAGAACAGAGAATTTCCATGGTTGCATGTATCCGAGAGAACAATGGAAAAAGAGTAAGAGCGTAATATTTGACTGTATGGCACTAAGCGCTTTTGGTGTATTTTTTTATGATTCGGAGAAATACATCTCCTTCCTGCGGGCTGATCTGATCCCGGACAAGGGAATATATTTTGTTCAGTAGCTGTAATTCTTCCTCACTCATATACGCACGGTCCAGCGTATGATCTCCAAGGACGGTAATTCCCCCGTATTTGCCCGCCTTGACCTCAAGCGGGGCGTGAAAAACGGCTTCAATTTCAAAAATATCACGTTGAATGGTTCTGACGGAAACGCCGAAGAGATCCGCAAGCTGCGGCATCGTTGCCTTTCGCGCCAGGCAAAGATATTTATAGATTTCAAGCCTGCGTTCGGCTGTTCCCATCGGACCTCCTTTCTGTAAAATATAAAAAGCATGACAAACAGCCTGAGTGGCTACTTGTCATGCTCGTATGTCTTGGCATCGTGCTATGTACAAAGTGCAAAGTGTTGATTATGTCGTTCTTTGAGAAAAACAGATGTGCAGATTCGGTTGTACTTTTACTGCCAGCGTGTTTTTGCAGTTCTGACACTTGATGATAATGTCTGCTTCCTTTTCGTTATTTTCCGATGATTTTGTAAGCAAAAGCGACTTGTCTGAATCGCAGGCGCGTTTGCCGCAGATCGGGCATTGATATCTCGTCATAAATCTCCTTGCCTTTTTCGACTCTTGAAAATGTTTTTTGTTTTTCAATAAAACTTTCCGGACTTCCGTGTTGTGTGGACATGGGTCTTGTTCGGTGAAGCGGGGGTTTTTTGGGGGGGGAATAGGTACATATCCGGACGGGGACCGACGCACCTAAGCAAATTTTTTTGCGGGACAGCTATTAGGCAGCATGAGAGGTTGCGAAAATCCGAACTGCAGGTTTTTGACCCACTCCGAAACGGGATGGCGCTGGGATTGCCAAACAGTTTTATGCTCGACAGACCGGGAGAAGAACCGGTCTGTTTTTGGCGCGGAATCCAGCAGGCTGTTTTCCTTGCTTTTCGGTATTGATGGATGATTTTTGCAAGTTCGGAACTTTCGGTTTTATTATATCACGCAAAAAAGCGCTTGTCAAGCGCTTTTTGAAACTTTACGTTTTGTTTACAATTGGATTATCAAAATCCGCTTGCTCTGGGATGTACCGGAATAGGATCGGTGCAGCTGGTGTAGATCCGGTATCGAAACCGCTTGAAAAAACTATGCGGTTTACGGACTGATCTTGCCGGTGTGGGGGGGGCGCATTTCGTGAGTTTGGAGGGGAATTCGCTATAAACGGATGCATATAACAAACGTATAATTTATAAAACAATTTATCATTAAACGATTTGAAAGATAAAAAACTTGAGATAGTCGGTTTCCGGAACATTCCAGAGAATCGGATGGTCCGGCGATTGCTGACGTGCTTCAATCTGCCGCAGAGAAACCCCTGCATCTGCCGCGGCGTTGTGCAGCATCTGCTTGAAATAGGTTTCTGTCATAAAATGCGAACAGGAACATGTTGCCAGGTATCCGCCGCGCGGCAGGATGCGCATAGCGCGTGTGTTGATTTCCCGATACCCTTTGATCGCATTGCGCAAGGTATCTCTGCTTTTTGTAAAGGCAGGGGGATCGAGAATTATAAAATCATAAGGATGCTGTCCGGATGCTTCCAAGCGGGCAAGCAAGTCGAAAACATCCTCGCAAAGATAGCTGATCCGGTCAGAAAATCCGTTGCGGACGGCGTTCCGCGCCGCGATACGCAGTGCATCGGCGGAAACATCTACCGACGTGACGGCTTGCGCGTCGCCTGCGGCTGCGTTCAAACCGAAGGAGCCGGTGTGTGTAAAGCAGTCCAGAACCCGTTTGCCTTTTGCAATGGGACGGATTGCATTCCGGTTGTATTTTTGATCCAGAAAGAATCCGGTCTTTTGACCGTTTATGTAATCAACCTCGTAGAAAATGCCGTTTTCACAGATTTCGGTCAGTCCGTCGGTATCACTTTCCAGTCCTTCGCCGGCATAGAAACCGCAACCGGTTTCCATTCCTTCCAGCTTGCGGATCGGGGAATCATTCCGCAGATAAATCACACGGATGTTTTGATGGTATTCTTCGCGCAGAATGCGCACGATGGTGGGATAAAGCAGATCGCGCAGGCGGTCGGTTCCCAGGCACAGTGATTCAATAACCAGTACATCGCCGAAGCGATCTACCGTCAGCCCCGGAAGCGTATCTGCCTCGCCGAAAATCAAACGGCAACAGGAAAAATCCGGCTCGTCCATAACCGTATGCCGATAGTCGATTGCCCAGCGAAGCCGGCGTTCCCAAAAGGCGCGGTCAAAACGATCATTCGGATTTCGTGAGATCAGCCGTACACGGATTTTGGAGTGGCTGTTGAAAAAGCCGGTACCGAGAAACTTGCCCTTTGCGGATCGGATGCAAACGAGAGAGCCGTCTTCAACCTCTGCATCCGGTCCGGCGGTGATCTCGTCTGCATATACCCATACATGCCCGCCCCGCAAGAGTGTTTCTGCCTTTGGCGTGACAGTTACCGTGGAAAATTCTGTCATATTATCATTCCTTTCAGATTGGTGTCGGATAAACAAAATCAGTATAGCACAACTCCGGCAGAAAAGCAAGTGAAATCTTCCTTGTGCGAAAATTATAAACCTTTGATTGACAAATGAACGAATTGTTTTGCATTGAATGGCAAGACGAGGATTTTTGACTCAATAAAGGGGTGAGCGCATGCCTCTGCGGGGTGAAGGCGGTCGATGTGCATATGCGGGTTAAAAATGGACAGATCAAGGAAAGATCGGATGAAATGGTGACCTTGGGACAAGGGCCTGGTAAGTGGGACGTTAAAAGCTGCTCCGATCAAAACGGAAGGTTTGTCTTGCGTATCGCATTCATTTGGTCTTTGGGGGGGATTGAAACGCGCGTTTCGACAGGCTTGGAATTTGAACTCCTGCGGATGTTGTGTGGCGCAGGGCACAAGGAAAAGCCGGAAAGTTATGGCGTTTATCTTTATATAAAAATGTATCCGATTAACAAAATAGGCAGAAAATGGAATATTTAACAATAAAGAATGGCGGAACGGGCGCAAAGAAGCCTTCGGAATAAAAATTGTGGATGTTGCGCATGTGTAGAAATTTTGGCTCCAAAATTGTGCAATGTGCGCAAAAAGAAAAAGCTGTTTTAGTTGGAAAAATCAGGAAAGAAGAAGAAAAGAACTTTTGTAGAGTAAATATAATTTACAGGCAAAGAAGAACGACATTTTACGAGGCAAAAACGAGTGGCAAATGGTACAAAATCAAATCCGACAGTACGCCATATGTGCAAAAATAACGTAAATAAAAATTACAATTTGGGAAATGGAAGATTCTACGGTTTTGAGGGCCGAAAGTGTGTACGGTACGAATGGACGGTTTGTATGTGAAGATTTGGTGTCGGGCGGTGCGGCGTGGGGTGAGGGGAAAATGTTTGTGCTTGACAAAGGCGGGGCGGTGTGGTATGATATAGCTATCAATTTAGGGCATTTTGCACCCATGAATTGCGATGCAGGCGCCCGTCGTGCGCAAACGCCTCTTAAATAAGGAGGCGTTTGTGCAAAAGAACCGCCGCGGCAGGTGGCGTCCGGGACAGAGGGACGGCATTTGCAGCGGCGTGTCTTGACCGACAATTGCATAGCAATCATGCTGAATGCCGCGGATCGTGACTCCCGGGATGCCCGTTTATCGTGCGGATCGGGAGGAGACGATGGGCTTTTTACCGGCGCGAGCCGTGTAGAGGTGCGGTCCGGTCGTACGTTGCCGGATACCGTTGCTGCGGTTGCTGCGAAAGCGAGACCGTGCATTGCTTGCCGACGGATTGTTTCCTTGTTTCCTTGAGATCGGTTCTGCTCGGAACGGATGGCAGGGGAAGAGGCGGTTTGCCGGCGGCGGGCACAGGTATGATTGGCGGCGCACAATACCCCAATTGGGTCGGCGGTTTTCCGCGCCGGATCCAAAGAAATGCAGGAGGAAAGGTTTAATGAAGAAAACGAAATTCCAAAGATTCGCGGCGTGCCTTCTCGCGCTTACAATGCTTCTGGGATCCGCTCTGGTTTCTGTCAGTGCGGCAACCGGGACATCTGATGCGTCGAGCGGTTCGTCCGTTACGGACAAGAGTCTGCAGGAAATCCGCGAGTTGCTCAATGCGATTTCGTACAGTGAGTACGTTCTGTCCGACGTATTTACCACGACTGGATACGCAAAGGAGCAGATTGTCATCGATGTGCTGGCAGATATTGATACGAGCAGAGACGGAAACTGCTACATTGACGATGAAAAGGTCAAAGAGCTGACCGCGGGCGGAAATGCAGATAAGGTGAATGACTATGCACATAAGTCCACCCTTTACCGTGACGCAGACGGCAATGAGATTGAGAGCCTTTATACGCCGTCCAACGGTTCCGTGTCTTGGAAGGTGGAACTCAGCGAAAGCGCCAAGTATGCCATCGTGATCGAATATTACGCGGTGGCGGGCAAGGCGACGGCTGTGGAACGTGTTTTCAAAATCAATGATAAAGTGCCTTTTTCCGAGGCGCGTTACCTGACGCTGAACAAAAACTGGGTGACAGAGCCTGTCCAGTATCAGTTGCGTGACGGCGAAACGGCTGAAAGTGCGAAAGCGGATTTGGAATCGATCGGTTTGACCGTTACCAAGGATGAGAGCGGAAATCTTTACTGTGCAATTCCGGAGGTTTGGGATGAAGAACTTGTCAAGGCGTGTGAAGATCGCGGCTTGCGCTTCTTCTTGACTGACGTTACCAATAATGAGATCCGCAGTGCCGCGGTGCAGGCGCCTGTGTGGACAAATTATTATCTGCGCGATTCCAGCGGATACTATACAGATAACTTTGTTTTTGCCCTGGAGAAGGGAACCAACATCCTGACCCTGGAAGGCAAGAACGAACCCCTTGCAATCAAATCCATTCGCCTGGTTCCGGTGGAAGAAACGCCGACCTATGATGAGTACATCAAGAATCTGGGGAGTGTGAAGAACAATGCCAACAGCACAGTGCGTCTGGAAGCGGAGTATCCCAATGCCACTTCCTCCAAGACCATTTATCCGACTGAGGACCGTTCCGATGCTGCGAACTCGCCGTCGGATGTTTCCCGCACGGTGATGAATACGCTGGGTGGTGAAAAATGGCAGACTGCCGGTCAGTATGTCGAGTACAACTTCCGCGTCAGCGGCTCGGGTATGTATGACCTGATTTCCCGTTTCCGCCAGAATATCCTGGACGGCATGTATGTGTGCCGCAGCCTGGAGATTTACAGCCATAACGTGGAAGAGGGAACTGCCGGCTACTACAACGGTGCACCCTTTGAAGAAGCAAAGTCGTTGCGCTACAATTACAGTGCCAACTGGAATGTAACAAAACTGACAGACGGATCCACCGGGTCGGACGGTAAGACCCGCAACTACCCAATCTACTTTGTGGGAACCGACGATAATAAGGATGCATATTACACCATCCGTTTTGTGGTTACGCTCGGCTCCATGGGTGATATTGTCCGCGAAGTACAGGAAATTTTGAATTCCGTCAACAATGACTATCTGAACATCCTTCGTCTGACCGGTGCAAACCCCAATACATACAACTCTTACGGATTCTCCCGCGTCATGCCGGATACCCTGATCGACATGATCGTACAGTCCAGAAGACTGGACAATTCCGAAAACAAGAACAATAAGAATTATCAGCCTGGACTTGCGGAACGGTTGACCACCCTGGCAGGACAGAAATCCTCTAACGTTGGTACGCTGCAGCGGATTGCGGATCTGCTCAAGAAGATGGGAACCGACGAAGAAGAAATTCCCACGAACCTTGAAAACCTCAAGACCTATATCGGGACCCTGGGAACCTTCCTTTCGGACGCACAGACACAGCCGCTGCTTCTTGACTATATCCTGATTCGTCCTGCGGATTCTACCGAAAAGATGCCACGCGGCAAGGCGGGATTCTTCCAGGCGATTGCGCACGAAGTCTCCGGCTTCTTCATGAGCTTTGTCCGTGACTATAACAGCATGGGTTCCATGGACGAGGATGCGGACAAGAGCATTGAAGTATGGCTGGCATACGGACGTGACCAATCTCAGGTTATCCGTAACCTGATTAACAATGACTTTACACCGAATACCGGTGTTGCGGTTGACCTGAAGCTGGTTGCGGCTGCAACTCTTCTGCCTTCCATTTTGTCTGGTTCCGGACCGGATGTTTATCTGGGGCTGGGACAGGCGGATGTTATCAACTACGCGATTCGTTCTGCACTGATCAATATTGATGACCGTGCGGATTTTGCTGAAGTGCGTGACAACTTCAACGATGCAGCAATGCTGGTGCTTGGTATTGAAGATGCAGACCAGATCATGCATTACTACGGGCTGCCTGAAACGCAATCCTTTACCATGATGTTTGTCCGTGACGACGTGCTTGCAGACCTCGGTCTGGAAGTACCCAAGACATGGGACGATATTCTGGCGGCGGTTCCGGTGCTCCAGTCGCAGAAGATGGAAATCGGTCTGACCACGGACTTCCAGATTTTCCTGTATCAGCGCAACGGTGAGCTGTTTGCGGATAACGGTATGAGAATCAACCTGGATTCGGTTGTGGGACTTTCTTCCTTCGAATATATGTGTAACCTGTTTACGCAGTATTCTTTCCCGTATACCTACAATGCGGCAAACCGTTTCCGTACCGGTGAAATGCCGATCATCATCGGTGATTACACCGCTATGTACAACCAACTGAAGGTTTTTGCAACTGAAATCGAAGGCGCATGGGAATTCCTTCCGATGCCCGGTATCAAGCAGGAAGACGGCAGTATCAACAATGTGTCGATTTCTTCCATTGCGGCTGTTGTCATGGTGTCCGGCGTTGAGGACAAAGACAGCGCTTGGGAGTATATGAAGTGGTACACCGGAAAGGATTGCCAGAGCGACTATACCAACGAGATGGTTGCAATCCTTGGTCCTTCCGCAAAGCACCCGACGGCGAATAAGTACGCGCTGGAGGATTTGCCCTGGACGACCTCGGAGCTGGCACAGGTGCAGGCACAGTTCAACAACCTCGCGGCAGTGCCGAACTATCCCGGTGCTTACATTATCGGTCGTTATACCAACTTCGCATTCCTGTCCGCTTATAACGACAAAGCTGACCCTGCCGAATCCATTCTTTCTTACGTGCCGACCATCAACAAGGAAATTACACGTAAGCGGAACGAATTCAAGCTGGAAACCCTGGAGGCGGGCGAAACGCTTGCAAGCAAGCGTTTGAACCAGGCAACCGGTCTGCTCGATAAGATTGAGAAGAACAGCGACTATAAGAGCGATTATGCAGAGGTAATCCGTGAGGCGAAGGCTGCAATCAAAGATCAGAACGAAAACGGTCTGATGATGGCGGCGGAAAAATTGCGCGGAATTCTGCGTGAACTGGATCCGAATTATCAGTATGTCGAATCTCATGCGAACGACGGTAATACCAATTATAAGAACAGTACTTATTGGAAGAATCTTGAATCACTCATGGGCTACGATATGAATGATTTAAGCCTGACAAACAAAGAGAAGAAAAAGCTGAGAAAGTGCTACTACTACGAAGCCTACGATCTGACAGACGAGATGGCAACGCTTCTGCACTTTGCCGCTGAGTATATGGAAGACGCAGCAGCTGCGCTTTCCACATATTGACCGTCTTCCGATTATAAATCCACAAAGGAGAAACGCATATGTCAGAAAGAACGGCAACTAAAAAAGCTGTTTCGCGGAAAGATATGACCAAGGCGCAGTGGACATGGAAAGAGATGAAGCGCAACTGGGTTGCCTATGTAATGGTTGCCCCGTACATGATTCTCTTTACGCTGTTTACCGTTGTGCCGGTGGTGCTTTCCATCTTCATCAGCTTTACGGACTTCAATATGCTGGAATGGCCGAACTTCGTTTTTCTGGACAACTACATCACGTTGTTCTTTGATGACGATATTTTCCTCATTGCAGTCAAAAACACTTTCATTTTCGCGGTGATTGTCGGACCTGCCTCCTACCTGATGTCTTACATGGTGGCGTGGTTCATCAATGAATTGCCGCCTAAGATCCGGGCGGTTGTAACCCTGATCTTCTACGCGCCTTCCATTTCCGGTCAGGTTTTCTTGATTTGGGGTACCTTGTTCTCGTCCGACTCCTATGGTTGGGTCAACGCAACATTGCTCAAACTTGGACTGATTGACAAGGAGATTTTGTTCTTCCAGGATGAAAAATACGTAATGCCTCTGTGTATTATCGTTTCGCTTTGGACCTCGTTGGGTACTTCCTTCCTGGCGTTTATCGCAGGTTTGCAGGGGGTTGACCGCTCGCTTTACGAAGCGGGTGCGGTGGACGGTGTCAAGAACCGTTGGCAGGAACTTTGGTATATTACGTTGCCGTCTATGAAGCCGCAGTTGATGTTTGGTGCGGTGATGTCCATTACCGGTTCGTTTGGATTTGGCGGTATCGTTACCGCGCTTGCCGGTTTCCCGTCCGTCAACTACTGTGCACATACCATCATGCACCATCTGGAAGACTACGGCGGACAGCGATATGAAATCGGTTATTCTTCTACCATCGCGGTCATTCTGTTTGCCATTATGATGGGCGCGAACATGTTGGTGAAGAAAATACTCTCGAAGGTAGGTACGTAAGTTATGGCGAAATTAAGAACAAGAAAACATAAAGTCGTACTTGCCCGTTCCGCGGGGGGCGATGCATTTATCACTGTAATTTTGGTCATCCTGGGCGTATTTATGTTCCTGCCGATGCTGTATGTGTTCATGCAGGCTCTGAAGCCGTTGGATGAGTTGTGGATGTACCCGCCACGCTTCTACGTGATGAGCCCGACCTTATCCAACTTTACGGATTTGTTCCAGCTCATGAACACTTCCTGGGTTCCGTTTTCCCGTTACGTTTTCAATACCGTTCTGACGTCCGTTGCCGGTACTTTCGGACACCTGTTCCTTGCATCTCTTGCGGCATACTGCATGGCAAAGATCAAGTTTCCCGGGCGCAACGCCATGTTCTGGACGGTACAAACCTCACTGATGTTCAACTCCACCGTTACGACCATTACCTCCTTCATTCTGATGTCGGCTTTGGGTTGGTTGGATACCTACTGGGCGCTGATCGTTCCTGCGTGGTGTAGTTCCTTGGGACTTTATCTGATGAAGCAGTTCATGGATACCAACATCACCGATGCGGTTTTGGAGTCCGCGCGGCTTGACGGCGCGAGAGAATTGCGCATTTATTGGACCATTGCGATGCCCATGGTTAAGCCTGCATGGCTGACCCTGATCATTTACTGCTTCCAGAACCTGTGGAATGCGGGAGCTTCTATGTACATTTACTCCGAACAGTTGAAATCCTTCAACTATGCCATCGGTCAGATTACCGCGGGCGGTATCAAGCGTGCCGGTGCGTCGGCAGCCGCTTCTGTGGTCATGATGATGGTGCCGATCATTGTGTTTGTTATTTCACAGTCCAACATCATTGAGACCATGGGCTCCAGTGGTATGAAGGACTGATAAGGGAGGGAACGAAATGAAAAAACTGACCGCAATATTTTGTGTCGTCTTCGTTGCGCTCTTGCTCCTGACGGCGTTTCCGCTCCGTGCCAGTGCCGGCTCGGCATATCAGACTTATACATACTCCATTGACGGCTATGCCCTGTATTCGCCGGATGCGTATACGGCTGTAACCACTGTGGACTCGGAGTATATGGGATTGCTGGATAAGTCATTGTTCGCAAATCCTGTTGCGATTGATAACCCCGGCGATATGGTTACGGATGACGACGGCAATGTTTACATCGCCGATACCGGTAATAACCGGATCGTTGTTTTGGACCGTTACTATAAGGTGCGTTTTGTAATTACCGAATTCCGGAACGATCAGGGCGTTGCGGATGCACTGACGGCGCCGCAGGGTGTGTTCGTCACCGACGAAAACATTTGGGTTTGCGACTCAGGTGCCAACCGGATCGTGGCATTCGACCGGGACGGTAACTTTGACCGCCTTGTCGAGGAACCGGAAAGCGAATTGTTTGAATCCGATTCCGTTTATAAGCCGGTTGCGATGGCAGTCGACCAATACGGCAGACTGTATGTCGTTTCTTCTACGACTTATCAGGGAATCATTGTCATGACCAATGACGGTGAGTTTAACGGTTTTATCGGTACACAGGCAGTGGCGCTTTCCGCTTGGGAAATCCTTTGGCGTCGTTTCCAAACCGACGCGCAGAAGGAATATGCCGATGAAGTTGTCGCAACCGAGTTCAATAACATTACGATCAACAAAGACGGTTTCATTTATGTAACCACCTCTTCCATTAAGGATTCCTCTGTAGAGAGTGCAATCAAGGGAAAAGATAAGAAGGGTACATACATGCCGGTCAAGATGCTGAATGCCAACGGCGATGAAATCATGCGCCGGAACGGCTTCTGGGCTCCTGCCGGAGAGATTGACTATGCTACGGAATCCACTGCGGAAATCCGCGGCGTATCCACAATCATTGACGTTGCTGTCGGTGAAGAAGGCACGTGGTCCATCATTGACGAAAAGAGAAACCGTGTTTATACCTACGATTTTGACGGAAACCTGCTTTACGCTTTCGGCGACAGCGGCACCATGTTGGGCGGTCTTGCCAGTGTGGAGGCAATCACGTATCAGGGCGATACCATGCTGATACTGGATAAGACCAACGACAACATTACGGTGTTCAACCGTACCGAGTACGGTGATATTCTGATTCAGGCATTGGCGGCAGAAAACACACAGGATTACGATCTTGCCATCAACCTGTGGACGGAAGTTCTGAAGCGTAACAACAACTTCGATGCGGCATACGTCGGTATCGGAGATGCGATGTACCGGAACGGACAGTATCAGGAATCGCTTGCCTACTATGAGGCTGCGTATGAAACGACCGGCTGGTCCAAGTCCTATAAGGAAATCCGTACAGAGTGGATGTCAACCTACTTCTTGCTGTTCGTTGTCATCATTGTTGCCGTCATTGTTGGTGTGGTTCTCTTGTTCAAGACAATGGGAAAGATCAACAAGAAAGCAACTCACAATGGCAGAGCCCGCAAAACCTACGGACAGGAGGTTGCGTATGCGTTCCACGTTATCGCACATCCATTTGACGGTTTTTGGGATCTGAAGCATGAGCACAGAGGTTCTGTGCGCGGTGCACTGACCATTATTGCCGTTACCGTTCTTGTGTTCTTCTATCAGGCAATCGGTTCCGGTTATCTGGTCAATCCGTATGGTGGTTACACTACGATTTTCACGCAGTTGCTTGCTGTCCTGGTTCCTCTGTTCCTGTTCGTTGTGGCAAACTGGTGTCTGACCACCTTGTTTGACGGCGAAGGTAGCTTTAAGGATGTGTTCATCGCGGCAGGATACAGCCTGACACCGATCCCGCTGTTGGTTCTTCCTGCGACCATCTACTCCAACTTTGCAATCAGCACCGAGGTGGATATCATTTCCTTTGTGGGAACCTTGGCGTTTATCTGGATGGGAATTCTCCTGTTCTTCGGTACGCAGGTTACGCATGACTACGGTATCGGCGGAAATGTCCTTGCCATTCTGGGAACCGCTGTGGGTATGATCTTTATCATGTTCTTTGCAATTCTGTTTTCCACGCTTGTCGCAAAGCTGGTCAGCCTTGTGACCAACATTGTGGTGGAGTTGCAGTACAGAATGTAACTTAGAGGAGAGGAGAAAAAAATGAAATCAGGTTACAGAATAATTTCAATGTTCTTGACTCTTTTGTTACTGTTCGGCGCACTGGAGTGTCTGGTGATTACGACGTATGCGGATGAGGAAACGACAACGGACGGCGGAACCACCGGCGAAGAGGAGGATACGGTTACAACGGTTGACTATACCGTTACTCCCTATATTTCCGAAGCAGACAAACTGGCAACCATGACGCATTATCCGCATGCGGATAAAAAGGTAAAGAGCGAAAACGGTAAGACCTATAGCTATCAGCTTTACGTGGATGAATATTCCGGTGAGGTTGCGGAGGTCTACTGCGACGAGAATGGGAACATTATCGATACGCTGTTTACCAACCCGTACGATGTAGGTGTGTCCACCGCGTCCACCTCCATCAAACAGCAGATCCTGTCGCAGATCACCGTAAAATATACGGATAACGATAACGACAAGTACTTCTACAGCTATGAGCAGGCTGCAATGCGCAACCAGATCAAGGTGAAGAAGATCAAAAACGGTATCCGCGTGGAATATACCATCGGACGTGAGGAAGCACGTTTGCTGCTCCCCAGACTGATTACCAATGAGCGTTTTGAAACGATGATTCTGGCGCCGATGCGTGAGGCACTGGGCGAGAATTCCTTCATGTACAAGAAATTCACTGCATACTATCTGGAAAAGAATCTGGATAAGATTACTTCCCAGCGTGCAAGAGAAGAAATGATCGCAGTGTTTCCGATCGTGGAGAAGTACGCCGTTTGGGTCTTTGACCCGACTGCATCCGACGCCGAGAAGAACCTTTGTGAGGAATTGATCAAGGCGAACTGCCCGGATTATTCCTACGAGGAATTGGACACCGACCATGAAATGACGCAGTATCAGGGTGAAGAAGATAATCCACCGCTGTTTAAGATGGCGTTGGAGTATACGCTGGATGCCAACGGTATGACTGTTCGTTTGCCTGCAAACGGTATACGGTTCAATGAGTCCCTGTATCAGTTGACCTATGTGGAGGTTCTTCCTTACATGGGAGCGGGCAATAACCTGTATAACGGGTATACGATGTACCCGGACGGTTCAGGCGCGCTGTTCGCATTTGCCGATCCGTCTCTGAAAACCAAAATTTCGGTTACAGGTAAGGTTTACGGATCCGACTACGCTTACCATACCATTTCCGGTACCTATCAGCAGGCGATCCGCTATCCGGTGTACGGTATTCAGGAGGATACGACCTATGTGAACCTGGAGCAGGAGGATGGTACAAGTACCATTATTTCCGGTTCTGTGGTGAAGAAAATGGAAGACATGACAACCGTTCCGGATGCGTTGCGCGCGTATAAGCAGCTTTTGAACGCAAGTGCCAATGCAACGGGAGATTCGCAGGTCACACGGACTGATATTACCAAGAGCCGCGCATTCCTCGCCATCATTGAAGAAGGAGATGCTTTGGCATCAATCTCTACATACACGGACGCAACCGAGAGCGAATATAGCGCAATGCGGATGCAGTTCAATCCCCGCCCGAAGGACTCCTACAACATTCAGGATTCCATCTCGGTTGGTTCCAACTCTACTTGGACCGTGGTCAGTAACCGAAAGTATGTCGGAAACTACAAGATCCGTTATGTCCTGTGTACAGATGAGAAAACCGCCAAGGCGGAGAATCTGGATAAGTACTATGACGCAAGCTGGTTTGGCATGGCAGTCGCGTACCGGGATTACCTGGAGCGCGAAGGTGCTCTGACCCGTTTGACCGCGGAGGATATTGAAGACGATATTCCGCTGTACATCGAATCGTTCGGTACGCTGGAAACGACCGAGAAAATCCTGTCCGTCCCGGTCAATGTAATGACCCCTCTGACGACCTTTGAGAATGTCAAAACCATGTATGACGAATTGAGCAAAGCCGGTATCAAGAATATCAATTTCAAGCTGACCGGTTTTGCAAATGGCGGTATGTACTCCAATGTGCCGTACGATCTGAAGTTTGAGAATTCGGTAGGCGGCAACAAGGGATTCCAGGAACTCTTGGATTACGCAAAAGAAGTATCCGAGCAGACCGGAAAGCACCTGGGCATTTATCCTGATTTTGATTTTGCATACGTTGTGAATGACACATTGTTTGATGCCACCGTGCTCAAACTGCATGCGTCAAAGACCATTGACGACCGTTATGCAAGCAAAAAATACTATGTTGCAACCAAGCAGAAGTATCAGGGCAGATACGAAATGGTGCTCTCGCCGGCGTATATGAGCCACTTCTACAAGCACTTGATTGCAAATTATCTGGGTAATTTCAACAATGTAACCGGTATTTCCGTTGGTTCGCTTGGTTCCGCTCTGAACTCTGACTTTGATGAGGATGAGCCGTACAACCGCGAGGACGCAAAGGAATTCACAATCAGCGCCTTTGAGTATCTGAATAAGGCGGGACTGAGTGTGATGACCGAAGGTGGCAACTCCTATACCTGGAAATATGCGGATCATATCCTGGGAATTTCCCTGGATTCCAGCCGTTATAACAAGGCAAGTTGCTCCATTCCATTTGTCGGTGTCATTCTGCACGGTTACAAGCAGTTCTCCGACGATCCGCTCAACATGGAGGGCGATATCCAGTACGCCATGTTGAAGATTCTGGAAAACGGAGCTTCTCCGTATTTCACACTTTCCTATCAGAACACACAGAAGCTCAAGGACTTCACCTATCTGAGCAACTACTATTCCGTGCGTTATGATATCTGGAAAGAGGATATGATTGACAAGTACAACGAGCTGAACGCTGTGTTGCGGGATGTACAGCTCAATCTGATCACCAAGCACGAATTTATCAACGGTACCCGTGTACCTGACGTAGATGAATTGGAATCGGATATCGACCAGGCGATGAGCGAATATCGCGAAAGAGAACTCGCCGAAGTTGAGGAAGCGGAAAAGCTGCTCCTGCAGAAGGTGGGTAATGCCCGTAAGAAGATCAGAGAGGTAGAAGATGCCCTCGCAAAGGCAGTGACAGCGACAGGTTCCGCAAGAAACAATGCGCAGGTCAACAAGTTTACGGTCGATGACAAGATGGCAAATTACAAGTCTGCCATTCTTGAGTATGTCGATGCGGTTGCAAAGGGTTGGGATAAACTGGCGGATTCCACGGATGAGACAGACGCGGCAAATTATCAGGCGTATGTCAACACCACAAAATCCGTTACCAAGGAACGCTACCGTCTGATCGTCGCTTTGGCACAGGTCGGAAACTATGCGAAGATTGCTGAGGATTCCATGAATTCCGTTATTGAGCTTTTGGATGTCAGCCGTCAGGCAGTCGAGGATGTCAAGAACGGTGTCAAGGATATTGAGGACGAAGCAGTTAAACAGACAATCATCAGTGATTCCGAGCGCCTGTACAATCTGTCTGCACTGTACCTGAACGGTCTTGCAAACGGAGAAAAGGGCTACTATGAGGTGAAGGCACGCTACCAGGATGCATACTTTGATCAGTTGCTTGCCGACGGCACCAGACTTTATGATCTGAATGCGGAGTATGAAAAGGTTGTGCAGTATATGACTGCGGTTGCCGCATTGGATAGTCTTCTGAGCGCAAAGAAGAATTTGACTGCTGCTCTTGCTGCAATTGAAAAGGCAACGGCTTTGGTGGAAACCCGCCGGAAGGCAGTTGACGAGGCGGCAGATGATGCAGCCAAAGAGAAAGCGGAAGCCGCACTGCAGACTGCAAAAGAAGATCTTGCAACGCAGGAAAGCAACCGCGACGCACTGAATGTGCTGATTGAAAAGCTGATTGCGGCCGGTACCGAGGCGGGTTACGATCTGGATGCCATCGAAAAGGCAGAAGACCTGAAGATCAAAGCAGACGTACCGTATGTGTACACCACTTCAAACAGTGAAGCTCTGCGTCAGTATGTTGTATACAGCTTGGGCAGTAAACTGAATGCCGAGTTGGGTATTGCAGGCGAGATCAACGCTTATGCCGAAAAATATGTACTTGCAGAGGCTTACATTGCCGCAAAGAAAGCTTACGATACGGCTGTTAAGGATGAGGCAAAGGCAAAGCAGGCATATGAGAAGGATCAGACCGATGCACTGAAGGCTGCTTACGAAGCTGCACAGAAGGTAAAGGCTGATTGCAAGGCGGTGATGGATGCATACCTTGCAAAGGATGCGGCGCTTGAAAAGGTCACCAATGTAAATCAGTACGTAACCGTAGGCGACTATGTGAAGTTTGTCTATGAACAGAGCAACCTCTCCTATGCGTTGATCAGTGCACGAAACAAACTCAAAAAGGAAATCGCCGATCAGCTCGGAACTGACTTCACAGAGGAATCCCTTAATATTCCTGCCAAGGTGCAGGCAACCGACTTCTTCAGCTTTACTTATTGCATCACGGAAAATAAGGAATTGGCAGCCAAGGCGTTTGAAGAAAGCGTACAGGGCGTACTTGATTTCTGTTCCAGTGTGGAACTCCCTGCCGAGTACACGGTTACACGCAAGGACATCACTGACAGAATGTCAAACAACAATTCCGGTACAAAAGAAGAAGAAACCAAGACTGACTTTGATAAGTACGCGACCAGCGGCAATAAGATTGTTGCCGTGACGTACGGTAATGATGATGGCAGTGTCAAGAAGGTCATCATTATCAACTACAACAACTTCGCGGTAAAGGTAGAGTACAATGGCAAGCTGTACACCATTGCGAAATTCGGTTATGAGATTATTCTCGGCAATCATTGATGGGAGGTGTGAAGATGACAAACCAAGCAAAAGCACAAACAACAGTGACTCCCGGCAAGACGGCACCGAAAAAGCGTAAGATTGCCTCTTTGGACAAACGAAAAGCACGGATGGGGTGGGTATTCGTCCTGCCCTTCGTGATCGGATTTGTCTGCGTTTATCTGCCGATTATCTTTGAGTCCATTCAACTCAGTTTTTACAAAATTTCCATTGTGGGTGCCGGCGGCGGCTTTGAAAAAGAGTTCGTTGGCTGGGACAACTACAGTTGGGCACTCGGAACCGACCCGGACTTCGTCCGCACGTTGGTGGAGGGTCTGAAGGAACTGGCATTCGATATTCCCGCGATCATCATTTTCTCCCTGTTCATGGCAGTGTTGCTGAACCAGAAAATGATCGGACGTGCGGCATTTCGTGCAATCTTCTTCATCCCGGTTATTCTTTCCACCGGTATCATGGAGTCCATTGACGCACAGAACATTCTGTCCAGTTACATGGATTCTACCTCCGGTATCGACGACGGTTCGGGAACCAGCGCGGCGACAGAAATCGTTTCGGCGATCGATATTGAGCGGCTGTTCTCAAACATGAAGGTCGGAGAAGGCATGGTTGAATACGTTGTAAACATGATCAACGATATTTACGACATTGTTAACCGTTCCGGCGTGCAGATGCTGATCTTCCTTGCCGGCTTGCAGTCTATCTCCCCTGCCATTTATGAGGCGTGCAAGATTGACGGCGCAACCTCGTGGGAAACCTTCTGGAAGATTACATTCCCGATGATCAGCCCGATGATTCTTGTAAACGGTATTTATACCATTATCGACTCCTTTACGACCGATTCCAATACAGTTATGACCTACATTGCGTCTGTGTATAAACAGAACGACGGTGACGTCCGCAGTTCTGCAATGGCGTGGATGTACTTCCTGATTGTCATTGCCATCATCGCCGTAGTCGGAGCAATCTTCTCTGCATTTGTCTTCTATCAGAGAAGGGAATCTTAAAGAAAGGAGGAGCAGAAAATGGAGAAAACAAATCAAGCGGTTGCCGCAAACGAAAGCGGCAGACCGATTATTAAAGAGTCAAAGCGTTCCATCAAGATGGACTTTGACCGCACACCGCTGAAGGATCGGCTGAAGGCGAAATTCCTGAACATGTATTTTGTAACCAGAGTGATCTGGTACATCTTCCGCCTGGTTCTTCTGATCGGTATTTCCTATATCGTTCTGTATCCCTTCTTTACAAAGATTGCCGGTTCCTTTATGGCACCGGAGGACTTCGTAGATGTAACGGTTCGTTTGATCCCGAAGCATTGGACGTTGGATATTTACAAGGCGATTATCACAGAGCTGGATTATTTTGAGGCATTTCTGAATTCCTTCATTTTGTCCGGTATGGTCGCTTTGATGCAGACGTTTATCTGTTCTCTGATCGGCTACGGCTTGGCAAAGTTCCGTTTCAAGGGAAATAAGCTGGTATTCATGCTCGTAATCCTGACCATGGTGGTCCCGCACCAGACCCTGCAGCTTTCCATGTTCATGAATTTCCGCTTCTTCGATGTGTTCGGCATTCTGTCCTTCCTGAGCGGAGGTGTGACAACCGGTATTGAGGGGTTGGATGGCATCCTCTCCAAGATCCATTTGCTGAATTTCCCGAACGGGTTGAATCTGACAAAGACTTATGCACCGTTGATTATTCTGTCCATGACCGGACTTGCATTTAAGAACGGTTTGTACGTCTTCATGATGCGTCAGTTCTTTACGGGAATTCCGGAATCTTTGGAGGAATCGGCATATATCGACGGATCGGGAACGTTCCGTACCTTCCTGACCATCATTCTGCCGATGTCTATTCCGATGATGATTACGATTTTCCTGTTCGCTTTCTGTTGGCAGTGGACCGACGACTTCTACACGTCTTTGTTCTACATCAACCAGCAGGTGAAATTGTTGACCGGCATTGTGGAGATCCCGCCGAGCCTGAAGTTGGATTATGCGGGCAAGTCGTTGTATGAAGCGGCGATTCGGAATACCTGCGGTATTATGATTATTCTGCCTTTGATTATCCTCTATATCTTCTGCCAGAACTTCCTGGTACAGGGTATTGAGCGTTCGGGTATCACCGGCGAATAATCCGATCGGCAGATGATCTTACAACAGGGATTGTGACACACATTCAAGCAAACATTCAAACAAACATAAAGGAAAGCCGTTATCCGTGGGATAGCGGCTTTCTCTGAGAAGGCGAAGTATTGCGGGAGAGATATGGATAAAAAGAACAAAGCAACGCGTTACCGGCAACCGGACCGGATCCGACATCCGGAAAAAATCCGACATTTTGACTTTTCCGTCAAACCAAAGAAACCCGGGCCTCTATTTTCGGTTGCCAAGCATATCCTGGCATGGCCGGATTTGCGGCGACGACATGCAAAGATTGACAAAGTCAATATGGAATCTCTGGAGGGCAAGCCGTATCTGCTCTTGGTGACGCATTCCTATTTCTGTGATTTTGCCGTGATGATGAAGGTGACACATCCGCACCCCGTGATCAATGTCATGACGCTGGAAGGATTCAATACCTATTCCGCACCATTGATGCGCGCATTGGGGGTCATCGGAAAGCGCAAATTTGTGCAGGATTTTCATTTGATACGCAATATGAAGTATACGGTGGAGAAACTGAAATGCATTTTTTGTCTGTTTCCGGAGGCACGTTATTCACTGGACGGATGCGGTTCCTACATCCCGGAGTCTACGGCAAGCCTTGTTAAGTTGTTGGGGGTTCCGGTCGTGGTACTGCGGATTCACGGGAATTTTGTCACGTGTCCGCAATGGAACAAGATTGATAAGGGAACTTATATTGAGGGACATGCGGAGCCGATTATCACTGCACAGGAAACGCAAACACTTTCCAAAGAGGAGATTTTTACCCACATTCGCACCAATTTTACTTATGATGATTTCCGCTGGCAGGCAGAGAACCGCATCCGGATTGACCATCCGCGACGGGCAGAGGGGTTACATTGCCTTTTGTATAAATGCCCGCATTGCGGAAAGGAATACGAAACCGATTCTGCCGGGACGGAGCTTTGGTGCCGTGCCTGCGGAAAACGTTGGGAGATGGATGTATACGGGCAATTGCACGCAAAAGAGGGGGAAACGGAATATCCGCATATTCCCGATTGGTCTGCGTGGGAACGCGATTGTGTGCGGCATGAGATCCTTTCCGGCACTTACCGGTTTGAAAGCGAGGCACGCATAGAAACGCTGCCCGGTTGGAAAAAGTTTTACAAACACGGAAGCGGCAGACTGATACAGGATATGACAGGTACCTATGTGATTTGCGACAATCTTTACGGAAAGGGAGAATTTACGCTCCATAAAAAGCCGCTGGAGTTGGACAGTGTGCATATCGAGTACGACTATCTTGGCAGAGGGGATGCGGTTGACATTTCTGTCCCCGATGACAGCTTCTGGTGCTATATAAGGGCCCGTGACGCTATTACGAAACTTTCATTTGCAACCGAAGAACTATACCAGAATGCCCGCGCCCGGCGACAGGTTCCGGTGCGGGAGAGCACGCTCTGTCCGGCGGAAACGCCGTCCGCCAAGTAGCGTATTTGGAACCATGGATTAACATAAATACTGCTTTTTGAAAAGCGGTAGGTAAGGAGAGGGCAATGAAAAAAAGAATGACGAGGTCCGGATACCTGCTCTCAGGTGTTCTGGCGGAAATTTTGCTTGCAACTGCGATGCTTTTTATGCTGTCCTGCCGCGGGGAACCGGAAAATCCAGCCCCAAATGATCCCGTAACAGAAGAATCCGGTACCGCCGATCCGTCCAGATCAGACAGCGGAGAGCAAACCAGGGCGGAGGAAACCAGCGGGGGGCATCTTGATGGAGATGACCTGTTTGTAGCGGTCCGTTCGGTTTACCCTGTGCCGCAAAACGTCATTTTGCCGGACGGATCAACGTCGCAGAAAGTACCGGCAATTCCTGCCGCACTGTCCGCGGATGGGGACGCTGCACCCTACGCAGCGCTTCTGCGGGAGTGGGGGTTTTTGTCCTCGCAGGAAAATGCCCTGCCTGTCCGGATCGCGGTGCAGGATATGTCCGATCTGTTTGCAAGCGGCGCCGAGGAAGGATATGAATTGGTTCTTTCGTCAGATGGTGTGTGTATTACCGCCGGAAGCGACCGCGGCGTATACTATGCGTTGGTTACGCTTTCACAACTGGCGGAAGACGGGAAGCTTCCCTGCCTGACCGTCCGTGATGCGCCTGCCGTTCCTGAACGCGGTGTGATTGAGGGCTTTTACGGAGCGGCGTACACAACACTGTTCCGTAAAGAGCTGTTTGCGTTTATGGGGCACCAAAAAATGAATACCTATATCTATGCGCCGAAGGATGACGCAAAGCACCGAAGCAAATGGAGAGAGCTGTATACCGCAGAGGAGCTGGAAGAATTGCGCACACTAATTGACAGCGCTTCGCAAAACCGCGTCCGATTTGTCTATGCGATTTCACCGGGCGGCGATATTCGGTTGGATCGCGGCTACAAGCAGGATTTTGCAAAGCTGACTGCCAAGTGTGAGCAGCTTTATGAGATCGGTGTGCGTGATTTTGCCGTGCTTCTGGATGACATTCCGACATTGAATGCGGAAGGACACGCAGGGTTGTTCAACGATTTTCAGGAGCAATTTGTCCGCACGCATGAGGGTGTTTCCGATCTGATCTGCATTACCACGGAGTATACCGATCCCATGCTGACCGCATATACAGATCAAATTGCACCGCTTCTGAATCCTGATCTGCGCCTGATGTGGACAGGACCCGGTGTGGTCCCGGCGTCCATCCGCGTTTCCGATCTGCAAAAAATCAATGCCAAGTACGGACGTAAGGTATACCTGTGGTGGAATTATCCGGTCAATGATGTACTGGTAGACCATTTGTACATGGCGCCCTGCCAGGGGTTGGATCAGGAGTTGGCAGGCTCTATCTGCGGATTTGTTGCCAATCCCATGAATCAGGGGCACGCTTCACTTTATCCGCTTTTTACGGTTGCCGATTATCTTTGGAATCCCGTGGCATATAATCAGGAAGCCTCCATCCGGGCTGCCGCGGCATATTTGGCACCGGATGCCGGGGATGCGGCACTGACCTTCGTTGACATGGTCGGTGCCTGTCCGCAAAACGGGAACAAGTCGACCGTTGCACTGGGCAAGCTTGTGGATGAATGGCGGGCTTCCGGCGAGGATCCGAAGAAGCTGAAACCGATTCTGGAAATGCTGGAGCGCATGCCCGGGGATCTGCAGACTCTGCGCCGTGCCGATGCGGCATTGAATGCCGAAGCAGGCGAATGGTTTGACAAGGCGGAGGCATATTGCCGCATGGCGATTTGTTATTTTGAGGCGGAGCAGGCGTATGCAGCCGGGCAGACGGATACGGTGCTTGCGCAGATCGGAAATTACAGCCTGTTGGCGGAAACGGTATCCGACAATCGCCGTGTCGTTTCTCCCGACGTTCTGACGCCGCTGATCGCCGGACTGACCCAGCGGATCAATGTGCTTGCCGGCATTGCGCAACCGTCCGTTTCCCTGCGTGCAACCGCTATTACCAATGCAAACCATTACATGGATTATACGGTCGACAGGATCTGCGACGGCGATGACTCGACGTATTTCTGGTCGCACGGCGCCATGTGGCAGGCGGCACCCGGCACGACGGGTTATGTAGGACTGGATTTCGGTGAAGTCGTTCACATATACAATCTTTATATTGCTACAGGAGAAAACGGCGGGGATGTCTTTACCCATGCGGCAATTGAGTATTCGACGGATCAAAAAACATGGACCACCATTTGCGAGGGACAGTTTGGCGAGCAGATCTATTTGGAATCCCTTTCTTTTGACGCACGGTATGTGCGGATGCGCAACACCGATACAAGTGCAACCGGCTGGGTCAAGGTGCGGGTGTTTGAGGCAAACACGAACCGCACGGTTGCAGCCATTGCAGGAAAGCCGGGAATTTCCACAACACTGACGACCTATCAGGATTACGTGATAGACCGTGTGACGGACGGAAATGCCGATACTTACTTCTGGGCGGCACGTGCCGTTGTTGCGGGGGATTATGTGATGATGGATCTGGGCGCGCCCTGTCGTATTACCGGCATTTTGCTGGAAACGGGTGTAGGGGGTCACAGTGCGGATTACATGCAGCATGCGCAGTTGCAGTATTCGGCTGACGGCTATGTCTGGACGGTTCTGGATACCCCCGGGCAGGGCAGAGCAACCTATGAAGGGTTGGAGATTACCGCTCGATATGTTCGTCTGATTGCCACCGCAGACCAGACCAATTGGTTTACCATGTCGGAATTTACGGTGCTGCACGATCCCTATCAACATCCCTTATTGTCCTCCGACGATGATTTTCTTTCCCCAGCGGACCTGTGTGCGCTGACGGATCATAATGTTCTGACGGGTGTGACGGTTCCTGCGGGAAACAAGGGCAAAACGCTGACCGTACTTTTGACTGATGCCGCGTCTGTCTGCTTCTTTATCGCAGGACAGACGGACGGAGAGGCTGTTGTAACGCTGTACGACGCGAACGGGAAAAAACTGTCTGCGCACTCCCTGAGCAGCGGACTGCACTTGGATGTACAGGATGCCGCAACCGCCGTGATTACCTTCGGAAACAGTAGTCTGACCCTTTCGGAAATTCTGTTTTAGTAGACCGGGCGGCTCCTTCCTTTGAGAAGGTGACTTCATCAACTCAATAAAAACCGTCCGATGCCTTGTGTAAAGGCGTTCGGACGGTTTGTTTCTGTATATCGGTCAATTCCTCTGTCAAAGGAGAATGACGCAAAGGCAAAGACAAAAGGAAGCAATTGCCGTAAGCGTTCCCATAGCGAGATCACGTTTGGTGTGCCGGGCAAGATAGAGGGAGGACCACGCAACTCCTGCGGCTAAGAGAGCGGTGGGGAACAGCCAGTACCATCCCAGGAAATAAACGGCAATCACCAACGGACCGACAATCCCACAGGCGTGACCGCTTGCGTGTAGCTTCAGAACCTTATTGAAGAAAATGAGAATAAAGACGGAGCAGAGGTAGGTAAAGAAAATAAACTTCAGTTGCGGCGTTGTCCGATCCAAAAGACAATAAATGACGCCTCCCACATACCCGATGCCGCTGGTGACGAATGCCAGCTTTCGCTGACCGTCACGCCCCTTTTTCCGCAGAGCGGGGATCAGCGCGGAAAGCGGATAGGCAAGGGTAGGAAGAACCGCGAGAAATCCGATTGCCGCAAATAGCTGCCCGATATGATAAAAGAAGGCAGGACGCAGAAAGTAAAGTAACAGGAGCAATGTCGTGACTAGGAATGGCGGAACCGTAATGACGCGAATGGATTTTGCAATGGATTTTTTACTCATAGAACTCTCCTTCTGTTTGATGCGATTTTTGTATCTGTTTTTATTTTCCGATTTTTTAAATCAAGGCCCTACCGGATCAGTCGTTTGTGTGACCGGATGCAGTGAAGGTCACATGCGCCGAGGCAACTGACGGGACCTGATCAGATCCGATGAAAACAGTATACGTCATCCGGCTCTGAAATGCAACCTACTCCGTGTTCGCGTGCCTCTACACTGCATTTTTGCCGTTGTAGACTTCTGACAGTCAGTTCTACAGAAAAAAATGAGGACTCTACGATTCGTAGAGTCCCTACTTTTATACGATATTCAGCCGATTTTTGACAAAATACATCATTTTCGGAATTTTGGCAGGCGCAGATGAAAACAAAGCAGAATAATGAGCTGCGTCGGGAGAATGAGCACCAGGATCTGCCACCAGTTATGAGACAGGGAGAGAAAAACAAGGTACACCGTCAGAATGAGCGACCATGCAATGCCGGAAATGAAGTAAAAATTGTTTTTCCGTTTTCCCCAAATGGAATTGAAGACGGTCAGCACAATAAAGATGACTGGTACTGCAAACTGAAAGACCAATGGTTGACGGATGTCACACAGATAGAGTACGATAAAGACAAGGATTGCGACGGTCAGGATTCCCATTGCGGTCAGGAGCATGAGGATAATGTAACTGAACCGGTGATTTTTTGCAGCCTTCGGAACGGGCTCCTCCCCGTGATCGTGCAGCAGGTAATCGACGCTGACCCCGAACAGACGGCTCATCTGCAACAGAACATATGCATCCGGCACGGCATCTCCGCGTTCCCATTTGGAAATGGCTTTGTCAGAGTAATTGAGCGCATTGCCCACTTCCAGTTGCGTCATTTTCTGTGCCTGACGCAGGGCGGCAATATTGGCGGCAACTGTCTTGCGTAGTGTTTCCACCGAATCCGCACAGGCGGGCGGGTTTTGTATGGATTTGCCGGTTTCCAAATGCACATTCCTCCTTTCGGCTCCGATGTGTATCAGTATACCGCATTTTGCCCGAAAATGCAAGGGCGGGTGTGAGAAATTCAAGAAAAATTCACGCAATGTTCTCACGGCGATTAAGTAGAGACGGCATAATAATAGCGTACTGACCGGGAGGCGGTTTTGTCATTCCGGCAGTGTTGTTTGCGATGTGCGGTGCCTCTTTTTTTCTCGCCGGTGTTGCGGACACAGAGAAGAGGAGGTGTATAAAAAACCGATGGGAATTTTTAAAAAACGGGTTTCCGGTTTCTTTTACGGCAGGTACGGGATTGATACACTTTACTACGTTCTGATTGTACTTTACGTGATTATCATTGTCGCGGCTTGGGTGGTTGGTTTACTCTGCAAAAAGACACTTGTGGGCATTATTGTTTATTCCGTACTTTACGTGGTCGGACTGCTGCTCTTGTTTTATATATTCTTCCGTGTTATGTCCAGAAATATCCCCCGTCGCCGGCGGGAAAACGAGGCTTTTTTGCGTTTTGTCCATAAGCTATCCCCACGCCGTCGCCGAAAGCGCCCGAAGGATGATGCGGAGCACATATTCCGCTACTGTAAATACTGCAAAGCCCTTTTGCGCTTGCCGCGCGAACCGGGTCAGCATCAGGTTCGTTGTCCGCGCTGCGGGAAGCTGTTTGACCTTTATGTCGATCCGAAATAACCTTTCGCAGAATTGAAAACGGGCAAAACTACATGATTATCTCTTGTCGGAAAAGGCAAAGCCACCGCAAATGGGAGCAAAATCCATCTGCGGGGGCTCTTTTTGGTGTAGTTTCTTGCAGTCGGCGTCATGAACGGCAACCACCCGGCATCATCTCTGCCGTACGGCGTTTGTGCCGGATGAAACATTTGCGGATTCATTGATCCGCTGTGACCGTTGCGCCAAAGGGGAAAATGGCAAGCTTCATAATTTTGAAGCATTGAATCCCGCGCGGAATGCCGATGAGTGTGATGCAGTTGGCAATGCCGACGGACAGATAAGCAAGCGCCATTTCCCAACCGCCGATCAGGACCCAGAAAACATTCGCGACAGGGTGTGATTTGAATTGCAGGACAACGCGTTTTCCCTGGGGCAAAAAGGACAGACGTGCCGCCTTGAAGCATTGCAGTCCGAAGGGGATGCCGATGATGGTCATGCAAAGTGCCACGCCCCAGATTCCCCATAAAATTGCGAACCAAAGCCCACAGCACAAAACCCAAAGTATTTTTGAAATGATACCCCATATTTTACGAAACATATCCGTAGCTCCTTGTAAGTAAAGGCGATGTAAGGCATTTTCCTGCTTTTTGCGGTGGTGATTTTTTCGGAACGATGTCGTCGCCGCCTTGATTGTAGTTTACCATAAACGGGCGAGGTTGTCAATCCTGATTGCTTATGGCATTCTTTCTTTCGCGTACTTCCTTTTCCCGTTCTCTGAAAATGCGCGGGAAGGTCGTAAAAATGACGATCGTTGTGATGATCCCCGCCACAAGATCCGCAATGCCTTCCGAGAGATACACACCCCGGAAGCCGAGGAAGTGTGTCAGAACAAAGCAGAGGGGAATCAGGATAATGACCTTCCGTGTGACCGCAAGCAATAGCGCGCATTTTGCCTGTCCGAGCGCGACATTGACATTTTGCAGGGTCATCTGTACAAAAAACATGATGGAACCCATCAGGAACAGGGGACAGTATTGTTTTACAATCTGCGTGACCGATTCGTTTGCGGAGAAGAGACATGCGTACATTTCGGGAAATGCGAGTGAGAGTGACCAGACAATCACGGCAAAACAAAACGCAATCACGGTGACGTACCGGATGCCTTTTTTTCCGTAGTTATAGCTGACAAAAGGCTGCATGCCGTTGCCCAGACCGTTCAGGGAAAGGGAAATCATTCGACACATCCGTCCTTTCCGAACCGGAATGAGAAACTTTTCAGGCAGCAAAAAAGCGGCGCCCTTTCGGGCGCCGATCAGATTCCTGGCATTTAATTGTTCGGCATAATCAGACCGTAAGTGCCGTCATTGCGCCGGTAGACCACGCAGACTTTTTCGTTTTCGCTGTTATGGAAGACAAAAAAGGTGTGCTCCAGCAGGTTCATCTGCATGATGGCATCCTCCGGTGTCATCGGATGGTATTCAAAAATTTTGGTGCGGGTAATCAGGTTGTTTTCCTGATCCTCTTCATAGTCTTCCTCAAAGAAGGGAAGCGGTTCTTCGGGAGCCGGTATAAATGCTTCCTCACGCAGGCGTTTTGCAAGCTTGGTCTTGTTCTTGCGGATTTGTCGTTCGATTGCGTCTATTGATTTATCCAGCGCGTCCCGGAAGAATTCTGCGCCCACCTCGCTGCGGAACAGTGTATTCGCAGCGTTGATTGTAATTTCCAGTGTGGAAACGTTGTGCTTGCGGCTCAGCGTTACGGTTGCTTCCGCTTCGGTCTTGAAGTACTTGTCCAGCTTTGCGAGCTTTTTTTCGATCAGCTGCTTGGTATCTTCGTACACGTTCATCTGTCTGCCGATAATGTTGATCTTCATATAAAAGTACCTCCTCTGTTTTCAGAGGGACGACCGCGTTGTCGTGCCTCCCTCTGTTGCACCTTTATTATAGCATGCTTTTTTGATGTTGTAAAGTGCTTCCATGAATAAAAGGAGATTCTTTCTGATTTTTGTGGAAAATGACGGTGAACGTTGTGTGGAGAGGGAGCAAGAAATTCCTTTTCTCATTGACAAAGTGCGCACATTGGGATATAATAAAAGGGAGTGGGCTATTTTTTGCATATAGATATCCAGGAGAAAGGCGGTTATTCGGTATGGAACAAAAGGATGCGGTTTATGAAGAATTGGTCGCACTGCGCAAAACGGTTGCGCATCATGCAAGGCTGTATTATGTGGAGGACGCACCGCAGATTCCGGACTATGAGTATGACCGGATGTACCGACGGTTGTCGGAACTGGAGGCGGCGCATCCCGAATATTTCGATCCTGCGTCACCGACACAACGCGTTGGCGGAATGCCGCTGGAGAAATTTGACAAGGTCACGCACGCGGTCCGGATGAATTCACTTGCGGACGTGTTTTCTTTCGATGAACTGCATGAATATCTGCGCGGCGTGTCTGCCACGGTATCGGATGCCCTTTGGTCGGTAGAACCTAAAATCGACGGACTTTCGGTTGCGCTTCACTATGAAAACGGTGTGTTTGTACAGGGCGCAACGCGCGGAAACGGGGAGGTCGGCGAGGACGTAACGCAGAATCTGCGCACCGTGTTTTCGCTTCCCCTGACTCTGCCGGAGCCGTTGACATTGACTGTCCGGGGTGAGGTCTATATGCCGCGGCAGGTTTTTGAACGACTGAATGCCAAGCGTTCCGCGGCGGGGCAGGCATTGCTTGCCAATCCCCGCAATGCCGCTGCGGGTTCTTTGCGGCAATTGGATCCCCAGGTAACTGCCTCACGCGGGCTGGATCTTTTCATTTTCAACCTGCAGGCGGGAAATCTGTATACGGACGGACATGCCCTCGTTTCCCATACCGAAACACTGGATCGTCTTGCGGCGCTCGGCTTCCCGGTAATCGGGGAGCGCATCCTTACGTCTTCCTATGAGGAGATGATTGCGCAGATCGAAAAGATCGGTGCATTGCGGGATGGGCTTGCGTATGATATTGACGGTGTGGTGGTCAAAATTGACGATCTTGCGACCCGTACATTGTTGGGGGAGGGGGTCAATACACCCAAATGGGCGGTTGCCTATAAGTTTCCGCCGGAACAAAAACAGACCCGTCTTGTCGGGATCACGGTTCAGGTCGGACGCACCGGCGTGCTGACCCCGACCGCCGATCTGACCCCAGTGCGCCTTGCGGGATCCACGGTTTCCCGTGCAACGCTGCACAATCCGGATTTCATCCGGGAACGGGATATCCGCATCGGAGATATGGTGGTTTTGCAGAAGGCAGGGGATATTATTCCGGAGGTTGTGCGTGCGTTGCCCGACATGCGTGACGGCAGCCAGGTGGAGTTCCATATGCCGACCCGTTGCCCGTCCTGCGGAGAACCGGTGTTCCGTGAAGAGGGAGAGGCGGCAGTGCGTTGTACCAATGCCGCCTGCCCGGCGCAACTTTTGCGCGGAATCACGCATTTTGTGTCCAAAGACGCCATGGACATTGACGGCATGGGACCGCAGGTGGTGGAGATGCTGCTTGCAAACGGTCTTTTGCACGATGCGGCAGATCTGTACAGCCTCCGTGCGGAGCAGATGGCCTCGTTGGACCGCATGGGAGAAAAGTCCGCAGCCAACCTGATTGCTGCCATTGACGCTTCGCGGAAAGCCGGATTGGAACGACTGCTCTATGCGCTCGGAATCCGGAATATCGGGCAGATCGCCGCCGCCGCATTAGCAAGGCGTGCCGGCACGCTGGAGAATTGCATGATGCTGACGCGGGAGGATATCTGTGCCATTGATGATTTCGGCGAGATTTCCGCGGACTGTGTAGTCAACTATTTTTCGCACCCGCAAAATATCGCTCTTTGTAACCGTCTGCGGGATGCCGGCGTGGTGACGGTTGCCACTGCCGCTCCGGCAGGGGATCGGCTCGCCGGGATTACGTTTGTTCTGACCGGAACGTTACCCACGCTTTCCAGGGACGAGGCAAGCGCCATGATCCGTCAGGCGGGGGGAAAAGTCTCCGGTTCGGTTTCTTCCAAAACCGGCTATGTGGTTGCCGGGGAAGCCGCCGGTTCCAAGCTGACCAAGGCAAACGCGCTCGGAATACCGGTGATTGACGAGGCGGGGCTGTTGGAGATGCTGCAAAAATGATGCCTATGCGTTTGCTCCCCCGGTGTAAGCCTGAATGCCGCGGAAAAGACCGTCGGCAAACAGTCCCGGATTTTCATTCATCAGTGCCGCGTCTCCTGGGTTGGTGATAAATCCCAGTTCCACCAGGACGGCGGGCATTACCGTTTTGCGCAGCACGTACAGTCCCGGGCGGAGTTTTACGCCGCGATTGGGCAGACCGGTGGTACTGTTCAGCCAATAGAGAATGGATTCCCCCAGCTCAAATGCAGGGGTGTTCCGTGCATAAACCAAAGCTTCACTGCCCGTGCCAGAGGCGTCCGTTGCGGCATTGGTATGCAGACTGACAAAATAATCCGCTCCCCAGGCATTCGCCTGATCCGTGCGGGCGCGCAGACTGGTGGTATTTGAAGTGCCGAGCTGTGTTTCGGGCGTGGGACGGGACAGCAGCACCTCATATCCCGCCGCGCGAAGCAGAGCGGCAAGTTCAATGCCGATCCGGTAAACAATATTTTGCTCACGCAGACCGTTCCCTTCGGCACCTGCGTTGGGATTCTGCGGGTTGTGCCCCTGATCGATGTAAATTTTCGTTGCCATATATGCCATCTCCCCTTTCTATCTATCCGTTATGTTATGCCGGTAGCGGGGGAGGCGTGAAAGGAGATTCTATGAGTTCTGTAAAAAACCATACGACTGCATGGGAGGCAGATGCAAAGGGAAGTGAAAAAAACCAGGTAATGGGCGGGACACTTTACCTGGTTGCCACGCCGATCGGAAATCTTGCCGATTTGTCGGAGCGGGCTGTCAAGGTGCTTTCCGAGGTGGATTTTATTGCCGCGGAGGATACGCGCAATACGATGCATTTGCTGACGTATTTGGGCATTCAGAAACCCATGGTGTCCTATTTTGAACATAATAAGCGCGCCCGCGGGGAGGAGATCCTTGCAAGAATTTCATCGGGTGAGTCCTGCGCATTGGTAACGGATGCGGGAATGCCGGCTGTTTCGGATCCGGGAGCCGACCTGGTGGCGCTGTGCGCGGAGCGGGGGATTTCGGTCAGTTGCGTGCCGGGCGCCTGCGCCGTTGTGACCGCACTTGCCCTTTCCGCACTTCCCACAGGGCGATTCTGCTTTGAAGGGTTCCTCAGTACGGACAAGACCTCGCGCAAACGACACCTTGCTTCTCTGGCGCAGGAACAACGGACAATGATTTTTTATGAAGCGCCGCATAAACTGGTTTCTACGCTCCGGGATTTGTGTGAGGTGTTCGGTGGCGACCGGAGAATTTCGCTTTGCCGGGAGTTGACCAAGCTGAATGAGGAAATTCTGCGTATGACATTGGCACAGGCGCTGGATTACTATGCGGAGCGTCAGCCGCGCGGCGAGTATGTGCTTGTCCTTGCAGGCAAAGACGGGAAGACCGGGACGGAGGACGCATTCTGGCAGCAGATGAGTGTGCCGGAGCACGTTGCGTATTACATGGAGCAGGGCATGGAGAAAAAAGAGGCGATCAAAGCGGCGGCAAAGGATCGCGGTGTGCAGAAAAATGAGATCTATCAGCAGGTGCTCTGACCGCCGGGAGGGGAGCCCGCCCTTCATCCGTCTTGCAGCCCATCAAAGGGGTGCAGGGCGGATTTTTTTGCCGGGGATTTGCGGACTGCAATGAGAGAACGGACAGGCAATCCTGCATGTCTTTGCCCTTATGTGACGGTTTATACAAAAAATATCCGGCATCGGCAGGAGAATTCTCTGTCTGATATGCAATTTCCGGTTGCACTTTCCTGCAAAATATGATACAATGGTAACAATTAACCAATGCGGATTTCCGCATGGAGTGTAACGGAGGGGTGTAACAATGGAAGCAGTGAAAAAGAGAAAAGTGGGTGTCGTGGGCGCGACAGGTATGGTGGGACAGCGGTTTTTGACGTTGCTTGCGGAGCATCCCTGGTTCGAGGTTGCCGCGCTTGCGGCATCTGGCAGAAGTGCGGGAAAGACCTATGAGGAAGCGGTCGGGGACCGTTGGAAACTGTCGGTTCCCATGCCGGAGAAGTACAGAAATATGGTGATGATCGACGCGTCTGACGTTCGTGCAATGGCTGAAAAATGCTCTTTTGTGTTTTGCGCGGTCAATATGCCGAAAGAGGAGATCCGTGCTCTGGAGGAGGCATACGCCAAGGCGGAGATTCCGGTAGTGTCCAACAACAGCGCCAATCGCTGGACACCGGATGTTCCGATGGTCATTCCGGAGATCAATGATGCACATCTGGCGGTTATTGCGCATCAGCGCAAGCGCCTCGGGACAACGCGCGGCTTTATTGCCGTCAAGCCGAACTGTTCGATTCAATCCTATGTTCCCGCGCTGACGCCGCTGCTTCCGTACGGGATTACCGAGGTGGTGGCAACAACCTACCAGGCGATTTCCGGTGCCGGAAAAACCTTCCGCGAGTGGCCGGAAATGATTGACAATGTGATTCCCTATATCGGCGGCGAGGAGGAAAAGTCCGAGCAGGAGCCGCTTCGCGTCTGGGGACACGTGGAAAACGGGGAGATCGTCAAGGCACAGGCTCCGCTGATTACGACGCAGTGTATCCGGGTCCCGGTGACAGACGGACACACTGCCGCGGTATTTGTCCGCTTCCGCGAAAAGCCGACAAAAAGTGCCATTTTGGAGGCGTGGAAACAGTTTGCCGGTAAGCCACAGCAGTTGCAGTTGCCGTCCGCCCCGGCACAGTTTATCACCTATTTTGAGGAGGATAATCGCCCGCAGGCAAACCTGGACCGCGGCTTGTACGGCGGAATGGGTGTTTCGGTGGGAAGACTGCGTGAGGATACGCTGTTTGACTACAAGTTTGTCGGGCTGTCGCACAATACCCTGCGCGGCGCCGCAGGCGGTGCGGTGTTGATTGCGGAACTGTTGGAAAAAGAAGGGTATTTTAGCTGATTCTGCGGGAAGTCAAAAATTGCCGTTGTCCTTGGGAAAAGCTTTCCTTCTCTGAGGTGATGCAGGAGGGAGTATCGCGGATCTGCAACGATGTTCAATGGAAAGAATGAATGATGAAAGCAAACAAAACGAAAAAAATCACCCGTAATACGGCATTCCGTGCGGGTGTCAAGGATGGAATTCCCATTGCATTGGGCTATTTTGCCGTTGCCTTTTCTCTGGGAATTGCGGCGAAAAATGCAGGGTTAAATGCCTTTGAAGGGGCATTTGCAAGCCTTTTGTGCAATGCTTCGGCGGGGGAATATGCCGGATTTACGGTGATCCGGGAACAGGGAGCGCTGATCGGAATTGCCCTGATTACATTGGTTGTGAATGCACGGTATTTTCTGATGAGCTGTGCGTTGAGCCAGAAGCTGGCGCCCGGAACGCGCTGGGTTCACAGAATTCTTCTGAGTTTTTATCTGACGGATGAATTTTTCGGGATTGCCGTTGCGCGACCGGGGTATCTGGATCCGACCTATGTGTACGGCGCGGTTGTGGTTGCCTCTCCGTCGTGGGCACTCGGAACGGCGCTCGGCGTTTTGGCGGGAACGCTTTTGCCGGCGCGTCTGGTCAGCGCTTTCTCAGTGGCGCTGTACGGCATGTTTCTTGCCATTATCATCCCGCCGGCACGTAAAAGCCGATTGATTGCCGGTTTGGTTGCGTGCGGATTTGTATGCAGCTATGCTGCTTCGGTCATCCCGTGGGTGCGCGATATTTCCGAGGGGATGCGCACGCTGATTCTGACGGTTGTGATTTCGGTTGCCGCCGCACTGCTGTTTCCGCGCAGGGAAGAGGACCATGCAATGGCGCCAAAGGAGGACAGACCGGAATGAAAAATCTTCTGTACATCGCGGTTATGGGCGCAGTCACCTTTGCCGTTCGCTTTTTGCCGCAGATTTTGATCCGTCAGCCGATCAAAAGCGTATTTGTCAGATCCTTCCTTTACTACGTGCCCTATGTGACGCTATCGGTTATGACCTTTCCCGCGATTCTCCATGCCACGCAAAATCCCATTTCCGCAATCGTTGCCCTGCTGGTGGGACTTGTTGCCGCGTACTTTAATCTTGGTTTGTTTCGCGTCGCACTGTGTTGTTGCTCCACCGTCTTTTTGCTGGAATTGTTTCTGTAAGCCGAATTTTCCGCAAAGGAAAGAAATCCGAACCCGAATCTTTGGAATTTTTATTTCCGAAGCGGAAATTTGGTTTGACCCATCAAAAATCCCCCTTCCGGATTGCGGACTCGCTGCCGGAAGGGGGATTGTGTCAGTGCAGAAAAATCTCAATAACCGGAACCAAATCGTCGGGGGGCTTTACCGGCAGTGTGAAGGTAACGGTGCCGGGGGCGTCGGCGGTGATATCCAGATTGGTTTGCACAATATTTTTGCGATAGGGCAATTCGCCGCCGTCGTGAAGCAGTTGCGCGTATTCCATACGGTCGGCAAGATTTTCCATGCTCAGATATTCAAAAGGATAATTCAACAGGTGAATGTACAGACGTTTTCCGTCCTCGCGTTCGGTCAGGCGGCAATTCTCGGGGGCATGGAAGCACGGTTCCGCCATTGTACAGCCGTAGATGGATCTGCTGTTGAAGTGCATCCATTTTCCGAAGGCAGAAAGCGCCTGCTCTGCGCGGTCGTCAAAACAGCCGCGCGCCGTAGGTCCTACATTCATCAGTAGGTTGCCGCCCAATGAGACCGACTGTATCAGCATATCGATCAGCATTTTCGGGGATTTCCAACTGGTTTCATCCCGATAATATCCCCAGGAACCGGAAAAGGTCTGGCAGGATTCCCATACGACCCGCTCTCCTGTCACCGGGTGCCGCACCCATTCACGCGGAACAATCTGCTCCGGGGTGAAAATGTCTCCCTCCACATCCAGTCGGTTGTCGATCAGTACCCACGGTTGGAGATCGCGCACCAGGCGGACCATTTCCTCGCTTTCCCAGTCGTCCTTGCCCTTGCCGCCATGTGCCGGGTCGGAACCGCTTGCGGGAAAAGAAAAGTCAAACCAGAGGATGTCAATTTTTCCGTAATTGGTCAGCAATTCCCGCACCTGATTGCGCATATAAGCGGCGTACCGGTGCATATCTCTGCCTTGGTTTTGCATGGCGGCATCCGGATCGGCACAGCGCGGGTGGTTGGCATCAATGACATAGTCCGGGTGATGCCAGTCCAAAAGGGAGTAGTAAAATCCGACCTTCAGTCCTGCCGCCCGGAAGGCATCGACGTATTCCCGTACCAGATCTCTGCCGAACGGCGTATTGGTGATTTTATAGTCGGTAAAGGCGGAGTCAAACAGGCAGAAGCCTTCATGATGTTTGGTGGTCAGAACGGCATATTTCATGCCGGCATTCTTTGCCGCGCTTGCCCATGCCTGTGCATCAAACAGGTCGGGGTCAAAGTGCGCAAAGTAGCGGTCATAGGCAGAGTCGGCAATTCGCTCACGGCGCTTGACCCATTCATGTCTGGCGGGCAGGGCATACAGACCGAAGTGAATAAACATGCCGAAGCGGTCATGCGTAAACCATGCCGAATCCCCCACGGTCGGGCGAACGTTGTAGAATGACATCGGAAATGCTTCCTTTCATCTTATTGGGTTTGTTGATTTCGGAGCAGGAACGGACAGGAGTATCGGAGAACGGAGAACCACACGTAAGGATGCGGGGTTTTCTTTTACGGACTTCAATGCCCGCCCTTATGGGATTCCGTCTTCTTCTTCCCGGACGTTCCCCGTGCACCGGACGGTTGTGGGGACGACGGCTTTCGGGAGGGCGCGTCATGCGTTGCGTGTGCATACGACCCGGAATGTTTCTTTTGCGGCTTTGACGTGTTGCCGGTGTCCGCAGGTGCCCGACGCGCGGGCTGTTTTCCGGACGGACGCGGTTTGTTTTGCCGCTTTTCCGGTTGTGCCGATGAGTGCGGATCGGGACGGACCAGCGCATCGGGACCGTATCCGATCAGATCGGTGCGGTTGGCGGCACGCAGTGCCTCCCGTACCAATGCCGCGTTTTCGGGACGGTTGAATTGCAGAAGCGCACGCTGCAACTGCTTTTCTCTTCCGGTTGCCACATGAACCTGCTCCCCTGTAAAGGGGTTGATACCGGTGTAATACATGACCGTGGAGGCAGTGCCGGGGGTGGGGTAATAGTCCTGCACCTGTTCCGGTGCGTAGTGATCCCTCTTCAGGCACAGAGCCAGTTCTACCGCATCGGAAAGGGTGGAGCCGGGATGGCTGGACATCAGATACGGCACCAGGTATTGCTCTTTTCCGTATTCCTTGCAGTAAAAGAAATACCGGTCGCGGAATGCTTCATATACGCTGAAATCGGGTTTCCCCATACAGCGCAGAACCGGCGAGGAACAATGCTCCGGGGCAACCTTTAGCTGTCCGGAAACATGGTCGCGCACCAGCTTTCGGAAAAAGGTCGGATCTTTGTCCAGCATCAGGTAATCAAAGCGGATACCGGAACGGATAAAGACCCGCCGGATGCCGGGAATTGCCTCGATTTCGCTGAGCAGACGTACATATTCGCTGTGGTCTACCTCCAGATTTTTGCACGGGGTAGGCGCCAGACACTTGCGCCCGGGACAGACACCGTGCGTCAGCTGCCGATGGCAGGAAGGTGCGCGGAAATTTGCCGTGGGACCGCCCACATCATGGATATACCCTTTGAAATCCGGCAATGTGGTCAGCAGCTTTGCCTCCCGGACAACGGACTCAATGCTGCGGGAGCGGACGGTTCTGCCCTGATGGAAGGCAAGCGCGCAGAAATTACAGGCGCCGAAGCATCCGCGGTTATGTGTCAGAGAGAAGCGCACCTCGTTGATTGCGGGAACGCCGCCGTCTGCTTCATAGCTCGGGTGATAATTGCGCATGTAGGGGAGCGCGTACACGCGGTCCAATTCCTCACGCTCCAGGGGCGGCATAGGCGGATTCTGTACCAGCATTCGTGTGCCGTAGCATTCGCAGATGGCTTTCCCGTTGACAGCGTCCTGATTGCGGTATTGAACCCCGAAGGCGCGTGCGTATTCCGCTTTGTCTTCCTTCAGTTTTTCATAGTCCAGTGTTTCCGCAATCGGATAGTGGACAGGATCCCCGGTTTTACACAGGTAGACCGTACCCCTGACGTCGCGGATTTTTCCGACCGGAACCCCGCGATCAAGCAGGGAGGCAATCCGCAGTAGGATATTCTCCCCCATGCCGTAAGTCAAAAGGTCGGCGCGGCTGTCCAAAAGCAGGGAACGGCGTACTTTCCCGTCCCAGTAATCGTAGTGCGCAAAGCGGCGCAGAGATGCCTCCAGCCCGCCTAGGATGATCGGAATGTCACCGTATGCCTCCCGGATTCTGTTGCAATAAACAATGCACGCGCGGTCGGGGCGCCTGCCGGGCTTTCCGCCGGGGGAATAGTAATCATAAGACCGTTTTTTCAGTGCGGCGGTATAGTGTGCCACCATGGAGTCAATATTGCCCGCCGAAACCAAAAAGCCCAGTCGCGGTCTGCCAAATGTGGTGAACGGCTCTGCGGAATGCCAATCAGGCTGTGCAAGCATGGCGATCCGAAAACCGGCTGATTCCAGAACGCGGCTGATGATTGCCGCACCGAAGGAGGGGTGGTCCACATAGGCGTCGCCGCATACATAGACAAAATCCGGTGCATCCCATCCCCGTTTCTCCATTTCCGCCCGGTTGATCGGCAAAAATCCGTTTGTTTCGGTCATATCCTGTGCATCCTTTCTTTTTGCTGTTTTCTCTGCCTTCCAGTATACCATACTGTTTTCCGAAAAGCAACCCCGGCGAAATAAAAAAGAAAGATCCCCGCAGGCGGTACGGAAACCGTTCTGCGGGGCGCGGTTTATTGCCAGAGTGCTTTCATGAGATCGGGGTAGGCGGTATCGCAGATGTTCAGACAGCGCGCCATCATTTCAAAGCAGACTTCACCGCAGCTGCCTGCGCGGATGGCGGTGTCAACCTCCGCCTGCACCGTGCTGTCGCGCATGTCAAGGCAGAACTTTACAAAACGGTAGTGATTGTTCAGATCATTGACGGTGCGCAGGATGGTTTCCGTTTTTTGCGGTGGAACTTTGACAATGTCAAACACCCGGATGGAAAAGCTTTCCCCATCCTCGTCAAAAAAGAAATTCATCCGGATACTGCCCATATTATCTCCGCCGAAGGACACGGTCAGGCGGTCTTTCCCACCCTCGGTAGGCGTATCGGCAACGTATCTGACCCCCTTTTCATTCAATGCGGCAATGAACTCGTTGGTGGAATTCAGCATATATCATCACTCCTTCTTCTGTTGATATTCCATTATATAAGGATTGACGGAGCGGATAACACCGTTTTTTTGTTTTCACAGAATTGTTACATTTGCGTGCATGTCGAAGGACAAAAAAATATGAATATTATGTGAAAAATGGAACATTCCTGTTGACAGCGCACCTAAAATACGGTATAATACAGCCGTGGATCAGGGAGCCGTGCTTGGTTCCTGACCCGGATTCCGGAGGAATGTAAGAGATGATAGACCCGGCAGGTGCGTGTGTGGAAACCGAGTTGCCCCGTCTTTGCCCTATTGCGGGGAGACGGTTCGTTTTCCGACACTCTCAGTGCCGTTTTTTCGTTTTTCTGCCGGAAATACAGGGAATGAACGAAGGGAGCAAACCGGATCATGTCTGAAAAAAAGATTTATGAAAGTCCATTGTGCAGTCGGTATGCATCGGAGAAAATGCTGTATATCTTTTCTCCCGATTTCAAGTTTTCTACCTGGCGCCGTCTTTGGTGCGCACTGGCGGAGAGCGAAAAGGAGCTTGGGCTGCCGATAACCGATGAACAGATTGCCGAAATGAAAGCGCATCTGACCGATATTGATTATGACCGCGCGGCATCTTATGAGGCCGCCCTGCGGCATGACGTCATGGCGCATCTGCGTACATACGGGGACGTCTGCCCGCATGCAAAGCCGATTATCCACCTGGGTGCGACCAGCTGTTATGTCGGGGACAATACGGACGTGATCTGTATGAAGGAAGGGCTTGATCAACTGCGGTGCCTGTTGTTGCGCGTGATTGCCGCCCTGTCCGAATTTGCGGACCGGTATAAAGATGTTCCGACCCTTGCTTATACGCATTTTCAGGCGGCACAGCCTACTACCATGGGAAAACGTGCTACGCTTTGGCTGCAGGATTTCCTGATGGATCTGGAGCGGTTGGAGTATGAGAGCGATCACCTGCGCCTTTTGGGCTGCAAGGGAACGACCGGGACAGGGGCAAGCTTTCTGGAACTGTTTGACGGTGACCATGAAAAGGTCCGCCTGCTTGAGGTGAAAATCGCGGAAAAGATGGGATTTGCGGGGTGCATGCCGGTTTCCGGGCAGACCTATTCCCGTAAGGTTGATGACTATGTGCTCCGCGTGCTGTCCGGCATCGCACAGAGCGCCTGCAAAATGGCAACGGATCTGCGCTTGCTGGCGCATATGAAGGAATTTGATGAGCCGTTTGAAAGGAAACAGGTCGGATCTTCCGCAATGGCATATAAGCGCAACCCGATGCGGTGTGAGCGGATTTGCTCGCTGGCACGGTTTGTCATCAACGACACGGGAAATGCCGCTTATACCGCGGCGACCCAGTGGTTGGAAAGAACGCTGGATGACTCCGCAAACCGCAGATTGTCGGTTTCCGAGGCATTCCTTGCCACGGACGCTATTTTGACCCTGGCACAGAATGTTATCTCGGAGGGCGTCATTTATCCGAAGGTGATGGAGAAGCACCTGCGGGAGGAACTGCCGTTTATGGCAAGTGAAAATATTCTGATGGATGCCGTCAAGCGCGGCGGAGACCGGCAGGAACTGCATGAGGTAATCCGTCAGTATGCGCAAAAGGCGGCTGCGGAGGTCAAGCTTCGCGGCGGAGACAATACGCTGTTGACAGACCTTGTCGCCGATCCCCGGTTCGGTTTGACGGAGGAAGGATTGGAACAGCTTTTGGATATCCGCAAGTTTGTCGGATGCGCACCGGAGCAGACCGAAGCGTTTTTGCAGACGTATGCTCTGCCGGTTTTGAAAAAAAATAAAAATATCATAGAAAATGTGCCGGACGAAGAAATCCGGGTATAGGAGGAGATCTTATGTTAACAGCAGTCGTAGGTATCAACTGGGGCGATGAGGGAAAGGGCAGAATGGTCGATTTGCTCAGCGCCGACTATCATACCGTTGTCCGTTACCAGGGCGGTAACAATGCGGGACATACGGTGGTGAATGAGCGCGGGAAATTCATTCTGAACCTGTTGCCGTCCGGAATTTTGCGTGCCGGAACCGTAAATGTCATGGGACCCGGTATGGTGATTGACCTGGAGCATCTGACACACGAGATTGCATCCCTGCGTGAGAAGGGAATCGAGGTAACGCCGGAAAATTTGGTGATCAGTGACCGTGCAACCATCTGCATGCCCTACCACAAAATGCTGGATATTCTGGAGGAGCGCCGCCTGGCGGACAAGAAGTTCGGTTCCACCCAGCGCGGAATCGCACCGGTTTATTCGGACAAGTATATGAAAAAGACCCTGCGCATGGGGGATCTTGCCCATCCCGAAGAGATGAAAGCGCACCTTGCCGATCTTTTGGAGTGGAAAAACCTGATTATCAACGGTGCTTACGGTCACGAGCCGGTTGCCTTGGAAGACATGTGCGCATGGCTGGATACATACGGAACCCCGTTCCTGCCTTTTATAAAAAATACAACTTCCTATCTGGGCAAAGTCGCCGCCGAAGGCGGACAGATCATGTTTGAGGCACAGCTGGGTGCTCTGCGTGACATTGATTTCGGTATTTTCCCGTATACTTCCTCTTCCTCCACCATTGCCGCATATGCGCCCATCGGCGCGGGAATCCCGGCACACCGCCTGGATAAGGTCATTGGTATTATGAAGGCGTACTCCAGTTGCGTCGGAGAGGGACCGTTTACCTGCGAAATGTTCGGAGACGAGGCGGAAGCGCTGCGTCAGGCAGGCGGCGAATACGGAGCCGCAACCGGCAGACCGCGCCGTGTGGGCGGTTTTGACGTGGTTGCCTCCCGTTACGGTGTCAAAATTCAGGGCGCGGATGAGATTGCTCTGACCAAGCTGGATGTGCTGTCTTACCTGGATAAGATTCCTGTCTGCGTTGCCTACGAAATTGACGGTAAGCGGGTGGAAGAATTCCCCGCAGGACCTGCGCTCATGCGTGCAAAGCCGATCTATGAGTATGTGGACGGCTGGCACTGCGATATTTCCAATTGCCGTTCCTTTGATGCACTGCCCGCAGCGGCGTGCGTGTATATTGAGTACCTGGCACAGACAACCGGCGCAAACATCAAGTATGTTTCGGTCGGTGCGGACAGAGACGCTTATTTTGTTCTGTAAAAGTCGTAAAATCCGGAAAAAACCGATGCCCTGTATTTCGATACGGGGCATTTTTGAAAGAGAGAAACTGCAATGCCCATAGAGATACGTACCTGTATTGACTTTTTGCATACGGTCGAGAAACTGAAATGCCGCACACGCCATTCCTTTACCACCAACGGGCGGCAGGAGAGCGTGGCGGATCACACCTGTCGGTTGGCACTGATGGCGTTGCTGTGTGCGGACAATTACCCGGAACTGGATATGAACCGTGTCATCCGCATGTGCCTTGTGCATGATTTGGGTGAGGCGGTGACCGGGGATATTCCGTCGTTTGAGAAAACGGATGCAGATGAGCGGACCGAACGGGAAGCGATTGCGGATTTGCTCGGTGCTCTGCCCGAGCCGACGAGAAGTGACTGGCAGGCATTGTTTGCCGAGATGGAGGCGAGAACCACACCGGAGGCAAAGCTGTGGAAAGCACTGGATAACATGGAAGCGGTGCTCTCGCACAACGAGGCGGATCTTTCAACATGGATTCCGTTGGAATATTCATTGAACCTGACTTACGGGGAGGAGAATGCCGCCTTCTCTCCTTTTACCGCCGCATTGCGGCAGGAACTGCGTGCGGATACGGAAAGAAAGCTGGATGCGGTAAGCAGGCGTGCTGACGCAGACGGATGTTCTGACACTGGAGCAACTTGAAAATCTCATCTTGACAAGCGGAGAATAATCCGCTATAATAAAGACGTTGGAGTTTGTGTATCGAAGGAGGGATTAGGGTGCGTATTTTGCAGGAGGCGGAGTTTCGGAAGTCGATCAAGGGAATGGAAACGGTGCCCGGCGCGCACTTTTATCTCTTTTTCGGCGATGAGGACTATACCAAACTGGCGGATACCAATGCGGTTGTGCAGGCGGTTTGCCCGGATCCGTCCGTCAGAATGTTCAACGAAACCAGAATGGATGCACTGAACTACACGCCGGAGAAACTGATGGATGCAGTGATGATGCAACCTGTGATGGCAGAGCGCAGACTTGTGATCCTGTCCGGGATTTACCTTTCTGCCATGAAGGAGGAGGAGCTGCGCGCGTTGCTCTCAGTGCTTTCGCAACTGCCCGATTACGACTATACGGTTTTTATCCTGTCCGTTCCCGCCGATGGAATGGATCCCGGTGTGATGCCGACTGCTGCTTCGCCGCGCACGGAGCCGCGCCCCTCGGCATTGCTTTCCCGTTTTGCGGAGTACCTGACCCCGGTGCTGTTTGCACGTAATTCGCCGGCGCAGCTGGCATCCTGGGTACAAAGACATTTCCGTAGCGGCGGCGTGCAGGCGTCTCCGGATTTTTGCCGGGAGATGGTGCGCTATTGCGGCAGTGATATGTTCCGTCTTTCGTCTGAAATCCATAAGCTGACCGCCTATGTCCGTGCAGCCGGCAGAGAACAGGCGACGCCTGAAGATCTGCACACGGTTGCGGTGGAGGGCACCGAGTTCGGCGCATTTGATTTTTCCAATGCCGTGATGGCGGGAAATACGGATGCCGCGTTCCGTGTCCTTGAAGAAATGAAGGTGCGCAGAGCGGACCCTGTTGTGGTGTTCGGGGAAGTTTCCAGAATCTTTTGCGACGCACTGTCTGTGCGGTTGCTTTCGGACCGGGGGCTTTCCGCAAATGAGATCGCCGCGTCGCTCAAGTGGAAAAATGCGGGACGTGTTGCGGTTGTTCAAAGAAGCACGGTACGCATGCCGACAGAGCGCCTGCTGACTGCCGTGCGGGTTTGTGCAGACGCCGATTTGACGGTTAAAATGGGCGGAAAAGACTACGCTGCCCTGGAACAACTCCTGTGCTCACTGTGATTTCCACGAGTTTTCCACATTCTCCACAGAGTTTTCCACAGTTTCCCACAGGAATTTTCCCCACATTCCCACAGACTTTTCCACATGAGGTGGAAAACAGAAATATCATTGTTGCACAAAAACATATATCTAAATTTGTGCAAAAGTTCCATATAACCGTTTCCCGTTTTCAAAAACTCTGTCTGCTTTCCCTCTTGTTTTTTGGACAGAAACGGTGTATAATGGTAATTGTGAAAGAAGAAATAAGAAAGCGCACCGGGCAGTCAGGAAGGCTTGCCATGAGATGCGGTGCAGAAGGAGGAATGATGATGACATTTTATGTAAAACTGAATGAGATCAACGATGTGTACAAACTGGTGGAAACACTGCTGGCGTTTAACGGAGAGGTAGATATGACCTCCGGTCGTTACACGGTAGACGGACGTTCCATCCTGGGTATCTTCAGCCTGGATTTGCGTAAGCCGGTCAAAGTTACCCTGCACAAAGGGCAGGGCGAAGATGCCGATAAAGGCATGGACGCGCTGATGGAAAAGCTGAAGCCGTTTTTGTGCGATCCCGAATAATCCCACCCGCCGGTCGTTGAGACCGACAAAAAGCAGACAGATGATGTTCCCGCCGCCGGTGTAACGCCGGTCGGCGGGTTTTTAGTGTCATTGTTTTGTGTCGTCAGGTGGAAGGATCCCGTCTTCGATTTTGTGGTTCTTAAAATAGAAAAGCCGGTCCCTCTTTCCGATTGTCCGCAAAACGCGGCAGGGGTTGCCCACGGCGACCACATTGTCCGGCAGATCGTGCGTGACCAAGCTTCCCGCGCCGACAACGGTATTGTCGCCGATACAGATGCCGGGCAGAACAATGACGCCTGCCCCAACCAGCAGTTTTTGCCGATATGAACCGGAGCATTGTACTGATATGCCTGCTCACGCAGAACGGGAAGGATCGGATGCCCCGCCGTGGGTTACGTTGGGACCGAACATGGTGTGATCTCAGACGTAAATATGCGTATCATCCACAAGTGTCAGATTGAAGTTTGCGTAGATCTGATTTCCGAAATGCACATGTTTGCCACCCCAATTGGCATGAAAGGGCGGTTCGATGTAGCAGTCGCTGCCGATTTCCGCAAGCATTGTGCGCAACAGCTCCTGCCGCCTGTCCTGTTCGGTCGGTTGGGTTGCGCTGAATGTATAGAGCCGATCAAGGCAAAGAAGCTGCTCTGCCGCAATTTCCGGATCGTTTGCAGGTAGAGCTCTTCCGTGTGCATTTTATCCCTCATATTCATTTTTTGTCCTCCTTTTTGCCGTTGGGTGTGATCCCGGCTTTGGGCTCCGTTCCGGCGTTGTCCCCGGTATATCGCATACGTAGATGGTTTGCAAGAAAGAAATATGCGCGAAAAATAAAAAATTTGCGCCAAAGGGGTTGACAAATGAGAAAAACGGAGTATAATAACATGCATAAAGGCAATGGCGTCCGGGAAGAAGGCTTCTCTGACGCCGTTTTTGTATGCCGGAATAAAAAATATGGGGCAAAGGTGTCCTTGCATGGGTGGATTTTCCGCCGCGCAGGGAAACTGCCCCGTATTTTTGTTTGCGGTAATCGGCAAAGAAAAAGAGCAGAAAAAGAGAGGAAAAGGCAATGAATAACACGGTATCGGATTATTTCGGCAGTCTTGTTTTTGATGACAGAGTGATGAAGGCAACCCTTTCGGCGGACATTTACAATTCACTCAAAAAAACCATTGACGAAGGTGCGCGTCTGGACAATGAGGTAGCCAATGCGGTTGCGGTGGCGATGAAGGATTGGGCAGTTGCGCACGGCGCGACACATTTTACCCACTGGTTTCAGCCACTGACCGGCGTTACGGCGGAAAAGCATGACGCGTTTATTACACCGGCGCCGGACGGCAGGGTGATTATGGAATTTTCCGGGAAGGAACTGATCAAGGGTGAGCCGGATGCCTCCTCTTTTCCGTCCGGGGGGTTGCGCGCAACCTTTGAAGCGCGCGGCTATACCGCATGGGACCCCACATCCTATGCATTCATCAAAGACAAATGCCTGTGCATTCCCACTGCTTTCTGCTCTTACGGAGGAGAGGCGCTGGATAAAAAAACACCGCTTCTCCGTTCGATGGAAGCACTGAGCAAGCAGGCAGTGCGGATTCTGCGCCTGTTCGGTAATACGGCGGTGAAATGTGTCCGTACAAGCGTCGGACCGGAACAGGAGTATTTTCTGGTGGACCGCGAAATGTACGAAAAGCGCAAGGATCTGATCTATACGGGGCGCACCCTGTTTGGCGCAAAGCCTCCCAAGGGACAGGAATTGGATGATCATTATTTCGGCGTTATCAAACCCCGTGTGGCGGCATATATGGCAGAGCTGAACGAGGAATTGTGGAAGCTGGGGATTCTTGCCAAGACGGAACACAATGAAGTGGCGCCGGCACAGCACGAATTGGCACCGATTTATACGACAACCAATATTGCCACTGACCACAACCAACTCACGATGGAAATCATGCAAAAAGTCGCTCTGAAGCACGGTTTGGTCTGCCTTCTGCACGAAAAGCCCTTTGCGGGGGTCAACGGCAGCGGAAAGCATAATAACTGGTCCATGGCAACCGATACCGGTGTCAATCTGCTGACGCCGGGAGAAACACCGTACGAAAATGCACAGTTCCTTCTGTTCCTGTGCGCCGTAATCAAAGCGGTCGATGATTATGCGGACCTGCTTCGGTTGTCGGTTGCCACTGCCGGAAACGACCATCGTCTTGGTGCCAACGAGGCGCCGCCTGCGGTTGTTTCTATGTTCCTTGGGGACGAGCTGACCGCAGTTCTGGATGCCATCGAAAAGGATGCCCCCTACAACGCGGCGGAGAAAACCGTTCTGAAGCTGGGTGTGCATGTGTTGCCGCGCTTCCTGCGCGATACGACAGACCGTAACCGTACATCGCCGTTTGCCTTTACCGGCAATAAATTTGAATTCCGGATGTTGGGTTCCTCCAACAGCATTGCCTGTGCCAACATCATGCTGAATGCCGCCGTGGCGGAATCCCTGCGGATTTATGCCGATCGTCTGGAAGGCGCACAGGATTTCGAGTCGGCACTGCATGACCTGATCCGTGAAACCGTCAAGGTCCATAAGCGTATCATTTTCAACGGAAACGGGTATGACGAAGCGTGGATCCGAGAGGCAACCGAGAAGCGCGGATTGCATAACCTGCGTACAACGCCGGACGCACTGCCTGCACTGCTGGAAAAGAAGAACATGGAGATGCTGATTTCCCACAAGGTATATACAGAGGCGGAATTGCGCTCCCGCTACGAGATTACGTTGGAAAATTACTGCAAGACCGTTGAAATTGAAGCGCTGACCATGGTTGACATGGCAAAGAAAGAGATTTTGCCCGCAGTAGTGGCGTATACAAAGGAGCTTGCGGATACCTATATTGCCAAGGCGTCCGTGTTGCCCACGCTTGCCGGAAAGTATGAAAAGGACACCATTTCATCGCTTTCTATGCTGAGTGATGAAATTGATATTGCCGTGACAGACCTGGAAATGGCGGTGACGGCATGCAAGCTGATTGACGATATGATGGAAGCGTCTCACATGATCCGGGATGTGATTTTGCAGAAAATGGCGGTTTTGCGGGTTGCCTGCGATCAGGCGGAAACCATGACGGCAGAGAAGTACTGGCCGTTCCCGACCTACGGAAAACTGCTCTTTGGGGTCAAGTAAATGTGCTCGATCATTGGTTATTGCGGTGTTTGTTCCGATTTTCGGGCATTTCTTGCGGGCTTTGATGCAACGGTTTCACGCGGACCGGATGATACAAAAATTGTGGACACGGGCAGAGGGCTTCTGGGTTTTCATCGGTTGGCGATTATGGGATTGACTCCCGAGGGAATGCAGCCCTTTCAGTTGCAGAACAGCTACCTGGTGTGCAACGGTGAAATCTACGGTTTTGAAAAAATAAGGGATCAGCTTCGGGGTCAATACTCCTTCCGGAGCGATTCCGACTGTGAGATTCTTCTCCCCATGTACCGTGTGTACGGAACCCGGATGTTTGAACTTTTGGATGCCGAATTTGCCATGATCTTATATGACGGAGAAAGTGACAGCTATATTGCCGCACGGGACCCAATCGGCATCCGCCCGCTCTATTACGGGACCGACAGCAACGGTGTAACTGTGTTTGCCAGTGAGCCGAAAAATCTGGTGGGAATTTGCAGTCATATTCTGCCGTTCCCGCCGGGGCATTACTGGAAGGACGGAACGTTTCACTGTTATTGCGATATTGCCTATGTGGAAAAGGTTTGCATGGATGATATCGAAACCGTGTGCGGAAATATACGCGAAAAACTGATTGACGGTGTGGAAAAACGGTTGGTTGCAGATGCGAAAGTCGGGTTTTTGCTTTCGGGTGGATTGGACTCTTCTCTGGTGTGCGCCATCGCCGCGCGGCGTTCGGAAAGGCCGATCAGAACATTTGCCATCGGAATGCAGAAGGATGCGATTGATCTGAAATATGCCCGCCGTGTGGCGGAGTGGATTGGCAGTGACCACACCGAGGTGATGATGACAAGGGAAGAGGTGCTGGATTCTCTGGAACAGGTCGTTGCGCTTTTGGGAACCTATGACATTACCACAATCCGCGCCAGCATGGGAATGTACCTGCTTTGCCGGTGGATTCATCGGAACACGGATATCCGCGTGCTTCTGACAGGTGAAATTTCAGACGAACTGTTCGGGTATAAATATACCGATTTTGCTCCGGACGCCGCCGCATTTCAGGCAGAATCCGTCAAACGGATCAGAGAACTGCATATGTACGATGTCCTGCGGGCGGATCGCTGTATTTCGGTCAATTCTCTGGAAGCGAGGGTACCGTTCGGGGATCTGGATTTTGTCCGCTACGTGATGTGTGTCGATCCGGAGAAAAAGCGTAACCGTTACGGAATGGGAAAATATCTGTTGCGGCATGCGTTTGACCGGGAGGATTATTTACCGCAGGAGATTCTGTGGCGGGAAAAGGCGGCATTCTCCGATGCGGTGGGGCATTCTATGGTAGATGACCTCAAAGCGTATGCCGAAACCCTCTACACACAGGAGGAATATGAGGAAAAGCGTCGCCGTTATCCGCATGCAATGCCGTTTACCAAAGAGTCCCTTTTGTATAGGGAACTGTTTGAAAAATACTACCCCGGTCAGTCCGATATGATTGCCGGCTTTTGGATGCCGAACCGTTCATTTGCCGGTTGTGATGTGGATGACCCTTCCGCCCGCGTTCTTTCCAATTACGGTAAGAGCGGGGTGTGAATTGATTTGTGCTCTTTTGCGTATGCCCACGCCCGGTTGCTCTTTTCCCGGGCGGGGCTCTGTTCTTTTTTGTCGGAGGTTGTCGTTTCTGCATATAATGGGGATGGAGGTCGCGCATGATTGCGGCTTCCTGAAAACCGAAAGGAGAAGAGAGATGGCAACCTTTTACAATCAGGCAACACTGTCCTATAACGGGATCAGTACCACATCCAATATTGCCACCGGGGAACTGGTGGATATTCTTTCCGTCACCAAAACACCGCTGCTGCAGGTCTATACGCAGGGCGGGAGCGTGGTTTATGCGATCAGCCTGGTGAATTCCGGCACAGCGCCGCTGACCGGGTTGACCGTTACGGATAACCTTGGCGCGTATACAATCGGCGCAGGAACGGCAGTTCCGTTAACCTACCGGGACGGGTCTGTGCAGTACTATGTCAACGGTATTTTGCAGGCGGCACCCGCCATCGGGTCTACGTCACCCCTGACATTGAACGGTATCAGCGTTCCTGCCAACGGGAATGCTATTTTGCTTTATGAAACACTGGTGAACCAGTACGCACCGCTTGCCGACGGTGCGCAGATCGAAAATACCGTTACCGTCAGCGGCGGCGGAATCAATACGCCCGTGACGGCGGAGGCGACGGTTCGCGTCGATACGGAGCCGTTGCTTGGAATCACAAAATCGCTTTCCCCCGCGACCGTCAGCGAAAACGGACAGATCACTTATACCTTTTTGATTGAAAACCGCGGAAACACGGCGGCGGATGCGTCGGATCAGGTCAGCGTGGCAGATACCTTTTTGCCGGTTCTGAAATCGATTGCGGTCACTTTCAACGGCGCGGTCTGGACCGCAGGCACACAGTACAATTATGACAGTACGACCGGTGTATTTGTCAGTGTTCCGGGGCAGATTACCGTTCCTGCCGCCACCTATGCGCAGAATTCGACCACCGGTGAGTGGGTTGTAACCCCAGGCACCAGCACATTGACGATTACCGGTACCATCTGAACCACGCACTTGTTTTCTGACCGGTAAATAAGAGCGGGGCCGTACAGCTCTGAAAAGAATTGTACGATCCCCTCGGAAATCGGTTGCAAGAAAGGCAGATTTGTGGTATAATAGCAATGATTGGGCGCTTGTACAAGGATACGTGCCGACCAGGTGCGCGGAGGTCTTTTGTACACGCCGTAAAAAAGAAACCGGATGTATGAAAAGTAAGGGTGCCGGGAAAGGAACAAAATATGCTGGAATTGATTAGAGTTGCTGCTGCGGTTCCTGCCGTTACGGTGGGAAATGTCCGTGAAAACGTCGGGCAGATCATTGCCAAAGCAGAAGAGGCAGACAAAAAACAGGTACAATTGACTGTGTTTCCGGAATTGGCATTGACCGGATACACTTGCGCGGATCTGTTCTTTCAGAAGACACTTTTGGAGGAGACCCTGCAGGGATTGCGGCAGTTGCTCCTGGCAAGCAGAAACCTGCGGACGGTTCTGGCGGTCGGTTTGCCGCTTGCCGTTGAGGGAAAGCTGTATAACTGTGCCGCGATTTTGCAGGGCGGGAGACTTTATGGAGTGGTTCCGAAAACGTATATTCCGAATTACAACGAGTTTTACGAGGCGCGTTGGTTTACGTCCGGGACGGAATTGCCCTGTACGGAGTTGTCCGTTGCCCGGATGCAGCTGGAAGAGATACAGGCAGAACCGGTACCGATCGGACGGGATCTGATTTTTGACACCGGTATTTTCCGGTTTTCCGCTGAAATCTGTGAGGATCTGTGGGCAACCGTACCGCAGAGCAGCTTGCTTGCATTGCACGGGGCAGAGGTGCTTGTGAATCTTTCTGCAAGCAATGAAACGATCGGTAAACGCCGTTATCGCCGCAACATGGTTCAACAGCAGTCTGCCGCGCAAATGAGCGCGTATGTGTACGTTTCCGCGGGATGCACGGAGTCTACCACCGACCTGATCTTTTCGGGTCACAGCATGGTCAGCGAGGGGGGCAGGGTGCTCGCCGAAAATGCAAAGAATATTGACGGGGACTATCTGCTCTGCAGTGATATTGATTTGGGCAGAATTCGCGCCAATCGTCTCAAGGTCAAGACCTATGCGCAGAGTACAGCCGTTTTCTCCGGGGTATTGCCCTGCAGAACCGTGTGTGTGCCATGTGCACCCTCTCCGGAGGACCTGGCATTTTACCGTGTCAATAAGCTACCTTTCGTGCCGAGTGAGAGGCGCGACCGTGCCGAGCGGTGCATGAGCATTTTTGAAATGCAGGTGATGGGGCTTAAAAAGCGGATGGACATTACCCACGCGCGCCCTGTTATCGGTATTTCCGGCGGATTGGATTCAACGCTTGCCCTGCTGGTCAGTGCCGAGGCGGCCCGTCGTGCGGGGAGACCGTTGACCGACGTGGTCGGGATTACCATGCCGTGCTTTGGCACCACTGACCGCACCTATCGCAACGCATGGGAATTGATGCGCAGTCTCGGCATTACCGCGGTGGAAATTCCGATCGCGGGAGCGGTTGAGAAGCATTTTGCCGATATCGGTCAGGACAGGTATCAGTATGATCTTACCTTTGAAAATGCCCAGGCACGTGAGCGCACACAGGTGCTGATGGATTATGCCGGAAAAATCGGCGGACTGGTAGTGGGAACCGGGGACCTGAGTGAATTGGCGCTTGGATGGTGCACGTACAATGCCGATCATATGAGTATGTATGGGGTCAATGCCGGTGTGCCCAAAACGCTGGTGCGTTGGATGATCGACAGTATTATGCAGAATGATATTTTCCAAAACAGCAGTGCCGTCCTGCGGGACATTCTGGATACGCCGATCAGCCCGGAGTTGTTGCCTCCCGACGAAAAGGGGGAGATCGCACAGCAGACCGAGGAAATTGTCGGACCCTACGCATTGCACGATTTCTTCCTTTACTACACGGTTCGTTTCGGCTTCACACCGGAAAAAGTGTACGCGTTGGCGACCCGCGCTTTCACGGATGATTTTGACGGGGCAACGGTGAAAAAGTGGCTGCTGAATTTTTACCGCCGTTTCTTTACGCAGCAGTTCAAGCGCAGCTGCCTGCCGGACGGCGTTAAAATCGGATCGATCTGCCTCTCTCCCCGCGGCGATTGGCGCATGCCCAGTGATGCTTCTGCCGCTCTCTGGATTGCCCGTGCCGAACAGCTATAATGATGAAATGAATATATGTGGGCTGCGTCGGCACAGTGTGCCTGATACAGCCCTTTTTGATGGGTCGTGATTCTTGCAGTTTCGTAGCCGGGGCAGAGCACTTTGATTTCCCAAATTCCGAATGTGTGAACGTATGCCCAGATTTTTCCTGTCCGTGCAGAGGCGTTTGCATGGATAAAACATCCCGCGCACACAAATAATAGCAGTGTGTTCAAAAGACCTGCGAAAGAGACGAAAACAGCTTCGGTTTGCAGAAGAATACGGAAACGTACTGCACAGTCGCATCCATGCGGCGAGGAGCGGACGTCGGCGAGCAGGAGGGAAGAAGGAGAATGAAATATGAAGGCTACAGGAATTGTCAGAAGAATCGACGATTAGGTTATAATAGGAGCAAGGTCAGAAAGCCTTGAAAACACTGG